>Ga0187803_10000708_pt1 | contig 13217 bp, 14 predicted proteins | sample NC_wetland_sal_i_2_FD_132425 | JGI IMG/M metagenome (GOLD analysis project Ga0187803, IMG submission 132425) | Wetland sediment microbial communities from Neuse River Estuary, North Carolina, USA - Control_3 | ecosystem: Environmental > Aquatic > Freshwater > Wetlands > Sediment | place: USA...
CACGACGCCCTTCCCGGTCCCCGCCGGGCCGATCAGCACCGAGATCCGCTCCGGGCCGGTCACGGCGTGTAGGGCCTGCTCCTGCTCGACAGACAGGGGTGCGCCTATGCACTCCGCGACCTCTCTAGCCGCGTTCTCTCGGGCCCGGTCGCCGACGTCACGGCCGGCGGGCTCGATCAGTTGGTCCGCGCGTCGCTCGATCGCCTGCTCCTGGGCTCGCACGGCGAGTGTCGTCATCCTCCCACCCTGCAAGGTGAGGATGCGACGCTCCCCGACCATCTCGCGCGTCAATCCGATCGCGTCCTCGGGACCAAGCTCCCCAGCTGACTGCTCCAAAGCGACCGCGCGCAGAAGGCCCGCGTCGAACATCGCCGTGCGCTCCGTCAGGGTCGCTTCGATGCGCTCCTCGATCGACCGCTCCGGGGCCACCGGCGGTACGGCACCGACCAGATGCACCGCCTCATCGGCGCCGAACCCGTGCCGCTCCCCTGTCCGCGCCCACACGCGTTGCAGATCGCCTCGCGTGGTCAGGTCCTTTGAGCGGCGGTTCTCGAGCGCGATGTCGCGGATCTCCCCGCGTTCGGGGGCGCGGCCATGCTTGGCGCGGAAGCGCTCAGCCGCGTGCGCGATCTCGCGGTGGCGCTTTGAGAATGCCTTGCGTAGTTCCGCGGGCACTCCTGCGATCTCGAAGTACTTGCCGTCCTTCCCCGTGCCCTGTTCGATCCGGTAGCCCTCCGCCGCCAGCTCCTGCGCGAGCGCCGAGCGGTAGAACGCGCCGACCTCCCGCAGGCCGCGGAACACGGGGCGGGAGGCGACCGCGACGATCCGGTCGTCCTCGCGCACCGCACCGCTGATAACGACATGCGTGTGAAGCTGTGGGTCCGGTGCCTCGGCACCAGACACTCCCCTGGCTGTCGTGTGGCGGTAGGCCGTCGCGATCACGTCCTTGGCCTGCTCTTGGACGACCTGGCCGTTGTAGCGTCGGCGCACCACGGGCACCCGCTCCTTCAGGTATTCCATCGACCGCTGGACTGCCTTCGCGTGGGCTTCCTCGATCTGCTCGCGCTGCCACGGGTCCCCCAGCGCCCACACCACCGACACCGACTTCGGGGCGCTGAACGTCACGTCGATCCCGCCACCCCGCGAACCATCGGCGCCCGGAGGGCGCAGCCACCCGCCCGTCCCGGGGTGCCGGCCCTCCATCAACGCGATGAACTGCCTGCCTTCCACCGGCGCATCCGGGTCGATCCCGAGCCTCTCAAGCGTCTCGCGGTCAGACAGCCAGCGTCCGGGGGCCTCGGTCAGCTCGCCGTCCGGCGTGAGGTAGTAGTCGCCCTGCTCGGGCGCGATCGTCCTGCCCTCCAGATAGCGGGCGTAGCCACCACCCCGCCCGGCGCCAATGCTTGAAGCGCTCATCATCGCTGGGTAAGGACCGCGAGCGGCCCAGACCGGCCACAGCAATCGCACAGCGTCGGCTTAGCCGTGCATCAGGTGTGGGAAAGCGAAGCGAGCGAAGCGGACGCGACCGTTGCCGGTCGCGTCCGGGTGCCGATCGGCGAGTGCCGGTCGGCCGGCGATTGCGCTCGTCGAACGCGGCGGGTCTGCTTTGTCGCGGGGACTGTCAGAGGAGCGACGCCGGGTGACCGGGCGACCGGTGTTCAGGAGTTCTGAGATCCGGTCGATACTTCTGTTATCTTGTTACAGCGTTACCAGAGCACACACGACGCCGGAGCCGCACCGCGGCAGGCCATCGGCAGGGACGCCGCCGGCCTCAATCGAAAACCGGCGACCTCGTCCAAGGAGAGCCGATCATGACCCGCGTCTTGCGCGTACCCGAGCAAGTCCACAGCCAGGCCACCCAGATCGCGGCCCTGCGCAATTCCCAACCCGGTCATCTCGTAGCCGACGCCTGGCGCGAGTACATCGAGAATCACCGCGACGAGTTCGCCGCGGATCTCGAGACGACGGCAAAGCTGCTGCGAAACGGAACGCTCGAGCAGCTGACGGAGTTCACGAGCCGCAACGCGGACGCCCGCGCGACGGGGACCGTCGAGAGGCTGAACGCCAAGAGGGCGCAGAGCTCCGAGAGCGGGCAGGCAGAGGAGACAGAGCGAGCGCACGCGTAGCCGCTGCGATATCGGGAAGGCGGTCTGGAGTGAGGACTAGGATGCCGAGCCCATGGATCGTCCGGATTCCCTCGTCGGCCGTGCTGTCGGGGGTGCGTACATATGCCGAGACTGGGAGCTGCGGGTGACCGCACGCTGCCTTGACGAGGACCTGAACGCCGATGAGGCGACGGACTTCGCGTCGATCCAGGGGCTTGAGATCATCAAGGCGCTCGTCAAAGACCGCGCCACTCACGCAACCGCTTCCAAGCAGATCACCCCAATGTCCTCTGGTCAGGAGATCGGGCGGCTCGCCTACGGCCACGACCATCGCGGCGCGACCTTCTACGACGAGGACGACGCGGTCATCTGGCTTCTCGCATACGGCCGCCACCGCTCGGGCGCGCCCGATGACTTCTTCCCCTATTGCAAGCGGCTCGATGCAGAAGGGCGCCTTCTCCCCGTACAGGCGGACATCGCCCGCATGTACCGGGAGCGCGACCGGCGATTCGTCGAGGCCGTCACGGTCGAGGCGCCGGTTGCGCTGAAGGCGGCCCGCGAGAGCGAGGGTGAATACCGCTGCACGATCGGCGGCGAACTGGGCGCCGGACTCGCGATCGAGGTCATCGAGGTGATGGAGGCGACCTCCATCACCGTGGCGTTCAAGCCGGCGGGCGGCGGGCCGCTCACGGCCGTGACGATGGAACAGGGTCAGGTGCTCCTGCAAGCCCTCACGTGTGGGAAGTGGGAGCTCATCGGGCGGATGCCCTCCCGCGATCTTGAGCCCGAGGAGGTTGCGTTCACGATCACACTGGTCGCAGGTGAGGTGGTGTAGACGATGGACTTCCTGAGCAAGAACATCCGCAAGATCCAGGCTGGGGTACAGAACCACAACAGAACGTGCGGCGTCCCGGCGCGGGCGATCCTGCTGCACCCGATCGAGCACGAGAAGCTGGGCGTCGCGGAGCTATGGGGTCTGGCGGTCTGCGCAGACGAGCGGGTCCGCCTCGGGCGCTTCCGAATCGACTGCGAAGGATCGGCCTGGCGCGTCGAGGACGAGCTGGAGCTCTACACGCAGCAGCTGACGAGCGCAACGCCACCGACGCCGCCCGGCACGCCCGTCGAGCAGCCACTCGCCGCCCGAGCGAACCCACAGACGCGATGAGCGAGTGGGTCTGGACATGGTGCGGCAGCTCGTTCGGGTGGATCGACGACGACGCGCTTTACACGCACGACGGCCGCCACGTCGGATACGTCGAGCGAGACGACGAGGACATCCTCGTATTCGCGATCTGCGACGGTCGATACATCGGCGAGATTCGCTCATCCGACCGGCTGGTCACAAAGGAATCACGTATGGGGCGCTCGCGCCCGCCACGTAGGCAGCGCAGGACGCTTATGGCACGGATGCGCCGGATGGGTCGGATGGGACGCATGATCCCGATCGGCTGTCGCGACTTCCCGCAACCCGAGCAGCTCTGACGCCATCGGGCGATCGCGCCTGGCTAGGCGCCGAGGGGGGCGGGCAGCATGATCTGCGTGCGTTCGTAGCAGTCGAGCACGTACTCGGCAGCGAGACGGCGCGTTCCCTTCTCCCGCTCGCGCAGCGCCTGTTCGATTCGCAGACGCTCCGGAGGGTCGATGCCCTGCACACCGTCGAGGCTCGCTCGCCACACCTTGACGTGCCGAGTCCCCATGTTGCTCTTGCTCCACGCTCGCCCAAGCGATGTCTTTCTCACAACATGAGCGATTGGGCAATCGTCGTAGACGATGTAATAGCCGCCGTCCCCAGCGGGCGCATAGCCGATCTTGTTGACGTCGTAGCTCACCGCGATCACAGGGTGGCAGGTCAACCAGACACGATGCCGTAATCGAACGGCCCTCGAGGAGCGTCGAACGGATCAGGCTCCCGCGTACGACGCGGCACCGTGCGCTTCGTGCTCGCTGAGCACGAGGACGTCGGCGATCCTCTACGCAGTGAGTGTCTCGTCGGACATCGGACCACGCTCGCGGCAGAGTCAGACTCCGCATGGCCCGCGCCCAAAGGCGCGGGCCATGCGATCGATCAGACGGCCACCGGCTCGCGCTTGCGGCGGGAAGGCTTGGCGTCGGCCTGCGGGGCAGCCGCAACGTCCTGCTCGGCAGGACGGGGAGCGGTCAGGAACTCGACGTTCCCCACGACCGTGTAGTCGTGGCGCTTCTCGCCACCCTGGGTCTCCCACTGGCCGTACTCCAGGCGGCCGTCGACCGCGACCAGCCAGCCCTTGCTGAGGTACTCGGCGGCGGCCTCTCCGGCCTTGCCGAACACGCTCACGTTGATGTAGCCGACCTCGCGGCCACGGCCCATCCCGTCGACCGCCAGACGCAGCTGGCAGACCTTGGTCTCATCCGAGATCGCCCGGAGCTCGGGGTCCTTCGTCAGACGGCCGGTGCAGACGTACTTGTTGATGTTCATCGCTGTTCTCCTTCGGTTGGTTGGTGCTAGTGACGCAGCCCAAGACCGACGCCGACCGGCGAGCGGAACCGAGTCCGCAGGGCGAGGGGAACCCCCCTCGCGGGGGTTGAAGCGCCAGACCGGCGGCGGCGAAACTGGGGCAAGACACGTAGGCGCCAACCAGACGGAAGAGAGGGCTTCAACAGAGACCCGTTTCTCGTCGGTCTGTCGTCCGTCATATGGGGGAGGCTTGGCGGGGTGCCGTCTCTCCCGTCTGGCCGGAACCCGATGTACCCGAGGCCCGAGCCCGCAAGCGGATTCCAACGCTGGGGCTTCGCGGGCTGGCTGCTGCTTCACGTGGAGGACACGTTGGGCCGTCTCCCTATGCTGCTGCTAGGTCCAGTGCTCGGCGCCGTTGTCGGCACGGCCGTCGCTGTGTCCGAGCTGGGGACCGTCAGGATCGGCGGAAAGCTCGCCGCTGCCCCACCGTCCGTGTGGGACGTGCTCTGGCCAGCCGTCCTGGGCGGCGGCGCCGGGATCGTCGTGCTGGCGCTGCTGGCGGCCGGCTGGGGCAGCATCTCCTACTTCCGGCACGGCGATGACACCTGGGAGATCGTGATCGAGCGGCACCCGTCGGGATCTGGTGGCGAGCTGGTCCAGCTCGTCTGCAAGGGCGAGGTTCCGGCCGATCCCGATCAGATCGGCTCGCAGGAGGTCATCGTCCAACGCCCATCGGGGGACTTCGATCGGACGGACATGTTCACTCCTCGTCCCGGCAAGCCCTACGGAGTCATCGCGACGGGGATTCGGAGCCTCAACGAACCGGGGACCTATCGCATACGGTGGTACGCAACTGAGCATCGAGGGAAGCGAACACACGAGATTGGCAGGGCCACCCACATAGCGCCGCCGGCGTAACCACGGGGCAGTCGTCGCAACCCGATGCGTTGCCATCTGAACTTCAGGTCGACCGGTTCCTGGCGGAGCATCGGATCGCTGCTCGCGAGCCGATCGCTAGCCGTTGGGATGGACCTGCGCGAACTCTGCCCGCGAACGCCGCCGCACCTGTCAAGGCGCCCCAAAGGCGCCCCATCGGAGCGTTTTTCGGTGGCACCTGAGAGCACCGCCGGTCCCCGAAAAGCGCATAGGTAAGCCAAGGACACGCGTTCCTGGCAGACTGGAAGGCCGTTTACAGCCTGGTGAGCAGACCGACAGCGGTTCCATCGAAGCCGCTGTCACAGAGGCCGCAGTCGGCACCCCGTGGAGCGGAGATCAGATGCCACGTCTCGGGCCCAGAGCTCGTGGGGGCCCGTCGCTTGGTCGCTCGCTGGCAGCTCGTCCGGCTCGACCCGGAGCCATCGGGAGCAACGGACGGCAATGATCCTCTCGGAAAATGCGGGAACTCGCCGGCCGACGGGTTGCGCTCGGCCCGCGCCATGCTTATGTTCGGCGCAGACGCGGAACCGAGCCGCAAAGAGCGAGGCCACCGAGGTGTGAGGCCGCGCCACCCAAGCCGAAACGCCGCAAGGCGAACCGGGGCGGGTGCCTCAAGCGGCCCGGAACCGCGTCGATTTCGTTCACCGGGCGGCAGACAAGGTATCAGTCAGGCACCCCGAGACGGGTCGCGTATAGGCCGGCGTCTCCGGTACCCGAGCAGCTAGGACGTGACCGTGACCGACTGCCTTGACGAGAAGCGCAGAGAGATCACCGACCGGCTGCACGAGCTCAAACCTCTGGTGGACGAGTTCAACCGCTTGGAGGCCGCTGCGGCAGCCCTGGCGAGCGCGGTGGGGTCGGCCGCCTCCGATGCAGGACACGCCGTGACCCGACACCGCGGCCGGCGACGTCGGCGCGGCTCGGCCAGGCACAGAGCCGCCACCACAAACAGCGGCCACAGAGCCAGAGGCAGCAGCGGAGCCCCCAAAAGCAAAAGCACCCAAAGCGAAAGCGGCCAGGAAACCCGCCGCTCGCCCCGCGAAACGTCGCGCCGGCAGACCCAAAGGCAGCGGCACGCGCGCCGCTCAGGCGCTCTCCGTCGTGGAGGGTCAGGCGGGGATCACGACGGCGGAGCTTGCCGCGAATATGGGGATCGCCACCAGCTACCTCTACAGGGTGCTGCCGGGGCTGGAGAAGGAAGGGAAGATTCGCAAGGAGGGGCGGGGGTGGCATGCGACGGCGGGGTGAGGAGCAGGCGTCCGGATGCGATCACCGCTCCGCCCGGGGCGAGGGCTAGCCTGACGTGCGGTGGACACGTGATTTGATTGGGCGATATCGACCGGCTATCGTTTACGTTGTAAATCTTTAGGGGCATACTGCCGACAAGATTGATGATGGCTTCGACACTCGATACCCAGACGACGCGCCAGCGACAGGATCTTCGCGAGGAGATCGTTGCGGTCGTAGACCCGACGGAGTTCGACGCGGCTCGACAGGACCCCCGGGTCCGGTCGTTCCTTGCGGAGTCTGACGCCTACCTCGTCGAGCTCGAGCAGCAGGGTCGCAACCGCTAGCTGGCCGCTTGGAGCGGCAGCCACAGCCGCTTGGGCTTGCGCTTTTCGGCCGACGGTCGAAACCCGAAACGCTCGCGCCACATCATCGCGGTCTGCGCGTCGAATGGGTCGAGGACGAGCACGGCCGTCGCCTGCAGCTCGGCGGCCCGACGGGCTGTCCCGGCGGCGTGCAGGAGCAGCAGCTTGCCGTCGATCTCGGCGCGCTTGTCCTTGGCGATCCAGGTCACGAGGGCGGCGGGTACGCGCACCGGATCGAACCCGGCGCGGCTGCGGTCACTCTGGCGGAGCTCGACCTGAGATGCGGCAAGCGAGTAGAAGCCCGCGATGCGTTGCTCGGCGATGAGCAGCCGCGTGCGGGAGGTCTGGTAGGAGTCGACCGCTTGCGTGCGGAGCCATTCGCGGGCGGCGAGCGCCGCGGGTCGCTCGCCGGGGTCGAACTCGTCGAGTGCGGCCCGCAGCTCGTTTGGAAGCTCCTCCTGCGGTCCCGGAAGCGTGATCCAAGTGGGCTCGCGGTCCGCGAGGGCCTCCGCGATGGATTCGCCGGTATCGGCCTCTTCGAGGTCTTGGCCGGTCATCACGCCGCCGCCTTTGCGCTAGTGGCCACCTCTATCGGCGCGCGCACGAACGGCCCTTGCAGGGCGTAGTGGTTCTCAACGGTGTAGCCAAAGCGTGTGCGAGGCGCCTTCTTTGCGCGCGTCCAGACCTTCAGCAGGTCGAGCTCGCGAAGCTCATCAAGGCCGCGCTGCAGCGTGTCTGCCGAGATCCCATACCAGCCAGCCGCGTGCTCCGTCGGCAGGGTAAACGTTGGGGATTGAGCCAGGCAGATCAGGAGCGTTGCCTTGCCGGCGAGCTTGAGCTCTTTGTGCCAGCGCTGCGTGAAGTAGGTGTATGGGAGTTTGAAGAAGCCCCGTTGCTGGCCGGTCGGGCGCTTGAATGCGCGTCCTGAGCCGTCCTCCATCAGCAGGAAGACCTTGCGCACGCGATGGTCGCGCTCGCTGCGAACCAGCCGGCGCTGCTCAAGCCAGCTCCAATTGCGCGAGATCGTCGTCTCGGAGCTCAGCGTCTGCGACATGTCGAGCATCCGCGCCCAGCTCATCGCGGGCTGGCGGACATCCCAAGGCGCCGACGCTGCGCCTGCGTGCAGTAACAGCCAGAGGTCAAGGGCGATCGGGCGGCGACCCTCGACGAACCCCGCCAACGGCCCTGGCTTCTTCGGTGGTCCCGGCAGTTGCAGGAACGATCGCCGGACCGGCACGTTCCGCCGTCGTGACCTGTTCAGCAGGTCCAATAGCGTCTCCTGCGGGGTGGCAGTTACATCGGTCTCCATGCCCTGTAGGATGACACACACCACGCCAAAGACCAGCGCTTAGGACCACTGGTCATCCGACACGTCGGCGGTACCTCTAGTAGAACAGATGACTCCCTGAGTACCACCATGATAAATACCAGCGAGCAATGCCTAGAGGCCACTCGCCGCGCCAGCTCCGCGAATCGGCCAGCGACGCCCGCCCCCAGCATTCCCGAGAAGACGACTCGTTCGGCGTGAGACACATCCCGGCAGTCCCGGGAAATGCTACGCGACGTGCGGGGTTCACTGAACAAGTCGGCGAACGATCCGTTCGACATCGGCCATTGCAGCGCGAGCCTCGAACGGTGACACCGTCAGCTGCGTCGGCGCGCGTAGGCTCCATACCTCGACGCGGGCGACACGGCCATCCCCCAGCTCATCCTCCATGACCTTCCACGCCGGTGCCGCGTAAGCAACGGCGAGCGGCCGGGTGAGCTGGTTAGTGTCCCAGAGCACCAGGCGGGGGACATAACCGGCGGGGTCGAGCAAGACGACGTCGATATGTACAGCCAGCTCGTCGGGCGGCAGCGAGAGATCACGGTTGAGGCCGGTCGCGAACGGGGGTCGGGCGTCGTTGCGAGTCAGGTCTGTGTAGGTCGCGTAGCAGGCGCGCATGGCATTCGCCCAGCCCGCTTGGGGGGACCCACGCTGGCCCCAGTAGGCGCTGTCGCGGTAGGAGCGATCCATCCGGGCGGCGGCGAGGGCGGGCCCGTCGCGGTGATGGCGTACGATCGCCGCCGTCGCGGTCGGCATCGGCGTTGGTGGGATAAAGGTCGCACCGGCCGACACGAGCGTCGTCGTCGGCTCGCGTACCCCCTTTCGGAACATCCCGGAGGTGACGCGGGTCATCGCAGGCTGGCCGGTACGGGATGGGAGAAGAGCACGCCGGCCGCCTCGCCCGCCCACCGTCGATGGAGCGCGATCGCTCCGGCGAGGCTCATCGCGGGCGCACCGCCCAGCAGCTCCGGGTACTCATACTCGAGTTCGATGTCGGACAGCTCACCGAGGTCCTCGATCAGGGAGACGAAATGCGCGAGATTGTCGCGGGCTCGCGGATCGTCGAGGGCTTTGGCGTCGTCGAACACGTCGGCGTCGTAGCCGATGTCGGTTACGCCGTGGTGCTCGCAGGAGACTCGGCGGAGCAGACAGGGAGCGCAGATCCCGCAGTGGCGCGACGTACGCCCGATCTGCCAGCACGAAACCGTATGCACGATGTCGGCCCCGTGGCCGAGCGCGACTGCACGCCCGACGACCTCGGGCTTGGTCATGTTGACGAGTCGATTTTCGACGCGTAGCGGGCGCTCGAGGACGGCGGTGGCCAGCGCACGCATCCGCTCGAGGATCGGCGGCGAGGCGGTGTGCGTAGAGAGCGACCCGATGCGCGCGGCCGTGAGGGGTACGTGCAGCGCCATGACGCCGTTCTCGTTCAGGACGACCTCGTCAGAGCCGGCCAGCGCTGCGACGAGAGCGGCAACACCTACGAACAGGAACGTGCGGCTTCGCTGGGAGGACTCCATCCCGGGAAAGGAACGGTCGCGTGCCTTGCCGGCACTCAGCTTGAGACGGGTGATGTCGCGGTCGATCCCGCGGAGGATCGCCTCGACAGCGTTTTGCGCGCCGTTGACGGCGCCGCTGGCACTGTGGGATAGCAGGAGCGGTTTGCGGCCGTCGTCGAGAAGGTCGAGGGCGCCGGTGAACGAGTCCTGGCCTCCTGAGATCAACGCGACGCAGTCGTGGGCGGCAAACGGCGTGCGTGCCATCCGCGGCGGCGCGTTAGGGGAGGGCTCCTGCTCAAAGCGAAGCTGTAGCTCGTCGGAGGTCAAATCGACCAAGATGCCTTCGATGGCCGACCGGTGCTGCTCCCAGAAGTCGGGGTCGCGCACAGGCAGCCACACCTGGATCGAGCGGCTCCAGTCGACATCACCGTCGCCGCGCTCGCAGGCCATGTCCACAGCGAAGAGGTGACCAAGAATCTCGAGCCAGTCCATCTGACGCTCGTCGAGCAGCACTGGGAGCCCCGCGGCGAGATCGTCGAAGCGCAGCATGAAGTTTCGCTGTCCATATGCTGTGTCACGTGTGCGGACCGCGACGATCCCTGGCACCGAGGGCGCAGCGCAGTCGTTGACCACGACGGCATAGCGCTTCACGCGTCTGCCTCGGGGAGACGCCGCCCGCGCGCGAATGCGTCGCGGATCAGCGGTCTCCACCCCGCCCGGATGGCGTCGCCATCTGCGGGCGGCGGACCGCTCCGGCGGCCGACTTCCTCAGCCCCGGCAGCGAGCGCTCGCGTCAGGCGCCGCGTGGTCGCGACAGTCATCGCCGGGTCGTCCTCCGTCAGACGCCCGACCTCGCGCGCGGTGACGTGGCGCGCGTACTGGCTCAGCAGCTCGCCTACGTAGCCGGCGACGAGCTCGGCCGGAGTTCCACGACCCGCCGTAAAGCGGTCTGCGGCGCCGTCGGGCTGAGCCTCGGCAAGCGATACGCCCCCCGCAGTGACACGCGTGAGCAGACCAAGGAACGCCCGCTCGGCCATCGCGGAGGCCGCGGAGCCCGCCTCTGCCTCGCTAGCGACGCGCGCCTCAGCGGCGAGCTGCCGCAGGGCCTGCTCGGGACGGTCCGCGGCACGCAGACGCACAGGGAGCGCCTGATGAGCGTCGAGGACCGCGACTGCGTACGCAGCGACCGCGGGCGCGCCAAGCTCGGCCTCCCACTCTTGGCCGGCGTTGAACAGCTCGGATTGGACGCGCTCAAGGGGTAGGCCGGCCTGCAGGGCAGTGACAAACGCCTGCCACCGCGGGACGGCAGGCGCACGGAAGGACGCCGAGGTCCCCACTAGAGCTCCAGCATCGTGTCGAGATGGGCGCTCTCGACAAGACCGTGGTCGAAGACCGTCGACCAGCCAAGCCCGTCGCGATCACCGGGTGCCAAGCCGCGACTCTCGATCAGCGCTGCTGCGCGAGCAAGGTCCTCGGCGCGCAGATACACCAGGCGCACGCCCGTCTCATCGAGCAGTGCCGCGGCGCGCTGGTAGAACGGATGACGCGCGCCCGGTGTGCCCGTGAAAGAGGACGCGAGCACGATCAGGTACCGCAGCTCATCGCCCTCGGCCTCGAGGTCGGCGCGCATGTTAGTGACGTAGCCGGTGAAGCGAAGGTAGTGGTCGCTGTCCATCGTGTAGCCGTCGGCTGTCGCCTTGCAGTCGAGCAAGGCGACCAGACGCGAGGGCCCCGGCCACGACAGGACGGCGTCCGGAAGCCGTCGGCCGCGCGCTGCCTCGCCATAGCGCTGCCCGCCAAAACGCAGTGCGCTCGTGAGCAGACGGAAGGCCATGCGCTCGAACATCGCCTCAGGAACGAGGTCCCGGCCGACAAGCTCGGCGGGTAGCTCGTTGAGGGCCAGCGACGGCAACCAGCGCAGCCCGACGGGGTCGAGCAGGAACGCGTCGCGATCGAGGTCACGTTGCACGCTCAGCCGGTCATAGGCAGGGACGGGACGGCGATCAGGCCAGGCGATCACCGAGCAGCGCTCCATCCGCGCGACGAGTTCGTCAGGCGCGATCAGCATGACGCCGGGCGGTGCGACCGGCTGGCCGTCGAAGCCAAGAGGCGCGAGCAACAGACCGTCGGCGTCGTCGTTGGCCGCGACCGCGTCGGCGAGACGGTCGACGGCAGCCTGGTTGACCGGCTGATTGGCAATTCGAACGCGTATGCGCCGCGGTCGCCAAAGAGGGCTTGTCTCAAGAACGAGCTCGTCGTGGCCTGCCGGCGCCTGGAAGTCGACGACCCGGCTGCCTGACTCTGTGAAGAGCAACTGCATGAGCTTTCTCCGGTCACGCCGGGACAAGCGAGCAAGGTCGACCGGCGCGAAGCGGCGCTGGGCCTGCGTGACTCGTGCGCGGGGCGACATCGGCTGGATGAAGGGTTACCTCGGGAGAGCGGTCTTGTCGCCCAGTCGGAGGAAGTTTATAAATGTGGCATGGAGCGCGAACGGAACCGACGCGACGAGATGGCCATTCGTGAAGCAGGGCCATCCCAGCCGGTTCGTCGATATCGCGGCAGGATCAGAAGACTCATCGGCAGTTCAGCGACCACCAACCGGCATCGGAATAAACAGTCGTGGGACTGAAGACGCCGTCAGCCGTAGGACGCGCCACCGCTGAGGCGATTCGGCGCGGTGGATCACACGCCGGGCCACCGGACGCCTTGGCGGATTTGTATGCGACCGGGGAACTCGGATTGGGAACTCGGGTCTCGCAAGCGGGTCGTATGGCTCTCTCAACTACCGAGGAAAGCCCTGCAAACCAGCATAATGCGGGCGGAGGGACTCGAACCCCCAAGGGCTTTCGCCCACCGGCTCCTAAGGCCGGCGTGTCTACCAGTTCCACCACGCCCGCGCACGGCGGCTGGAGATTGTATGGTCATGGTTGTCATGTCCTCCACTCCAGGCGCGCAGGCACCGGCCGATTCCCTGTCGGCCGGCGTGATCGTCACCCACCCCAACCGCGACAAGCCGGTCGTGCAGGCCACGCGCGCGACAGTCGTCGTGCTGCTGCTCGCGAGCGCGGGACTCGTGCTGGTCGTCACGGTGGGCGGCTGGAGCGTGCTGCAGAGCGCCCAAGCGATCCAGATCGCCTACATCGCCATCTATCTGACGATGGCGTTCCTCGCCCTCCGCTGGAACCGCGGCGTGCTGCCGGTGGCAGCGGTGCTCGCCGTGTTGCTTGGAATCTTCGCGCTGGTGGCCGGGCCGGCGTGGTTCGCGCGCGACAAGACAGGCTTCACCCAGCCGGCGCTGAACGCCAGCCTGCTCGGGCTGCTCAC
>Ga0187803_10000709_pt1 | contig 13192 bp, 11 predicted proteins | sample NC_wetland_sal_i_2_FD_132425 | JGI IMG/M metagenome (GOLD analysis project Ga0187803, IMG submission 132425) | Wetland sediment microbial communities from Neuse River Estuary, North Carolina, USA - Control_3 | ecosystem: Environmental > Aquatic > Freshwater > Wetlands > Sediment | place: USA...
AAAAGTCCAGGCTGGTGCGCATGAACCGCTTGAGCATGAAACCCACGCCGAGAACGAAGACGCAGTACACGCCGATGACGATGTAGTCGATCCACTTCAAGTGCATGGCTGTTCCGTGGTTTTAGCCCACAGCGGCGGCGGATTATAGCACGTGCGCTGCGCGCGGATTGGGTACCGCCACATGAAGGGGCTGGGCGGGCTGCGGCATCCGCGCAAAGACTCGCCGAACGGCGCGTGGCGGAACGCGAGCTTTCGCGACTTAGCAGACTACATGCAGACGCCGGAATTCGCGCTGAATCTCGAACGGCTGATCGAGCTGGCGCGGAAGCGGCAGACCGCGATCATCTGCGCAGAGGCGGTGCCCTGGCGCTGCCACCGTTCGTTGATCGGCGACGCGCTGCTGGTGCGGCGGATCGGTGTGGAGGAGCTGAGCAGCCTTTCGTCAACGCGGCCGCACACGCTCACGCCCTGGGCGCGCGTCCGAGGAAAGAAGATTCTCTACCCGGGCGAGTGAGCGCTCGAATCGCGGGGCAAAGATGTGCGCAGGCTGGGCAATTCGGTAGAATCATCCTCGCCTATGTTACCTCCCGCACCAGCACCGCGCGTTTTGATTCTATGCACCGCAAACTCCGCGCGGAGCCAGATGGGCGAGGCCACGCTCCACGTCGGCCAGTTCCATGACCGGCGATTCGCCCTTCATCAGTGAATCAGCTTCAAGCCAAACTGAATCTGCCGAGACGGCATGGCGGTGGCCGTTATCTCTCCGGCTGTGGGGCTAATTGCCCCGCCTGAGAATACGATGAGGTTAGGTGTAGCAAAATTGGCGTGGTTCAGCACGTTGAAGAATTCGGCCCTGAACTGCAACTGAATCTTCTCGGTTATATTCGTATTCTTGAAAACGGAGACATCCATATCCACCAAACCTGGACCAGATAGAGTTCCTCTGCCCAAGTCACCATAGGTACCCGGCGCCGGCAAACTAAACGCGTTGGGATTGAACCATTGAGTGGGACTGCCGAGCACGATGGGACCATGAAATTGGGGGTTCAGGGAGGGACGATCCGGATTTCTCGTATCTCCGTCGCCAGAAACGTTGGAGCCGTCCTGGGGCGTCAATGGGAAACCACTCGACAGCGTTGTAACCAAATTGAACACCCATCCGCTGACAAGGCCGCCTGCCACTCCGCCCGTATGCGCGAGCCAATACTGCCCGTGTCCAAAAGGCAGTTGATAGGTCGCCATCAAGTGCGCCTGGTGGGCGGCATTCAGGGCTGATGGCCCCCAGTCTCTGCGCAAATCAAATCGATCCAGGACCATCTGTGCCTGATTGTTCGCTTGAGCGCCGGTGGGCGCGGAATTTATGTCCAGGCTTTTCGACCAAGTGTAGTTCGCCCGGAATTGCAGGTTTCGCGTTGAATGTCTGATGACGTCTACCTGCAGGGCGTTGTAGCTGCTATTGCCCTCGGCAAGCCAGAAGAACCCGCTCGAGAGATTCGGGTTGGGACGGGAACTCACGACGGGAATGTACACGGCCCCCAGAGATACGGCACTTGTCGTCTTGCCAATGCCACCCGCAGTGCAGCCGTTCGGGTCGCCACAAATCTGCGGCGTAATGCTATTCGCATCTATGCTTACAATTTCATGGTAGCCAAAGGAGCCGACATAGCCAATGCGTAGCTCTGTGCTGCGGTTGAGTTGTTGCTCAAACGTCAGGTTCCATTTTTCGACCGTCGGAATTCTTGCGTTTGCCTGCACCCCCTGAGGAGCGTAAATCGTACAGCCCGCGGGCACTCCAGGGCCGCCGCTGCACTGAGGTGCTACAGGCGTTGTGAGATCAACAGAGGTGATCGTAGGCAATTTCCCTGAATAGGTAACAGAGCCATTGTAAGGAGGGACCGCATTGAGCTGAAAGGCGAGGGCGTCCAACAATGAATAATGGATTCCGAAACCGGCATGGAATGCAGTGGTTCCTTTTCCGAAGGGGTCCCACGCAAGCGCGACCCTAGGGCCAAAGAGCCATTTTGCATTGTTTTGGGTGAAGGCCGAATCTCCGACTCGCGGGACAGTAACAAGCACGCCGGTGGAATCGGTAAGGAAATTGGCAGCCCGTCCCGCTTCCTCGTTCCAACCGGTGTCGAATTCCTGTCGAATGCCTATTTGAAACGTGAGATTGCGCCGTAGTTTAATCGCGTCCTGGATGTACCACGCGCCCATGAAGCTGCGCCATCCCAATTCTGAAGCCTGCCGGACTATCTGAAAGGAGCTTACTGTTCCCTGCAGGAACGACTGCAAACTGGCGAAACTGGCTTGCCCCAGCTGGCGCGAGGCAGTGTCTTCATTATCCTGAAGCGGCTGCAACCAGATACCCAGGCTGATCTGATGCATCCCCCTGCTGATTTGCAGGTTGTCCGTATAGGTAAAGAGGTTTCTGCGATTCCAGACGCTCGAGGCATTGTTCGGCCCCGCCGAGGTGACTACACCTGCGCCCGTGGTGGTGACGCCGCCACCGATCACGATTCCCCCGGGGCCGAGTCCCTGCACAAATGAAAGACTTGCGGGGAACGAGACATAGGACGAGGAGTCGTTGGCAAAAGCAGCGCGGGAGTAACCAACCGTGAAGGTGTTGACGGTGCGCGGCGACAGGAGATGCGTCTCCTGCAAGCTGATCACCTGGCTGCCGACAGACAAAGCCGACGCGAAGAGCGGATCCGCCAGAGGGATGAGAGCGTTCCCCTCATCTATGGTGTAACTGGCCGAAAGCGTGTCTCGTTGACTGAGGACGGCGTCCAGGCGAAGAGTTCCGAAATCCTCGCTGATAGACTGTTTGGGATTGTTGAATGACTTTGCCGTTCCACCACCCAACTCTGCCCCGGGCTGTTGCGAGGGCTGGGGCCAGAGTTGCATATAGGCCAACATCGCCGGGACCAGGCCGGCGACGGGGGTCTCCGGACCGCTCGGAAAGGGATTCGGCAGCTCCCCCATGCGCGCATCGGTGTCGGGAACGAAGCTGACACTGGTTACCGCCAATCTCTGCCGAAATCCTTCGTAATTGCCGAACAAGAAGAGCCGATCTTTCTTGATGGGCCCTCCCAAGGAGGCTCCGAACTGGTTCTGCTGGAACGGCTGAGTCGAACTTTGATCAAAATAGTTGCGCGTATCCAAAACGTTGTTCCGGAGAAACTCGTAGATGGTCCCGTGCAGCGAATTGCTGCCCGACTGGGTCACAACGTCCACTTGGGCTCCCGAACGCTTTCCATATTCCGCCCCGTACGTACTCGTCTCGAGATTGAACTCCCGGATGGCATCAATTCCCAGCAGGTACCCGCTAGCCCCGCCCGGAGTCACCGCCAGTTGACTCGATCCCGTATACTCCACGCCATTGAGCAGCGTTTCGTTGTCACCTGGTTTTTGTCCGTCAACGGCGAACGCGTTGCCATTACTCGTCGTGGTGTCGGGGCTTCTCAAGGCGGTATAGTTTACGGTGCCAGGATTGAGGGTAACCAGGTCATCAAAGCTACGGCCGTTGAGCGGCAGGTCTTTTACCTCGCGCTCCCCCACCAGCCCGGAGACTGAAGCGGTCGTGGTGTTGACCACGGGAGTCTCTTCTGAGACCGTGATCTCTTGCTTGACTCCACCCACCGCGAGACGAAGGTTGACTACTGCTTCCTCGCCAACGTCTAACTTGACCCCCCTCTGGACTGCAGCCTGGAAACCTTTCTTCTCTGCCCTTACTTCATGCAGCCCAATGGGGAGTGAGAGGACGAGGTAACCACCGGTATGGTCCGTTGTTAGGACGCGGATCGCTCCGGTTTCCAGATTCTTTACCGTGACGGTTGCGCCGCTGACGGCGGCTCCAGAAGCATCTTCCACTCTGCCGGAAATAGCGGCGGAGACCTGAGCCCACCCGATGTGGGGACGTGCCGATAGGACGAGAACGGCAAAAAACAGGCGCGGCAGCCAGGGCCGCCAACCTTTGGACCCTTTCATACTTTGCTTCTTATCTGTGCTGGTCACGTCCCCGATAGCACTCAAATGCTCTGCAGCACCGGGCTCTCGCAGCATCAAGCGTCAGATGCTAGCACAGAGGAGTATCTGCAAGACTGACCGCATCCATGGTTTGACGCGTCCGAATTACGCCGAGCTTCTCCCCGGCAGCAGCAGCTTTAATGCCTGGGCCACGGACGTCGAAATTCGTTTGAGTGCCGATGTAGAACTTGCCGTTACCGATCCACGCTTAGACTGTGCGCATTTCTAACGGAGAACTGTATTGGGGTGATCGCTGGATGAGGGTGGCTGACTGGCCTCCTGGAAGAGGGCACGAAGTTGTGAGCGCCAGTCGGGCAGCCTGATCCCAAAGGCTGTGAACAGCCGTGAATTCGAGAGCACCGAGTAAGCGGGGCGGCGAGCCGGAGTAGGATACTGCTGCGTTGTGATGGGAGTGATGGAGCGAGTGATCTGAGGATTCCCATCCATTGCGGCTCGAATCCAGGGAGTTTCCCGCGGCGAGCGAGCACATTCCTCCAAGATGGCTTGGGCAAACTTATACCAGGAGGTTTCGCCCCCTGCTGTCATGTGGTAGATACCACCGAATTCAGCGAGTGATTCTGCAGAGAAATCGCGGCGAGCGAGCTGCGCGAGAATCTGTATTGTGCCGGCGGCAATCTCGCGGCCCCAGGTAGGTGCGCCGATCTGGTCGTGGACGATTCGAAGCTCATCTTTCTGTGTGGACAAGCGCAGGATGGTCAGAAGGAAATTGTGGCCGCGCGACGCGTAGATCCAGGCGGATCGAAGTATCAAATGGGGAACACCGCTGGCTTGGACAGCAATTTCGCCCGCCAATTTTGATTTTCCGTACACGCTGAGGGGATTGGTGGGATCAGTTTCCAGGTAGGGAGAGTTCTTCCGGCCATCGAAAACGTAGTCGGTGGAATAGTGGATGAGAGCGGCTCCGACGGCCTTGGCCTCCTCGGCGAGGAAAGCCGGGGCCTCTGCGTTTACGGCGTAGGCTGCGGGTTCGTTGTTCTCCGCATCGTCCACTCGGGTGTAAGCGGCGGCGTTGACGAGGAGCTGGGGGCGGAGGTCGCGGACCACGCGGCGGATTTCAGCGGGCTTCGCGAGATCCAAATCGCCGTGATCAAGGGCGATGAGCTCGCCGAGGCTGGGCAACAGCCGGCAGAGCTCGGCGCCCACCTGGCCATTCTTACCGGTCAGAAGAATCCTGAAGCTCATCTGGGTGTGTATTGTGGGAGAGATTCTTTGGAAACAGTTGCCAGGGTTGGGAGCCTGGCATCTTTTTCGGAAACCAGAGGTTTGGCGATTCCCCAGGGAATGGCGACATCCGGATCGCTCCACAGGATGCCGCGTTCGTCGGCTGAGTCGTAGTAGTCGCTGCATTTGTAGAAAAACTGCACGGAATCGGTGAGGGCGAGAAAGCCGTGGGCGAATCCCCGGGGAATGTAGATCTGGTTGCGGGCTTGCGAGGACAGGACCACGCTGACCCACTCGCCGAAATGGGGCGAGCCGACGCGGATGTCTACGGCGACGTCCAGAGCTTCTCCCTCGACAACTCGGCACAACTTGGCTTGCGGATGATGGAGTTGGTAGTGAAGGCCGCGGAGAACGTGCTTTCGAGAACAGGAATGGTTGTCCTGCACGAAGCGCTCGGTAATCCCCAGTTCGGCGAATTTTGTTTCATGGTAGCTCTCGAGGAAAAACCCGCGAGAGTCTTCCAGGACTTTGGGTTGCAGGATGTAGACGTCAGGTAAAGCCGTTTCGAGCCGAACGAAGGATTGCTGAGGGCTCATAGGAGCTGGGTTTTCCCGAATAAATGGGGCGAAGAGATTCCTATTGCAGGAGTGAGGAACGTATGCGGGAGTGAGGTGAGTCGCAAATTCACCTACGTGCGTTTTGCCTGCGCGATGGCTTCGAGCGAGGAATCGCGGTTTTCATAGTACTTGTTGTAGTAGCTCTGGTACCGGCCGTCGCGGACGGAATCGACCCAGACGGAATTGCGGGAGTACCAGTCGGCCGTTTGCCGCAGGCCGTCATCCAGGGAAATGAGCGGGCGCCAGGCCAACTCTGATGTGATCTTGGAGCAATTGACGGCATAGCGGCGGTCGTGGCCGGGGCGGTCGGTAACATGACAGATGAGCGATTCCGGTTTATTCAGGAGCCGAAGAACGCGGCGGGCCATGGTTAGGTTGTCTTCCACATCCAGCCCGCCGATGTTGTAGATCGCGCCCACGCGGCCGCGTTCCAATGCGGCAAGTATCCCGCGGCAATTGTCGGCGACGTGCAGCCAGTTGCGCTGCTGGCCACCGTCGCCATAAATGGGGAGTTCTTTGCCGACTAGGGCATTGGTGATGATCAATGGCAGAAATTTCTCGGGAAATTGGTAGGGACCATAATTATTAGAGGCACGGACAATAACGGCCGGAAATTCGTAGGTTCGCACAAAGGATTGAACGAGCAGGTCAGAGCCCGCCTTGGAAGCGGCGTACGGACTGCTGGGCCGGACGGGAGAATCCTCGGCAGCAGTCGTGCCGGGCGGCAGATCCCCGTACACCTCATCAGTCGAGACGTGCAGAAATCGGGGAACTCTCAGCTCTCGAGCCATCTGGACGAGCGTGAACGTGCCTATGAGATTGGTTTGAATGACCGGCGCGGGCTCGTAGATGCTGCGGTCCACGTGCGATTCAGCGGCGAAGTGGACGACCGCGTCGCAACCTTGCATGGCCGCGGCAACCGCCGCGCGGTCGCAAATGTCACCCCTCACAAAAGAGTAGCTCGGGTTGGAGGCCACGGGCGCGAGATTTGAGAGGTTACCCGCGTAGGTGAGCTTATCAAAATTGACGAGCTGCAAGTCCTTTTTCTCGGCGAGGACATAATGGACGAAGTTGGAGCCGATGAAACCGGCGCCGCCAGTGACGAAGAGCCTCACGAGCGGCCTCGCTCCACGAGAGTCCGAGGAGAGGTGGTGGCTGCGGAGGTAAGTTTATTGGCGCCGCTCTGCGCCACGAGATTATTGGCGCGGAGAAGCGATTCGAAGGTACCGGCATCGGACCACCAGCCGTCGAGAACTTCGTAGGCGAGGGCGCCTTCCTCGATATAGAAGTTGTTGACGTCGGTGATTTCGAGCTCGCCCCGCCCGGAGGGCTTAAGACACCGAATCTTCTGGAAGACCGTGGAATCGTAGAAATAAATCCCAACCACGGCGAAGTCGGATTTTGGAGACCGTGGTTTTTCCTCAATGCCGATGACGCGGTCGCCACGGATTTCGGCAACGCCGAAGCGCTGGGCGTCAGGGACCTGTTTGAGGAGAATTTTGGCGCCGCGAGGATGCAGGCGGAATTGCTCGGCGGCGCTGCAGATATTGTTCTCGATCAGGTTATCGCCCAAAACAACGCAGATTGGACCGTCCTCGGCGAAATGTTCGGCCAAGCCAAGGGCTTGCGCGATACCACCCTCGCCTTCCTGGTATGTGTAGTTCAGACGCTCAAGCCCGAAAGCACGGCCATCGCCAAGCAAACGCAAGAAGTCGCCGGCATTCTTGCCCCCGGTGACCAGCAAGACATCACGGATACCCGCATTGAGCAGAGTTTGCAGGGGGTAAAACACCATGGGCTTGTCGTAAATGGGCAGGAGGTGCTTGTTGGTGACCTTGGTAAGAGGAAGCAGGCGGCTGCCCGCTCCTCCTGCTAGGACTACACCCCGCATGGGAACCCCCGCGAAAGCTGCCGGACGTGCGGCGCCCAGGATGGGCGACCGCGCGAGGATGATTCTGAACCATTCAAGATGGGAGGGCAATCTCGAAGCAGCGATTGGGTGAGGCGTGGCGCAGAGCGCAGTTCAAGATCGCTGCCGAGGTGAGAAGCTGCGACAGAGTCCGTTTCGGCATGTCGAGAACGAAGAGTGCCGCTGTGCGGAACTCCGGTGGGCACTAATGACTAAAGAGAGGTAGCGGTGGTGGGAAGCTATCGAGGAGTACGGGCCGAGCGGTCAACGCTCCAGGCGACGCCACCCCCGTCGCCCCTGCCATTGCTGCGCTCGGAGGTAGTGGAAACGTCCTTTCGATAATAATACTTGGCGTAAATCTGATTCACCTCTTCTTGGGCGTTGAGGATCATGCCAATCACCTGCCCCGGCTTGAACAATTGAATCGTTTCGCTGATGGATTCGCGAGGCGTAACGCCGGCCCGGGCTACGAGCAAGACTCCGTCTGCATGGGCCTTGAGCGCCACCACGTCGGCCAGCGGGAAGGCAGGCGGTGAGTCGATCAATACGCAGTCAAAGGAGGCCTTGAACTTTTGGAGCAAATCATGGAATCGCTCGCCTTGGAACAGCTCAGAGGGATGCCCGATGGAGCGTCCCGCCGACAAGAGGTAAATATCCAAGGGCTCGATCCGATGAATGGCGGCAAAGGGCTCGTTGAGGCCCTGAATTACCTCGCTCAGGCCAGACATCGGTTCTAAGCCCAGATTCGACAAAAGTGTTGGCCGATGAAGATCTGCCTCAAGGAGCAGCACCTTGTACTTTCCTCCCTCCGAGAGAGAGGTGGCCAGATTTAACGCCACGGTCGACTTGCCGTCTTTGGGAAGCGGACTAGTAATGAGCAGAACCTTGGGAAGCTTGCCGCCGGAGGAACTCCGAAGGGCCATCCGGATCAAGCGGAATCTCTCGGACCCAGGGCTGTGGGGATCACTCAAAACAACTATATGGCTCTCGGATCTAATGCGCGCAGGCAAAGATTGGATAGCAGACAACTGATCCGGATTCTTGGGAGGCGCGACGACGGTCTCTGGAGGATTAGTGGCCGCATCCCGGCCCTCCTCCTCAACTCTTCGCAGAGCATCATAGAGGCGGCTCACGATGCGCCTCCAGGGAGCGACCTAAACAGGTTGATCCCCCGAGTTTCGGAGACAGGATGCCCACACCCCAAGGCGTACTCCGGGATGGAAAGAATAGGGCCGTCGTGTGGGTGCAGAGTCACGGGCTGGGAATGAAGAAGCTCTCGATGCAAGATCTTAGCCCCGCCAGAGGACGAATGCCTCGACTGCGATCACCAGTGTGACCAATAAGGAGCCACCCGCCCATTCGAATAATCTGGTGCGGGATTGACGCCGCTCCTCCAGCGGACTCAGGAGCAGGGGCACACCGAGAACGAATGGAAGCGCGAAAAGCTGGCTCACTTCCTTGTCGGTGTGGAACACGGTCTCCCTCATTTCCAACACCAACGCCAAGCCCCCGCCCAAAGCAAGTCCAAAGACAGCGCCCATCAAGCCCATTTTGCGGCGGTCCGGGCTGCTCGGCCGGGTGGGCAAACCAGCTGGGTCCACAATCCGGAACTGTTCTCCCTGCTGGTTTTGCAGGAGGCGTTCGGCCAGAGCCGACTGCGTACGTTTGCCTTCAAGATCCGCGTAGTTTTTCTGGGAGAGCTCGTAGTCACGCTGCATTTCCACAAGTTGCTGCTCGCGTACCGGGGTTTGATTCAAGCGGCGCTGGTATTCGGCAATGCGAGTCTGCAACTGCCTTTCCTCGGCAACGGCGTTGGCAATCTCGACCTGATTAGCTTTGAGTTGGCTTTTCAGCTGGACCACAGCAGGGTCGTCTCCGTCCGTGATTCGGACAGCCGCCGCTTCCGTGCCGGCGTCGGCTGCGGGTGCCTTCTGGTTTTTCTTGAGCAGATCCAGCAGATCCTGGGTCTGGGTAATCTGGCGGTCGATGCTGACCACATCGGGGTGCTCCGGGGTGTACTGAGCCACCAGTTCTGCCCGCTTAACCCGCAGGTCGGCCAACTGCTTCTCGACCGTGGCAATCCGATTGATCCCCGTTGAGCTCGGGTCCGCGCCGTTTTTCGGACCGAGGCTGCGGTACTGTGCGAGCAACGATTCGAGGTAGACCTGCTGCTGACGTGCGCGCCCGAGGCCGGCCTGTGTATTCTGCATCTGCATCTGGAGACCGGACAGGATTTGGAGATTTCCCGGCTGATCCTGGGGCAATTCACCCAAGTGCTCCATCTTGAAGTCGCGAAGGCGCTTTTCCTGTTCCTCTAGGCTGGTCCGTGCGGCGGTGAGCTGGTCACCCAGAAAGCTGGTAGTGCCGGTGGCATGTTTCTCAAGGTCTTTCAGGTTTTCGTCGACGAAAGATGAAGTAAGCCGGTTGACCACCTCCTGAGTTGCTTGCGGATTGGTGCCGACATAAGAGATCTTAAAAGCACTCGCTTTCCTGTTTTCCGAGGTGGAAACCAGCGGCAGGATTTCAATATTCTTGCGCATCAATAGAACCAACTCGTCCGGACCCAGGCGCCGCTTTTCCGAAGGGTACAGGCTCAGGTCATTAATGATCCGGAGGAGGCGCTCGCGCTTCAGAACTTCCTGCGTCATCGGCTGCAGGATTTGCATCAGGTCAGTGGTAGAAGTGGGCGTGACGTAACGCTCGGGCACCTGCTGCTGCTCCACCAGGATGGTGGCCTCGGAGCGATATTCCGCCGGCAAGACGTAGGAGAGCAAAACGCTAGCCAGAGTCACGAAGCAGAAGCTGGACAGAATCCACCAACGGCGCCGCTTCGCCACGCGCCAAACGTAGGATAAACTTTCCTTTAAATCCTCAGTCTCTTCGGCCAAGCGACCCTACCTCCAGGAGATGAAGTCCCGTCCATAATTCGCGAGCGCGGTGGCCCTGGCAGTTACCAGAAGATCCATTTTGCACGCGCATGGAAGAACGCTCCTTCAAGCCCAGGCAATCCGCGGCGTTTCTTCTCCGGCCTGTAACAATATGTTTACACGCGCTCGACAAACCCTGACCAATTCTATCAGGTTATGAGGGCGCTCCCTGGCGGACAGCCGCCGTGCGCCCAGGAGCCAGGAGTCCTTGTGCAGTTCAGGAGCCATCCTAGGCGGAGGAGCGTACAGGCGCGAAGTCGAGCTAACTCCTGTGATATCAATTGGATTGGAGCCCCACTGGGAGGGACCTTCAGCCGGCGCGGAGGGGATGCCCCAGGATTGTTGAACGGAATGTAAAAGAGCTTTTATATATTGAGCAGGAGAAAAGCGCGTGGCTGTTCAGGAGCAGATGCGCCGAGTATGGGCCTCTGATCAACCGAAACCGGGCGGAGAGGTGCAAATCCGGGTGATAGTTGCATTCGGTGTCCCTCGCATGTATGTTGCAGGCCCAGTCTGGAACTCAATGAAGAACAATGTAGGTAGGACAAAAATCGTATTCTGTCCGTTCTATCCATGCGATTGCAGCAGATCGTAGAGGACAACAAAGGCCGAATGACCCAATTCACAATTCGTAGCCGAGGGCTGTGCATTGGGTTGCTGCACTCGCTCGGCCTGATCACGGCTGCCGTCGCTCTGGCCAGCGCGCAACAAGCTCCAGTGGAACCCGAGCCGGCGCAGTCTGCTACCGAGCCCGCGGCCGCTCCCGTCTACGACGGTGATTGGTGGCTGCTGCTTGGGGGACAGGAACAGTACGGATTCGTTTCCGGCTATCAGGATTGCTATGTTTCCGAGTACCACGGGTCCGTTCCCTTCAGTAGAGATCTCCCGAGCTATATCGATGACCTGAACAAATACTTCCTGGCGGACGGGACGCGCCTGAAGCAAACCGTCAGCGAAGGCCTGGACGTGCTTCGCGGCGCAGCATCGGACTCCACGCTGCCCAACTACAAGACAGCGAATCCTCCGCCTCCCGACCAGATTGCTTACGACGGCCACTTCTGGTCCGATGCGGACCCTGCTGCAAAACTGGGCTTTGTGGAAGGCTTCCTGGCTTGTCACGCCGCAAAGCTGAAGGACGCGGACGCTAAGTTCTCTAAGGCGCCCTCAGAATACGTAGACCGCATCAACCAGGCTTACAGCAACGTCGAAAACGCGGGAGACACTAACGCGGGTAAGACCGTGATGAAAATCGCCGACGTTCTCCACCGCCTGAAGGATTCCGAAAACCCTCCAGCAAAGCCCACCCCCTGACGTTGGCCGCACAGTTCCATGATCGTCTGCCCGTCCATCTCGTGGGATTCCATGCGGACGCAAAACACATTCCGATGGCCTTGAAAGTGGATATGGCCTTTTTGCTGCGGTATGAAGGGTGAACTTGTCATGGCTTTCAACGGAACGCCCAGCCATCAGGCCTCCTGACTCAGAATCGAGAAGGTAAAAAGGTATCAATGAATGCTTGCCGCTCCGACGCAACGCATCCCGTAGTTGCCGACCCTTCCGTCCGGGTAGAAACTGACTCGGAACGAGACGCGGAGGAACTTCTCGAAGTAGAACCAAGAGCCGCCCCTCAGAACCCGGTACTCACCACTACTTGGCCCCTTAGGATCTTTAGAAGGGCTATTCTGATAGTAGTGCGCGTCGTACCAGTCGTTCACCCATTCCCAGACGTTCCCCAAAGTGTCGTACAAACCAAACCCATTCGCTTGTTTCTGGGCGACATCGTGTGTCCCGCCGCCGCTGTTCTTGCCATACCAGGCGATTTGCTCGAGATCTCCATAACGCGCGTGCGGGTCTTCTCCTCTGGCCGCATATTCCCACTCCGCTTCGGTGGGCAGACGACCTCCGGCCCACGTGCAATACGCGTGGGCCTCCTCCCAGTTTACGTTGATGATGGGCATGCTCTGATTGGTCCAGCCAGAGTTGAAAACTGGGGCAGGGGGCATTTGCCGCCCCGTAGCCGAAGCAAAGCCCTGGTACGCTGCTACGGTTACCTCCGTTTGACCGATCCAGAAGCCCTTGGTAATCGTTACTTGATGCGAGGGCTTCTCCCAGCGGCGGCATTCAGTGTCTCCCGGCGAGCAGCCCATCATGAATGTCCCCGGCGGAATCCAGACGTACTTCAATCCGTCATTGGGATTGACCTTGACCTCTCCGGTCCGTGGAGGGTTTGGCGGGGTTTGTTGTTCCGCCGGCCTTTTGCCAAGGCTAGGATGAGCGGCAAGAGTCAGACAGGCCAGCAGGACAGCGGAGAACACGGCGAGAGTCTTCGTGGCAGCCAGCTTCTTCCCCCTCTTCGGCTCTATTGTCTTGGTCATTTCCGTTGGCGAAGGCGGGCACCGCAAATTTCGCTACGGTATCGGCCCGTACACGTCCAGTTCCGTCTGGGTGCCGATATATACCTTACCGTTGGCGATGGTCGGGACTGTAAACTTCACCGCGTTACCCGCGGTGTCGCGTTTGTTCGCCGCCAT
>Ga0187803_10000710_pt1 | contig 13189 bp, 9 predicted proteins | sample NC_wetland_sal_i_2_FD_132425 | JGI IMG/M metagenome (GOLD analysis project Ga0187803, IMG submission 132425) | Wetland sediment microbial communities from Neuse River Estuary, North Carolina, USA - Control_3 | ecosystem: Environmental > Aquatic > Freshwater > Wetlands > Sediment | place: USA...
CCTGGTCTCCATCGAAGACAAGGATTTCTACACCCACTCCGGCATCAACCTCTGGCGCATCATTGGCGCCGCCTATCGCGACATTGAATCCGGCGGCAAGGTCCAGGGTGCTTCCACCCTCACCATGCAGCTTGCCCGCAATCTCTTCCTCTCTCCCGACCGCTCTTTTTACCGCAAGGTGCAGGAGGCGCTGCTCGCCATCCAGATTGAACGCCGCTTCACCAAGCCGCAAATTTTCACGCTCTACGCCAATCAGATTTTCCTGGGCCACGGCGCCTACGGCTACGAAGCCGCTTCCGAGTATTACTTCTCGAAGCCCGCCCGCCAGCTCAAGCTCGAAGAAGCCGCCCTGCTCGCCGGACTTCCCAAAGCCCCGCAGTATTACTCGCCCATCAACCATCCCGACCGCGCCATCAAACGCCGCAATCTGGTCCTCAACGCCATGCTCGAAGACGGCAAAATTACCGCCGCCCAAGCCGCCGAGGCAAAAAGCAAGCCGATCGTTCTCACCGTGCAGAAAGACCCGAACTCCCTCGCGCCCTACTATGTCGAGGAAATCCGCCGCTACCTGGAAGCCAAATACGGCACCGATCAAGTCCACCAGGGCGGCCTGCGCGTCTACACGTCGCTCGACATGGACCTCGAGAAAGCCGCGCGCCTGGCCCTACTCGACGGCCTAGCCGCCTACGAACGCCGCCACGGCTGGCGCGACAAACTCACCAACGTAATCGCCCAGGGCCAGCCTCTCGACAAATACGTTGATCCCGATTGGGACGAAGAGCCCGAAGTCAGCGGATACATCCACGTACTGGTCACGCAAGTTTCGCCATCAGCCGCTCAAATTAAATTCGGCCGATACACCACCACGCTCACGCCCGCCGATGTCGCACCCTGGACCTCAGCCAAATCAAAGACTAAGCTGCCCGACCTCCTCCATGCAGGTGACGTCGTTTACGTCAGAGTGCTCTCGCTCGATCCCGGCAAGGCTCACGTCACCCTCGAGCAGGATTCCGGCGCCGAAGGCGCGCTAGTCGCCATCGACAACGCCACCGGCGAAATCAAGGCCATGGTCGGAGGCCGTGACTTCAACCTCTCCAAGTTCAATCGCGCCACGCAGGCGCTGCGCCAAGTTGGGTCGTCCTTCAAACCCTACGTCTATACCGCCGCGATCGATCAGGGCGCCACACCCGACGACACCATCCTCGATGCGCCCATAACATTTCCAACCGCCTCCGGCGGGTACACTCCGCACAATTACGACAACAAATTCGAAGGCACGATCACCCTGCGCCGAGCCTTAGCCCAATCCCGCAACATTCCCGCGCTCAAACTCGCCGACCACGTCGGCATCAAGACCGTGATCGATTACGCCCATCGGCTAGGAGTAACCGAAAACATCCCCGCCTATCTTCCGGTTGCCCTGGGTTCCGCCGAAATCACCCCGCTCGAGCAGACTTCCGCCTTCAGCGTGTTTCCCAACGACGGCCTGCGAGTAGCCCCGCGCTACATCACCAAAGTGACGGACTACGAAGGCCGGATCCTGGAAGAAGATTATTCCGACGCCAAAGACGCCGTCAGTTCCCGCACCGCGCGCATCATGACCTCAATGCTGCACGAAGTCGTGCTTCATGGCACCGCCATCGCCGCCGCCAAAATGCCCTACCCGCTAGCCGGAAAAACCGGTACCACCAACGACTTCACCGACGCCTGGTTCATAGGATTCTCCCCTAATCTAACCTGCGGCGTCTGGGTCGGCTTCGACGAAAAAAAATCTCTAGGCGAAAAAGAAACCGGAGCCCGTGCCGCTCTCCCCATCTGGATCCAATTCATGTCCGCCGCCCTAGCCGGCAAAGATCCCGGAGAATTCCCCGCGCCCGCGCCCGGCCAACCGAATCCCGCCGTTGCCCGCAAGCTCGACACTCCCGACGTAGCCCCAGGCGACGGCGAAACCCACTGAAGCAGATTGTTTCCTTCGAAGCCATTTTCTTGGTATAGTTCACGCCCATGTCCGACCTGGCCCTCAACCGACCGAGCGCCCCTGCCGTCGCTCCATCGCCATCTCTTTCCCCAAACCAAGTCCGCGGCTTCTGGGCAGCCTGGGGCGGCTGGACGCTGGACGGCATGGACTCCTTTATCTATGCCCTGGTGCTAGTCCCTTCCCTGCGCGAACTTCTGCCCCGCTCCGGCATCGCTGCCACCAAAGGCAACATCGGCTTCTATGGAGGCTTGCTCTTCGCCTTGTTTCTAGTCGGCTGGGGGATGGCATTTCTCTGGGGCCCGGTCGGCGACAAGTTTGGCCGCGTCCGCACCCTCATGCTCACCATTCTGTGGTATTCGGCGTTTACGTTTCTCAGCGCCTTCGCCATGAACGTCTGGCAGTTGGCAATTCTGCGCCTCCTCGCAGGCATCGGCATCGGTGGAGAGTGGGCCATGGGCGGCACCTTCGTCGCTGAAGAGTGGCCCGAACACCGCCGCACCACGGGCGCGGGCCTCATGCACACCGGATATTACGTAGGCATCTTTCTGGCCGCTGTTGCCAACTTTGTCATAGGCAGCCATTTCGGCTGGCGCGCCATGTTTGCCGTAGGCGGAGTGCCCGCGCTTCTACTGGCGTGGATCCGCCATGGCGTCACCGAGCCTGCCCGCTGGCTCGACAAGGGCAACGTAATCCACACTTGGGCATTCTGGCGCCCGCTGGTAGCCATCTTCAAGTCGCCCTGGCACCGCCGCACCGTTCTCAATTCGCTGTTCATGCTAGCGTCCATCTCCGGACTCTGGGCCGGCACCGTGTATGTTCCCGCGGCAATCACCGTGCTAGGCGAAGCCTCCGGCCGCAACAGCGTCCAGGTGGCGCAACTTGCCTCCCGTGGAATCATGCTGGTGTCGTTCGCAACCATCCTAGGTTGCCTGATCATGCCCTGGCTCGCCGAACGCGCAGGCCGCCGCGGGGCCCTGGCCGTTTTCTTCTCTCTAATGACGCTCTTCATCGCGCTAACCTTCGGCAAAGTTTTCTATCTAGGAGCCCCAGCCCTTCCCTGGTTTTTCGTTTGTCTGTTCTTCCTGGGCCTGGGAGGCGCAAATTTCTCCGTCTACACTCTCTGGCTGCCCGAGCAATATCCCACCGGATGCCGTGCCAGCGCCTTCGCCTTCGCCACCAGCTTCGCCCGCTTCGGCGGCGCCGGAATCACGTTTCTGGTAGGCGCAGGCGTACGGCATTTCGGGTCCCTAGGCACTCCCGTAGCGCTCACTGCGATCGCCTTCGCCCTGGGATTGCTTCTGATTCCTTTCGGCGTGGAAACCCGCGGCCAGCCTCTGCCTGATTAACGCCGACACGCAGACCAGCCTTTTTGGTCGCCGTGACCGCCGTGACAAAAGTCATCGGCGCGATCCCGCTCCCTAGATAACCTAAGAACGTCCAGCGCCAGCGGTGACGCACGGAACGAGCCGCGACGGTTATTTCCGTGCCGGCGAATCGGCCCGTTCTGGCTCCTGCGATATGTGGGGGAGTGTGCGCATGTATGTCGTCATACGATATATTATCGGGAAGGGCTGGTAATAGAGCTCGTTTCATGAATGCCTTCCGGATTCATGATGAGCGCCCCTCGGGGGCTAAGCCCGCATGGTTTGCGGTTCTTGGCGGCACGGCTGAAGCCGCGCCCTTCCCAAAATTCTATTTACGAAACCAGTTTTGGGCTTTTTCGGAAAGGTGAATGTTCATGTCCTATCGGAAACTGTGGATCGCCCTCGGGTTCGTTCTCGTCATCTCTTTTGCCGTCTTGGGTGGAGTCGGAGTAAAGGTTCTGAGCAGCGCCCCGCCTATCCCTTCTCGGGTCGTTACATCTGACGGCCACGTGCTCTTCGATGGCAACGCAATTCGCAACGGCCAGGGCGACTGGCAATCCATCGGCGGTCAGGAAGTGGGGACAGTTTGGGGACACGGCGCCTACATTGCCCCCGACTGGAGCGCCGACTGGTTGCACCGCGAGTGTGTATTCATCCTGGAGCGCTGGGCGAAGCAGTCGGGGGCGGTCAATTACGCGGCCCTGAGTCCCGAGCAGCAAGCCGCATTGCAAGCCCGCCTGCAACTGATAATGCGCCGCAACACCTACGATCCGGCGACCGGCCAGGTCACGATTGATCCCATCCGCCGCGAAGCCTTCAACGATCTCTATGCTTATTACTCAAACGTCTTCAGCCAGGGACGCGACGAATATGCCATTCAACGCGGCGCTCTGAGCGATCCCGTCAAGCTCCGCCAAATGAGCGCGTTTTTCTGGTGGACGGCGTGGGCCGCCTCTACCAACCGCCCCGGCAGCGACGTGACCTATACCCAAAACTGGCCGCACGAGCCACTCATCGGAAATCAGCCGACGGGTGGCGCAGTCGTCTGGAGCGTGATCAGCTTCGTACTGCTGCTGGCCGGCGTGGGGGGAATGGTCTGGTATTTTGCTTCTCAGCCTCGCGCGGTTGCGGAAGAACTTCTTCCGGAAAACGACCCGCTGCTCGGTTTTCACCCCACGCCTTCGCAACGCGCCACTGTGAAATATTTCTTCGTGGTCGCGGCATTGTGGGTGGTCCAAGTCGGCCTCGGAGCGCTCACGGCGCACTACGGCGTCGAGGGGTCCGGCTTCTACGGCATCCCGCTCGATCGCTGGCTTCCCTACAGTGTGACCCGCACCTGGCATTTGCAAATCGGTCTGTTCTGGATCGCGACCTCATGGCTCGCGACCGGTCTTTACGTCGCGCCTGCGGTCGGCGGAGTAGAGCCGAAAGGCCAGAGCTTGGGCGTCAATGCCTTGTTTGGCGCGCTCATCTTCGTGGTCGTCGGCTCCCTTGCCGGAGAGTGGATGAGCATTCAGCACAAGCTCGGCAACCTGTGGTTCTGGTTCGGAACCCAGGGCTATGAATACGTTGACCTGGGCCGATTCTGGCAGATCCTGCTTTTTGCTGGGCTGACTTTCTGGTTATGGCTCATGTGGCGTGCCCTGGCGCCGGCTCTCAGGAAGAAAGATGAAAGTCACTCGCTGCTGCTGATGTTCCTGGTTTCGAGCATTGCCATTCCGCTTTTCTACGCGGCGGGCCTCATGTACGGTCAGCGCAGCAACCTCGTCACCGCCGAGTACTGGCGCTGGTGGGTCGTGCACCTGTGGGTAGAAGGCTTCTTCGAGGTCTTCGCGACCGTGGTCATCGCGTTCCTGCTCACGCGTCTCAAACTGCTCTCGGTCCCCACCGCAACCAAGGCGGTGCTGTTTTCAACTGTCGTATTTCTCTCCGGCGGGATCATCGGCACCTTCCATCACCTTTATTTCGCGGGAACGCCGAACATCGTGCTCGGCCTCGGTGCGGTCTTCAGCGCGCTCGAAGTCGTGCCCCTGGTGCTCATCGGATTCCAGGCCTGGGAAAACATTCGCCTCGCCCGCTCGCGACAGCAGCGCATCTGGGTCGCCGCCTACAAGTGGCCGATCTACTTCTTCGTCGCGGTGGCGTTCTGGAATTTTGTCGGCGCGGGGTTGTTCGGATTCCTGATTAATCCACCCATAGCGCTCTACTACATGCAAGGGTTGAACACGACCCCGGTGCACGGACACACTGCGCTGTTCGGTGTCTACGGCATGTTGGGCCTTGGTCTCATGCTGTTCTGCCTGCGCGCCCTGCGCCCGGGGATGGCGTGGAAGAACGCCCCGCTCGCCTTCTCCTTCTGGGCAATCAACATCGGCTTGGCCTTGATGGTCTTGATCAGCATGCTGCCCATCGGCCTGATGCAGGCGTGGGCTTCGGTGGAATACGGTACCTGGTACGCGCGCTCTGCGGAATTCCTTCATTCTGGCGGAATGAACCAACTGCGTTGGATGCGAATGATTGGCGACAGCATTTTCGCTATCGGCGCGGTCGTGCTCGGCTGGTTTGTGCTTGGCTTGGTCACCGGCCACTCCTATGATCGGCGCGGATACGTAGCTGAAGGCGAGTGGGAGGTGCGGCCGCGGGAGGAGCCAGTTCTTTACCGATAGGGGCGTGAGCTCAATCGAAGACGACGAACGACCCAAGGTGCTCGCGCGATCGCGGTCAGCCACAATGCGGACGGGAAATTAGTTAGCCTGGAAATAGAAAAGACCGCGACATTGGTTACGCTCCAGCCGCCACCTCTTGCGAGAGAGGTAACAACGTGGATGCGTGCACCGTCGCGGTCCCTGATGTGATCGCCGCTTTCGCGGTACCAAACCCCGGCGTTTCCTCGCAGATTCGTCGGTTTTTTCGGGTCTGGCCGTCTTGCGGGTTGCCCCGCCGTCCGGATCACCCAGCTTACTTCGGACTGGCAACGATTTATTGAAGCCAACCCTTTCAGCCGTCGACGCCAGCCAGACTACAGCATTTCGAGAAGTTGTCAACGCCCATTATTGGTGCAAATCGGCTTTTTTGGCCTATGGCCTCGGCCAGGGCCACAAATGGAGCGTCAGCCAAGGCTTTTGAGGGATCTGAAGGACGCAAAGAAACTTTGTTTAACAAGCAATTCACAGGCCCTGTGGAAATCTTTTCATTCCACGGTTACAAAGAACCACGAAAAGCTCTTGACGCAGACGCAATCTTCCCGCATGTTTGTGAACAAGCAAGACAAGAAGTGATATGTCCCAACTCGTAGCCTACGTGGACGGCAGCTCGCACGGGAATCCCGGGCCGTCCGGCATCGGCGTAATCGTTGAAGATCCAGCAGGTGGCCGCACCCGCATCGCCAAATGGATCGGCTGGCAAGACAACAATGTGGCCGAATACGTAGCGCTACTGGAAGCTCTGCAGTGCGCCCTGGACCGCAAAGCGCAGTCGCTTTGCGTGTACTCGGACTCCGACGTGGTGGTGCGGCAAATGAGCGGCGAATATGCTTGCCGCAGCCCTCGGCTCTATTCGTTGCATTGGATCTGCCGCAAGCTGGCTCGCACCCTGGAGTTTGCCATCATGCGCATTCCGCGCGAGCACAACACCGAAGCCAACGATCTCGCCAACCACGCCGCCCGCCTCTGCCAAAACTTTACCGACGACTAGCACTGACCGCGAGATTGCCGCGGGGACCTCGACCGTAGTGCCGCCGTCTCGGCGGCTGCCGGCGCTGCACGTACCGGATTTCTCAGCCCAGCTTGCGCAACAATCGCCCAAGCCGCACAACGCGGTAGAGCGGAAACCACACTTCCGGCAGTCGAACTGCGGCCACATCTCCCGGCCCGGGCGTCCAAACTAACCGCCAGAGATATCGCCAGCGGTCGCCGCGCCGCTCCCGCAATTTTAGAATCTGTCGAAAGTAGTTGCTCGATTCAAAATCATAGGTCTCCTCCCGAGCCATCCGCGCGACGCACAGTTGACCGCACGTCAGCACTTCAGGATCGCCCGCGATCAGCTCCAGCGCGGCCGCATCAAGCGTTGCACCCAATAATTTTTCCGCCAGCCAGAAGCTCACGCCCAGAATCCGGGCGATTCCCAGTGCTCGCGCCCGCGCCACGACCACCGTGAAATCAATCCTCGGCACACGCAGGCTCTGAGCGATGTCAGCCACCCAGATCAGCCGCGTCCAAAGATGCTTGGCCGCGTGCAGACAGAGGACCAGCAGGGAATCTTCCGGTGAAAGGCAAGGAACCGCCGCCCCGCAAACTTCGACTCGCCCGGCGCGCGCCAGCAAATCGTCAACTTGAAAATCCGCGCATTGCCGATCGACAGCGTAGAAATACGGCAGCAGCCTCCACTGCAGTTCAACCAGATTGTTTCCAGCCGCCCCGTCAAATGCACGTTCGTAGCCCGTCCGCAGCCAGAGCCGCTCGATTGCCGGCGCGAGTTCCTGCGAAGGCCGGTATCCCATCTCGCCCAGCGCCTGCTTTGCTCGCGCGAAATCCGCGGGCGGAATCAGCAAGTCGAGATCGGAGAAACTGCGCAGCCCCAGATCCCCATAAGCCGACTGCGCCAGCACCGGCCCTTTATAGGGAATAACCCGCAATTGCCCTCGAGCGAAGTGGGCCACGATCCGCACCAATTCCGCCGCAAACCACAGGCTCCGCCGCAGGTTCGCATCGTAAGCAGCTTTGAATGTCTGCTCGATCTCAGGTGGAAGCCCGCGCACATGTTGAACCAGATTGCGCGCCACCAGCGCCGTCACGCCATGATGCTCGGCCAACCCGAGAGAGCCTGCCCAGTCGAACCCCGCGCAATCCCAGTTGGCTAGGCGCGCGATTTGGTCTGGCTTGGGGTTTGTCCCGGAACATGCGCACAGCAGATCAAACCCGTCCCCTCGGCTTCGGGAGGTCCTCGACGGAGGAGACGAAAGCAGGCTCTCGGTTATGTCTCTCATTGGAAGATTTGAAAGGGCGCGGCTTCACAGGCTGCAGAAAAACGCGGCTTTTGACCTTGCTTTGAAAGGGTGCGGCTTCAGCCGCACCGCCAAGTCCTTTACTCTTGTCATTCCGAGCCGTCCGGAGCCGCGCTTGGGCGGCGAGGACGAGTGAGGAATCTGCTTTTTGCCGACTTTTTCTGCCGTCGCTTCAGCCGCGCCGTTAAAGGCCGTTTTGAATCAATAAAGTCGCGGGTTTCAGCCCGCGACCCACCCGCTACGCTTTTTCCTAAACTGCCCTGAGCCGAACTTCGTATCGTTGTCTTTCCAGCCCGGCTGAAAGCCGTGCCCTTTCAAAACAGGTTACCGCCTCCTGCGAAACCACCATAGCACCGGGAAGAGCCGTATAGTACACTGCCGTTACATTTACGTTGTGTGGCAACAACGTTCCTACGACTCACCAATGTCAGTTCTAGCGCAAAGCTCCCTGATGCCGGATAGCCCCACTCTCTTGGACTGGACTGCGGAGCGTTCCGCCTTGGCTGTCGATAGTCTGCGCGCCAGCGGCCGTTTGCGCTTGCAGGTGCGCGGGGAAAGCATGTTGCCGACTCTGTGGCCAGGCGATGTTGTCGAGATCGCAAGCTGCCCGCTCGAAGACGTACGGCCCGGCGAAATCGTGCTCGCCTTTCGCGGTGGCCGATTCTTTCTCCATCGTTTACTGGCGCGCCCTGTAGGCGGTGGTTTTCTACTGCAAGGCGACTCCGTGCCTCGTCCCGATCCCCAGTTCCCGAGCGAAGCGCTCCTCGGCCGATTGGTGGGCTGCGCGGGCCGCCGCAAGGATCCTGCTCAAACCTGCCCCATTCTTCCCCTGCGTCCCTGGTCATGGGCAATTGGACGGCTGCTCTGTCATTGTGGACCCGCGCGGCGTCTTGCTCTGAAAATCCACAACCGCCGGAAACAAGGGGCCGGACAGATTCGAAACGGCGCCGACTCTGCCAGTCTCGAGACCATGGATCTCGGAACATCATGACGTCCATGCGCCGCCAAATCGCCTGCGTCGAGATCGGCAGCATTCCGATCTCCCTGTCCACCGTTCACGAACCCTTCTTCGCCCTGCTGCGCGAGCGCTATACGGGCTTCCTGAGCGATTCTCGTCCGGAGTTCGAACTCGATTTTGAGATTACCGAGCCACGCCCAGCCTCAGACGACGACGTACGTGTCTGCCGTGACGGCGCCCACTGGCGGTTCGAGCGTGGAGATTTTTCAGCGCGCTGGGACCCTCACTCCCGCAGAGGCTCTGTCCGTCAGCATGCCAACCCATATTCGGTCGACGCCGTCCTTCGGATTCTGCACAGCCTGATTCTCGCCGAGCGTGGAGGCTTCTTGCTGCACGCCGCAAGCGCAATCTGCGATGGCCGGGCCTGTTTGTTTTCGGGCGTTTCGGGCGCGGGCAAAACCACGATGACACGCCTAGCGCCGCCCGATGTCACGCTACTCACCGACGAAATTTCCTATGTCCGGCCGAACGTTGTCCGGCCAAGCGATGTCCGCCCCGCCGACGGCGACTACCGGGCTTTCGGCACGCCTTTCGCCGGGGAGCTTGCCCGACCCGGAGAAAACACCAGTGCCCCGATCTCGGCTCTGTTTTTTCTGGAGAAAGGCCCCGAAAACCATGTCGAGGAGTTGCCATCCGCCGAGGCCGTCCGCCGCCTCATGCGCAACATTCTTTTCTTCGCTGAAGACCCGGCCCTGGTCGAAAAACTCCTGGCGAGCGCCTGCGATTTCGTCGCAAGGGTTCCCATTCGCCGCCTGATGTTCTATCCTGATCCCAAGGTGTGGGGCGAAGTTCGCCGCTTCGATTATCGCCCCCAGCACGCGCGACTTTCGCGTGATGGGCGCGATGGGGTGAAGAGTGAGGTACCCGCGCATGTCTGAGACTTATATCGCCCGCAGCTCGGCGATTGCCGCCCGCGCGCTCGCCGGCGAGATGATGATCATGAACTCGGCCGACTCGACCTTCTTCACCCTGAACGAGGTCGCCACCACCATCTGGCAGGCCGCCGACGGCCGCACGCCTCTGCGTGAAATCGTCCGCCAGCAGGTCTGCGAGCAATTCGACGTTGATCCCGAGCAGGCCCAGGCCGATGCCGAACAGTTCGTCGCCGAACTCTCCGGCCACGGCATTTTGCTCGTCTCCGATCAGCCCCTCACCCAGGAGCCCCGATGAGCCTGATGGCCGAAGCCGGGCAGAAGGCGTTCGACCTCGGCGTGCCTGTCTCTGTGCACCTGGATGTCACGTATCGCTGCAACGAACGCTGCGTGCACTGCTATCTCGATCACCACGACCACGGCGAAATGACAACCGCCGAAATCAAGGGCGTACTCGATCAGCTTGCCGATGCCGGCGTTTTCTTCCTCACCTTTAGCGGCGGCGAGGTTTTTATGCGCCGCGATTTCTTCGATCTCGTCGAGCACGCGCGCCGCCTCCTTTTCAATGTCAAGGTCAAGACCAACGCCGTCATGATCGGCGAGACCGAAGCGCAGCGCCTTCGCGCCCTCAATGTCGACACGATCCAGATCAGCCTCTACTCGCACCGGCCCGAAGTTCACGATGCCATTACCAAGTTGCCTCACTCCTTTGAGCGCACCGTCAAGGCCATTCGTTTCCTGCGCGACCAAGGCCTGCGTGTCACGATTGCCAACGTGCTGATGACCGCCAATCTCTCCGATCACTACGGCGTGCAAAAGCTCGCCGCCGACCTTGGCGTTCATTACACGCTCGATCCCACCATCACCCCCATGATGGACGGCGACACCTCGGTGCTGGCGTTGCGCGTGCCAGGAGAAGAGCTGACGGAGGTCTTCCACAATCCCGCGCTTGTCCCCAACCAGGAAGAATTCTGCGCTCCGCCCAAGCCGGTATCAGAGGAAGATCTAGATGGGTACTCGTGCAGCGCCGGCCACTCTTTCTGCTACATCTCGCCCTACGGAGATGTTTTCCCGTGCGTGCAGTTCCCGCTGCCCAGCGGCAATGTACGCAAGCAGAAGTTCTTGGATATCTGGAATTCGTCGCCCCAGCTTGCAGAAGTGCGCTCGGTCAAGGCCCGCGACCTGACCGTCTGCTCCTCGTGCTCGCACCTCACCAGCTGCACGCGTTGTCCAGGCCTGGCCTATATGGAAGGAAGCATGCGGGGACCATCCGCCGCCGATTGCGAGAAATCGTTCTACCGGACCGGCGTGCCAACCGCGAACATGCTGCGCCAAGGCCTGACCAAACCGCGCCCCGCCGCACCCCTCGTCCAGATTCAGCCGCTTCCTATCCCAGCCTAAGGGTGGGCGCTCAGTCCGCACAGCGCCCAGAAGGTAGCGCCAGCACCCTTTTTCCGCAGCGTGTTAAGACCGTGCCCTTCCACAAAACCATTTATGAAACCAGCTCCAGGCAGAGCCGATCACGGGCAGAGTCGATCTTCAGGCGCTCTCAAGCTACCGTGGCCTGCGCGGCCGCGCGCACACGCAGTTCTGCAGGGCGCTTGGGGCCTCGCTTGCGCACCAGCAGCAAACGAATTCTTTCCAGCAGGTCAGCCGGTTCGTGCATTCCTTTCGGCAGGAACACGTCGGCCATGGTGTCACGGTCGTAGATTTTGAAGCGGTCGGAGATCAGCACCGCCGGGGTCTGCGGCGAGAGCGCCTTGATTTCTTCGATCAGCCGCGGTCCTTCCATGCTGGGCATGACCAGGTCGGTCAGCACCAGGTCAATTCCCCCGCGGCGGAAGGCCTGGAGCGCCGATTCGCCATTGTTGCACGCGACCACGCGGTAGCCGCGCGTTTCCAGCAGGATTTTGTGAATGGAAAGTGCTTGTTCGTTATTGTCAAGGCAGAGGATTGTCTTCTTGGGCTTCATGGCTCTAACCGGGAGACCAAAGCATTTTCAGAACGACTGACCCTGACACTGCGCCACCCTAAGTCTGGGTACAGCAGAAGTGAAAATGCTCTATCGTCACTACTTTCTTGTTTCTGGGAGATCCAGAGCGAATGCATCGTAACCAGAATCCGACCGCGGGTAAAGTGCCACGCTCGCCAATGGCACCGAGGTGGATGGGGGGATTGTGCTACGGGCTCGGACCCGCGACGGCAGTAGTGTTCCGCGCCTCAGATCGCGGCCGTCACTTCGCCGCGGAAAACTTCTACACAATTTCCACCGACGCGCACATTGACGACTTGGTTATCACGCTTCGTGGCGCGCACGAAAATGCAACTGGGACGGTGCATTTCGAGGCCTTGCTCGATCATGACCTGCTCATCGCTGGCTACAACGGCGTGCGTGACCATCCAAGCCGAACAGCATCCGGCGGCCGAACCGGTCGCCGGGTCCTCGCCGTTGTAGAAAAACATGCGCGCGTGCAGGCGGGCCTTGGGGTTGACCGTTTCGCGACAGACGAAGTAGAAGAACTTTCCTCCGCTGCGCCCGAGGTACTCGGCGGCCCGGCTCACATCCAAGCGGAAGTTCTTCAGTGTTTCCAAAGAGCGCAGGGCGGCGATGGTGAATGGAACTCCGGTGGAGACGGTTTGAATCGGAGCTGTCGGATCGAAGTCGGTTGCGTTGAGGCCGGTGACGCGGGCGATTGCTTCCCGGTCGTGGATGGCGCCGAACTCGGGATTCACCTGCGTCATTTCGCCAAAGAGGAGCGGAGGTGAGCCCTGCTCGGTAAAGCGAACTGGCACGGGGCCTACGTTGAGATCGAGCACGACTTCAGCCGCGCCCGATTGCTTGTGAAGAACAAATGCGGTCCCCAAAGTGGGATGGCCGGCGAAGAGCAGCTCTTCCTGCACCGTGAAGATGCGAACGCGAACAGCGCGGGCTTTTTCGGCGGCGTCTGCGGGAAG
>Ga0187803_10000711_pt1 | contig 13186 bp, 10 predicted proteins | sample NC_wetland_sal_i_2_FD_132425 | JGI IMG/M metagenome (GOLD analysis project Ga0187803, IMG submission 132425) | Wetland sediment microbial communities from Neuse River Estuary, North Carolina, USA - Control_3 | ecosystem: Environmental > Aquatic > Freshwater > Wetlands > Sediment | place: USA...
AACTGGACGTACATCGCGGCGTAGTCCTCAGGATTCATGAAGTGGCCGTCGGGTTCTTCGCCCATTTCGACGTGCGAGATGGGATAGCCGCGCTTCTCGAGGTAGGTGAGCTGGTTGGCGGCGTCTTCGGGGGTGCTGTAAATCATGGCGATGGGAATCATCGCGGGAAGACCGCGGGTGTAGCCGTTGGGCATGTAGAAGAGATCGAAGCCGACCTGATCGCCGGCGTGCTCGTTGAGATCGGTGGGCTCATGCCAGGGATCGACGGAGGAGCAATAAGTCATGGACTGATCCTGATCGGTCGTGTGGCGGAGGAGATCGTGGAACTTGCCGTCGGCGGAAGTGGTGCCGAGATAGATTTCATGAATGGCGTAGCCGAGGCAGTTGCGCTGGTCGGCGTTGCCGTGTGTGTCGCAGGTGTTGGATGAGGCGGTCATAAGGATGCGGATGAACTGGGCGGTGATGGGAGCGGAGGCGAGTTGGAGAATGGGATTGCCGCCTTTGCCGTTGACGATGGCGCCGCCAGGGAAAGCTTGCCAGACGCCGAGAGTGGGTTTGCGGATCGCGTCTTCGCCGGTGAAGTATTGAACAACAAAATGAGTGGCGTACGGCTCCGCCCAATCGATGCGAATGGCGCTGACATCACGCGGCTTGGCGAGGTCGAGGATGACCCATTGCGCATGGAGAGAATCAGCTTCGCCGGTGAAGGTTTCAGAGAGATAGGGATTGCTCTTCCAGTAGGTCTTGGGATCACCGTCGGTGAGGCGGGAATAGCCCTCGGTGTCGGTGCCGTCGTCACGGGTAACGCCGCGGTGAGGAAGAGGATAGCCGTAGGAGTGACGAATGGGTTCGGGCCCGGGAGTGGCGTTGCCGACGAAGTAGCCTTTGCCTGCGGGATCGCTCCAAGTGCCGTTGGGATTCCAGTGCCATGCTTCCATGTGAAGCTCGGTGTTCTGGCGGTAGGTGACGGTCTGCCAGCCGGCGGCGAGAATCTGCTGGATGGTGTCGGGGACGAAGAGCTTGTCAGCGGCGCCGTAGCCGAGACGATCGATCCCGGCGCCGAGGGCCTCCGTGGGACGAATGGTGTTGGTGGAGTGGGAGGGAGTGGCGTCGACGTGGATGGATTGCGGGAAGGCGAGAGGCGCGGCGGAAACGAGGAGGATAAGAGCGAGGGACGAAGAACGGAGAGGCGAAAAGAAAAGTTTCATGGCGGGTTCCTTGGCCAGAGCGGGAGGCGCGCCGGCAGACAGCGTGAATTAAAACGGTTGAATACAAAGGAAATGTAACTCCGGGACGGGAGCGCGTCAATGGGAAAGTGGCGGGGAGGAGAACGGCGCGAAAACGGGTCCACGGATGGAGTTGTGAAATTGGCGAGATTGTGCCGCGATCCCTCCACTACGCGACCCGGCGCGCTGAAGACCGCGCGTATGAAAAAGCCGGGTCGCTCCGGTCGGGATGACAACAAGATTTTTTCCTTCAACGACAGACAACATCGCAACTTGCAAGAAATGGGGACTAGTGGCGAGAGGAGCGCGGGAAGAGACGATAGAGAAGGAAGAGAACAAACATGGCGACGAAGGCGCCGGTGGAGTCGAGGAGGGAGTCCCAGGCGGAAGCGGTGCGCGAGGCGACGAAGGATTGGTGAACTTCATCAAGCGCGGAGTAGGCGGCGGCAATGAACCAGGCGGTGAGCGCCCAGGACCAGTGCCAGCCGCGACGAGCGCCACGAATGCCGCGATAGAGGAAGACAAAGTAGATGAAGTACTCGGTGAAGTGAGCCGACTTGCGGACAAAGAAGTGGATGGCGTCGACGGTGTCGTCGGAGATGGAAGGGATGAGCCAGTGGAGAAGGCGCTCGAGGACCGCGCCGGTGTGAGCGGAGGAAAAGGTATCCGTGGAGGCGAAGAAGATGACGCCGGACCAGAGTAATGCGGGCCACCAGGCGCGCAGCCACGGTGGGACGAAGGAGAAGAGAGGAACGCGCTGGCGGACCTCGTCAAGATTGGGAGTGGGGCGGGGATTTCGCCAGGGTTCGGTGGTGGACATTAAGAGATGAGTTCCTCCTTAATTGTAAACGAAGGAGGAGAAGAATCGAAAAGCGAAAAGCAGGATAGATCGTAGATAAATTTGAGGTTGAGATCCTTCGGCCCCGAAAGGCGGGGCCTCAGGATGACAATTTAGTGTAGGTGGCGCGGGTTCGGGATGACAGATTGGTGGGGAGGAAAAGCGAAAAGAAGAGGGAAGTGGCGTTCGATCGAAAGAGCCCATCCTTTCTGCGGAAGGCGCAGAAAGAGTGGGGCACCCTCAAATTTATTTGTTGATCTTCTTGTCGTGGGAAAACCCCAGAGGGCGGCGTTTAGCCACCTCTACACACCCAAGAGAAGAGAGAAGCCAAGAGAAGAGGGACGTGGCGTTCGATCGTAAGCGCCCACCCTTTCTGCAGAAGGCGCAGAAAGAGTGGGGCACCCTCAAGTTCAGTTGAAGGTTATTCCATGCGATAGTTGGGAGCTTCCTTGGTGATGACGACGTCGTGGACGTGGGATTCGCGGAGGCCGGCGGCGGTGATGCGGACGAAGCGGCTCTTCGCGGCCAATTCTTTCAGATTGCGAGCGCCAACGTAGCCCATGCCGCTTTTCAAGCCGCCGACCAGTTGGTCGGTGAGGCCGGAGACCGGGCCTTTGTAGGCGACGCGTCCCTCGACGCCTTCGGGAACGGATTTACCGCGTTCTGCACCCTCCTGAGAATAGCGATCGGCAGAGCCGGCTTCCATCGCGCCGGTCGAGCCCATGCCGCGGTAGGACTTGAAAGTGCGGCCTTGATAGAGGATGGTTTCGCCGGGTGATTCTTCCGTACCGGCAAAAAGGCTGCCGATCATCACGGCGGAAGCGCCGGCAGCGATGGCCTTGGTGATGTCGCCAGAATATTTTATGCCGCCGTCGGCGATGATGGGGACGTTGGTGCCTTCGGCGGCGCGAGCGGCTTCCATAATCGCGGTGAGTTGGGGAACGCCGGCGCCGGTGACCACGCGGGTGGTGCAGATGGAGCCGGGACCAATGCCAACCTTGAGGCCGTCGATGCCAAGGGAAATGAGTTCCTTCGCGCCTTCATAAGTGGCGACATTTCCAGCGATGACCTGCATTTCCGGGAGGCGCTGTCGAATGGCTTTGATGGCTTCGATAACGCGCTCGGTGTGGCCGTGGGCGGTGTCGATGGCAAGAACGTCCGTGCCAACCTTGGCCAGTTCGACGGCTCGTTCGAGGAAATCACCGGTGGCGCCAACAGCGGCGCCGACGCGGAGGCGGCCATGGTCGTCCTTGGCGGAACGCGGGTATTCGAGTTTTTTCTGGATGTCCTTGACGGTGATAAGGCCTTTCAAATTGAAGTCTTGATCGACGACGAGAAGCTTTTCGATGCGGTGCTTCTGGAGGATTTTTTCGGCTTGTTCGAGTGTGGTGCCCACGGGAACGGTGACGAGATTGTCTTTGGTCATGACCTGACCGACAAGCTGGCCGTGATTTTTTTCAAAGCGGAGGTCGCGGTTGGTGAGGATGCCCGTGAGACGCGTGCCGCGGGTTACAGGCAGGCCGGAGATTCGGTACTTGGTCATGATTTCGAGAGCCTGGCGAATGGTGATATCGGGAGAGATGGTGACGGGATCGACGATCATGCCGGATTCGGAGCGCTTCACGCGGTCAACTTCCTCGGCCTGACGGTCGATGGAGAGATTGCGGTGAACGATGCCGATGCCGCCCTGGCGCGCGATACCGATGGCCAGACGCGACTCGGTGACCGTGTCCATGGCGGAGGAGGCGAGGGGAATGTTGATGGTGAGGGTGCGGGTGAAGTTGGTGGTGGTGTCGACCTCGATGGGAAGGACCGAGGATTTGCCGGGCTGGAGCAGGACATCGTCGAAGGTCAGCCCTTCGGGAATCGGACCATCAATCATAAAAACCTCGCGGGCAGAATCGAAAAGCGAAACGCGAAAATCGAAAATCGGGAAGCACCGGAACTGGGCAATCCACGGATGAGTTGGGAGATAGGCTGCAATTGAGATCCTTCGCCCACGTGCCTGTCGCAGGCAGGCAAAAGACGTGGGCTCCCTTCGACTCCGCTCAGGGCAGGCAGGATGACAGGTTTTCCTGATTTTGGCGGGGGAAAGAACACAGGCAGGAGTGCCTGTCCCACGAGCTGTGTTTTTAGTCGGAGTGGCTGACACTGTAAAAGGGGTGACCCTTCGGCTGCGCTCAGGGCAGGCAAGTCACCCCTCGAAGCTCGGGACGAGCCGCACTCCAAAAACAACGCAGCCCAGCGGGTAGGCGCTGGGCCGGTGAATGCGTGCAACAGATCGAAAAAATGGGTCACGGTGAAACTCCTATTTTAGGGGCGGAGCGAGATTGGGTCAAGTTGTGGGGAAGATTAGCATGCCTAGCATTGCCGTTGAAGGTCGGGCTGAGGGTACCGCGAGTCCCTTTGTGGGACAGCTTTGCGCGCGAGATGATTCAATTTGGGACTGATTGACCAACGCGTTCAATCTGGACAAACCATTTGCTACTTAGTGATATTAGTGGCTAATTATTTACTTGACGCGGGTTCCGGACGAGATTAGTTTGTCTGTTGCGAACGAGAATACCCCTCCCCTCTTTTGACCGTTCGCAAGTCTAGTTGCAAACCTCTCTTTACCATCTACCTCTTGTGAGCGCTGTTTATGACCATGACCACGAGCACAGGCGCGCAGAAGCAGACACACGAGCCGATTCTACGGAGCCTCGAACTCTTTGAGGCGTTGTTCGAATCCGTTCCGGAAGCGGTTGTGTTTACTGACGAGCAAGGATGCATCGTTGGGATGAACGCACAAGTGGAGAAGTGGTTTGGCTACAGCCATGAAGAACTGCGCGGCCAACCGATCGAGATACTGGTTCCGGAAAGATTCCGTGAAGCACACGGCAGACATCGCCAGGATTATCACCGCGAGCCGCGGCGCCGGGCCATGAATGCAGGGATTGAGCTCTGCGGGAGGCGCAAGGACGGCAAGGAGTTTCTCATCGACGTCATGCTCAAGCCCGTGGAGACAAAACAGGGAAAACGAGTTCTGAGCCTTATCCGGGACCTCACCGAGCATGACAGCGGTGCGGCCCGCAGGTTCCATCTGGCGGCTCTCGTGAACTCATCGGGTGACGCCATCATCGGCAAGACGCTGGGCGGCATCATTACCAGCTGGAACCAAAGCGCAGAGCGAATGTTCGGTTATTCGGCACAAGAAGCTATCGGAAAGTCCATGTCGATGCTGCTTCCCCCGGGCCAGGAAGAAGAGGAAGCCGATATTCTGAGGCGGCTGAAGAGGGGGGAGACGATAAGGGCGTACGACGCGGTGCGAAAACACAAGGATGGGCGAGACATCGATGTCTCCGTAACCGTTTCCCCCATCTATGACCCCATGGGCAATCTAGTAGGAGCGTCGAAGGTGGCCCGAGACATCACGGAACGCAAACGAACGGGAAAAGCGCTGCAAGTTTCCGAAATCCGCTACCGGAGACTGTTTGAAACCGCACAAGACGGCATTTTAATCCTCGATTTTGCCACCGGCCAGGTGGTGGACGTGAACCAGTTCCTGATCGACATGTTGGGATATTCTCATGGCGAGCTGGCAGGGAAGAAAATCTGGGAAATCGGCCCTGTTAAGGATATTCTCGCCAGCCGTTCGACCTTTGCCGATTTGCAGGCTAAGGGCATTGTCCGTTACGAAGATTTGCCTCTGGAAACCAAAGACGGCCGCCGAATCGAGGTCGAGTTTGTCAGTAATGTCTACACCGTGGAAGGCGAACAAGTAATCCAATACAACATCCGGGACATCACCGACCGCAAGAGGATCGAGGCAGAGCTGGAAGTCGCAAGAGCCCGGGCAGTTGCTTCCGACCGGCTGTCGGCGCTGGGAATGATGGCCGGGAACATAGCCCACGAGGTCAACAACCCACTGGCCATCATCCATGCTTCCGCAAGCGACCTGCTGGAGATGGCGGAGGCGGGACAAGTTTCGATCGAAGATTTGGAGAAGGCAAGCACGCGCATCAAGCTAACCGCGGATCGCATCAGCAAAATTGTGAAGAGCCTGTGTGAGATTGCACGGGAAGGCAGCGGCGACCCGTTTCAGCGTGCTTGCGTGGCGGAGATCGTCGACCATGCGCTGGAGCTGTGCAAGGAACGGTTCAGAGCCCATTCGGTGCGGCTGGACACTCCCCGGGTGGACGCCGGGCTGCGCATCATGTGCCGCGAAGTACAGATTGCCCAGGTTCTACTGAACCTTTTGCAGAACGCGCTAGACGCGGTGATTGAGGTTGAAGGAGATCGATGGGTGCGGCTGGAAGTGAGCAGCGATGGGCAGTCGGTTGTTTTCGCGGTGACTGATAGCGGGCGAGGGGTGTCCTCCAAGATCAAAGGGCGAATCATGGAGCCGTTTTTTACCACCAAGCCGGTGGGCAAAGGAACGGGTTTGGGATTAAGCTTGTCCACAGCGATTGTCGAAGAACACGGAGGGGAGCTCAAACTGAGCGAGAGCGAAATTCACACTTGCTTTTCTTTTTCTCTCCCCCTTTCGAAGGAGGCGGAAAATGCAACTGAAGAACGCCACCATACTGCTGGTCGATGATGAGCCGGATTTGCTTTTCATCATGGAGGAGTGGTTCCGGCGGGAAGGAAGCCGTGTGCTGACCGCAGAAAATGGGGCGGGAGCCTTGGAGGGCATTCGGGCAAATCAGGTTGACGCCGTGGTGTCCGACATCCGCATGCCGGTCATGGATGGCGTTACCATGCTGCGAAACATCAAAGCGACCCATCTGTACAAGCCCAGCGTGATGTTCATCAGCTGTTTTTCGGATATTGAACCGCGGGAAGCCTACGATCTGGGTGTCGAGGCGACGATGGAAAAACCCGTGGAGCGCAAGGAACTGGTAGCGGCGGTCAGGCGAGTCTTGGGCGCGCGGGAGGAACTCTGGCGCATGCCTCCCATTGAGGAAGGTGAGGCCCTCCTCGAGGCCGCCTTTGAGAGCGTTGCGACAGCGTTGCGCGAAGGGCTTCTGGCGTTTGGCCGAGGCGGCTTTTGTATTCACTCGAACCTCGAATTGAGAGAAGGCCCGGTGGATCTGTCGCTCGATTTTAAGCAGGATCATCGCCGGGTGAGGGGCCAGGGCAAAGTGCGCTGGACCGCGCCTGCGGAAGCGCAAATCGGCGTGGAAATCACGCACATCGACGACCCCAATCGCTCCTGGATACTCGGCCTGACCAGTTCGAATGAAATTCTCTCCTTTATCCCGCGAAGCACGACCGCCGGAATCACGGCGACGATGAAGGCGGCTGGGTGAAGCGACCGCAGCGCGCGGCGAATCGGGAGGGCTGAGTTTCGCGGAGATTACGGTGGCCCTTTTATTCGCTGCTCATCGCGATTAACCAGAAAAGAAGCGTCCCGAAGGCACACGCAGGAGCAATCCAGCGCACCGGGCCTTTGCGTCCACTCCCCCCAATGGCAAACAGAATGCCCAGCGAGGAAAGCAAGCACCCGGCCGCGTAGATCTTCATGAGCGCGGGATCGTGAAACGGGAAACTGCGAACGAATCGCGCGTAGAGATGAGTGAAGAGGGCGAGGAGCACCGAAGCCGTAGCAAAAGAAAGACCGAGTAGAGAAAGGGTCGAAGAGGTGGTGCGAGGGTCATTGTTGCGTGACCAGCGGACCCAGCCCCAGACCAGCAGGGCCGGGACAATGAAGACTGCGCCGACGGTGATGAACCATAGAATGGACGCGAGCATGCTGGGCTGGTGAAGACCTCAACGGCATTATCTATCAGGCGGGCGAGGATTTCATTTTCAAAGTGCGCGCCAAATTCGGCTGGGTTGGGAGATGTCAGTTTCGTGCTTGGGAGTAAAGATCTGCGTAAACGGAATTCAGGTACTGGGTGAGGCGCTGTTGGCGCGGCTCGTCGGTGGTTTGCTGGATCATGATTCCGAGGATGGGCTCGAGGAATCGGGAATATTTGGCCAGCGTGGCGCGATCGTTGGTGGAGAAGGCGGATTCGACGGCATGTTTGGTGGCGGGAGTAATGAGTTCGAGGCGGCCGACGAAGACGCGGACGGTGCTGGCAGGGGCTGGCGCAACACGCAGCGGAAGAACGGAATCGACAAAGCTGCGGGGAACAATGTAGATGAGGCGGGAACCTTCCTCAAACCAGGAATTTTTCCAAGTTTCGAGCATGGCGTGGGCTTCGTCGGGGAAGAGACCTTGGGAGATTAACATGCCCTCGAGCGTGCTCGAGAGGGAATCGACGGAAGTGGCGAGTTCAGGCGGGGCGAGAGAGGCTTGATCGTGGAGCGGCCCAAGGACGCGGTAGCCGGCTCTTTGACCACGGCGCTCGAAGAGAATCACGCTGGGAATGGGTGCAGGGAAGTGATTTTCAAGGAGCACGGTGTTGTCGGAGGAGAGCGTGGCCGTCAAAGGCGGCAGGAAAGCGGAGACACCGCGATAAAAGAGGAATTTTTCGTGCTGCGGGCCGGACGGTGTATCGACAAGAACGGAGACGGAAGAAGTGCTGCGGGCGGCGTAATAGTGATTTTCGGAATTGTCGACGGGAAAATCCTGTGAGCCGGTCGGCTCGATGTGGATGGAGTTCCAGGTGATAGCGCCGGGAGATTTCATCGATTTGAGGGCATAGTCGCGATCTCGCAGGGCGGGATTGGCGGAGTTGGCGTGGGGATACCACTCGGTGATGAGCCCCTTGTCGAAGGAGACGTTGACAGAAACGGTGGTCTCGTGCGGGGAGTAGAAATAGAGAACGGGAGTTTCCATGCGGATGGTGCCGCGCAGGCCGCCTTTGAACGCAACTTCGCGAAAATGTTCGACGAAGGAAGGGAGATCGGTTGAGCCGGTGAGCGGGAGCCAATCCACGGCGAGGTCATCGGCGCCGGCGATAGAGGTGAACGTGCCCCACTCGTGGACAGTGAGGTCGTTATCCGTGATTTGTTTGGCGATGGCGTGGCGGAGGGAAAGAGTGAGCACGATGAGAATTGCCGCCGTAGTGAGGCAGAAAAGCGAAGTGTGAGAAAGGAGCCGTGAGCAGGCGGATCCTGTGGTGCCGGATTTCATTGCCGGGGCACCTTCACATTGGGGGTGCGGGAAATCATGTCCGCCATGGTCTCGGGTTGAGCATTCCAGAAGCGCTTGGAGAGATTGCGGGCGAGCAGTGGATCAGACTTGGCGCCAGCGATGGCTTTTTGCGCGTGATCCGAGTGCTCTGCAGCAGGACCTTTGAGGGTGATGAGAGCGGCGGCGAATTCCATTTGCGGGTCATTGCCGCAAAACTGAATAGCTTTATTAACGAGAGCGTAGCCGTCAAGTCCTTGGGTAAAGTTCGGTTCGTCCTTTCCCAGCCATTGCTTGTAGGTTTCGGCGAGATAGCCCAGGTCGAAGGAGGCCAAGGCCGCGGCTGGGGAATTGGCGGAAGACTCAGCGCGGGCAACGAGCCGGATAAGCAACTGCTTTGCAGTGGTGGAATCCTTGCGGGCGAAGAGGGTCGCGCGGCGAAGCGTTTCCATGTGCACGAGGACGGTGGGGTCGTCGTTAAGGATAGCGATGGTATCCGCAGCGAGATTCCTGGTGTCGTAGGATTCGCTGCCGGTGAGATTCCAGTCATGGCTGATCCAGGGAAGAGATTTGGCGTTGCCAATGTCGAAGGCGTGGCAAATCAGCGGGGGACCTGCGAGGGCGGAGGTGGCGAAGAGGAAGAGTGCGCAGAAAAGAGCGGCGGTGAATCTTTGGATCGAAGAGTTCATGGAATGGGCTCCTTGCGGAAGAAATGTGCGATCAGGGAGGAAGACGCGGGTGGGCGGGAAAGTGTTAACTGCGAAAATCGAAATTCGAAAATGGAAAATCGGGGCGACCCAAGAGCGCTGGCATGAAAGCCAGCGCTACCTGGAATGTGCAAATTCATGGAATCTTGCGGGCATGGGGTCCAGCAGTGCTGGACCCCTACTGGCCACTACAACCTCAGGAAAGAGGAGAAGAATGCCCGGCCGTTCGATCGTAAGAACCCACCCTCATAAACCGAGGGTGGGGCACCCTCAAGTTCATTTGGAACGCAGCCTGTCAAGGGGCTTGTTTGAGGAGCACCTGTTTTTTTGAAAGCGATTGTGGCGAGGAAGAGTCGTGGGGCTGAGAAGATTGTTCCCAGAAGCGCCAGACGGAGATATCGCAGAGACCAAGGGTGTTCCAGTAGAGGTCGAGCATGTGCGGGTCGAGAGCGAGGATGCCGTCGCGGGTTACGCCGCGCGGAGGTGGAACGAGAGCAGCCAAGCGGGCGTAAACCTGGGCGCGCTCCGCGCCGGTGGTGCGAGAGAGAAGATGCCAGAGGGTGAGTCCATCGCGAGGGCGGGCTTGGGAAAGAACGGTGTTTAGCGCTTTGGAACCGGCATCCGTCGATTGCTCCGTGAGATCAAAGATGTGGAGCGCGTCGCGGAAGGACTCGCTGGCGTCTTCGAAATAGGGAGTGCCGGGGCCGATTTTGGGGCGCGTGGAACACATGGCGCCGGCGGGAATGAAGGAGTCGCGGCCGTTCAGGTGGAAGCCGACCCAGCCAAGCGTGGTGCGAATGGTGCCGGAACCGTCGGGTGCGACATTGAGCGTATAGCGGCACCCGAGATCAACGGCCGTGGCGGAGGGCGTATCGACGACAAATTGGCCGGCAGGAGCCCAGATGTAAGCGTGAATGGTGCCGACATCGAGTTGAATCCGTTTGTGGTTCGAGTCGGTCTGAAGGAGGCGCACGCGGGAGTTCGGGTCGATTCTGATTTCGCCGAGATCGAATTCGGAAAGGGAAGCGCGAGAACTGGAGTTGGTGGTCAGAGTTTGCCCGACAAGGAGTTTAGAAATGGCGAGGCTGCCGGAAATTGTTTGCGAACCGATTTGCGTGGTGCCTTCAAGGTTCGCAACATTCCAGCCGGGACCGGCGTGGAGTGTACCGGTGTGGCGCAAATAGAAAAACACGCTCACGCCGAGAGCCAGGAGAACAACCGCAGCGGCGGCGAGGCGAGGGAGCCAAAGAACGGCCCATCCTTTCCGCAAACTACGCGGAAAGGATGGGGCACCCTCAAGAGCAATCGGCAGATTTTCAGGAAGGACGAGCGGACCATCTGCATGGCGAAATTGTGCGAGGAGGGATTCGAGGCGCTGGACTTCGGGATCGGGAGAGCCCGAGCCGTCCCATAGATAGTCGTCCTTCATCAATTTTCCTTGCTCAGAATCATTTGGTTGTTTGCTCATAGCCCACCCCCGGTGAGCGGCGAGGCCTTGCGGCCAAGAATTTCGCGGAGCTGTTGTATGCCGCGATGAAGATTGACTCGAACGGAGCCGTGCGTGAGGCCGGTGCGCATCGCGATTTCGGGGCCGGTCATGCCCTCGACGAGGCGTAGAACGAGCGTTTCGCGGTAGGCGTCGGGGAGAGAACGAATGGCGTCGAGGACGGCGCGGGCCTCGGCGGCAGGATGGGCGGAGGGGCGGAGAGAAGGAGATGGTTGGTCGGTTTCTGCAGGGGCGGATTCTTCGTCGAGTACTTCGTGGAGTTTGGCACGGCGGTGAAAATCGGTGGCGCGGTTACGCGCGATGGCGGCGAGCCAGCCGGGGAACTTGGAGACTTCACGGAGGGAGTGGAGCCGCGGGAGGGCCTGGAGGAAAACGTCCTGCACGAGGTCGTCGACGTCGGGATGCGGCACGCGGGAGAGCAAAATTCCGTGGACTATGCGTGCGTAGCGACCGTAGAGCAAACCGAAGGCGGAACGGTCGCCGTGTTGCGCGGCGCGGACGAGCGCGTCGTCGGGGCTGCCTGAGTCCAGAGGCAGGCTCACGGCCGGGAAACCGGAGCGGGAGGAGTGGAGTTCAAAGAGTGCCGCCACGTTAGGTCCATTGAAAACTTGTCTCGAACACAACTTAGGTTTAGGGGAAGTTTCCTCAAGGGCTAAAGCCCAGCTTTTTTGGCCGCTGAATGTCGGAGCTGAAGCTCCGACCCCCTAAACAGCAAAGTCTCGTCTCCTAGGGTAGACGCAAGCAGCCGGGGAAGTGTTAACAATACTCCGCAATGCGAATGTTTGCAGCAGGTTGGCGGGAAGGGAATCGTGGACCTGATAGAGTAGGAAGATGAGGAGAGAGATGCGAGCGTTTGAGCCGCATGTTTTGTTGAAGGGCGCGCACGCGCAGACGATTGCGGCGGCGTTTGTGCCGCGTACATTTGCCTTGGCGGCGGAGGAGGAGCGGCTGTTTCGCGTGGACGCGGAAACGCAGTTGAAGGGCGTGTGCCACTGGCAAGAGGGAAAGCGGCGCGATTTGCCGGTGATTGTGATCGTACATGGACTGGAGGGATCGAGCGATTCCAATTACGCGCGAGGGATCGCGGACAAGGCGCATGCGCGGGGATTTCACGCGGTGCGGATGAACCAGCGGAATTGCGGAGGAACGGAGAGATTAACGCCGACGCTGTACAACAGCGGGTTGAGCGGAGATTACCGCGGTGTGCTGATGGAATTGATTGGCGAAGGATTCCAGAAGATCTTTTTTGCGGGGTACTCGATGGGTGGAAACCTGGTGACGAAGATGGCAGGGGAATTGGGAGAGTCGGCGCCGAAGGAATTGAAGGGCGCGGCGGGAGTGTGTCCGGCGCTGAATTTGTCGGCGTGCGCGGACGCGCTGGAGAAGAGGGAGAATTATTTGTATCAGCGACATTTCGTGCGCGGATTGCTGGAGCGGTACCGCAGGAAAAGTGAATTATTTCCGGAAAGGTACGCGCGGAACGGTTTTGGGGCGATCCGGACGGTGCGTGAGTTTGATGACGCGATCACCGCGCCGTATTTCGGATACAAGGACGCGGAAGAGTATTACGAGGCTGCGGGTGCGAAGAAAGTGATCGGGAAAGTGGCGGTGCCAACGCTGTTGATTACCGCGCAGGATGATCCGTTTGTTCCCTACGAGTCGTTTTTGCGGGCGCGGGTGGCGGAGAATCCGCGGGTGAAATTCGTGGCACCGGAACGCGGCGGGCATTGCGGATTCATATCGAGATGGAGCGGGGAGGAGCGGTTCTGGGCGGAGGAGAGAATTGTGGAATTTGTGGAGGAGATGGGGAAAGAGTGAAAGAGTGAAAGAGTGAAAGAGTGAAAGAGT
>Ga0187803_10000712_pt1 | contig 13183 bp, 13 predicted proteins | sample NC_wetland_sal_i_2_FD_132425 | JGI IMG/M metagenome (GOLD analysis project Ga0187803, IMG submission 132425) | Wetland sediment microbial communities from Neuse River Estuary, North Carolina, USA - Control_3 | ecosystem: Environmental > Aquatic > Freshwater > Wetlands > Sediment | place: USA...
CGCGAGCGGCTTGGCCGTTCGTGGACACCAGCCTCCAGAGCATGACGCCCAGGAAGACGATGGAGATCCAGAAGAGGATGGTTTTTGCCGTAGAGCTCGAATTCACATTAGCCTCACAATTTCTGGTAAAACAAACTGCCTAAAATCAACGCTGCGACATCCGCACTAGCTTTTCTTCTTTCCAGTGGCTCTGCTCTTGCCGGAGCGACTCGCGGCAGTGCCTGCGACCAAGTTCTTGCTATTTCGCCCCGTACCATTAGATGCCGCTAAGCCGTACCCAGACCACAATAGATTAGATGCGGTCCGGAAGCCAAAGTAATCGGGCTCCAGGGCGACGCGGCGGCGCGAGGGTTTGTCCAACAGCACAGCCAGGCGGAGCGACCTCGGCTTGCTCTCGCCAAGGCGGCGAAGGAGAAAATCCTGGGTTACACCGCTGTCGAGGACGGAGTCGACGAACAGAACATCGCGGCCCTTGAGTTCGGCGTGATCCTTTGCGGCCGCGGTGGCGGAACGATTGCCGAAAAAGACTTCGCGGCGGGCCCGCCCGGCGTGTTCGATGTCGCGGATGTCTTCCCGGACGAAGTGGAGGACCACGGGAACGTCGATGGCGCGAATGAGATCGGCGGCGAAAATGAAAGAGCGATCCATGGTGACGACAATATCAAGCCTGCGGCCATGAGCATCCCGGGAAATTTGGCGGCCGAGCGCCTTCACGCGATTAGCGATCCGAGCGGCGGAGTATCTGGTAACCCTATCCATAGTTACGATAACGGAACCTCGGTGATCACAACTCCTGCGCGAGTGGAGCCGCCAACCGCAAAGTCGGCGGCGACGGGTAAACCGCGAGTCCACGCGATTTTTCCGCCGGAGGTCAGCACCGGCCAGGAGACTTTTTCCCAGCGGCTGGCACCCACCTCGTTCAAGAGACGCGACAATCTGTGGGGTTTCTGATGGCCGAGGGGTCGAACGGAATCACCCGGTCGCCAGTTTCGCACCACCAGGGGTACACCTAACCTGTCACGGTCCAAGACCGCCCCTGTAACACTAGTTTCTCCCCCTTCAGGAGGCCAGTCAATCACCGTGAACCGTAAGACGCACGAGCGTTCCACCAACGAAACTTCGGCTTGGCCCGAGCGGATATCGACGGCGAATGAATAGGGCTTCGCCAAAGATTGAGATCGTGCGGTGGAAGTTTGGGGCATGGGGCGGAAGGAGAGCGAATCACGCTCTCGGCGGACTTCGACCCCGCCGGGAAGCTGGAGAAACTTGCCGCTGTCAGGCTGTTGAGCGAGGTGAAGAACGGCATCCACGTGAATGGAGCCTAGCTGGCCGGAGCGAGGTTTCACTTTCTTGACCAGGAGCCGAATTAAGCGCTTGCTCATCGCCTCGGGCGCCTGGCGGGACCAGAGATCGTCAAGGTTCTTGGGTTCGCCCGGTTGCGGTTGAGGGCCGACCAGATCCTTCAGCGCGATGTGCCATGCGCCTTTGTCTTCTTTGGCGTTTAGGAAGAGACGCAGTTCCGCGGAACTTTCCAGCCAAGCGTCATCTTCGCGGGCGAGATCGGCGAGCCGACAGAGATGCTCGACGACCGCGGGCTGAAATTGTTTTTCGAGCAGAGGCAGCAGCTTCAGGCGAATGCGCGCGCGCGTGCGTTTGGTGTCGCGATTGGTGGCGTCTTCGCGCCATGGCTGGCGGCGGGAACGCAAGTAGGCGCGAAGTTCGGCGCGGCGGAGCTTGAGGAGCGGACGGAAGACGCATCCGGATTGCGGGTGAATGCCGGCGAGTCCGGCGAGACCCGTGCCGCGGAGGATGTGTGCGAGGACCGTTTCGGCTTGATCGTCGGCGGTGTGGGCGACGGCAACTTTGTCGAGCCGGCCTTCCGAGACGAGACGGTCAAAGAAAGCGTAGCGTGCGCGACGCGCGGCGTCTTCGAGGTTGCTGCGTTCGCGTTTGGCCTTGGTGGAAATATTTTCGCGAGCAACGAAGAATGGAACATCGAATCGACCGGCAAGTTTGGCGACGAATGTCTCGTCGCCGTCGGAGGCGCGGCCACGGAGTTTGTGATTGAAATGGACGACGGAAAGGACGAGCCCGAGCTTCTCCCGCATTTCGAGGAGGAGCAGAAGCAGCGCGACGGAATCAGCTCCTCCTGAAACAGCCACGCCGATGCGGGTGCCCGGGCGAAGGAAGGGCTGGCGCTGGACCGCGGACAGGAGTCGTGAAGAGAGAGACTCGTTTCGAGGCGGTCTGGAATGCGGCGCTTTCTTGGACATGGTGGCGTGTCGCTATCGTAACAGTGCGGGCAAGGGAGGTCGAGATGGGAGCAAACTAAAGAGAAAGAATTCACCACAGAGGGAACAGATGTACCTCCGAGAGCGCGGAGAAGAGTGGATCAGAGTTCGCGGGCGACGTGGAAAAGGAAGAGAAGGGAGAGTTGGAAGTCGCGGAAAAGGTTTAAAGGAACTTTGTGCACAGGGATGCGGAAGATGCTGCGCTCGTCCCAGCGCTGGCGGACGTGAGCCCAGAAGGCCTGCAGATCGGCGCGGGTGTAAACGCAATTGGGGACGACGAGAGGGCTCCACTTGGCCCAGAAAAGCTGAACCTTCGAGGGAACATGGAGAGAAGGGAAGTGCTCTTTGGCACGGAAGTAAGCGGCCTGGAGATCGGCGAGCTTGAACTGATCGTATCTGCCTCGGAGCTTAACGAGTTCCTCGACGACGCGCTGTTCGGCTGCGGAGGGATGACGGGTCTGCAGCCAGAGTTCTTCCATCTCGGCGAGGACGCGCACCATGCCTCGGAGATCGCGGAACGCTTCCTTAACGCGCGCGGTGTAATAGTCCCAACGGGAAAGGATGGGGAATCCGGGGCGGCGCGCGGTACGGCCCTTCAGGCGGAAATAGCCGCACATCATCGGGTGGCGGCCTTCGGTCTGGATGGAATTCTTGTACCAGACGAAGCGGAAGAAATTGTTCCAGTAATTGACGCGTGGTGCGCGCTGCAGGATGGCCTTCATGTTTTCGAGGCTATAGAAGGTGCGCCAGGCCTCGAAATAAGTTTCTTTCCAGGAGCTGTCTTTCAGATACGCGTGATGAGTGACTTCATGCTGGGAATCGTAAAGATTGAAATCGGGGTGCATCCACTCGCCCCGGCGCAACATGTTGATGTGGTCCATGGAGCCGGGGAGAGGCATGAGAATGAAGAAAGAGGCGTGGTCCGGACGGACTTCGTGCATCAGGAATTTTAAGTCACGGCGGATGGAATCGACCGTGTCGAAAGGGAACCCAATAATGTAGCCGACGTGGGAAGAAATGTCGGAGTCGCGGTAAGCCTGAATGAGCTGGCGGTATTCGCTGACCTGATTCTGTTTCTTGCCGGCGGCGGCGAGGTTGCCGGGATCGACGCTCTCCATGCCGATGAAGACGTTGATGCAGCCGGCCTGCCGGGCCTTGGTCACGAAATTCTTGATTTTCCAGGAGAGGACATCCACTTGCATCATGAACTCGACGGGGATTTTTTCTTCCGTGCGCAGGCGAATGAGGGCGTCGAAGATGGCTTCCCAATTTTTGTTTCGAGCAAAATTATCGTCGGTGAAGAAATAAAACGTGATGCCATTTTCGTGGTAGTTGCGGCGAATCGACTCGGCGATGTGGTCGGCGGAGCGGAAACGCATCTTGCGGCCCTGCACATTGATGATGGTGCAAAAGGTGCACTCGAACGGGCAGCCGCGGCCGCAATCAAGCGTACCGAAGTTGGAGGCCGCGAACTTGCGCAGATATTTTTTGCGGATGGCGGGGATGGGCTTGGTGTAGAGATCGGGCTTGTTGTTTAGGAAATCGTACATCGGCTTGAGTCGGCCATTCACGGCGTCGAGGAGCAAATCGCCCCAGGTTTCCTCGACTTCGCCCTTAACGACAGTGACTCCGGCATCGAGGAGCTGCTGGATATCGGGAGGGATGTCCGGCAGTAAGGCCAAGTAGCCGCTGACATGGAAGCCGCCGATCAGGACGGAAAGGCCGGCTTTGCGAAAAGTACGCGCGAGATCGCAGGCGCGGGGGAATTGATTGGTTTGCACACCAACGAGACAGACGATGGTCTTGGCAAGACCCCAGTGTTCGGAACGGCAAATGCGCTTGACGGGAATTTTGTCGACGGTTTCGTCGAACAGGTGAACCTTGACGTTCCAGCGATCGCCCAGCCGATTTTGCCGGACGAGATCCTCGGTGAGGCCGGCGAGACAAGCAAGCGTGTTGCTCGGTAAAACGCCGCGCCAGTGGCGCACGATGTAACCGTCATCGTCATATTGGGAGGGCTTGACGAGATAGAGGTGAAGAGTCTTGCGCATGTTAGCGGCCAGAGTCACCGCCAGATTCGCGGGTGGGAGCGACGCCGGGGAGACGCACACATCGTGGCACAACACATGAGATGCCGCAAGACAAGTCTGCGTGACTTCCAAAAGTTGGATCTTTAGTGGGTGGATCAAAGCGGAGCCTCGAAATTTCTCTCGTTGCGCCGTTCCTTAAGCTCCCGATATGCTTTGCAGCGACTCTGTTGCGACGATGCGCTTGCCGGAGGAAGGCATGGGCCGTTTCCGATCGATGATTGCCGGGCCTCGTTCTACGTTCTTGATTCGATTCCTGCTGGACGAGTGCCTTCCGCCGATCCTGCGCGACCAAAGGTGGTTTTTTCTCCCCATCCTCAAGCTTTACAACAGCAAAATGGATCCAGATTTCAAGGTGAAAGCGCCTTCGATGACGGCCGAAGAGTTCTCCCACGCCTACGAACTCCTGATGCCCATGCGCCAAACCGACGTCACACCCAAGGTGGCGGAGTTTGTTCTCAGTCATCTGGCGGGCAGGACAGTCCTTGAAGTTGGCTGCGGAAATGGAGAAATCTCTCTGGCGTGTGCCGAGCGTGGATTCGATGTGACCGCAACAGACCTCATCTGGAGCAACTTGGAACGAGTTCAGAAAAAATCTAAGGATCGAGGCGTCGCGCTCAAGACCGGCGTAGCAAACCTGGAAGCGGTTCCATTTCCTGACGCGTCCTTTGATACCGTGCTGTGCCTGCACACCCTGGAGCACGTCCGAAATTTGCCGCGAGCCGTCAGCGAACTGATTCGCGTTACGCGCCGTAGGCTCGTGGTTGTGGTCCCAAGAGAGCGCTATTACCGCTATACCGGAAATTACCACCTGAACTTCTTTGGTGGCGCCGAACAGTTGACGCTGTTGCTGGGGCTGAAGAGTGCCAGCAGCACAGTCATTGACGGCGCCATCTGCTACGCGGCCGACAAGAGCGCTGGTTCCGAATCTGAGTGACGGGACGCAGAGTGGAAAGGCGCTGACGCGTGGAGCATACGGGCGCGCGTTGGCTGGTCGGGTTTTCCGATCGCTAGCCGGACAACAATGAGCACTTCCCGTCCGTCCCCGTCTTTCTCGCACAATTCAGGGCAAGCGGGTGCAACTTTTGCGGTTGCGGAGCGTATTTACCCCCAGGAGGAGTACCCATGAGAACCATTCTGAGAACACTATTGGTTTGCCTGCTCGTGCCGGCCGCGGCCGCATTGGCTCAGGAGAAGCCAGCCGCGCCAGCCACGGACAATCCGCTCAGTACGTGGAACAAGTATGCCTATGCAAGGGTGAAGGACCTCTTGCTGCGCTCGGCACAAAAAATGCCTGAGGAAAATTACAGCTTTAAACCCACGGAGGCAGTCCGGAGCTACGGCCAGATCATTGGACACGTGGCCGATGCCCAGTACCTGTTCTGTTCCACTTCGCTCGGGGAGAAGAATCCCGCGCCGGACATCGAGCACACCAAAACATCCAAAGCCGATCTCATAGCGGCACTGAACACCGCGTTCGCGTACTGCGACAAAGCCTACGACGGCATGACGGACGCGTCGGCAGTGCAGACGATCAAGCTCTTCGGGAATGACGCGCCGAGGCTCAGCGCGCTGGAGGTGAACCTGGTACACAACATGGAGCACTACGGCAACCTGGTGACGTACATGCGGATGAAAAACATCGTTCCTCCGAGCAGCGAGACGCCGCCGCAGCCACAAGCACCGCCCAAAAAATAATGCGCAAAGTGGGAAAGTAGAGGAAACCCAAGACCCAGGTTCCGAAGTCGAACCTGGGGCACCCACCCCTCACTGGATTTGGAAAGCACACTGCACGCTTGCGCTCACGCTGATCTTCTCCGGTTGGGGGACAGGAGGTGGTGGCGGCGGAGCGACTTTCTTGTGAGCGCCCCAGCCTCCTCCTCCCCCGGCACTCACTTCCACAGTTTCCGTAGCCGCGTAGCGTTGCATGGCGTACACGTTCATCTCCTGAAGTCCGGTGAGTTGCTTCACGTCGATATTGGCGAACCGCAGTCCGCCCACTTTCTGGCCCTTGGATTCGAGCGCGGCGGTGGCACGTCCCAAAGCGTGTTTCATCGCTTCGGCGACGGCTTTCTGTTTCGCGGCTTCTTCATCGGAAAGTGAATAGCTGAGGGAACGGAAGTCGGTGATGCCGTCTTCCACCGAGCCTTCCAGGATCGGCCCAAGCTTGGAGAAGTCGCGGACGCGCAGGGTAATCTCTCCGTGCACGTAAAACGACTTGGCCTTTTTCTTGCGGTCGCCTTCGTAGTACGGGCGCACGGTCAGTACTCCCGAGGAGACGTCTTCCTTCTTGAGTCCGTTCTTCTCGGCGAGATTGATGATTTTTTGCATGGAGGTAGAAGCCTGGTCGTAGGTCTGCTTCAGGTCCTTGTCTTGAGCGCTGATGTCGAAGACCACGGTCGCCAGGTCGGGGTCGGTCTGATAAGTGCCGTCGGCTTGGATGACCAGCGTGTCGGCGATGAACTTGATCTCCGGGGCCTGCTGGGCGCGGACGGTGAAAGGCAAAGCGAGGCAAGCAGCAAAGACAAACAGAGGCAACCGCATCGAGGTTTTTCTCATGCTGGGCTCCTTTTCGGAAATGCGGGGCTTTGTACCACTCGATGTTGGAACGGGCGTGCGGGGTTGCCTTGCAGTGTGCACCAGGGCGGGGGAACGTCCCGTCTGTCCCAGGCACCCGGCAGCCGCAACCCAAAAAATGACGCGCCACTGACACGCAAGAGAGTTTCTTCGTGGAGAAGAAGCCAGCGAAAAGCGGCCCCACCGTTCATCCCGCGAAAACCGCGGGATGGGGCGGAGGGGCGTAAACCAGACCCGCAAGGATGGGCCACCCAAAATCTTTTTCGGAAGTTAAGGGTGCGCCACCCACCTGCGCGATGAGAATCATTTGCCATTGATGATCTTCCAATCGGCGTCCTGCTCCTGCGGACAATTGCGAGCGGCCGGGGAAGAACGGAAGCCGTGAGCGCGGTTGAAGCGGGCGGTATGCCGATCGAGTTCCTCCTGCGCCGGAAGCGGCGGCGCGAGGCGATTTGGATCTTGAACGTTGCGGGGAAGCGTGGGGTCGCGGGGATAGAAGTGGTTGAGGTCGAGTACGGGAGTCTTCGGCGCGGGTTTTTCGCCGCGCGACTTTCCTTCGCCGGTTGCCACGCCCGGCGTTTGAGAGACGGGAGAAGAAAGGCTTTTTGCCGGATCTGAAGCTCCGACCCCCTGAAGATGCACATCCGCCGACACGGCGGCCGGCGTTCCCAGGGAAGGCGAAGACCCAGGTTCGGAAGGCGAACCTGGGGCACCCGCACCCGCAACGGAAACTGCAAGAGAAGACCCACCCTTTGCACAACCCGCAAAGGATGGGGCACCCGCTGATTCCTCGAGCTTGGCGAGCTGCGCTTCCGAAGAGTTACTTTCCGAGTTGGCCGTGTTTTTCGTGGGAGGCTGATAAGGGATGATGGGCTGGCCGTAGTAGTTGCGTGGGATATCGTCGTCAGCGTCCTTCTCAAGCTCTTCCTTGACCTTATCCAAATAAGCGCTGAGGCGATGGGAATGGAGGATGGTCTGGGTGATGTAGGTGAGAATGCCCGCCTTGCGCTCGGAGATGTGCCCGTCGACCAGGGCAAAGAAAATGGTATAGAGCACGTTGGTCACACCCTCGGGAGTATTAAAGTTTTCGGCCATGCACTCCAAGGTACGCGAGAGCTCTTCCGGACTGCCGGGAGGGAGATGGTTCTTGCAGAACGGCTGCTTGGCGGAAACGGCCAGGTAGCGGCAGGGGCGTCCGTTGCGGGAGACATGGGGGCAACGGGAGCGGGAAGGCGGGGGAGCGGAGGTTGAGGAGGCAGAGGGAGTGGAGGGTGCTGGTTCGAGTCGTTGCTGGGTCAATTCCATTTTGAAACTCCTTTAGAGGGCCCCTCGACTTGGCTCAGAGCGAAGGGTACGCCCCGGGTGATTTTTCGGTACGAACGGGAAAGCCATTGAAGAGAAAGAGGATGGGAGGAGGCGGCGTACGGAAAATACAGAAAAAGACGGAAATTGGAAACTGGAAATTGGAAACTGGAAATTGGAAACTGGAAATTGGAAAATTGAAACTCGAAAAGCGAAACTCGAAATTGGAAAATCGAAATTCGGAAGAGGGAGGAGGGAAGCCCATTCGCTGCGCTCAGGGCAAGCCCTTCGACTTCGCTCAGGACAGGCCACAGAAGCGTCGATGGGAAAAAGGCAACGGGAAAGGATTGAAGCTGCAATCGGTTGATCTCGTCTCTGTTCGGAGAAATGATGACTGAATGTGGACGTAGCGTCTACGGAACTGAAGGGCAGGTGAGGAAAACCAAAGGGGCAGAAGTGGGACAGGGTTCTAGGACTGGCCGGGGGATTCAGTACTTGCCCGGGAAGATGAGAGGGAGAGAGTGAAAAGGTGAAAAAGGGGGGAACGTCCCGTCTGTCGCCGGGTATCGCGGTGGAAAACGTTCCGGCTGTCCCCGGTTTTAAGACCCATGGGCAAGCCACTCGCTATCTAGGACCGGTCGAAAATAACCTATTGCAAAACACCTTGTAATACAATTTATCAATTCTAAGTTCTGGCGGAACGCTATCGATCCTGGCGGAGGCCGGCAATGACAAATGAAAGGGATATTGTACTTATTTGGACATGCGTGGGGACAGTCATCACTAGCTTGGCGACCCTGATTTACGTTTTGATTTCATCTCGTGCTCTTCGGGCGATGAATCTGCAGACGCAAGCCCTCAAAAGCACGCTAGAAGTAACATGGATGGGTTTGCGATTTGAGGCGGTGCAAAAACAAATAGAACTACTGGATAAATTGCGGAATGAGCGGCACATGGTGTATGAGCTCCCTTCGGAATATGCACGCTGGTCAGACCAGCAACGCGAGGTTGCAGAAGAGGTAATTCGGGCATTTGATGTATACGGATTGATGGACCGAAACCAGTTTGTGCCTCGGGCATTGTTGCACCAATTCTTTGCGTATCCGGCGACAAGGATTTGGGACGTTACCAAGTCTTACATTGAAGCGATACGACGACCGAGTTCGCCAAGCAATCCGATAGGCCGGAATCAGGCGGGGCACATGTGGGAGTTCGAAAAACTTGTGCAGCGCGCAAAGTTGGGCCCTAAGCATCCGGCCGAGTCTAACCAAGAGGACTGGCCTCCGGTGAGCGACGATCTGATCTTGTTCATGATGAGAAGGCTAGAAAAATAACTGGTTGCTTCGCCCTGTTCTTGCTGATGGTTTCCGCGGCGGTCTGACCGAGCATCCTAGGCGGGGAAACGTCCCGTCTGTCCCCGGTTTCCCCCGAAGCTATGCACCAAATACAAAGAGTCTTTGTCTGCGAACGCTTTATGACAAGGTTGTAGCACTGTCGAGGCGAGTGGTACGCTTCGACCATGGCATCGCAATCCACCCTCCTCGGTGCCGCTGGCGAGCATTATGTCCTTTGCCAGTTACTTCGCCGAGGATACATTGCCGCACTCGCCCCACTCGGTGTCCCGAACGCGGACATCCTCATCACCGATATGGAGGGCCAGCGGCTGATAGCAATTCAGGTAAAAACGAGACGCAACATCGGGGCCGACAATGGCTGGCACATGAAACCGAAGCATGAACGGCTTGTCTCAGATTCGCTTTTCTACTGTTTTGTGAACTTCGGAAACGGTCTCGAAGACCGAACGCAGACTCATGTTGTTCCGAGCCATGTCGTTGCGGCGGCCATTCGAGACTCCCACCAACATTGGTTGAAAACGCCCGGTGTGAAGGGACGGGTTCACAAAGATTCTCAGGTGAGGAGATTCATGCCCGACTACACGAAAGTCTTTGGCGAAGGTCACCCGCTTTACGGCCCTAACTGGACAGGCAAGTATCTTGAAGCGTGGGAATCACTCGGCACGCCGCAGAAGAGCCCAGGTGAAATTGAGGAGCCAAATTCCGGTTCTGACCAATCTCTTGAGGATTGAGAATTTCTGCTCAAGGAGGAGAGCCGATGCCCGTGCCCGTTCCTGAGTACAATCCGATTATTCCGTATTGGCTAACGCCGCTCCTTGCAATTTGGGGTGCGTTTCTTTCTAGTGTCGCACTGGGTTGGAATTTGTACCGGGACCTAGCCTCTCGTCCGAAGGCAAAGGTTGAAGCTAAAGTTCGGAGGATCGTCGCTGTCCCCGGAGCTCAATGGTATGCGACAGCGCCGAACCTTGATGTCCAAGGCGCTTCACAGCAGCTCTTCGTCGTTATGTCTGTTGTAAATGTTCGCTCCCGGCCCATTCGATGGCAGGGCTGGGGCGGAACCTACAATGCTCCCGTCGCAGGGAAAACAGGTTTCTTTATCGTCCCAAGGAATTTGCCTGTGACCCTGAACGATGGAGACACGCACAGCGAATTTACAGAGCTGGATGCGAGCGGCTATCCAGCAAATGACAGTGTGAAGAGACTGCAAGCGTGGGATTCAACTGGGAGGAATTGGAAAATCTCTTGGTGGCAGATGAGAAAACTCCGCAAAGAAGCGAAAGAGGCGCTTGCCAACAACACTCCTTAAGAAATCTGGCGTGGCTTGAAGGAGGAATAGCCTTGCACGTCGTCAATGAACTTTGGGGGTCACGCAACCAGCAGGACTGGAGCAATGCTCTCGACCGTTATTGGGATATCCCGTCAGTCAAAACAAATCTCGCAATAGAGAAGTACATGCACAGCATAAACCCTGATGGTATCAAGGAACTCGAACCTTCCGAGTGGAAGGCGTTTCTTGAAAAGTATTTTCGCTGGAAATTCACTGACCCGAGATTTCGTCAGGCAAGACTAAACGATCTCGATGCAAATAGCCTTGAGACGCTATCTGCCATCAAGAAAAGACTATTCGCTTTTGACCCGAGTGACATCCAGCAAGGACTAGAGATTGCGATATCGAAGAAAGGGATAAAGGGCTTGGGGCCAGCTGGCGCCTCCGGTCTGTTGGCAGTGTTATTTCCGAAATGGTTTGGAACCGCCGACACTTTCGTGGTTAAAGCTTTGTGCAAGATTGAGTCGTTGCCCGAAAGAAGAGAAGTACTTGCGATGGTACGCAGGGACTCAAAAGACAAAGAATATGTGCAGCTCAACGAAAAGGACGCTGTGTTGCTAATAGACCTCATGCGAAGGAAGGCGATCGAGCTGAATGCCTTGTTCGGCACAGACGAATGGACTCCCCGCAAGATCGATATGATTCTCTGGGCAACACGGGACGGAGCGGACACACTGTGTTTGAGTCAAACGGCATCTTGAGGGTTCCGTCGTTTGATCTAGATATTCGCCGAGCAACACCAGTCTATGCCTCGATTGACGGGTGGGGACAGACGGGGAGATTCCACGCTCACACCGAAGAGCGGAAGAAGCGCTGTAGGCGCGAAAGAAATTAGCCCAGCCCGTAAGGGCTGGGAAACGAAGACCCGGAGAGGCGAGCGCCGTAGGTGCGGCACTCACTCACCCAAGGACGAATGTCGGGTCATATTTCACGCCGTGTTTTTGCAAGAGCGCCAGGAATTCTTCCTCAAATGTCATCTTATGATGATGAGCTTCCTGATTCTGGATGTAACGAGTGACCGTGGAAATCAAGGAAGCGCTGACGCTGAAGGCCGCATATCCCTTCTGCCAAGCGAAATCGCGCGATGTTTGGCGCAGCCACCTGGAGGAATTTGCTTTGATGGTGAGGACGGTTTCGGCCACAGAATCAGTTGGCGGGATTTGTAGCAGGCAATGGATGTGGTCCTCGGTGCCACCAACGGCATAAACAACGATGCCGCGGTTGTTACAGATGCCGACGATGTATGCCTGTAGTTTTGGCCGAACGGGCGGTGTGATCGTTTTAGCTCGATCTTTGGTGCTGAACACGAGGTGGACCAGATTTTGTGCGTAACTGTGAGACATTGTGCCGCGCCTCTGGCGCTTGTTTATCTATATATTATATTACCCAGCGCTTACGCGCTGGGCTAATATGTGGCGCACCTCCGGTGCTTGTGCGATTCGGGGAAGGCGTGGTGGATTTAAGGAGCGGGTGTGGCCGGGGCAAAGATGTGTCGCACCTACGGCGCTCGCGCTTCCATGCTACTCAGTCCCAGCGCTTACCCTTCGGCTTCGCTCAGGGCAGGCGCGCTGGGCTAATATGTGGCGCACCTCCGGCGCTTGTGTAATTCGTGGAGAGCGGCTACGAAGGCAGGAGGAAGACTAAAGACCGCAGGGCTTGCGGACTCGCCCGGCGGTACAAGAGCAAAAGCACGGGTCTGAAGACCCGCCACTACAAAGAGAGAGAGCTGTTGAAAGGTGTGGAAAACGGGAAAAAGGGTGGAAACGGGGAGTTGACAAAAACGGTGCATCTGCTATGCTCAATAGGTTCGATGGTGGCCACTCTGCTGGACAGGGAGGCAGAACAAAAGCTCTTTGACAACCGATACGATGTGCCAGAATCTGTTCGACCCCATTCGGGTTCGAGCCTAGCCCGCGCAAGCGGGTCAGGACCGGATGGGTAATTTGAGTTAATTTGAGCGACTAACAATTTTGCTTGGCAGGCTGGCCCGGTGCAAACCGGGTTTTTTTGTCCCCTAAGGGGGGCAAAGTCCCCGAAAGGGGATAAACGCCAAGCGACAGGCTTCAAACGAGAGTTTGATCCTGGCTCAGAACGAACGCTGGCGGCGTGCTTAACACATGCAAGTCGCGTGCGCAGTTTCTTGTAGCAATACAGGGGATGGGCGCACGGCGCACGGGTGCGTAACACGTGGGCAATCTGCCCTCCGATGGGGAATAACCCCGCGAAAGCGGGGCTAATACCGCA
>Ga0187803_10000713_pt1 | contig 13182 bp, 13 predicted proteins | sample NC_wetland_sal_i_2_FD_132425 | JGI IMG/M metagenome (GOLD analysis project Ga0187803, IMG submission 132425) | Wetland sediment microbial communities from Neuse River Estuary, North Carolina, USA - Control_3 | ecosystem: Environmental > Aquatic > Freshwater > Wetlands > Sediment | place: USA...
AGATTCGAAACATGCAGCAGCTTTGCCGCCTGCTCGCGAATCGCCTTCACGATGCGCGGGTGCGCATGCCCCAGCGCGTTGACACCCAGCCCCGCCACAAAGTCGAGATAGCGCTTGCCCGCGATGTCGTACAGAAACACTCCCTTGCCGCTTGTCAGCACCACGGGATAGCGGTTATAAGTCTGCAGCAAATATTTCCGTTCGAGTTCTGCGATTTGTTCGAGAGTAGTAGGCAGAGTGTTCATAGGAGTGTCAGTGGAAGATTCGATTTTACCGGAAGGCGCTGAGGAAGCGAGCTGCTGTGTGGAATACGATCCGCGACACGTCTGGGTATAGTTTCATGCATCCCTACGGGATGCGATCATGATTGCCGACCCTGCCCGGCGTTGAAACGCGGGGCTATTTTCGGGCGTCCTCCGGACGCACAACCTTGACGCGGATCCTGTCCACGCCAGCATTCATCAATACAGCCGGGTGCCCCATTTCTGGCGTTCTTTGCGAGAAGTGGGGCCTTTGAGCACTAATACAGCGGCGGCTGACCTTCCGGTCGCGTCTTCCAGCGGCGATGCACCCACAGCCACTGCTCCGGATATTTCCGCACGTAATCTTCAATCACCTTGGTGAACTTCTGCGTGTTGGCCACGATGTCGGCTTCCGGATCGTCCGTTCGCACCAACTCGACCGCCGGATCAAATCGTAGCCGATACTTCCCCAACGCCGCGTCCCAGATGGTGAATCCTGGGACCACCGCTGCATCCGTCCGCAACGCGATGCGCGCCAGGCCGCTTGCCGTGCATGCTGGAATGCCGAAGAAATCCACGAACACTCCCTGCGGCGGTGTCATATTCGTGTCCATCAATATTCCCACGGTCTCCCCGGCCTTTGTCGCCGCCAGTAGCCCGCGCACGAAGTCATCCTTCCCCACCGTCTTGTTCCCATGCATGGTGCGGTAGCTCTGGATCAACCGATCCAGATATTGGTTGTCCATGGGCCGCATCACCACGTGCAGCCAGTGTCCGTGCAGCGAATGCGCGAAGGCAGAAAGCTCCCACCCCCCGAAATGCGCGGTCAGAAACAGGACTCCCTTGCCCCGCGCGTATGCCCGCTCGTAATTCTCCAGTCCGTCGTACACCACCACCTGCTCGACGTTTTCCCGCGTGTACTTCGGAAATCGGCACACTTCGGCCAGCTGCCGGCCCAGAGAAGTGAACTCTCCGCGCAAGATGCGCGCCCGTTCCGCTTCAGTTTTCTCGGGAAACGCCAGGGCTAGATTGCGCATGCCCACGCGGCGCAAGCGTACATGCAGCAGATACACCACCTGAGCGAGAGCGACGGCGAAGGCGCGGGCCAGCGGCCGCGGCAAAATGCCCAGGATTTTGATGAACGGCCACGCTGCCGCGTATTCGAGTTTGCGACGCATTCGGTGGATCAGGGGTCAGGGATCAGGGGCCAGGTGTAAGTATCATCGCGATACGACTGCCCCCTGACCCCTGGCCTCTGGCCCCTGCTATTTCGCCGCTTCCTGCGCCCATTTCGCCAGCGTGCTCAGAAACGGATTCGCTGCCGCTGGCGGATCTACCTCTCCGGTCAACGACGCCTTCGACGTCACCATATGCCCGTAGAACTCGCGCGTCGAGTCCTTGTCCTGCTTCACCACCGCTCCGTTCAGAGTTGCGCCGGCAAATACCCCGCGCGCCCGCGAATAAGTCAGCACCTGTGCTCGCATTTTCCAGTCCGTGTTGCCTTCGGCATGACGTCCCACCGGACCCGCCGCCACCGACGCGTCCGCGCCCAAGGCAAACTGGCTGGAGAGCAGATGTTGCATGCCGTCTTTATTCATGATCAGCATGACCAGGTCCACCGCCTGCCCCCCAATCTGAAAGCCGAAGCTGCCTCCTTCTACCGTGAAGAAGGCGGGCGCGCTCCATCCCTTCGCCGTCCGGCAGCTGGCCAGCCCGCGCCCGTACTTGACGCCAACTACAAATCCACCCTTCAACATCGAAGGCACCACGGCCACGCACTCTGATTTGCCCAGAATCTCCTGGGGGATGCCGGAGTCCGGTGCGGACTGGATCTCATTCAGCACATCCGCTGCCGCCTGCACACGGTCCGTGGCCTTCGATTCCTTGGGTTGATCAGCCGCCGCGGGAAGCACAGAAGAGAGCAACAACACGACTAGGGTCAAGCAAGCAGATTTTTTCATGGCTCCTCATCACACCTGGAAATTCTCTGGGATCTGATACTTGAATTGTAAATGAAGTTGGCGCCGTCGGGCTTGGAGCTGCGAGCTTTGAGCTGTGAGCTTTGAGCTAGAACCTAGTCTGATCACTCACCGCTCTCGCTCGCAGCTCATAGACGACTCCGTCCCGCGAACGCAATCCCGCAGCCGCTCGCATACGAATGATCTGTCAAGGAAATCCAGAGGACAAAAAAATGCGGGGCTGAAAGCAGTGACCCTAATCGCCACTCTCAACCCCGTCTCCCAGGTTCTGTGGTAGGTAGGCCAAGTATGCGGCGGGCCAAAAAGGGCCACAAGATTACGAAAGTAAGTGCCCCGAAGTTACGAAACTGACCAGCGGTGAGTTTCGAGCTTTAAGCGGTCAGCGTTCAGGGATGAGATGGCTGCCGTAGCTCCTAGCTCAAGGCTCGTAGCTCAACTACTTCGTCGTCACCAGGGAATGTGTGATGGCGTGCACCGACAGCGCAATCCGATTCTGCACGCCCACTTTACGCATCAACTTGGCGACGTGCGCCTTGACCGTGCGCTCCTCGATCCCTAACTGGCCGCCAATCTCTTTGTTCGACCGGCCCGCCACCAGCATCTCCAGCACTTCCTTCTCGCGGTCCGTGAAGGTGACTCGGCCGGCCGGGAAAATTCGCCCCGGTGCCGACGATACCCGCTCGATGAACATGCTCAGCACGCGCCGCGGCGCCCATACCGATCCCTGGTTCACTACGCGGATCGCCTGTGCGAATTCCGCCGGCGTGGCGGCCTCATCCACGTATCCCTTGGCCCCGGAAGCAATCGCTTTGAGAATGGTTTCTTCGTCAATGCCGGAGCCGGTCACGATGATGCGCAAATCCGGCCGCGTGGCTTTCAGGCTGGCCATCACGTCAAACAGATTTTGCCCGGAACGGTTGCCCAGCAGGATGAGGTCGATGTTTTGCAGCGTGCTGATCTCGGGCAGCGTCGCGGAAATCAGTTCGAACTCGGGCTCAGAGTCGAACAACGCACGGAACCCAACAAAACGCAACGGATCACTTTCCACCACCGCAATTCGGATTACTGGTTTTCTGGCGACTGCTGCTTTCATAGTTTTCCCTATTAGGGTCTGGATTCTTTTATCAGCATAGTAATAATTCGTTCGGTTGCAAAGAGAAGGTGACCGAAGGGAAATTACGGGAGTAACATGGAAATTGGGCTGCAACAGGCAGACGCAAAGCGTGGAAGCGGCCTTTCAGGGCCTGCCTGAGCGAGCGGATCGAGCCTAGGGGCCGCGTCAAGCGGCCTGGCCTCTGGGAGGCTTCAGCCCGCGGGTCGCTTCTCTTGTCGCCCGAGCGAGTTCTTCGGCACCTTGCGAGGAATGCTCAAAACCAAATAGCGATTCACCTCTTCCTTCGGAGAAGAAAATGAAACTGCCCGCTCTGATTTTTTCTCTCATCGTTACTCTCATCTTCGCCTTCGCCGCTTCAGTGTCTGGGCAACAGACCGAACCCGCGCCACCGCCCGCGCAAGCAACCCAGCCAGCGCCGGCGCCGCCACCCCAGACGCCGCCTCCCGTGTACCAGCCCAAATTCCCGGGCGATCCCGCGCGCTCCGATTCCGAAGCCGCCGCGCTCGCCTACATGCGCGTCGTCATCCGCGCCCAGCGCCAGTTCAACAAGCAATACGACCACTTCGCTAAAACGCTCGCGGAATTAGTGCACTCCGGCTCGTTCACCAAGCGCATGGTCAATCCCGACCGCGGCGACTACACCGCCAGTTTCAAGGGAAAAGAAGACAGCTACGTCCTCACCATGACTCCCAAGTTTCTCGACCCCCAGCATCGCTCCTTCTACGCCGAGGATGACGGCAAAATCCACGCCGACGAGACCAAGCCCGCTGACGCCAGTTCGCCAGTCGTGAAGTGATCACCGGTAGCACGCATCTTCCGCTGGTTCTGAGATACCTCAACGAGGAGAATCGGGGCTTGCGCCCCCTAGCAGCCTGTGGTGCAAGTGCGATTCGTATCAGGGTATGCCTTCAGGCATACCGTAAGCACTGCGTCATCATTGCGCCTTCAGGCGCTGAAGTTGCGATTCTGAGTTTCGCCACGGCCTGCTAGGGTGAGCAGGAAGAGAATCATTAGCTAGACAAGCTGTCGTGAAGAACGCTGCTGAAAAAACAAGGACCGCGTTCGAAACCGCGGTCCTTTACCAGTCTGTGCCCGATGCGCCGGGCCCAACTCGCTAGTTGTACAGAGGGTTCAACGCCTGGCACGCCGCTTCGCTGCCAGCCGGTGCGCCCGTGGGATCCGCTCGCACTACGCCGTCTTCAAACGAGCAGAAGCTGAGGGTGCCGGTCTGGTTCAACGTAACCGGGGTTGCGGTCGTGTAGTACTGCACGGCTGGCGGGCCACCCGCGCCAACCGCCGCAAAGTTGTAGCCGCTCTTTACCCCTGAAGCAAGCACGCTGTCAATCAGGCAGGCCGTGGTCGAGCTGGGTGTGCAAGGAGCCACGCCACCCAGAACCGCCAGAGAGTTGGCGAAGCCCACGTCGGGATAGCTGGAGTCGTACGTAACCATGGCCGTATTGATGGTACGGATGGAGGCGACGGCAGACGCCTCGTTGGCCGCCATGCGGGCACGCAGCAAGTTCGGAATGGCGATGGCCGCGATGATCAGGATGATCGCTACTACGATTAGCAGCTCAATCAGCGAGAAGCCCTTTTGTTTGCGCATCGGATTATGTTCCTCCTCGTGGAATCTTTCTTTTCAAGAGGGAGGTTGCCCTGGTATCTTGCACGATCGCTGCCAACGGCTCGGCTCGTAAGTTGTAGGATTGATTGGGATTGTTCGAAGGTTACCAAGGGCACATTTGCGCCAATCTGTCCCCGGGCCTTGGGCGCGGGACAGTCTGTCCCGCGCGGCGCGGTGGTGTGGGGCGGGCACTCTTGCGCGCCGCCTTGAACTTCGCCGGTCGCCCCGCCCGCTACTCTTGCTCTTCCGCCTCCGCAATTGCCTGCAGCTGCGCGCTCTTGCGCTCGCCTTCGCTCACGCGCAGTGCGCTTCCCTGCCCCTCGCAGCTCTTCAGAAATTCCGGATTGTAGTAAGCCTCGCCGTCCACGCTCTCCCACGCGAACAACGTGTAGTCGCCCGGCGGAATCCCGTGCAGCGTGAAGCGTCCACTCTGGTCGCTGACCGTCTTGCGGTAGCGGTCCAGGCGCCCGCGCAGCCGAATCTCGGGTACGGCCACAATCACGGCATTTGCAACTGCCCCGCCTTTGTGGTCGGTGACGACTCCGTCAACCACAGCCCCGTTGGCGCTCACTACCAGATCGAGCACCACTGTGCCGCCATTCACCCCGAGGCCCGACTCGTCGGCATCGCGATTCCCCGCCAACTCCGACTTCACAAACCAGTCCCGGTTCGCATCGGTGTCGCTGACCAGCTGCACGTAGTAGTTTCCCGCGGGAACGTCCTTCCACTCAAAACTGCCGTCGGCCGACAGGTGTGTGAGATTGGAGAACCCTTCGCCCACTGTGAACAAGCTCCAGTCGTCGGCTCGCTCGCCCGATTGCAGCGCGAGAAAAATCTGGCTGGGATCGAAGCGGCCGGCGCCGCTTTTCGTTTCGAGACGCATACGGCCACGAACCCACGCCCCGGGCTGCGGCGCCAGCCGCAGGCCCTCCACGCTGTTCGAGACCACCTGCAGTGACTGCCGCGCCGTCATCGCTACTTTTCCATTCTCGACCGTTGCCAGAATCGTGTACGCGCCCGGGGAGACGTCCGGAATCACAAAGCTGCCGTCCTTGTGCATCTCGGCCCCATTCAGGATCAGTCCGAAGTCGCGCGACTGCAGCATGACCGAAGCGGAAGAATGCGGCGGGAGATTCACCACCGCGCCGCGAATGCTCAGGCTGGGACTCGGTGTCAGCGACAAGTTCACCGGGAATTCCTCCCCGGCACGCAACTGAATAGGGGCGGCTTGGCCGCGATCCGTCGTGCCGGGATAGTACGTTGTCTGGTATGTCGTGGGCGCAGGCTTGTCCGGCGCACTTGCATTGCCGGGCTCAGTGCGGGCGCGGCCTGCCTCTTCGATCAGGCTCTTGAAATCCGGCGGTGGACTCACCGAAAGGTAATAGCTTCCCGCCGGCAGGCTGGCAATGCGGTATTCGCCCAGATCGTTGCTGTGCTCCGAACCCGCCTGCTCCCAGCGGCTGTGGCCGGACGAAAACGTCTGGCGCAGCACGCTGACGGTCGCGTTGGGCAGCGGCTCTCCATCTTCGTCTGTAATGCGGCCGCGCACCACGGCCGCGGCCTGCATGCGAATCTGCAAGTCCTTGAGCTCCTGGCCGGCAGCCAAAGTCAGCACGCGGCCTTCGCTGCGGGCGTGATGTTTGTCAAACTCAAGCAGTCCGGTGCGCTCGGCGAACAAACGATAGCGCCCAGGAGCGATGCCCTCGATGTGGAAGCCCCCGTCTGCGCCGGTGACCGCGGTGTAGTCTCCGCCCTCGGCCTGGTTCTCGGCAATCAGTTCGATGACAGCCTTCTTCACCGGCTCGCCGCCCGGGTCTTTCGTGACGACGCCCTCGATGACCGCGCGCCTGGCGGGTTTTGCCGCGCTAGAGGGAATCTGGGCCACGGCGCCTGCGCCGAGCAAAAGGATCAGACATGCCAGAACCGGTTTCATCGTCAGGTGTAAGCCTCGATCAAAGTGGCTCAGTTTACGCTCTTGCGGCCGCCTTGTGCTCGGGCTGCGCTTCGGAGTAGTTATTTTGTTCCCTAGAGCGGGTCTCCTGAATCTGCCGCAACAATTTCAGAACCGAAGGATTGCGGTCGAGCAGCCGCAGCATGTTATCGTGGCCCCGGCTCTGGATCACTTTTCCGCTTTCCCAGCGAACAATTACCTTAGGCCCCGTTCCTAAGACGTTCTCCAGTTCGGACTGGGTCAGCCCCAACTTCTCTCGTATCGCCACGATTCTCTCGGGCAGAAGTAACCCGTGTATCTTGCGCACTTGGTTCTTTACGGCGCGGGCATGAGCACGCATCTGCTCGGGGGTGACAAAACCCTCCTTGCAGGTATCGCAACGAAAAAGCTGTGTAGCAACTTCGACGATTTCATCGCGGTACTTCGCCTTTTTGTTTTCCTTGACCTCGGTTGTCGACCCGCCACACGCGCTGCACTTGATCGGTTTGCTCATATAGACCTAGTCCTGTTCCTTGAAAGAAACGACAACCGCCTCCACCCACACTTGCAGTTGGACGTACAGACGCTCTCGGCGATAAGTGATGTAGTAAACGTCTTGCATCAGTCCCAACCTTGTATTCGCCGCCATGGTCTTGTAAAAGTGCGTTTCCTCCAGGCAATTGACCACGCAGTCATAGACATCCGCCTCGTCGAACCCCAAGTACATGGCCGTGTCGCGCGCTGACTCGGTCAGATGCCAGTTGCCGTCTTTCATGAGGCCCTTGACCAGGCCCAGACTGTATGTTGCTTTCGTCACGCATACGCCATGGTAGCACCATGCTACCTTGACTGTCAATTCTCCTAAGCTTCTTGACAATTCGACATTCATCTAATTACACTAATGTCTAACTATGGCTCCCTCCTCCAACAAAGCGTTCAAGGCCCTGGCCGATCCGACACGCCGGGAGATTCTCGGCCTGCTTCGGAGAGGAGAGATGACAGCCGGAGATCTGGCCAAGCGCTTCGACATGACCAAGCCCACCATGTCGCATCACTTCGCGGTGCTGAAGGAGGCGGACCTGCTCACCAGCCGTCGCGACGGCCAGCAAATCTGGTATGGGCTGAATACCACCGTTGTGCAGGACCTGATGGCGTGGGCCATGGATTTGATTCGTGGACAGGGCGAGAAGGGGAACGCCGAAGCGCCGCCACCGGAAGCCAAGCAGACTGGGGGTAAAGAGTCATGACGCGCAAGTACTACATCACCGGGGCTGCGCTGATCGCCATCGTGCTGGCGGCGACGGCGGTGGCCTATCCGCATCTGCCCAACACCGTTCCCACGCACTGGGATGCGCACGGGAACGTGAACGGCTGGAGCGCCAAGTGGACTCTGTTCGTTACTGTTCCCGGGATGATGACGGCGATCTTGCTGCTTTTTGCCGCGCTGCCCTGGCTCTCGCCGAAGCACTTTGAAGTCGATTCGTTCCGTTCCACCTATCTCTACATCATGGTCGTGATTTTAGCCATGATGACTTACGTGCATGCGCTGATGCTCGCCGCCGGCCTCTCGTGGGCGGTGGACGTGGGCCGCGCCATCGAAGGCGGAGTCTGCCTGCTGATCGCGCTGCTGGGCAACGTCATGGGCAAAGTGCGCCGCAATTTCTACGTAGGCATTCGCACGCCCTGGACGATCGCCAACGAGCAAGTGTGGAACGCCACCCATCGCTTCGCGGCCAAGACTTTCTTTGTCGGCGGGCTGCTGGGGCTGATGGCGGTAATTCTGCGGGCGCCGTTCTGGCTGCCGATGGCAATGATCCTCGTCGGTGCGCTGTCGCCGGTGATTCACTCCCTGGTCTTCTATAAGCAACTGGAGCGCCGCGGCGAATTGTAGCTGTGCTTTCTGATTTTGGGCCCCGAAACAAAGCTCGCCCAAGGAGGGGCGATTTGCATGAAACGTATTCTGGTTTTCATAGTGTTGCCAGTCTTCTTACTGGCTGGCGTGAGCCTGGCGCGCGCGCAGGACATAGCCGGCGACTGGCAAGGAACACTCAACGCAGGCGGGGCCGAACTTCGCCTTGTCCTGCACCTCACGAAAGCGGCCGACGGTAGCCTCAAGGCCACCCTCGACAGCATCGACCAGCCCGGCGGCAACGGGATTCCGGTGAATTCCGTCACCCTCAAGAATTCCAAACTGAGTCTCGATGTAACCGCAGTTCACGGCACCTACGAAGGTACCGTTGCCGCCGATGCCAAGACGATCTCGGGAACCTGGACACAAGGCGCGGCCTTGCCGCTCGAATTCAAACGCGCGACTCAGCCCATCAAAACCGAACATAAGCCCGCCAAGCCGTCCGACATCGACGGCATATGGATGGGCACGCTCGACCTGGGGACCGTACAGTTACGCGTCGTCTATCACATCACCAACACCGAAGACGGCCTGACCGCAACGCTGGACAGCCCAGACCAGGGCGCGAAAGGCATTCCGGCTACGTCCGTGGCCCGCGACGGCGCGTCGCTGAAGATCGAAACCAAATCGATCGGCGGCGTTTTCAACGGCAAGATCGCCGCAGATCTGGCATCCATCGACGGCACCTTCACCCAACTGGGCGCCACGCACCCGCTGCTGCTCAAGCGGGTCAAGGATCAGGCAGAGCTGGAGCGGAAGCGTCCGCAGAATCCAGTGAAGCCGTATCCCTATCGCGAAACAGAAGTCACCTACGACAACAAAGAGCAGAACGTCACGCTGGCCGCGACGCTCACCATTCCGCAGGGAACCGGACCGTTCCCTGCGGTCTTACTGATCACCGGCTCGGGTCCGCAGGACCGCGACGAGAGCCTGCTGGGGCACAAGCCGTTCCTGGTTCTTTCCGACTATCTCACGCGCCACGGAATTGCCGTGCTGCGGGCCGACGATCGCGGCGTGGGCAAGTCCACCGGAGTCTTCGCCAAAGCCACGACCGCCGACTTTTCCACCGACACCGAGGCGGGCGTTGCCTATCTGAAGACGCGCCCGGAGGTGAATCCGCACAAGATCGGATTGATCGGCCACAGCGAAGGCGGCGTGATCGCGCCCATGGTCGCCGCCCGCAACAAGGATGTCGCGTTCATCGTGATGATGGCCGGAACGGCCGTACCGGGAGATCAGGTGCTGGTCGCGCAGGGCGAGGCAATTCAGATCGCCAGCGGCAAGAGTCCCGAGGAAGCCGCCAAAGACGCGGCGAAGGAGCGCGAAATGCTCACCCTGGTCGAGACCGAGAAAGATCAGGCGGTGCTCGAGAAAGAATTGAAAGAGAAGATGGCGGGCGAAGTCCCGGAAGCGTAGATCGGAATGCAGATCGCCCAGGTCACCTCGCCGTGGTTCCGCTACTTTCTAACCTACGATCCCGCGACCGCGCTGCGCAAAGTGACCTGCCCCGTGCTCGTGCTCAACGGCGAAAAGGATAAGCAGGTATTGCCCAGCCAGAATCTGCCGGCAATTCGCAAAGCTCTGGAGGAAGCCGGCAACCAGCACTTTGAGATTGATGAACTGCCCGGTTTAAACCATTTGCTCCAGACGGCGAAGACGGGAGCTCCCACGGAGTACGCCGAGATTGAAGAGACCATGTCGCCGGTCGCGCTGGAAAAGATGGCGGGGTGGATTGGAAAGCAGTAGCCCACGCGAAACCGCTTCCCCGCGAGGTTTTGGGAAGGGCACGACTTCAGTTTCTAGCCTGCCCTGAGCGAGCGCAGCGAGCCGAACGGTGCCAATCTAGTACCAATAAGAACCGGGCTTTAGCCTCTAAGGGATGCGGTCCTCATCAAAGGTGGGATCTAATTCAGGAAATACTGCCGATACAAAGTATCCCGCTGGGCCGGACGGAATCCCGCGTCGCGAATAATCCTCCGCAATTCCTCTTCGGTCGTGCAGTTGGTCACGCCCGCGGCCCGCACCACGTTCTCCTCGAGCATCACTGAGCCCACGTCGTTCCCGCCGAAGCGCAAGCCCATCTGGCAGACTTTCAATCCCTGCGTCACCCAACTCGATTGCACGTTGAGGAAGTTGGAAAGATACAACCGCGAAATCGCCAGCACCTTCAAATACTCGACCGCCGTCGCCTCATCCCAATGCCGACCGCCGAGCGCCGTGTTGGCGGGCTGGAACGTCCACGGGATAAAGGCGGTGAACCCGCCAGTTTCTTCCTGTAGATCGTAAAGGCGCTGGAAGTGGTTGACCCGGTGTTCGTACTTTTCGCCGACGCCGAACATCATGGTGGCGGTGGTGCGCATGCCGATCTGGTGTGCGGTGCGGTGCACGTTGATCCAGTCGTCGGTCAGGCACTTCAGGCGCGCGATTTTGTAGCGGACTTCGTCGTCGAGAATTTCGGCTCCCCCGCCGGGAATGGAATCGAGCCCGGCATCGCGCAGGCGCAGAATCGTGTCGCGGATCGAGAGGCCGCTGTATTCAGCGATGGCGATGATCTCCGACGCCGAGTAGCAATGCAGGTGAACCTTGGGAAAGCGCTCTTTGATGCCGCGCAGCATCTTCTCGTGCCAGTCAATCTTCAGGTCGGGATGCAGCCCGCCCTGCATGAGCACGCCCGTGCCGCCGAGTTCGACCGTCTCGCGAATCTTCTCGTAAATCGTGTCGAAGTCGAGGATGTAGCCCTCCTTCGCCGCCGGTCCCTTCAGCGGACGATAAAACGCGCAGAAGGTGCAGTATTCGGTACAGAAGTTGGTGTAGTTGATGTTGCGGTCAATGATGTAGGTGACCACGCCTTCGGGATGCAGCTTGCGGCGCACCGCGTCCGCCTCCATCCCGATGCCGATCAGGTCATCGGAGCGAAACATCTCCAGAGCTTGAGCCTTGGTCAGGAACATGAGGAATCCACAGAACGCTCTATTTTAGCGGAGGGAGCGGCAAGCCTCCAAACGGCAGGAGTTCGGAGAGTTGAGTGACTTTTAGCTGCGGGAGTAATATTTTCGGCGTGAAGCAAGGGGGTGCATTCATGAACTCTGAGCGAACTTTGATTGGATCCATCGTGTTTCTGGGAATTGGTCTCGGCCTCATTTTCGGATACTGTCATGGCGCAGTGACTTTCAATGCCGCGTATCCGGCTTCTGGAGCGTCTCTGCTGATATCGACCACTACCACTGGAATGCCCGCGATGGCAGGATTGGGAGCAACCGTGGTCGGGACCGTCCTACTCGTCGTGGCGCTGGTGCAGTCGGTCTTAGCCCAACTCTGGCCGCATGGGAGCCAGAAACAGCCAAGCGGCGTCTGATTGCGGAATGGAGATAACCCATATTGTCTTTTTTCATACCTAATATCTAAGACCCTTCCTTTCAGGGCGCTGTGCGTCTGAGGCATGGTCGAGATATGGGCAAAATCTTGAGCCGCAGGGACTTAGAGGCAAAATGTTGCGGAATAAGGAGTTAGCTGCTGACTTTCTGACTTTGCTGACTCTGCTGACTGTGCTGACTGTGCTGACTCTAAACTGCGGAGTGTGGGGATTGTGGTGGGTTGGTCGGGAGAGCGTACTCGCATGTTCCCAGTTTTGCACCGTCGTTGTTCTCAGTAAAGGTTGTTCGTCACAGGAAGTCTGTGGAGGGCTATGGAAAAAGAGAGGACTCTTGGCAGCGCCGTACCCACCCAACGAAAACCGCGTTGGGTGGGGCACCCGGTCACAAAGTGCGAGACGTCCTTGGACGCGATACGAGCGCCGCGCACTATTGGTTCCATATTCCAGCCAGGGGAGCGAAAACCTGACGATAGGCGCGAGATCCTTCGCTCCGCCTGAAAAGCGGCTGCGCTCAGGATGACGCCTTGGGGAGCCGTTTGACACCGCTTCCTCGCCTTCCCTAGACTGCCAGAGTAGGGGTTCGACGAGGCTTGTCGAAACGAGGTTGGTCCGAACAAGGTCTGTCCAAACCAGGTTTGTCCACGAGGTTGACTCATGGGTTGGCTGCAAAACAAGTTCGAGAAGAATTTCATGATCTCCACGGTGGACTACGTCTTCAACTGGGCGCGCAAGTCAGCTTTGTGGCCGATGACGTTTGGCCTGGCCTGCTGCGCCATCGAGATGATCGCCTCGTCCACCTCGCGCTTCGACATCGCGCGCTTCGGCTCGGAAGTGTTCCGCCCCAGCCCGCGGCAGGCCGACCCGCTGATTGGTTCGGGGACGGTACCGCTGAAGATGGCGCCGGTGGTGCAGCGTATCTCCGAGCAGATGCCCGACGCCAAGTGGGTGAGCTCGATGGGCGCCTGCTCGTCGGTGGGCGGGCCGTTCAATACCTATGCGGTGCTTCAGGGC
>Ga0187803_10000714_pt1 | contig 13169 bp, 16 predicted proteins | sample NC_wetland_sal_i_2_FD_132425 | JGI IMG/M metagenome (GOLD analysis project Ga0187803, IMG submission 132425) | Wetland sediment microbial communities from Neuse River Estuary, North Carolina, USA - Control_3 | ecosystem: Environmental > Aquatic > Freshwater > Wetlands > Sediment | place: USA...
GCATAGTTAATGGTTGGGATGGTTTCCTGCGTCAGGATCTTAGGAATTTCTGAAATCTCTGAAATCTCAGGAATGATGGGGAAAGGTTGGAATAGGCCAGGGAGAGGAGTCTGGAATTGGGCCTGTAGCCTAGACTTCCGTGAGGGGAAAGGTGTGCTTAGGGATAGGCATGCTAGCTCCAAATACGGATTTGAGCTACAAAACCGTAACGCGTTTTTATATAATGCGCCTCTTAGCCCCATGGCATGCCTATGGGGGCTGCCCTCCTCAAGGACGCCGACATCAAAAGGTGGTGCGACAACCTCTCGGAAGGGTCGCCAAGGACAGCCGATGTGTATCTCGCATGGTTGCAGCACTTTGCCGATTTCACCAAGGCGTCCCCCACCGATTCTGTTCTGAGGTTCAAATCGGGTGATAGTGGTAAGAAGGAGGTTCAGGATTCAATATCCGACTTCATCCACCACTTGTTGACAAAGGGGTTCGCCCCGAAGTCGTTGAACGGTGCTCTGTCCGCCGTTCGTTCGTGGTTCAGGTGGAACGAGTGCCTTGTTACCCGGCAAATCAAAATCAGGGGCCTCAAGACGACCCCAACAATCGAAGACGAGCGTCTTCCGACCAGACAAGAACTAAATCAAGCTCTGAATTTTGGCGATTTGAGGCAAAAAATAGCAATCGGGACGATTGCCTTTGCCGGATTAAGATTTGACAGCACGGCGAAACTACACCTGAAGGACTTGTTAGACGTTCGGATAGAGAACAATCGGGTCATAGTCGATAATCAGTATACAAGGCTCAGGGTGGTTGTAGTTGCATCAAAAAACAAACGCCCATACTTTGTGTTCTCCCCTGCGCAACTGACCGATTGGGTGCGGCAGTACCTTGAGAGTCGAGCGAGGGACGGCGAGCAATTGGGCCCGGAGAGCAGCCTGCTTGTTACCAGCCAGAGACACTTTTCACACGGCAGGTTCGTCGAAAAAGGGCAGCCGTTGAGCCGCCAAGCCGTGGCTAAGGAAGTCCGGCTCGCCTTCAAAGCGTCAGGGCAGAAGTTCAGGCCATATGTAATGAAGTCGTACTTTTCCATGGCACTTCAATCCGCTGGTCTCACATTTGACAAAGTAGAGTTCTATCTCGGCCATGTCGGCCCGATGAGTCTGAACTACGGGATGAGGAAGGAACTGCCAAAGGAAAAGGTCGAGGAGTTGCGAACCGAATTCGTTCAGAAGGTCGAACCTGTCCTAACCGGGGCACCTCAACTCATGTTAGCAACCGACGTTCGGAAACGTACTGCGTTAGACATTCTAGAGTTGCTGGAGAGCGTGGGGCTGGCTTCAGAGGCTACCCTGAGACCCTTTCGGGAGCGACTGGAGGAGATTGCGCCAGAAGAAGTGGAAGCCGTAATGGAAGAATTCAGGGAAAGAATGGCGGTGAGTGACAAAGATTGGCTGGATACCCAAAAAGGGCTGAAAGATACAACCAAGATTTTGCCTCCCGGCTTCTTTCAACCTGTTGAAAACAGAACTATGCCCCTTCAAGAGCCGCGACGGGTAACACAGGTCGTGGTTTCGATGAAACAAGCGGAAAGGCTAATCCCCAAGGGGTATACCTATGTGGGCCCCCTCAATGGAAAGGCAGTCCTGAAAGTGCCAGAGGGCTCAACTGAACCCGTGGTCGGCGGGATATGAACCGGCGATTTTGACAGAGGGAGGGAACAGAGTACCTCCAAGTGTTAAATAATCAGAGCAAGTCTTGATTCTGTGGATACGGACATTCTTCTCACGGGTGAGTGCGTTATCTACAAGAACGATGTTTTATTAGACAAGGCATTCTGCGACTTCTCTTACGACCATGACCTACGACTCTTCAAACTCATAACTGACGGCGACATTTGGACGACGTTTCAGCCCAGTCAGGTTCATGGGGTCGGGGCCGAAGAGGTTGGGTCATTTATCAAGAAGTGGGAAGTCAGCATTGACACCAAGTGGCCAGACGGGGACGAATTCACATATGTGTTTAAGCAACCGAACAAGGAACTAGCAGAGAGCGCAAAAGCCAAGGTCGAAGGCATAGTCGAAAACAGCAGAGGGCATGATGAGGTCATTCGACTTCTCAAGACGCGTGAACGAGTTGCAAGTGCTGATGTGGCTGCGTTACTTTCCAAGTTCCACCTCGATGCCACAGACAAAGTCGTTCAGCGTGTTGTAGAATCGGCCATAACGAGCGGTCAGGTCGAGGGCGTGTTTGACGGGAAAGAGTTCATCAGCAAGTATGGCCTTCAGAGGGAGACAGTCAGGTATGACATCGTAACGAAGTTCGAGATGAGCAGTTCCGGAGCTATCGTGATTACGTGCCCGAAATGCGGGGCTGCCCTCCCGCTTGAGGGGAAGGAGTCGAGTGGGAAGTGTCAGTATTGTGGAACGCCTTACACGGTTCCACGTAAGATTCTGGATTTGGTCTAGTGATTCTCTGGAGGGCTGGCCGGATTCTTGTGGCGCTCAAAGCCCACGGTACTTGAAACTCAGCTAGTCGCACGTAATGGTTGGAGTGAATGTCGATATGCCACTCGGGACGTAGATTGAACTCTCGCAATATCCTTCATAGGAGACCGATGTAGACACTCCATGAACCGTGATTTGGTAGGAGACCCCGCCTACAAGGACTACGCTGAACTGGCCGTTGCTGTCTATAGGAACGGTCGTGTTGATTGTCGTATTGGCACCGGCGCCCACGAAGTTGATACTGGGATTAGTCCCTGACAGAGATAGCCCAAACTTGCCATTTACTTGGACTTGATTGTTCTTCCCACCCGCTGGATGAGTCGATATTGCAGGGTTCAGAACATAAGCTCCAAGTGCAAGTCCCACTACCAAACCAATCAATAAGAGTCCCGCGCCGTAGATTGGTTTCAAGCGTTCCGTTCAGTGCTTTCGCTCATTTAACTCTTCGAGGAAAGAAAAGAACTAATCCACCTTTCGGATGCTGTATTCGTCGAACGCCGCAACCCTGATATCAAACTTGAAATCAGTCTTAGGGAGGCCGTCAGCAGTAATCGAAATGACCACATTAAACTCTACTTCCTTCCCGCCTACCATGATATCACTCGCAATGGAATGCTCACTTTCGGTGCAGAGAAACACATACGGAACATCCTTCATCATATAGAACAATAACAAGTCCTTAGTTTCGTTTTCGTGGACGTACTCGATTGGATTTCGCAAGTACTTGTTCAATCCAAGATTCTTGCTTCTTGCAATCTCTCCGAGCGTAAGCGTGTTCATCAGTATGCTCTTCTTAATTGCCAGCGAAAACCAGTTGAGATAGCCTTCATTTCGGAATTTGTCCACGATAGGGTAGTCATGGAATCCATTTCTTTTTCTCAGAACTCCAATCTCGGCTCTGGCATTTCTGAGTTCCCCCTTCAATGCCTTCACTCTTATCACTCCGAATTTGACAATGAGTTCTCCGAAGTCTCGAATGTCGCCGCCCTGTTGCCAATATGCGTCAATGACCTGTGAGCCTTCTAACCTGCCTCTTTCTGGCGATGTTGCACCCACGTTCGTCATTTTGGCTCGGTGCTGTCCGTCTGGCAAGTCCTCAACTTCGATTCTTGGAGGGAGGATGTACCCTTGGAAATGAGGCAGCGGAGTGAGTTCTACAATTTGGTTGGGTGCCTCCCTTTCCTGTTCTGACTGAGCCTGAATGACCATATCGCTTACGAGTGGAATTCCTATGCGTTGAAGTTCCCGTGTTTGCGATTCGATTTGTTCGACAAGCATATCATGCAACATGCGCTGATTCTCGTCAGCCAGTCTCTGATTATTCTCCTTCCGCTTTTCACTGGCAGTGTGCGGAATGAACCGATACAGAAAGAGGCTGAGAACGATTGCGATGATGAAAAGAGAGACGATGATTTCAGCATCTATGACCCGCGCAGAAAAGGCGATGCCAGAGAGAACGAGCACGATTGCAGTGATGGCTGTGCATGACGTTATGAGGAGGGAAATGACTGCTACAAGGACTTCTTGTCTGTCCACTCCTCAGCTCTCCCTTGATGTCGTCCTTGGTAATAATAGATTCTCTGCCCAAACCAGAGTAGGGGAGGGTGACGCCTCAGAAGACCAGAAGTCTGAGAGTCAAGTAGATTGCCATCAGAATCACGCCGAGGACTAAGGGCCAGTTCTTTCTAACCCAATCTCCGGGATACTTGTCAATAGCGAATTTGGCGATACCTGCGATAAATGCCCAACTCGCTAGGAATTGGAAGACGTTCCACGTGGTCTGCAGCGGGGCTGGCAGACTGGAGGGCTGTGGGACTTCGAAGGATGCTGCGCCGACTGCAATGGGTTGCACAGCGATTTGAAACGAAGAACTCGAAACAAGGAATGCATATACTTTCCAGACTCCGACTGAGGCGTCCGAAGCAGGAATCGGGTACGTGAATCTTGGTGTTCCTGATGCAAGGGCGTTAATTACTTGGGTTTCCTTCGGTGAGTAGCTGGGATTCTTGAATCCTACTGCATTAGTTCCGGCCTGTGTCTCGACGAGCGCGTCTTTAGGCGGGAAGGTTGCGACTAGAACTCCTGTTGGGCTTATCAGGAATACATGCAAATCCAGATTGTAAAACGTGCTTGAATTGAGGGGTGTCGATGGCTTGAGCGAGAAAGTTGCATTTGAACCACCATCGACGACATCGCTTATCATAGTAGGCAACAGCGTTTTCGGAGCCTGCTGCGAAAGGTTCTGGCATATCAATGCAATCATGACAGACATAGGATAAGACACGCCTACAGCGGCGCTGTCTACATATGTGTTCGAAATCAACAGTGTCTGTTGAGAGCCTGATGCGGGCGATAGTGCGAAAGCGCCCACAGTTGAACTAGCCGAATTGGGAATCATAGGGATAATCCATACTGCAAATGGAATGAGGAATCCCAAGAAGATGGCGGCAGCCCAAACCCTTGGCTTCTCCACGCAGTTACCAGCGGGTGTTATGAATTTAGAGTTTGGGCACAGAGACTCTCCATGCAGGCAATCGTAAGAACTCAGTGACTACAGGAAGATTGTTCACTCGCCTGCTTCGTTTTGAGGTTCTTGTACGTTGACAACCGTCTGGGCACTTACCAAGAACATTGGCATCCCTGTCCCATCGAACGAGTTAGATACTCTCCGGACTTCTGTTGCAATTGTTCGAGCCTGCAGTATATGTCCATCCTTTAGTTCGAACTCACTCCACGGTTCCTCATTCGTGAGCGGACTGACAACCGTCGTCGGCGACCTCTTCAATTGGTCTGGGGAAAGAGGGGGAGTCGGAGTTCCCATCAGACTCTCGGGCGCGGTAACTCTGAGGATGGTATTCCAAGTTACGATATATCCCGGCATTCCCTTTGAGTCTGTCATGTCAGTCGAGAGGATTATCATGGGCAGCGCGATGACACGGAGAGTTACTCCGTCTGAAAGTTCATACCTGTTCCATGCCAAATTTTTGTTGTCATAGTCTACAATGCCTGTGACTCTCTTCCCGGGCGGCAATCCTCCAGCGTTGGGGAAAGGCATGCTTCTGATGGAGAAGCCCTGTTCCCCTAATATCCCTTTCTCAATTGCGCACATCGGCTTCGTAAACCGCCCATAAAGCACATATCTTACCTCCCGCCAGTAGGGTTCGCCATGGTTTTTGAGACAGAAGTGGAGGTCTTGTCGGTTACGCAAGCGACAGATGTGACAACTGGAGACCTAATGTATCAGGTGGGACTCGGAAGGATTGGCAAGCCCATGACTGGCCTTCAGACCCCGCCACAGATGAAGAAGATTTCGTCGAACACCATGATTATCTTCATGCCTCTCGGCGGCGAGTGTCCCTATGTTGTTGGTTCGAAATGGACGCTCATAATTGCCAACAACGGAAGTCTTAACCTGAAGAGACTAAGGGGTAAGAAATAGATGCCTCTGCAGACTACCGTCAGCCTATTCGGCACTACAGAATCAGGTAATGTCTTCTCCGGACATCTCCCTCCCGACACCCGCGACGTCCAGCAATTCCGGCTCATTCCGAGCAACCTCTTTCGGACTTTAGACGCCGAAAATTCATTCTCTGCAAAGGAAATGTTGGAGATTACGAAGAGTCTGGTAGACATCCGAGTGGGCAATGTTAGGACGTTCAGCCGCACCGAAGACCTGTTCGCATTTCTCGATGAGGAACTGTGACGCATGACGTTTGGTCGAGTCAAGATGGGAACTCGTAACGCCTAGAGCATTCCAAAAACAGTATCAATCAAAGGACGTTTTCCGAAGGAAGAAGACGCAGGAACTGATTGAACTTCTGGCTCAGTCGGAACACCCCCTTCAGTTGGGAGAGAAGAAGAGTCAGGGTTATTGGGCTGCCAGAATCTCGAAGGACGACCGCTTGGCATACTATATGGAAGGCCGCAAGTTGGTCTTGCTCAAGGTTTGCAGCCATAAGGACGTCTACGGAAGAGATTAGCGCATCGTCACCCGAGAGGCAATGCCGTCAGAATTCACCCGTCAGCGCGACAGAACCGTGCTAAAGGCACTCGAGGCGGAACGGAAGGCGCGGAAATTGGAGACCATTCCTGAGACCGTTAGGTCGTGCCTCGGAGATTACTTCAAGACCAAATCCTCCTAAGAGTGGAGTTCGGCAAAGGTCACGTCTCTTTCGACGAGGGTAATTCCCTCTGCCTTCAGATACTCTCTCATCTCAACTTCGTTCTTGTGCCTGACCCGGTGGATGATTCCTCGGCGCCCCAAGTCCCCAAGAAACACCGGACAATCATAGGCTATGCGAGTGCTGGAGTTCTCCATGATGAAATAGATTTGTCCGAACGCTCGGGGGCCGATATGCCAGTAATGAATCGTGAGATGGCTGTATTCGCGGAAAAGTTCCATGCTGTCTATGGCTTCTGATAAACGCCCGTGGAATCGGTCTCCCAAGAACCACCATAGACCAACACCAAGAGGCATTTCAGCCACTACCAGAGAAATGATTTGCGAATAGTCGAGTAGGTGGACACCCCCCAAGATGATGAGGGTTGCCAATATGAGTGAAAACAGCAAAAGGACGAAAAACCCGTAGAGCGCCAACGCTACGATGCCCTTGATGGTAAAGAAACGAGGGCGGAGTTTCATGGCCGTTAGTTGTTACTGGATTTCTCTTAAGCATGTCCCGAGTCCCGACGCTTGAGAGATTCTCAACGCTCTTAGGAGAATAACGAGTCAAAATAGGGCATCTTGGAACGATTTACTGCCTTCAAGTATCTGTTAGACGCGGTTGGGGTTGGCGTCCTCGCTTTCGATGCGTGGAATGGGTTCTGTCCAATCGACGGGCGATTTCTGAGAGTGTCTAACGGCGGGTGATTTGTTAGTGGAGGGCAATCCCAAGAACGCTTACAACTTCAACAGCCAGAATCAGTAGCATCATCAACAATCCGAATACCCCCTCCAAGCTAAAGTATGTCAACCAAAGAAAAGGGTCAATCAAGAATGATAACCCGAGGATTAGGACGGCAACAAAGACCTTCCCTCCTCGTCGGATTGCTTCTCGTACCTCACTCATTCTTCAAGCAGATTCAAGCAGATTCAACCATTTATTGGTTGCGTGCACGCCGATTCCCGCGACCTGTGCGGGTGTCTGCCCTTCCAACGCCATGTGAGGCTTCACGAAGTTGTAATGGATTCTCTGGCCTTCCCCGCGGGCTGTCGGCCAAGTCAATATCTTATAGCTGTGGCTTCTCACATGAGAAGCGGCTTGACACGGAAAGACGACGTTACTGCCATGCACTTGCAAATCCTCTACCCCAAGAAGTTGGGCGGCTGGCCCCTCATGGTCTGCGATTCCTGCGGAAAGCGGAGAGTCTGCGCGTGTGTCGAATTACTGGACGAGTCCATTATGCCTTTGGTAGACACGCCCCTTGGGCTTTTGACCGATGAGGAGGCCGAGAAGGTCGTTGCGGCTTTAGAAGACAAGCCTATTACGCTCTGTGGCGTTGACCTGCTCGGCTTCGTGAAGCAATTGGAGAGACGAGTCCCCGGACTGCTCGCCGACCCAACCGAAACACAAAAGACGCTCAGGAAGGCCCTTCTGAAGATGTCGAAGGTCCAGCCGAAACCCGAAAGATAACGCGCCGCGCAGTTCTTCCGCAGGACTGGCAGAACTTGGAATCACCAGTCGGCCCTGATGTGGGCGAAACTGCGGGTTGAATGGGAGGCGGAGATGCCACTTGAGGAGAGTACTGTGGAGCAGTTGCAGGATAAGCAAATGTCGTGCTAACATTCGGACTCCCAAGACCTCTTGTGATGAGCACCAAACTGACTAGCACCATGATGCCCCCGATGAACATGAAGCCGAGCCCTATCCCTTCGTAATTCGGGCCACCGAGACCCGATGAAAGTTGACCAAGGAAAGACGAACCCACCCTGTAATAGTCGAGGCCGACGAGGAATATGACACCACCGATGAGAAGCAGGACGATGCCTCCGATTAGAGAACCCACCCTCACGTTCCGCATGTAGAGCAGAATTGTTACATAAACATGAGCACACAAAGGAGGCTCACAGTGAACTGCCTAGGAACGAAAGAAGCGGATGCTCGACTCAATCCCTGAGACGATTCGGGTGATACTGAGCGAACACCTGTCAAAATCGTAACAATCGCCTCCACCACGGCTTGTGCTTCTCCTTGACCTCTTCAAAGATGAACAAGATGTCCTCGGGGCTCATAGGTCTGGAGGGGTTTGTCCGATTATATTGCAACCTATCCGCCGAAGCGTGTAATGCATAGCTCCTTAGCTCTTCCAACTCTTCTGCTCTGAATTGTATCCATGCTACCAATTGGCCATGAGAATTCACTGTGTCCTCGAATGTGCCGCTCGTGCTAAGAGGCATGGAAACCACCCCACCATCAAACTTGGTTCCTGTCTTTACCTCCGTGACTGTGGCATGAATAGTCTCACTTCCCGACGAAATGGCACCATTTCTTTCAAGGGAGACCTTGAATGGATAGAAGGTGTAAGGCGTGTCAACATACATTATGGGGTCGGGTGCTGGTTTGTCTCTCCGCTGCAAGATATATTCGGTATCGTTGCAAGTCACGGTCGGGTAATGGGCTGCTCTGCGCTTAATCACGAGACACCATCCCAACTCTGAACCATTCTGAACCTGTTTGATTTCCAGTTGAGGCTTCTCTAACGCCTTGAAGTAGCGATACAACAACAATTCAGCAACCACAACGGCGAGAACAGCGATTCCGAATTCCAGCAACGGGCCGAACAGGTAGCCGACTTGTTGCAAAGTTGGTTGGGTCAAAGCTCCTGTCGTTGTGGTTACATTGGAGATAATCAAACCATGTCCAGAAGTCCAGCCGTTTACGCGCTTTAAAAGTCCCGCAGACTTGGCAGGAATCAGAGTTCGTGGTCAGAACAAGTGGTTAACCTTAATTCAGAACGCCTCGAAGAACCAGAGTCTTGGCAGAGTCGTCGAACCAACCAGACAAGAAGAGGGATTGGACGGCCGAGGACTACGCGAAGATTGCTGAAGCATTCAGACCGCTACTCCAAGACGTTATCGTTGCGGCCGAAACCCTCTCCAAGACCTACACAGACCACAAGAAACAGGAGGAGGAAGCCAAAGCAAAACGACTTTCTCTCGTAAGCAAACACAATCGAAACCTGACAGCCTACATTCTGACATTCTTGGTCGGAATCGTGGTGGTGATGTCGTATCTGACTTGGCTTGGGAGAGTGAGTGGAGATGCTCTGCTGTTCTTGGTTGGCACAGTTACGGGGTATGCATTGCTAATGGTTCAGAATCTCACATATCCTCTGTTTGAAGAGGAAGTCCTAACATCCGACGGCAGTTAACAGGCAGAAGATTCCCGACGGGCAGTGACCAGAACCGTCCAACTGCTTGGACTCCTTATATACTACCCCAAAGATTTATAAGTGACGGAGGAAAAATGCACAAGAGAATACCCGGAAAGGTGCCCGAAAGGGTTCAGATTACAATATTCCGACTCACATGTCCTAAATGTCTGCATTCATGGCCGAGTAGAACGGGAGAGCCTCGGAAGTGCCCTAATTGCTACAAAAGACTAGCAATCACGCCGATATCAGGCCAAATGGAGAAGAAAGAGGGAGGAGCGAGGACGCCTATATGAGCCAAGTGAATGCAACCCTAGACGGGGCTGACCCGCTCTTGGAGGAGAAATACGCCGACCTCTGGGCCGCGGCCGGAGAAATAGCCGTCGTCGTCCTGAATCGTGATTTCAGGGTAGATTTTAGGACGATAGCAGAGGCGATGAATCTGCAGCATATGAGAGTGTACAGAAAGTACGAAAGGGGCCTTGAGAGACTTGGTATAGAGAAGCCAGACGGTCAGGCGGGGGATAGGCCCAGACATAGAGTGGAACCGATAATCGCCTTCTTCGCCAAATTCAACGAAATGGTAGAAGAAGACAAATGGGGTCTTGCGTTTGGAGACCACTCAAATGACTTGGTCGGAATCTTGGAAGAACGGGCCAAGATATACGCACAGGGATGGGCGCCGGAACTGGGCGAAGATGGAATATGGTCAACAGGGCCCGGTTATAGCCACAGGATATGGGAGGGCATACCCCGTCCCCTGAGAGAAAATGAAAAGCGGATGAAAAGGAATTTCATGAAGCGTGGATACTATCAACGGGATTTGAGGAGTGAACACGTCCCCATTCCTCGAACGGACGGCCAAACGAACAGTGAAGTCCGAGACCAGTTTACTTCTGGCGACCCGGAGGAGTCGATGGAGTAGCTCTCTCCTCCTCTGATGCTTCAGTTCTTACGCCTAGTCAATTCTCCACACACCTCTTCTTCTCTTTCTCTTTCATATTCTCTTCTGCTTCTCTACTTTTGAATTCGACTTTCTCTTTCTCTTCTTCTCTAACCAAGTAGCAAGAGCGTTCGGACTTTACTGTTCGTTCGAGACATTTGGAATCCCTGCAAATTATGCCCACGCTCCTAGAGAAGGGGTGGGGGTCGGAGTCGCTGGTCAAGACAATTGGATGGAACCTCTTAGAAAGAACATCACGAAGAACGTTAAGGCTTAACAGAGTCCGCCTCTTGGAATACTTCAGAGAATTGAGGCTACGAACAAGAATCGCAGTAGTCGCCGTCGTGAGCATCTCCCTTGTATTGCTGACGCTCGTCCCGCTTGTTTCTGACCCCACGACCGGGTGCATAAGCGGTGGTATCTCATGCTTCCATATCCCTAGGGTGTTATCGGTCACGAATTACCTTGCAGGCTTCGGGGGAGAGACGACTTGGGGGCGGTTCTATTTCCTCTGCTTCCTCGGTTGGTGTACGGGCCCGTTGTTTGGCTCGTGAGAATGAATCACTCTACAAAAGACGCGACAGAATCGGGTAGGTCTGAACTTATTGGTCGAAGACCGCAGGGCACGCTACTATCAACCAGTTGGTACCCAATACACCCGCCGTAAAGCGCACCAAACTTGAACCAAAGGAACGTAATCGATTCGTGGTATGTCCACGGATGCAACGGGGGTCGGGGAAGGTCATAGGCGGGCATGATGGGTAAACCGTGGTGGGATACACTGGAACCAGCACCAGAAATGACACTGTCCCAAGTCCGACGAGGGCAATGACTCCCAAGACCATTCTCTTCATGCGACTCCTATAATCCCGCATGTGATATTTACGTCTGGGAGTCGTGCATAAACGATAAAAGGGAACTGACAGAATCCCCGACCAGACAAGTTAAAAGAATCTTGAGATAACTGAACCGTTCAGTTTGTCCGAGCATGGGAAGAGCCGAAAAGGTCTGGGCCGTGGGAACGCAAGATTAAGGAAAGGCTATCATCTAGGTAGTCGTGGAAATTGCAGACGGAATCGACCCATAAACACGGAGGTGTTCTAATCTTCGTCGTCGTAATATTGGGAACAGCAGGGGTTCTCTTTGGTTGGCAGGAATACAACCAATATCTCACGAATCAGGCGACTGCCAAGTATCTCTGTTCCCAAGGGACTGGCCAGTGCTCTCCCTTCTATGCTCAGGACGGAAACTTCTTCATCAAAGGGGCGTCAAACCAGACAGCTTTGACGATTCCCCCAGACTGTGGGCCTGTATATTGCATGGTCTCGTTCAACGTTACCATCAACCATCCTGAGAGGCTAGTCATGGTCTACAGTGCTCCAGTCAGAACTTATGCCGAGTTGGACTTCCATGCTCCTACTGGCGACTGGGACGAAGTAATGCATTCTCCCTCTGATACGAGTGGATTCATCCTTGCATACACTCCTTGTAGTTTCGGAACTTACCGATACTGGTTCAGTGGTTCAGCTACGAACCAGAGTCAGTATGGTGTTTCCGTTAACTTCCAAATCCAGAGCTTCAACTTCACGGGAGCATGCGGGTAGTTCTGCCGTTCGATATATCATCGACGGGGAAAAGTCATGAAGCGTGGCTCATCAGCCTAACAGAACCAATGATGAAAGGGATAAGAAACAGGAAGATGCCACAATAATACCGTTGGCCCATCTGAAGTTCGTGTTTGCAGGAGCTTACGCCCTCTCTGGGCTCCTGTTCATTTTCTCCTACCTCACCAGACCCGCAGTCCCATACACCCAATCCGTAGACCCTTACTTCTACTACGCTATGCTACTCGGGGTCTCGACGGCAGTCCTCAGTCTAATCTACGCAATCATGAATCTGGCCATGTCCCGACGCTTAACACAGACGAAATCCTAAGCCGAGTCCCGAAGATTTGAGTGCCCCTCTGGTTAGCCAACTGCCGACAGTTTGCGACAGAATCCTAAGAGCTAAGAGAACTCCCCTCAGCGATGTCGATGTGCGTCCGCCCTTCTTAGCGAGCTAGGGGCATATCTATCATCGGACGAGCGCACGCCACTTTCAGGAGACGAATCTGGACAGCTTTGAATCAGTGGGGAACTTGAATGCGTAAGTACTCCGAGGTGGACAAACCAGAGTGCTGAATGAGGCCCAGAACCATAGCAATCGTGTTGGTTCTGGTAGTGACCTTAGCCATCCTTTTGTTTATGCCAATCTCGACTGCGACAAATCAGGAGTGCGCCGCGCCAGCAGCGCCCAAGTCGGGAATCTTCATATTCTGTAGAGAGGTGACCACTCCGGTGTTCGGCCTTCTCGGTTGCGGC
>Ga0187803_10000715_pt1 | contig 13167 bp, 9 predicted proteins | sample NC_wetland_sal_i_2_FD_132425 | JGI IMG/M metagenome (GOLD analysis project Ga0187803, IMG submission 132425) | Wetland sediment microbial communities from Neuse River Estuary, North Carolina, USA - Control_3 | ecosystem: Environmental > Aquatic > Freshwater > Wetlands > Sediment | place: USA...
CGCGATCCTGAACGGGATGGCGGTGAGCGGGCTGATTCCTTACGGCGCCACGTTCCTGATTTTTTCGGACTATTGCCGCCCCACCATCCGGCTGGCGGGCCTGTCGGAATATCACTCCATCTTCGTCTTCACGCACGACAGCGTCTTTCTGGGCGAAGATGGCCCCACCCACGAGCCCATTGAGCACTTGCCGTCTTTGCGTGCGATTCCCAATGTTTGCCTCATCCGTCCGGCCGACGCGAACGAAACAGCAGTGGCATGGCGAGTGGCCATCGAGCATCGCCACGGCCCTGTTGTCTTGGCGCTCACCCGACAGAATCTTCCCATCTTTGATCGCGGTAAATATGGCGCTGCGGAGGGCTTGACGCGCGGGGCTTACGTCCTGGCCGATGCCAACGGGAAGGCGCCGGAGGTTATCTTGATTGCGAGTGGGTCAGAGGTGGCGCTGGCGCTTGAAAGTTACGACAAGCTTTCCGCAGAAGGCATTGCGGCGCGCGTGGTCAGCATGCCAAGCTGGGACCTGTTTGAAAAGCAGCCGCAGTCTTATCGCGACGAAGTCTTGCCGCCCAGCGTCACGGCTCGGCTCGCGATCGAAGCCGCATCGCCCTTCGGCTGGGAGCGATACGTCGGACAACAAGGCGCCGTGATCGGCATGAGACGCTTTGGCGCGTCAGCCCCCGCCAAGGTGCTGGCCGAGAAGTTTGGATTTACAGTTGAGAACGTTTTGAAGCAGGCGCACGAATTGCTACAAAAATGAAAAATTAAAAATTAAAAATTAAAAATGAATAGTTCGAATCGGCAATTTTGCATTTTGAATTTTGAATTTCTGGTTCGCTTCTCGACCTTAGAATATGGAGGCATTTATGTCGACTAATCCTTTAAGGCAACTTAATGCCGTGGGCCAAAGCGTGTGGCAGGACAACATCCGCCGGAGCGAGCTACTGAACGGCGCCTTGAAGAAATTGATTGACGAGGACGGATTGTCCGGCACTACCTCGAACCCCACTATTTTTGAGAAGGCCATCGAGGGAAGCCACGACTACGACGAGGCAATCCGCAAGCTGGCAGTCGGTGGCAAAAAAGCGAGCGAGATTTTTGACGCGCTGGCCGTTGAGGACATCCAGATGGCCTGCGACCTGTTCCGCCCAACCTACGACTCCACGCAAGGCCGAGATGGTTTTGTGAGCATCGAGGTAAACCCGGACCTCGCTCACGAAACCGCGGCCACCATCGCCGAAGCGCGACGGCTTTGGAGGGCGGTGAACCGGCCCAATCTGATGGTGAAGATTCCGGGCACGAAGGAAGGGCTGCCAGCTATTGAGCAGGCGCTCGCGGACGGCCTGAATATCAACATCACTCTGTTGTTTGCGGTGGGAAGGTACGAGGAAGTGGCCAACGCTTATGTTGCCGCGCTGGAGGCGCGCGCGCGGGAGGGCAAGCCCGTGGACCGCATCGCCTCCGTAGCGAGCTTCTTTGTGAGCCGCATCGACACGGCGGTTGACCAGCAATTGGATGAGAAGATCAAGGCCGCAAGCGCTGCGGCGGAGAAAGAAAAGCTCGAAAACATGAAAGCCAAGGCGGCGATCACCAACGCCAAGGTAGCCTACCGCAAATTCAAAGAAATTTTCTCGACCGATCGCTTCAAGGCTCTGGCGGCGAAGGGCGCGCGCGTGCAGCGCGTCCTCTGGGCTTCGACCAGCACCAAGAATCCGAAATACAGCGACGTGCTCTACGTCGAAACCCTGATCGGACCCGACACGGTGAACACCATGCCGCCCGCTACCATCGTGGCCTTCCGCGACCACGGCAAGGTCCGCGTCACCATCGAAGAGAACTACGCGGAGGCCAGCCAGTGGCCTGCGGAGCTGGCCAAAGTCGGCATCGACCTCGACGCCGTCACGCTGAAGCTCGAACACGATGGCGTAAAATCCTTCTCCAACGACTATGCAAAACTCCTGAGCGTAGTTGAGAGTAAGAGTAAACAGATTTTGGCTGAAGCCGTGGGCGCCCGTCGCTCGTAACGCTGGGCTGTAGCTCGGGGTTCGGGTTTCGGGATTCGCAGAAGCATTTCGGAACAAATCATTCGCGAACCCCGAATCCCGGCAAGCAGAAGCGAATTCCATCATGGCTGCCACCGCTATCAACACCGTCACCACTTCCACCAACCCCTTGCGCGAAGGCATGCGCATCCGCCGAACGCCCGAACCCTGCGCCGTGGTCATCTTCGGCGCCTCAGGCGACCTGACGGCGCGGAAACTGATACCCGCGCTCTACTATCTGGCGCGCGAGCGGATGCTGCCGTCCGGATTTACCGTAGTCGGCTGCTCGCGGTCGCAGCTCAGCCACGAACAATATCGCGAGAAGATGCGCGCGGCCCTGAAGGAACATTCGAAAATCTCCGAACAGGATGCGCCTATCATCGAGAGCTTCACCAACAGCCTCTATTACCTGCCTCTCGACAGCCATCGCCCCGACGGGTATGGGCCGCTCGCGGAATTTCTGAAGCAACTCGATCGCGAGCAAGGTACTTCCGGCAACCGAATGTATTATCTGGCCACGCCTCCCAGCTCGTTTCCCGCGATCATCAAGCACCTGGGCGGCGTCGGACTAGCGCGCCCTGAAGACCCGGAGAAGAATTGGGCGCGAATCGTGATTGAGAAGCCCTTTGGCCACGACCTGGAGAGCGCGCGTGAATTGAACCGCATTGTGACGGGTGTGTTCGGCGAACAGAACGTCTATCGCATCGATCACTATCTGGGCAAAGAGACGGTGCAAAACCTCCTGGTCTTCCGCTTCGCCAATGGAATTTTCGAGCCCATCTGGAACCGACGCTACATCGACCACATCCAGATCACGGTGGCGGAGGACCTGGGCCTTGAGGGCCGGGCATCGTACTTCGAGGAATCCGGGCTGTTGCGCGATATGATTCAGAGTCACGTATTGCAAGTACTCAGCCTGGTCACCATGGAAGCTCCGGCGCGATTTGAAGCGGCATCGCTGCGCGACGAGAAAGCGAAGGCGATGCGCTGCTTCCGGCCCATTACGGCCGAAGAGGCAGAGCATTTCGCCGTTCGTGGGCAATACATTGCCGGCTTCGTCTCCGGTAAGCGAGTTGACGCATATCGCTCCGAACCCGAGGTCGATCCGGCGTCGGTCACGGAGACCTACGCCGCGCTGAAGATCTTCGTTGATAATTGGCGCTGGGCAGACGTGCCCTTCTACGTTCGTTCGGGAAAGCGGCTGCCAAAAAGGATCACCGAAATCTCCATTCAATTTCGCCGCGTTCCTCACTTGCTGTTTGGGGGTGAAGTGACCGGCGCCATCGAGCCGGACCTTCTCTCTCTGCAAATCCAGCCCGACGAAGGGATTTCTCTGAGATTCAGCGCCAAATATCCGGGAACCGGCATGCAAATTCGGCCGGTGAAAATGCAATTTCGATACGGTGAGTCTTTTGGCGCGGAGCCGCCCTCCGCGTATGAGACGCTCTTGCTCGATTGCATGCTCGGCGACAATTCCCTGTTTACGCGCAATGATTCCGTAGAGCTCGCCTGGGAGTTTGTCGATCCGATCTTGGCGCGCTGGAAAGCGGACGGACGAAAAGGTCTTGCCTTCTATGAAGCGGGAACCTGGGGACCCACTGAGGCCGATGCGCTGATCGAGCGTGATGGCCGGCGATGGCAGAGACTGTAAGAAAGGAGACAGGAGGCAGAAGACAGAAGGCAGAATTCCGGCGATGCGCAGGATGTTGGGTAATACTGGCTTCTAGCTTCTCGCTTCCACATTCTTCAGTTGACAGACACTCAAACCCTAGTCTCTGGTGAGCCCCAAGAAGCCAACGTGTCTGCGTTGAGCGCGGAGCTGGCGGCTCTCTGGCGGTCTGTGGCGAAGGACTCCGAGGGCCACAATGCCGTGATCCGCGCGTGCGCGCTGACGCTGGTTATTTATACGGAGAGCGAAGAAGCAGCCTCTGAAGTGAGTCAACTGCTGGGCGCGTTAACTCTGCAAAACCCTTGTCGTGCCCTGGTGATGGTGGTGCGGCCCGAAGATGCTCCGGGCGGGATTTCGGCCTGGATATCCGCAGTGTGCCAACTGCCCGCGCCAGGCGAGAAGCAAGTGTGCTGCGAGCAAATCACCATTGTCGCGCGTGGGGATGCGGTGGGTGACCTCGACAAAGTAGTAGTACCGTTAATGGTCTCCGGGCTTCCGGTCTATGTTTGGTGGCGCGCGGGCCGCACCACTCAGCCCGAACCTTTCCAAAAGATGATGCGCTATGTGGACCGGGTGATTCTTGACTCTGGCCTTTTCGCTCATCCCGAGGGTGATTTGGCTGCGGTATCTGAACGCATCCAGGCCACGCGCGGCCAACGCGCAGTTGCTGACCTGAATTGGGCGCGCATCACGCCGTGGCGGGAACTCCTGGCACAGTGCTTTGACTCGGAGGAGACGCGGCCCTTTCTCCAGCGAATTAATGAAGTTCGAATCGAGTACAGTGAACAGGGCGCGGGGTCCAAGGCCAGCTTCGGACAGTCGCTGCTTTTCACCGCCTGGCTGGCCGGCCGTTTGGGCCGGCAGCCCGCCGCCCCCAAAAGGGATGGAGCTTCCGAGACTCCGGAAAGCGCGGGAGACGGCCGCCGATTTTCTTTCACGGGTCCAGCGGGAGAAATCCGCGTTGATCTGATCCCGCGGCTGGGCGGGAAAGAATGTGTGGCGGGTATTCTTTCCATCGAATTAATTGCGGCGGGCGATTCGCGCGCCACATTCTGGTTGGCCTGTGGTGGAGAGCTGAACGTCGCCATGACGCGCATCGAGATTCCGGGGCGGCAACCGATCGAACGCACGGTCCGTTTGCAAGTGCTCGATGAGATCGGCCTCCTCAATGAAGAGCTTAAGTTTCCAAACCGCGACCTGCTCTATGAGGAAGTATTGCGGACGGCAGCATTGATGACCGGCATCGAAAATCGAAATTCGAAAATCGAAAATCGATAAGCGCGCGAAGAGGTCTCTATTGATTAAGATTGCGCCCTCTATTCTTTCCGCAGATTTCATGCGCCTGGGCGATGCCGTGAGAAGTGTCGAGGCTGCGGGCGCCGACCGCGTCCAGATTGACGTGATGGATGGCCGCTTCGTCCCCAACATTACTTTCGGGAGTCTGGCCGTGAAAGCCCTGCGACCGCTAACACGGTTGACGCTTGAAGCCCATCTGATGGTCTCACCGCCCGGGGAGTTCATCGACGAGTTCGCGCACGCAGGTGCCGACACCATTATCGTCCATCAGGAAGCAACACCGCATTTGCACCGCGTCATCCAGCACATCCACGCGCTGGGAAAGAAGGCGGGCGTCGCCTTGAATCCTTCCACGCCCGCCGCGACCCTCTCCGAGGTCTTGCAAAACATAGAAATGGTGTTGGTCATGACCGTGAACCCAGGTTTCGGTGGCCAGGAATTCATCCCTGAAACGCTGCCCAAGATCCGCCAAGTTAGAAGGGCCATGGCGGAGCGAGGGATCGCGGCAGAGGTCGAGGTCGACGGTGGAATCAATACGGAGACCGCCCCGCGTGTAGTCGAGGCCGGCGCCGACGTGCTGGTGGCGGGCTCGGCCGTCTTCGATTCGAAAGATGGTGTCGCCCGAGCCATTGCCGAACTACTTTCCAGCGCTTTGGCCGGGCAAGCGTAGTGCACCGGGTTTCGGGATTTGGGGTTCGAGGCTCGCGGAGAAGCAAGCGAAATTCTTCCCCCGAGCCTTGTACCCCAAACCCTCACGCTCCGGGATTGGGTTTCGGATTTTGCCGAACGACTACCATCCCAGCATTTTGCGAACGCCGAATCCCGAAACCCGAATCCCGCGCGCCTAGTCTAGTGAGGAAGAAACTTGTGCAGGTAAGGCGAATTCCGCTCCGAACCAACCCCTGAGCGCCGGTAATGGCCAGACGGCCCCTCGCCCAGGAATTCTGAGAACCACGCCTCGTGCTCAATTTCCTCGTGGAGGATGGCCAGAGACAGATCATAGGTGCGGTGGTCTTTACCAGCAGTGTAATTACATATTGCTGTATATCCTGCGACCGCGCAGCGTTCGGCGCCGACCAACACCTGGAGCATGGCGTTGATGTCCCGCGGATCCTTCGGTAAGCGCGCTGGCGGGCACGCCGAGATATCGTGGAACTCGTTCATGTTGTCCGGCAGTTTTCCGCCCAGCTCATAGATGCGCGGCACCAGAGCCTCAAAGTGGTTGCGGTCCTCGATGCGGGCGTCTTCGGTTATCTCTTTCAGCCCTTCGCCTTCGAGTCCGATCAAATTCACCCTCAGAATGGTGTAATAATAGTAGGTGGTCAGCTCCGCGGAGGCATTGCGTAACAGCATGTCCAGGAGCTTGTCAACGTCGATTCCCGCTTTTTGCACTACTTCTCGAGCTACTCTCGCCATAATATCTCCTCCCTTTCTGGAAATGGTAGCGAACTTAGGTTCGTAATGGGCAGTTGGTTGGATGCTGGAAGATGCGGCAAGGTGACAGAGCACGGAGTCTATTTCGGTGTTCCCGGCAATTCCGCCGGCCGTTCTTGGTCACCCGAAAAATCCACCCTAAGATGCCACTGGGGGCTATAGGAAAATACCTGATGAGCATAGGGGAAAATACTGCAAAAAAAATACTTGACACCGCCAGTTGCGTCCCGTACACTCTGGCCTCGCACGAAGTTATAGTAGTAGTCTAACGTTTTTATTCGCGCGTAAAGCCGCGGGCAACTCTTCTCGTAGACAGCCCGGGGCCAAACCAACTCGAAAGGAGCTTCGACGATGTCGAGTAAACTTCACAGGTTGCAGTTCATGTTCATTCTAGTGCTGGCGCTGTTGGTGGGCGTGGTTCCGATGCTAGGCGCGTCGGCCGTCATCGGATCGGTAGTTGGAGGATCAAACGCTACGATGGCGGGCCAGGCGTTAGTACCCAATACGGCGGTATTCAGCGGAGACAACCTGCGTGTAAATGATGGCGCGGCAATCGTCTCGATGGGTATGGGAAGCCGCATGGTTTTCGGCAGCGACACCACGGCCACCTTCGAGCGAGGGCCAAGCGAGGTGACAGTGTTACTGAGCAAAGGGGACGTCTCCATGTACCACCCAATCGACGGAATGCCTCTTCGGGTGAAAGTGGGCAGCGTGGCTGTCTCATCGGGGAAAGGATTCAAGACCCTCGGTGAAGTGGCGATGCTAAACGGTGCCACGATCGTGACCTCGAAGCAAGGCACGCTCCATGTTGAGGGGGCGGGACGGACGACGGAAGTCACTAAGGGCCAGACGATTGTCATTTCGCAAAGCTCGCCAGCCGGCGCACCGCAGGCGGGAACCGCGAGCCATCACTGGACGCAGGCGCAGGTAGTAAACGTGGTCACCCTGGCGGCCGCTGGTGTAGGCGTGGGATTCTCCATCGCGAACTACCAAAAGACAAAGGACGTCCAGAACACAGCCAACTCGGCGGCCATGAACGCTGCGTCGGCACTCACGGCGGCTGAACTGGCGATTTCGGCCGCGAATGCCGCGCACGCCGCAGCGGTTGCAGCTTGCCAGGCGGCCAGCCCCAATGATCCAAACTGCATGTGAGGTTGTTGGGCCATTTGCTTCAGCGAATAGTCGCTGGGAAGGACAATACGAGGGCAGCAGCCAGGAAGAACTCTGATCGCTGCCCGTTTTTTTCCGCTCCCTTCTTGAAGTGCGCTCGCGATGGTGAAGGGGGAGCAAATATGATCGCCAGGAGATAGCCACATGGCGGCCAATTCGAGTAAAGCAGGGTTGGTAGGCGTGACCCTGTTGACTCTGGTTCTAAGCGCCGCGCCGCTCTGGAGCGCATCGGCGGTAGTCGGGTCGGTTGCCGGAGGCAGCGACGCTACGATTGGCGAGCGCCCGCTCCTGCCCAACACCACATTATTTAGTGGCGACAGCCTGCAGGTTAAAGATGGCTGTGCGATTGTCGCTTTGTCGAAGGGCAGCCGCGTGCTTCTGGGTCGCGAAACGGAGGCGTCGTTTGATCGCGCCACGAACCAAGTGACAGTCGCTCTGAGTCGCGGCAGCGTGTCAATGCTTCGTCCCGTGCAAGGAATTCCAGTCCGCGTCAAGATTGGCCTAGTCTCCATTCTCGCCGGCGGTGGATTCACGACAGAAGGCGATGTGGCCATGGTCGACAGCCTCGTCGTGGTGACGGCCAACGAAGGATCCCTGATGGTCGAAGGCGTCGGCCGATCGATGGAAGTGAAGAAAGGCAACACCATGACCATCAAGAACGCCTCGGCTAGGGCGCCGTCGGGGCAAGCAGGGCCAACCGCCAGCGCGGCGCGCGTCGGCTCGAACCTTGTGACGCCGATCGCGATAGCGGCCGCTGCTGCTACAACGGGTGTGGTGGCCGGCTTGGCGAGGAGCAAGAACAGCACTGCCGAGACCGATTTCACCAATGCGTCCACCGCATCTCAGAGCGCCGCCAGCTCAGCAGCGAGCGCGCAACAAGCCGCCGCTGCCGCCCTGGCTGCGGCCAACGCCGCCTGTGAGGCCATAAGCCCTTCGGACACGAATTGCCCAGTTCACTGATTCGAAGACCGAGAAGATCCAACGGGCGGTAGGCGGGAAGTGAGACCTGCAACCGCCCGTTTCCTTTTCCTGCCATTCAGTTCTCACGGGCCTCCTAGCCACCCTTGGGAAGCAATGAGGAGGCACCTTGGCAGCGTTTCAGTAACGGCGCTCTATGGTGGGATCGCCTACATCGCCGCAGGAAAGCGATAACCCGATACCTAAGACTGGATTTGAGAGGCGTCTCCCACCACTCATTTGGTATCCGTCCGGTGAACCTTTCAATTACCCACAAGTTTGGCTTTCTGGTTCATGACCGCTTCGACTTTGTTGGCGGCGTGGAACGGGATGTCCACGGCGCGTTGGCGAGAGCTTCCCGTAGAAGTGCCTCAATGTCTCTCTGGAGTCTGTCATTTAGGGCCTTCGGCCCGCAAAACCCCATGAAAATCGCCTCGAGTTAAGATGGCACCGGCCGAGAGCGGTGAGGTCGTAGCCGCAGTGGAGAAGTTGAGGCCGTAAGTCTGTCTGACCCGGAGCGTGCGTGTTGAGCGAATAATTGGGCGTCGCTGTCTCCTTCGGTGGGAGCGGCGATAGCCCGCGACCCTGCTTAAGGTACCTTGGGCACGCTCCCCGCTCCCGCCAGAAGGAGCGTCTGATGCCTTACAGGATAGCAGGAATTGATGTGCACAAGAGAATGTTGGCAGTGGTAGTGTCCGATGTGGAGGAAGATGGCAAGCACGGATTTGAGCGGCGACAGTTTGGCAGCAACCCCGCGCAACTACGATGCCTGGCGGCTTGGCTGCTCGAGCCGCAGGTCGAGGAAGTGGTCATGGAATCGACGGCGCAGTACTGGAAACCCGTCTGGGGAGCTCTGGAACGGTACTGGAAGCCGGTGTGCCGGAAGCGGAGAGGCGCCCGTCCGATGTCCGGAGCGCTGCACCTAGCGCAGGCGCAGTCGAACCGGGGGCCGCGAGGGCGCAAGGACGATTTCGCCGACGCCGAACGACTCGTGAAGCGGCTGGTCGCGAACGAACTCCGGCTTAGCTTCGTGCCGGAGGCCGAACAGCGCTTGTGGCGGACGGTGATGCGCACTCGGTATCAGTTGAGGTGCAACCAAGTGCAGGTCCACAACCGGTTGGAGGCTCTGCTGGAAGAGGCTCAGATCAAGCTGTCGAGCCTGCTCTCCGATCTCCTGGGCGTCAGCGGACGGCGCATGCTCAAGGCACTCGCCGTGACGTTCGAGATGCATTTTGCGTACGGGGTAGTATGGCCCACCGTGCTAACGCTATCCCACAGCGGCGAAGGCACGCTGCACTTCACAAACGCGGACGCCCGGAAGGATGTGCACGTTCAGCTTTTTCCAGAGCCGGCGACCAGCATAGGATTGTTCCCGTTTCCTCCGCCGAATGAGAACCGCACCTCAGTAATCGGGAAACGCGACTGTCCTGTTTCTGTCCACCAATTCTCGTTGCGGAAAGGGGGGTAGATCGGCGCGCCAGCGTTGAGGCAGGGACATACGATCATCAGGCTTCAAAGGGGTGGATAGATGCGAGGCCCAATCTGTGGCAAACGAGGGAGCTTTGGCTTTGCCGCTCCGTTAGAATGGCCCCGGATCGACTACGTTTCATTTATTACCGAAGGCTTTTTCTCCGATTACGAACTCTGGAGTGGATTCGCCAGCGAGATTATCCCCAATGTCGTAAGCAATCGAGCCAGGTCTGCTACGAGTGCTTTCGCAGAACTGCCGATCTCTGGCAGGCAAGGTGGGAGAACCACTACGGAGGTCGCCGCAAGGCAAATGGCTTCCGCAAGGCCGTAATCCTCGGCCTTTTCCGGATCCAAATCACAGGCGCAATCACCGGCGAACCGATGGCGATCGACGAACTCTCAGATTGCAGCGAGAACGTGCGGTGTATTTGCGAAGCGGACTCATCGCCGCAATGTCGGGTTGGCGCAGATTATGTGGACGTCTTGGCCCCTCAATATCGCGTGTGTGGCACCAACCATTTCCGGTGGTATCGATGTGGGTCGGAAACTTGGGAGCTGCGGCCACTTTGAGCCATACCGAGAATCTAACGCTGACGGTGAAATGCGCGTGACATGCGTTGGAACTGAAACACAGAGAGCGGGAAGCCCCGGGAGTGCGGCGCCGGCCAGCATTGCCCAACACCATCATTGGCGAATATAAAGCGAAAGTGGCGCGGTCCAAAGGCTCCCTCCCCAACACGTAATCCGAGGAGAGCGAGCTATCACGGAATCCCACAGCGCGATGCTCATGTGCCACCAGAACGGACTTCATTATGCCCGCCTGTTGGGTGCAGCCACGGTAATGGCGATCCTGGGAGCTTCATACTTGACCGCGCAGACTCCGATGGTCGCTGACCAATCGAGTGGCCTCCGCTTGGTCGTCGACGAGGAGAATACGCTGCCAGCACTGAGACTCGTGCTGCCGGGCCAGCTAATCTCAAAGGCGATTCTAATAATTTTCCCGGAGCACGTTACGGTTCGCGAACACGGAAGAAGCAATGTAGTGCATCTCTATCTGTGGCGACCTGGACAGCAAGGTAAACGACCCGCGTGGCGTCGCGTTGGCCAAGCGCTCGAATACGAAATGGATCTCAAGAGCAAGGTCCACATGCTGGCGCGAGCCACGCTTGAATCCGACGATGTTCGGTATCACTACGAATTTGCAAATCACTCCGGCGTGGATTACGACATGGTTCAGGCCGTGACGGATCCCAGGCTCTTCCAGTCGATTTTTCGCGACGTGCGGCTTGAGCGAACGTATGTTCATCGTAAGGGTGGCTTCGAGTTCTTGGCGTCGGACACGCCAGCCCGCCTCACGATGCCTCTCAATCAGTGGCTGCCCGCACGGTATCTGGATTCCTACACCTGGCCGGTGCCTCCACCGGAGAAGCGGGTCGCGAAAGACCAGGGCATCACTTACTTCAACGCTGCGAGTCCCGTGGACGAGCCTTTCATCGCGATGGTCTCTGAGGACGGTAAGTGGATCGCCGCCACGTGGAATCCGGCCACGGGAAACGTTTGGACAAATCCGGAGCTAACCTGCCAACACGCGGACTCTGAGACTTCGCTCAAAGCTGGAGGGACGGCCAGCCTGGACTTGAAGACCTTCGTGTCTAAGGGCACTCTTGAACAACTTCTGGTTAAGGTAAAACAGAACGATAACTGAACGACACGTTGACCCCGCGCCTTGTCGCCATTCGGCCGCTTAAGAAAACTTTCGGGCTTTGGCGGGTTAAGGCCGGCGAATGCGGTTCGATCCGTCGAGGTTCACTTACTGTTTTGAGTTTCCGGTCGTCCCGAAAGACAACCGCATTTCTTCGCCAGCCCTTCAGCAAGATTCCGCCAGTACACGGCGCCTTCCCCGACAATCCGTCGATCTGCAATTTGACCCCGTATCTCGATGAAAATTCAAGACGATAGGCGTGCGCAGCCGCGTCGGGTCACTCTGACTCCGGAAACTTGACAACAATTACATTCCCACGGAGCATTGAAATTGCCGCCCCGCTTAATGATGCGGTCGCTGACGAGGCTGCCAGGAAAATGAAATCGCTGCCATGGCACCATGTTGGAGAATCCACTTTCGGGGGAAGGAGCATGAGCCATCAAAATCAGGCTACTGAAATCTTAGACTCGCTTAGTATTGGCAGCGGGGACGCCGGTCGGACGTCGAGGTTGGATGAAATACGTTCAGGAGCCTCCAGGGGAGAATTCGTCCGTCAGACCGCGCCAATCTTCGAGCAAGCACTAAGCAGTGAGGAAGCAACCGCCCTTCTAAACATCCATCCAAAGACCCTGCAACGGCTGGCTCGTATCGGAGAGATTCCTGGCTTCCGGATCGGTAGGATGTGGGGTTTCCGGGCGTCGGCATTGAACCGATGGCTTGAAAACAAGACGTCTTCCTGAAGCAAAAGTGTTGCGGTAGACCAGTCCCTCGACTTTCGCGGCGCGCCTGCGGTAATCTGCGGTCAGCCATCCGTGTCGCCTCGAAGAAGGGAGGAATAGATGAGGCGCACGAGCTACCAGAAAGGCAGTCTAAAACTTGCGGATCGTCGAAAGGGAAAGGTCTGGGAATTCCGATGGAGAGAGATTCAAATAGACGGGCCCACACGTCGAAAGAACATCGTCATAGGAACGCTGGAGGACTTTCCGAGCGAATCAGCCGCCCAGACCGCCGTGGAAGCGCTCCGTCTGCAGATCAACCGTCAAACCCCTCAACAACTTGTCAAAAACATCAGCGTGGAGACGCTTGTGAACCACTACCGCCAGCAGGAGTTGCCGGACGCATTTTGCAAAGGCAAGCCGGTATCAAATCTGACGGAAGAGGAGCGCAAGTCGTACGCCACTCAGGTGACCTACGATGGGTATATCAAAAAGTGGATCCTTCCGCGCTGGCGCTCATATCGCCTCACGGAGGTAAAGGCTGTAGACGTCGAGGCGTGGCTGAAAAGCCTGGCGCTTGCAAAAGGGAGCAAGGCCAAAATCAGGAACATCATGAGCGCCCTGTACTCTCACGCGATCCGGTGGGAGTGGGCCGAGAAGAATCCAATCACGAGTGTTCGACAAAGTTCAAAGCGGGAGAAGGCCCCGGAAGTA
>Ga0187803_10000716_pt1 | contig 13165 bp, 8 predicted proteins | sample NC_wetland_sal_i_2_FD_132425 | JGI IMG/M metagenome (GOLD analysis project Ga0187803, IMG submission 132425) | Wetland sediment microbial communities from Neuse River Estuary, North Carolina, USA - Control_3 | ecosystem: Environmental > Aquatic > Freshwater > Wetlands > Sediment | place: USA...
GGCTGTCTGGCGGGCGTCCTCGCCCGCCGCGCCGAGGGCGCCCCCTCGGCAAGCTCAGCGCAGCATCTCGGGACAGCCGGCAAGATACCGGCGCTACCGTCGGCTAGCAGTGACAATCTCGCGGTCAGACTATGAGTGCCTAAATTTTCTTCGCGCACCGTGCCAGTTTTTGGCCTTGCTTTCCGCTATCCCAAGTAGAGCCCCTAAATTGCTCGCGGGGATCAATCTCTGGAGGGCGCCATGACCCAATTCAAGATTCGAATATCGATTGCAGTTCTGGTCTTCACCTTGGTGTTCGGAGTGAGCCTTGCCCATGGACAGCTCACGCCCCTCGGCGACTCCTACACCAACACCGCAGCGCCGACCACGAACTACGGCGCCAAGACGCTGCTCGATGTCGAGAGCGCCTCGCGGACAACTTACATTCAGTTTGATCTGTCGGCGATCCCGTCTGGCTACACCAGCGCCGACATCACCAAGGCCTCGCTGAAGCTCTATGTCAATGCCGTGACCACGGCCGGCAGCTTTAACGTGGACTACGTCAACGGCACATGGTCGGAGAGCACGATCACCTACAACAACGCCCCAGCGCTCGGAACCACGATCGCCGCCAGCTTCCCGCTCACCACCAAGGAGAAGAACCAGTACATCCTCATCGACATTACCGCGGCGCTGCAGGCGTGGCTGAGCGGAACCACCAATGACGGCATTGCGCTGGTCGGCAACAGTCCGCTGAACGCGAGTTTCGACAGCAAGGAAAACACGACGACGAGCCATCCCGCCGAGTTAGACATTGTGTTCGCCGGAAGAGGCACGATCACGGGAGTCACGACGGCCAGCGGCAGCGGCCTGACGGGCGGTGGGACGAGCGGCACGCTCAATCTCAGCCTCATCAACACCTGTGCGGCCAATCAGATTCTGCAATGGAACGGCACGGCCTGGGTGTGCTCTGCTGCTGGCACGGGCACGATCACGGGCGTGAGTGGAACCAACGGGATCACCGGCGGAGGCACAAGCGGCAACGTGACGCTCGGCCTCGCGTCCAATGCCTGCGCTTCGGGCAATGCGCTGAGTGCGCTGCCGTTCACCTGCTCGCCGTTCGCCACGCTGGGGGCCAACACGTTCTCAGGCAGCCAGACGGTGAACGGGAACCTGGGTGCAACCGGGGTGGTGACGGGCAGCAGCTACCAGATTGGAAGCAACCTCTTCGCCTTCGGCACCTATGCGAATGGGAACGCGTTCCTCGGCTTCGCCGGGAACTCCACGATGACGGGCACCAGCAACACCGCCAATGGCGAGGGCGCACTCGCCTCCAACACCACGGGCAACTACAACACCGCCAGCGGCGAGGGTGCGCTCGACGCCAACACTGCGGGCAACGACAACACCGCCAGCGGCATTCTCGCGCTTTCCTCCAACACCACGGGCAACTACAACACCGCCAGCGGCGTCGGAGCGGGCAACACGACGAACAACTCACCTACCACCGGCTCGAACAACACCTTCTTAGGCGCCAATGCTAACCCTGGGACGCAGACCAACCTCAACAATGCCACTGCCATCGGCGCCAACGCGCAGGTGACAGCCAGCAATGCCCTGGTGCTGGGCGGTCTCGGCGGCAATGCCGTCAGCGTCGGCATCGGCACGACCGCGCCTGCCTACACCCTGGATGTGCACGGCACCGGCAACTTCACCGGTTTGGTGACATTCGCCGCCGGGCAGACATTTCCGGGCACGGGCACGATCACCGGGGTGACGGCGGGCACCGACCTCACCGGCGGTGGTAGCAGCGGGAGCGTGACCCTCAACGTGGACACGACCAGAGTCGTCACCGGTGTCACCGCAGGCACAGATCTGACCGGCGGCGGCACTGGCGGAGTGCAGACTCTCAACCTCGACACCACCAAGGTTCCGCAACTGGGGACGGCCAACACATTCACCGGCAATCAGACGGTGAACGGGAACCTGAGCGCGACTGGACCGGTCACGGGCAGCAGCTTCCAGATCGGAAGCAACCTCTTTGCCTTCGGCTCCTACACGAATGCGAACGCATTCCTCGGCTTCGCCGGGAACTCCACCATGACGGGCACCAACAACACCGCCAGCGGCTTCGATGTGCTCTCCTCCAACACCACGGGCGGCTACAACACCGCCAGCGGGGACTACGCCCTTTACGAAAACGTCGGGGGCGGCTTCAACACCGCCAGCGGTGCCTTCGCGCTCTTCAACAACACCACGGGCGGCTACAACACCGCTACAGGCTATGTTGCCGGACAAACGGCCGATGGTAATGCCTTGACCGGGTCCCACAACACCGCTGTGGGGGCCGGTACCGTGTTCGGATTGGATTCGCTGACGAATGCCACGGTCATCGGCGCCAACGCGGAGGTAGACGTGAGCAATGCCCTGGTGCTGGGCGGTACCGGCGCCAATGCCGTCAGCGTCGGCATCGACACGACGGCACCTTCCGCAAAACTCCACGTCAGCGGAGTGGAATCAACCCCAAACGGCAAAGCGGCCGCCATTACGCTCTCTAACTCAGCATCAGGCGGAGCCAACTGGTATCTCAGGGCCGGGGCAACCGGCACCGGGACTCCGGCCGGCGGTATCAGCCTCGCGAATGACAGTTTCTATGTCTTGCTGATCGACAGCAGCGGTCACGTCGGCATCCAGACGATAAATCCTAGCTACGCCTTCACCATCGCTCACGGCGCAGGCCAGGCCATTAGCGATGGCTGGACGACCTACAGTTCCCGCCGCTGGAAGACCAACATCCAGCCCTTGCAGGACGCGCTGGGCAAGGTCAATCGGATGCGCGGAGTCTCCTATGACCTGAAGGACTCGGGCAAGCACGAGATTGGAGTGATTGCCGAGGAAGTGGGAGCAGTAGTGCCGGAAGTGGTCAGTTATGAGGAGAACGGAAAAGACGCTCGCGGCGTGGACTACAGCCGTCTAACGGCACTGTTGATTGAGGCCACCAAGGAACAGCAGCGGGAATTCCGGCGGCAACAGGCTGAGCTAGCCAAGGCTCTGCGTCAGATCAAACAGCAGCAGAATCTGCTTCGTGCGCAGAGCTCAGCGATGCGGAGTCTGGAGACTGAGGTCCGCGAGACTCGCGAAACCCTGCGGAAGGTGAAAGTGCAAGCAGCCGCCGCTCAGCCTACGTTGGTGGCGGCGAAGTAACTCCGTGAGTCAACCAGCACAGAAACGCCGCCCGCCCCGCTGGAATAGAGGTGGAACGGGGTGTCTCGCTTCCCGCCTTGGCCCGCGTCGTGGATTACCGATCACGGCAGCTCGTGATTGAACGGAGCTGATGTGAGCAAGACCGTCCCGTGGGGCTTGGCGGTTCCCCGGGACGTTTTGATGCCCCAGCTAATTATTTTCGCTCACGGTGCCAGTTTTCTGACGTGCTTTCCGCTATCCCAAGTAGAGCCGGTTTTGCTCGCGGCGGCTTACAACAAACAGAGCCATAAGGAGACGACTATGCATTCACCAGGGACGAAAAATAGGACGGAAAGCGGTTTGAACATTTCCGGTGCCGGGCCAAGATTCGGCTCGACGAAACTGGCAGCCGCAGCTATCCGCGGCGCTCTGACACTAGCTGTGCTTTCTGCGCTGCTGCTGATTGCCACCCGCCCAGCGCAGGCCCAAACGGAGACTGTGCTCTACAACTTCGCGGGCAACCCCGATGGCGCTTATCCCTTCTCCCACCTCACCTCTGACGGTGCTGGCAACTTCTATGGGACGACCCAATATGGAGGTACTGGGCAGGCCGGGGGTGGTCTTGGATATGGAACCGTATTTGAGCTCTCGCCGAACGGCAATGGAGGCTGGAACGAGACCGTGCTCTACAGCTTCACCGGAAAGGCGGACGGGGGGTATCCAGCCTACTCTCCCGTGATATTCGACAGGGTGGGAAACCTTTACGGAACAACGAGCCAGGGCGGTGGGGATGGATACGGCGCCGTGTTCGAACTTAGTCCCGTGGGAGGAAGCTGGGCGGAATCCGTCCTGTACAGCTTTGATTACTATACGGACGATCCGGCAACCGGCGTGATCATGGACGTGGCGGGCAATCTGTACGGCACAAATGCCGCGGGCGTCTTTGAGTTGAGCCCGTCCGGTGGCGGCTGGACGATGCAAATGATCTACAACGTCGCCACCTTCACCGCTGGGTTGACTATGGATGCCGCCGGAAACATCTACGGCACCACATTGCTAACAGTATTCGAGCTGTCACCGAACGGCAACGGTGGTTGGAATCCGACTGTGATTCACACCTTTACTGGTGCTCCTAAAGATGGCGCCTGGGCAGAGGGCACTCCCGTACTCGACAAGGCCGGAAACCTTTACGGTACGACCTACTATGGGGGCGCCAAGAACCTCGGAACGGTTTATAAGCTGAGTCCTGGAAAGAAGGGAAAATGGACAGAGAAGATTCTCCATTCCTTTAAGGGCGGCACAAAAGATGGCAGCGGTCCAGCCGCCGCGGGGATTGTGTTCGATACGGCCGGGAACATTTACGGGACTACGGCCCTCGCTGGCAAGTCCGGCGATGGAACCGTTTTCGAGCTGGTGGCCCCGGTTGGCAAGGGCAGCTACAAAGAGAAGGTTCTCTGGAGTTTCAACAAAACGGACGGATACCAGCCGGCTGACAGCCTGATTCTGGACAGCGCAGGCAACCTTTATGGCACGACCTACGAGGGTGGATCGAACGGAGTCGGCGTTGTGTTCGAAGTGACGCCGTAGAATGCTCGTCAACTGCCTCCTAAAGTTGCCAGGTGTGCGATATTAAAATCGTGCCTGTTGAAGCAACCCGACCCCGCCCAACTCCGCTTGGGCGGGGGTGTTCGTCAATCGCCTCCTCTGGATCTGTGTTAGGTTGCTTCGCACCACGAGCTGACCAGCAGGCCCGTCGGGCCGTTCAGCGCACCGTTACCATCCCTTCCTGCATTCCTTCGACCTCAGCACAAACACCGGCTCCTCGACCCTCGAACAGGTGTGTTGGTCGAACGCTTACTGTCGAGTACCAGAGATGGCAACGTTCGGGAGGTCGCTGAGGTGGACACCGTCGGGACATCAGCGCCTCGACGGGCTTTGGATCGGCGGCGAGCTGCACATTCAACGCTCGATATGGAATGGAGAAGTCGTCGCTCCGAAAACCGCGAAGAGTGCGGCTGCCGTTCCAGTGATTCGTCCTCTGGCCGAGCGGCTTGAGATGCATCGGCTCAGAAGCGGCGATCCAGAAGCGGGCCCGGTCTTCCGTACCACGAACGGGACTCCGCTGTCCCTCCACAACGTAGTCAACCGGCAAATCAAGCCAGCGTTGAACCGCTGCCGTCACTGCGGGCAGAGCGAAGGCGATCATCTCCCTCACTTGCTCAAGGAAACAAAGCCATGCCCTGGCTACGAACGTGATCAGACGATTGCCAAGTGGCAGGGTTTTCACGCTGCGCGGCGCGGCTTGGGCAGCAACCTGTATCGTCTCGGCATTCACGAGCTGGTGATTCAGAAGATCCTGCGTCACTCGAACGTGAGCACGACGACGACGTACTACATCAAGAGCACGGCGCCCGACGTGACGGAAGCCATGCAGAAATTCGAGCAAAACCTCGCTGAAAAATTGGAGGGTCAGAACCTTCGGGACAGCGATAGGACACCAAAACAGGATTCTGGTGCAACGCCGGGATTCTTAAATTAGCCAACCTCAAGGGGTTAGGCTGGAGCCGACGATCGGACTTGAACCGATGACCTGCCGATTACGAATCGGCTGCTCTACCAACTGAGCTACGTCGGCTTGATTCTGATTTTAATTGCCGGTGAAAGAAGTTGCCAGTAGAGGGAAGTCAGCTCTCAGTTCTTAGTTCTCGGCAAGAGCCTCAAGTCCACAATCGGGCTGGTCTATCGTGCCGAGGGAAGAAACCACGGAATGGTCTGCCATCGCACGATCAGTCCTTGAAGCTCTGCCTGAGAACTGAGAACCGGGGAACTGAGAACTGCACTCAAACGAAAAGGCCGCCCGGCAACATGGGCAGCCTTTTCTTTCAAGGGAGAATAGTTCCAACGGAGGTCTTGATCCATCGAAACTTTCTGCCGGAATCTTATGAGCGAAGAAAGGGGGGTGTCAAGGAAATTTTAGGAATTAAATAGCTTTATTTTCAATTAGTTACAAAGTTGTTCAACAGGCGCTGGAAGTGACTCAAATTGAGACATCTGCTCCCTCACCCGCCCCTAAAAACCTTCGATTGAGTGACTTACCGCCGGCTGGAGGCTTGCTCGGCGGTGTCGCTCAAGTGCAGGGAGATGAATTCCATGTCCTCGGGACGGTCAAAGACGCGGTTCGGAAAAAGGCGCTTCATCAGGATGCGGAAGCCGCCAAAGACCAGCCCGGCGACCAGCGCCAGCCCGATCAAAATGCCGCACAGGATTATGACGTTGAAAAGCAGGTTGGCGAGATTGTCTTTCTTCGAAACGTAGGTGTTCTGATTCCACGTGACTTCAGCTTCGTAACTTACCGCTCCCAGCAGCGTCTTGGCTTCGTTCAGCGAAAGCGGTCCGGCGGCGATGACGATGATCGGGCCGGTTCGCTTGTCGAAGAACGGGCCGATATCCACGATGGTCGCAACCCCGGGTTGTTGTTGCGTCACCTGGTGTGCGGCATCGATCTGCCGCAGACGCTGGGCGGCGAGCTGCGGAGTGGGATACGAGATGAGCATCAAGGTGGCTTCGCCGGCAGCGGCCCGGTATTTGCTTATGACCACTTCCGCGCCCGACTGGAAGTCCACCAGGGGAGGGGGCAATGGCGAGCCCACACGATCGAGCGTGACCGGGCCCAGGATGTACTTGATGGTGTTCTTTTCGTCGGACCCCTTCGGCAAATAACCGGGCAACGAGGGTAGTTTGCTGGTGCTGCCCGGGGGTTGCGGCAGCGCGCCGGCCAGTTCGCGCAGCTCGGCGGCAGACATCACGCTGAGCTTGTCAAAGACGGCGTCCACCAGGATGTTGCCCTGATAGAAAAGAACACGTGTGTTCAGAGAAGCGGCCTGCCCGCCGATTTTCTCGTCCAGCATTTCGGGCATCCGGTAGAAGGTGAACGCTCCGTAGGCGCCGCTGGCGTCTTCAAACGCCGCCGCCTTGATGGCCAGTTTGCGACCGTCGTCGCGAGTGTACGTCGCCTTTTCCAGCCGCTGGAAGCCGTACTCCTTCAGAACCGGCGCGTTGACTTCGTCGGCGGCGGCGGGATCTGCACTCTTGCCAATCGAGTCTTTCACTTGCCAGCCCGCAAACGCCTTCGGCAGCACGGGATTGGGCGCGGGCGGTTCGGCTGCGAGAGCCGCCCCGCTGAGGAAAAACCCGGAGACCAGCGCGATGGTTGGGAGCAGCTTCATGAGAGGAAAAAGGCGTACGAGTCCTTCTTGATTAGACTACCGGCGGCGGAAGAAAGTTTCCAGTCGGGAGGGCCGTTGGAGGGAGGGAACTTCCTGCTGCTCTCGATTCGTTCAATGATTTCTGCGCTTGGGTGCGCAAGGCTGGCCTCTCGCGGTTGCCGCGCAAGCTCATTGTCCTTCGCTTTTCGACCCTTTGCTGGCGACCTTTACCCCACTCAGGCCGCTCACGTACTTGGAAACGCCGCGGTAAAGGCTTTCCGCGATGCGTTGGCGGTGCTCGGCGGTTTCGAGCTTGCGCTCATCGCCGGGATTGGAAACGAAGGAGATCTCCGCCAGAATCGAAGGCATGTTAGCGCCGATCAGGACGATAAAGGGCGCCTTCTTGACGCCCCGATTGCGGACGCCGGCATTGCGCAGGGAGAGTCCGCCGTAGAGCGATTCCTGTACGTCCGTGGCAAATTCGCGCGATTCTTCGATCTTCTCTTTCAGCGCGATCTTCTTCACCAGGTCCTGCAGTTCGTGGATCGATTCTTCCGAGACCGCGTTTTCACGGGCCGCGACTTCGAGCGCTTCCGGAGAAGAAGTGAAATTCAGATAGTAGGTTTCGACGCCGCGGGCATCGGCGTCACGGCTGGAGTTGGCGTGGATCGACATGAACAGGTCCGCCTGCTCCTGGTTGGCGATGGCGGTGCGCGTTTCCAGCGGGACGAAGGTGTCGTCGCGGCGGGTGTAGACGACCTCGGCGCCCAGCCGGGTCTCGAGCAGACGGCCCAGCCGTTTGGCGACATCGAGCACCAGGTCTTTTTCCAGGAGGCCGTTGGGACCGATCGTGCCAGTGTCGTGGCCGCCGTGGCCGGCGTCAATCACGATCCTGCCGATCTTCAGACCCAGAGCGCGGATCAGAGACCGGTCGCCCGCGGCGGTGGGGCGCGCCTCCCGGGCTTCGAGGTCATCGGTATCGGCGGCACTTGGCGTCGGCCGAGCCTTCGGCCCGCGCACTGCACGCGGCTCAGGACCTGACGCCTTCTCTTCTTTCGCCGGCGCGGTCGCCGCCCGTTGGGCCGGTGTGACCTCGGGGCGCAGCTTCTCAGGTTCGAGCGCGGCTACAGTCGCCGGCACATCGTCATCGGCCTCAACGATGGTCTTCGTGATTTTTCGCCCCGACGCGCTGACCATGGTGGTTCTGGACACAGCCGATCCGGGCAAAGCTTTGGCTGGAGTACCGGATTGCGGAGTGGTGGATTGCTCTGCCGGATCAGCGGCTGCGCGCTCCGCAGCGGTATTGTCGGCCGGCACGTCTCCGGCCGGACTCTGCGACTTCGCCCCCGCCGGCGATTCCGGCGCCGGACGGGCTTCCGCCATCGACGTCCCCCGGATCTGTTTGCCGTGGATGTCGATGATCAGCCGGTACGGGTTCGGCAGCAGGAAAGCGTCGTAGCTGGAGAGATCGTCAACCTCCAGCACCACCCGCGTGCGGCCGGGCTGGAACTGGGCGACGCGGACTTTCTTGAGAAAGCCGTCGTCCACGTCGAAGGTCTTGCCCACCAGAGTCGACGCCAGCTTCGTGTTGTACAAGTCGAAGAAGATGCGGGCCGGCTGATCCAGGCGTTGCGAATCGAACTTCACTTCCTGTTCAACATCAATCGCGACACGAGTGTAGTCGGGCGTGGACCAGTGACGCACGCCAGTGACACGCGGCAGATTGTGGCGGGAAGGCCTCGCGCTTTCGGCGGTCTCGTCCTTTTCACTAGTGGCCGGCTTGTGCGCCGCCTTGCGCGACGCTTTCTCCATTTCGTCGGCTTCGGCGTCGAGCTCCTGCATCGCGGAACGGGCGTCATCGGCCAAATGGCTGCGTGGATAGCGATGCAGGAAGTTCTCGAATGTGGCCCGGGCTTCTTCGGGATCGTCGAGGTCGTCCTTGTAGATTTCGCCGATCGTGAACAGAGCGTCAAAGCGATACTTGCTGCCGGGATACTCTTTGCGCAGGAACCGGTACTGCTCAATGGCGCCGCGCAGGATCTTGTTGTCGTCGAACCGGCGGCCCATTTCCACCATCAGCTCGGCAGTGGCGACCACGCTCGGATCCGCCTTGGAAGAAGTGGGCGATCCGAAATAGACCCGGCGGTATGCGTCGATGACCCGCTGGAACTCCTTTCGACTGCGATCGTCGCCAGGACGGCCGTTGAGGGCCTCGCGCATGCGCTCCGCTCGGGCAAACTGCTGGCGGGCCCAGGCATCGTTGTGGTGGACGCGGGCCGAGGCGGAAACGCACGCCACCAGCGCCAGCAGCAGGGCTGCCGCAACGCGCGCCGCGCGTGAGCCTCGAACTAGGGTCCTGGAAACCTGGGTCTTCAATGGCCCGTTCCGTAGCCGCGATTGCTCTTCCCGCTCATCCGGGAAACGCCGTCGGCTATTCCGTATTGGTGATGTACAGCACGCCCCGAGCGTCGCGCCCGACGCGCACCGGGTCGTGCACCGGATTGCCAATCAGGTGCGAACCTGGGTCACCGCCGCCGAAGTACAAGTTCGTAATCCTGCGTACGTAGTTCCGGGTCTCCGGGTAGCGCGGGATACCCGTGCTGCGCGCCACTGCTCCCGAGCCCGCGTTGTAGGCGGCAAGACTCAGACGAATATCGCCGCCGTAGCTTTCCAGCAGTTTCTTTAGATGCCGGACACCCGCATCCACGTTTTGCTCCGGATCGAACGGGTTGGTGACGTTCAGCGACCGCGCCGTTCCCGGCATCAGCTGCATCAGCCCCATGGCTCCCTTCCGGGACACGGCATTGGGGTTGAAATTCGATTCCACTTTGATTACGGAACGCACCAGGTTAGGGTCCACGTTGTGCCGGGCCGCCGCCTGGTCAATGGCCGCGTCAATCTCCTGTTGGGTGAAGACTCGGTCACGGGTCAGGTGGAGCGGTGAACCGCCGTCGAGATAGCTGTTGACTTCCGACGCCGCCGAGCGGGCGGCACGGATGGCGGCGCCGCTGGTCGGTACCGGCTTCCAGCGATGCTCGGTGGAACTCCAGTACTCCAGCCGGGAGCGGGACGGGGCGGGTGCAGTTGAGCTGGATGGGCTCGCGGGCGCCTGGTCGTTGACGTAGATCTTACGGCCGGACTCGGTGGAGGCGGTAATGCTCGCCGGCCGGGAGCCGGACTCGGCCCACAGCGGGGCGGTGGCCAGAAAGGAGGCCGCGATTACGGTAGCCATCAGGACGACTTGGCGGCGCATGCGCATACGGGTCTGGGCTCGACCAGAAGGCACACCAGCGCCTCCGGGCCACCTATCCCGAACCTGACGGAGAACTGCAAACCAGAGTACGCCGATTATAGGGTGCGGTGCCGGTCGGGGCAATCTCTCCGAAGGGCGTAGAACCACTGGAGTAATCTCCGCAAGTGACTGAAGGGACTTGATTTCTATTGCAGAAGTCAGAGGTCAGATTGCAGAAGTTGAGGCGCTATGCGGGCGTGAGGAGACCGAGCGCAGCGAGGTCGACGGGAGCCCGCAGCCGAAATCCTGAGCGAGCGCAGCGAGTCGAAGGATCTCAATCACAGAAGTCAGACTGCAGAAGTAAAACCCGGATTTCAGGGTTGTGAGATCGAATTGCCGGGATCACCCGGGGAATTCCAGAGAGGCGCCGCGATCTGAGGCTTTCACTTCTGCAATCTGCCCTCTGCAATCTGCAATCTGATCTTTGCCATCTACAATGATGATGTCTGCATCTATGAACTCCCAAGCCCTTCGCAAACTGTTCGACCAGGTCAGAAAGAAGCAGCTCTCGCCCGACGAGGCCGTCAACCGCGTCCGTCACCTGCCCTTCGAAGACCTGGGCTTCGCCAAGCTGGACCACCATCGCGCGCTCCGGCAGGGCATGCCGGAGGTGATCCTTGCGGAGGGAAAAACGCCTCGCCAGACCGCCGAGATTTTCAGCCGCCTCGCCGCTCACGGCGGAAACGTGCTGGCGACTCGGGCGACCGAGGAACAGTACCGGGCGGTTGCGGCCAAAGTGCGTGAAGCCGAATACCGTCCCCTGGCGCGGGCCATCGTGCTCAAGCGCGACCGCAAACGGTACGGCAAGGGCGTGATCGTGGTGGTGTCGGCCGGGACCAGCGACATCCCGGTCGCCGAAGAGGCGGTCGTCACCGCCGAGACCATGGGCAACACGGTCCAGCACATCTACGATGTAGGAGTCGCCGGGATTCACCGGCTGCTGGCGCATCGCGGCGCGCTGACCAAAGCGCGGGTGATCATCGTGTGCGCGGGCATGGAAGGAGCCCTGCCCAGCGTGGTCGGCGGGCTGGTGGGCGTTCCGGTGATCGCGGTGCCTACCAGTGTCGGGTACGGAGCTGCCTTCGAGGGGCTGGCAGCGCTATTGGGGATGATGAACTCGTGCGCCTCGAACGTCAGCGTGGTGAATATTGATAACGGTTTCGGCGCGGGATATGTGGCGTCGTTGATCAATAGACGGTGAGGACATCCGCGTTAACACTAGGGTGAAGTGCTCCCAGCGTCAGACTCATCTCATAGACAAGCCACTGAGCATTACTGGTGAGATGGCGATGTCTCAACAGTTGTGAAACTCTTACGCGTTCCCGCGCAGGCGCTCGCTGTCGCCGGGCATGTACCGAGTTCATTCAGGCTAGGTAACCAATGCACAGATTACGGTGCTACTCTTCAGACATGAAAAGGCGTCGAAGAGGAAGAGCGCCCACTCCTTGACGAAAAGAGCACCCATCGCCAAGAAGGACAAGAGTCTGGAACCAACAACGAAGAGGGTCGTCCCGGACCCCCCGGGGCTCATCTCCGAGCTTACGGCGGAGGAGCGCAGGTCGGCGGAGCAAGGGACCAAAAGACTGCTGCAATCGTTCCATACATGCGAGATGTACCTGCGGGACTATTTGGCTGGCGGGCAGAACGTGTACAAGTTCCTTGGCACAACGTCCTCGGTGCAGATGGCAATAGAGGATCTCCAAAGAGATCTGATCGAAAAGCACAACCCATCCCAATACATGTAGCAGTAGAACCCCGTCCAAGTCTTCACTGTTGTAAACAGTGTTTACACCAACTATCCCGACCGGCATTCGTGAGACAGTAGCTTGCGATCAACCGACCGGGCGGTCGCCGATCACGCTGGGTTCTCCTGCTACAATCTTTGGTTCGCCATCCTCAGAAGACGCAGCAAGCTGCGTCTCTACAATACTTAAGGTGGCTTTATGCCTGAAACGCTGCAACTCGCAAATCCTACCCCGCTGACCACCCTTGCCGAAGATGAAATCCTGTTTCGCGACAATGTGCGCCAGTTTGCCGACGACAAGATTCGTCCCCTGGCCAAAGAAATGGACGAGAAGGGCATGTTCGATCACGGACTGATCGAACAGTTTTTCCAGCTGGGGTTGATGGGAATCGAAATTCCCGAGCAGTTCGGGGGCGCCGGCGGCAAGTTCTTTGATGCAATCCTGGCGGTCGAGGAGTGCTCACGTGTGGACGCGTCGGCGGGCGTGGTCGTCGATGTGCAGAATACGCTGGTGAACAACGCTCTGCTTCGCTGGGCGAACGATCAGCAGAAAAAGCGCTATTTGCCCGGCATGACCCGCGACACGGTGGGCGCGTATGCCTTGAGCGAGGCGGGATCGGGCTCCGACGCGTTCGCGCTGCAGACCCGCGCCGAGTTGAAAGGAGCCGACTTCGTCCTCAACGGGCGCAAACTCTGGATCACCAACAGCAAAGAAGCCGGGCTCTTCATCGTCTTTGCCACGGTGGACGTTTCGAAGGGCTA
>Ga0187803_10000717_pt1 | contig 13153 bp, 11 predicted proteins | sample NC_wetland_sal_i_2_FD_132425 | JGI IMG/M metagenome (GOLD analysis project Ga0187803, IMG submission 132425) | Wetland sediment microbial communities from Neuse River Estuary, North Carolina, USA - Control_3 | ecosystem: Environmental > Aquatic > Freshwater > Wetlands > Sediment | place: USA...
ATCTTCCACCCCATAGATAGCGGCGATGTTGGGGTGGTTCAGCGACGCCAGGACTTGTGCTTCGCGCGTGAAGCGGACCAATCGGTCAGGGTCGCCGGCCAGCGAATCTGGGAGAACTTTGATGGCAACGTCGCGTCCCAGCTTGGTGTCGGTGGCGCGATAAACGGCCCCCATGCCGCCCTCGCCGAGTTTAGTAGTGACCTTGTAATGGGCGACGTTAGAAGGTGGAGTCATCGTGCTGAGTAGGCAATCGTACCATTTTCCGAGCCCACTGAAAGCAGCGCTGGGCGCAAGGAACGAATACTGTGTCACCGATCCGCACTTCCCCGCGAGTAAGAACCGTCACATAGATCCCCGCGCACTGTTTGTGCTGCTGGGCAACGCAGCGAAGAACGGCGGGGCTCGGCTTTGCGCTCGTCGGATCGAGCGTGATCATCATGCAACGCTGGTCGACTTCCGTGATCGCGATCCGCGCAGCGTCTCCCACGCGAAGAATCCGGCCGACCTAGTTCAACTCATCGAACGCTTCGCCACCCTCCAGATCGATGAGCAGGTTCGGACGCAACCGCAAGGGATCTTCTTCAATCAGCACGATATACCTCGCCCATGCCTCCCGCGCCTAGCGGGGAGAGTATCTCGTAAGGACCAAGGTGTTTGCCAGAGGTTAGCGCCATCCGTGCACGGAATTATAGTCCCACTTGTAGGGTATCGAACCCGATGACGGGCAACCCGGAAGTAATGCCTCCGGGTTGGCAGATTGCTCCCGATAAACGCGCTTGTGGCGGGTAATCTCCCGGATTGTCGGCGATCCAGAAGTAATGGCGCGATCAGGATCTCCTGAAATGATGGACCTGTTATTGGACCCACAATGGTCAGCTACGAGTGAAAAGTTTTGCATCTTCTGCCCGGACTTGGTTGGTTTTCCTGCCAAATCACGGCACCGGAGGAAAAGCTCGTTCTCGACGCCCCGCATTCTGGTACAATTCCGCAAAACACGCGCCTAGCCTCATCAAAAGGCTCGTCGCAGCTACAAGCTCCAGATCTCTCTCCTTGCACGTTCCCGGGGAAACCACCCGGATCTCTTGGGGGCCGACGTGAAACGCGTACCGTTGTTCTTTATCTCCTGTGCCGCTGTTTTCCTGTTTCTGGTTACGTTGACCGGAATTGGTGAGCAGAACCGTACGACGCTCTCCAGCGAAAGCGTTTACCAAAATCTCGCTCTCGAAGTGCGGCCACTCAAAGGCGGAGGTGGCTTCGGTGTGGACTACGCGTTCAAGGGGGGCTCCGACGGCGCGGGGCCTGCAGCAGCCCTGATCCAGGACCCAGCGGGCAATCTCTACGGCACTACGTCCCAAGGCGGCACCACTGGGTGCGGCGGCGGCGGGTGTGGAACGGTGTTCAAGGTGAATACCAGAAATCGGGAGACGGTGCTCTACAGGTTCGGCGGGAGCCCGGACGGTGCGACGCCTTACGGGCGTCTCGTTATGGATGGTTCTGGCAACCTATACGGCACCACTTCCTCCGGCGGGGCTTTCGGCTTCGGAACCGTTTTCAAGATCGATCCGATCGGCACGGAGACGGTGCTGTACAGCTTCAGCGGCGGTAACGATGGAGCGAAGCCTTACGCGGGCCTGGTGACGGATGGAGCAGGGGACTTCTACGGAACAACCGAGAACGGTGGCGCCTCAAACTCGGGAACAGTATTCAAGATCGACGCCAACGGTAACGAGACTGTGCTCTACAGCTTTAAGGGAGGCACCTCCGATGGAGCAGATCCCAAGGCAGGTTTGACCTTGGACTCTGCCGGGAACCTCTATGGCACAACCTTCTCCGGAGGGTCTGGCGGCTACGGGACGGTGTTCGAGTTGGATACCAGTGGTACCGAAACAATCCTGTGGAACTTTACGGGTGGCGCCGACGGCGGGAATCCATTTGGAGGAGTGACGCGAGATTCAAACGGTGTTTTATACGGTACTGCTGAGAATGGCGGCGCGCACTCTCTCAATGGGATGGAAGGACCCGTGCCTGATGGACACTACGGTTGTTGCAGAGGCGCGGTATACGCGCTCAACGGCAACAATTTGAGTGTGCTTTATACCTTCAATGGCGGCAGCGACGGAGGGAATCCGGCCTGCGACCTGGTTTTGAACAATGGTGTGCTGTACGGCACGACTTTGATCGGAGGTCCGGGCCATCGAGGCACGGCGTTCAGCCTGACAATCGCCACAAGAAACGAGAGCGTGCTGCACGGATTCACTGGAAAGGCAGACGGAGGAACGCCCCAAGCCGGCTTGCTGATGAATGGCGCGGGAGTTCTTTACGGCACGGCTGAGGGCGGTGGCCGTAACCAGAAGGGAACGGTGTTCCAGTACAAGCTCAAGTAGATCCAGCAAGAGCGGCGGGTCAGAAAAGTCTCCGCCCAACAATGCAAAGCGGGCGGCGGGAGTGGAAAGAAAGCTACTCCCGCTGAAACGCTGGCTGGTCCAAATAGCGACAACTTCGCGCCGACGTGAAGGTTAATGTAACGCGGAATATTCCACAGCAGCCTGTTGCAGCAGGTGCGCGTCCGGATCGGCGTTCTTCCAAAGCGCTAGAAATTGCTGGTAGGCACTTCGCGCTTTCTCGGTGTCAGATGACATCGCGTAAGCCCGTCCAAGTTGAAAATAAGCAAGAGCACCTATGACGCCGTTCGCTACGCGACCCCGATGGTCCAGGATCTTCTGGAACTCGGCGGCCGCCTCGTTTCCTTTCCGTTGCATCAGGTAGGCCTGACCGCGAAGGTATACCGGGTAAAGTGTATCCAACGTGATGGGGTCTCCCCCTAGTTCGTACTGCTTACTAACCTGCAATGCCTCGATAGCGCGCTGGGGATTCTTCCGATCCAGATCAATTGCCGCCGCGATACTTGGCAAGTAGTATCTATTCATCCAGACATCCGTTCGTGCAGGTCGGGGAAGACCACGCAAGGCAGTTTCCGCTTCGGTATGGGCCCCCGCCCGCGCTAACGCCAGAACCGCCACAGCTGCGTCACCTTCTAGGTCCTTTCCTCTTTTGACCAGTGCGGCATTCGCGAGCCGACGTGCCTGAACTATGTTTCCCAGTTCTGCCTCCCACAGGGCAGCGTGTGCCTGCCATTCCGATGCCCTTCCGCTGGCTTCATTCTGACGAGCCGCGTCCACGGCTCTGCGGAGAAACTCTCGTGCGCTCTGCAAACGTCCATGGAACGCATCTGTATCGGACTGACTGGCAAAAAGTATGTCTGCGCTCCCTGGAGTGCTTGAGGCGTTCGAGACTAGGCGATCCATCTCCTTGGGATCATCGCGCATGAAGGCTAATAGAAAATAGACTTGAGGAGCGTATTCATGTTCCAGCTTTCGTTTCCGCAACTCGTCTAAAACACCTTGAGCTTCATCGAGACGATCCAGAATTACATAAGTGCTTGCGAGGTCAATATAATTAACTACATCATTTGGTTCGAGTTTTAGAGCCTGGCGGAATCCTTGCGCAGCTTTTTCGTACTGCCCCACAAATCCTTCGCAATATGCCAACTTTTGGTAGGGCGTCGCATCTCTTGGGTAGGCATCCTTCCACTGTTCATAAACAGCAATCTCCTTCTCCAACTCTCCTGTGGCCAAGGCATAATACGAAGAATCAACGTAGAACTTCTCCCGTTGCGTCACCCGCTCCCTTAGCTCATAGGCCTTCTTAGTCTCCTCTGCAGCCATGGCCGTGTCATCAAGATTGGAATACACCGTCCCCAGAATGGCGTGCGCCATGGCGAAATTCGGATCCGAAGCGACCGCCTGTTTCAGAAATGGAACAGCTACATCGTCTCCCCGGGAATGTTGAGTCCTTAGGGCTTCGCTATACGCGTTTAGTGCTTCCAACGACGGGGTCGTCGCTGGCGCCATCGGCACCTCATACTTCCGGATCGAGGCCAGCGATTCGCCGAGCTTGTTCCGCATGCTTACCCCGGCATCATGCAGCTGACTGAGTACATCGTCCCGGCTCTTGGCCACTCTCTGTTCTTCCGCCAGCGGTGCATTGTTCTCACAGTTCACAGCCTTGAGCCCAATCTCATACTGCTTGGCAACGCTGGAAATGCTTCCCAGCAGCACGGCCTTGCTGACTGCGCGCTGACATAGATTCCGGGCAAGTTCCGGAGTTACTCGATCGCCGGGAGATCGGCCCGCGTAGCGAAGCAGTTTCATCACATCCTCATCGGACATGATGTTGAGATATGGGGACTGCTCTAATTCGACGCGCAACCATTGCTTCAGAGTGTCGTCCCATACGGGATCCCCGGTGTTATTGGTGAAGTCTGCGAGCAGAAGAGTATCTTTGTCGGTCAGCAGGTGCGACGACGCCTTCTCACGATAAACATAAGTTCCAACCGCAGCCAGCAACACAATGAGTGCCGCCGCTACGGCCAAGACGAGCCCCGGCTTTTTCCTTTTTGCGTCGGCCGCGCGGGTTTTGAGAGCTCTTAAATCCGCCAGGATTTCGGTCGCGGACTGGTAGCGAGCTGCGCGGTCCTTCTCCAGTGCTTTCGAGATGATCCGTTCCAGGCCGCGGGGAAGTGCCGGGTTCATCTGCAGCAAAGGCTTGGGTTGCTGTGCTAGAAGCGCGCGGAAAACGATTGCCGTGGTGCTGCCGCTGAATGCTTGCTTTCCGGTCGCCATTTCGTACAGCACCAGGCCCAAGCTGAACAGGTCGGTACGCGTGTCGAGATCCTCTCCACGCGCTTGCTCCGGTGACATGTAGGAAGCTGTTCCAATCGCCGCTCCCGGGCTAGTCAGGTTGGGGTCGGGGTGTTGTTCATCCAGTGGAAGTGAGGGGGGCGATGAATGCCGAGTTGATCTTTCTTCCGTCGAGACCGCACCTGACCCCAGGTTTGTTCCGAGTCGGAGCTTGGCCACGCCGAAATCCAATATCTTGGCGTGTCCCCTCCGCGTTACAAAGATATTTGCTGGCTTGATGTCCCGGTGGATGATGCCTTCGGTATGCGCCGCCTCCAGCGCATCCGCAATCTCAACCGCGAGCTGCAGCAGTCTATCGGTTTTCAGTGGCTGGCCGGAAATCAAGTCCTCGAGCGTCTGCCCGTCCAGGTACTCCATTGCCATAAACGGGCGGCCCTCGTGTTCTCCCACTTCGTAGATAGTGCAGATGTTGGGATGGTTCAGGGAACTGGCAGAACGAACTTCGCGGTCGAATCTGCTAAGCGCTTGAGAATTGTCAGCAAAATGCTCGGGCAGGAATTTCAATGCGACGATGCGTCCCAGGCGGGTGTCTTTGGCCTTGTAAATAACGCCCATGCCACCCGTCGCGAGGTGCGAGACTACCTCATAGTGGGAAATCGTAGCTCCCACGAGATTCTGACTTACTTCAGTATCCAGCTGGCCAGCCTGATCTTGGCTTTCTTCCTTAGCCAAGGCTCTGGCTACCATATCTAGCGCCGGAGACTCGATAAAGCTTTTCGAGTGCTTGCTATACACCAGGAGTGAGTCAACTTCGCGCCGCAGCGTTTCATCCCCGGCACACGCTGCGTCGAGAAACGATCCCCACTCGGCCTCCTCGCGTTCCAGCGCCGCGTGATACAAGCGCTCGATTTGTCGCAAGCGCTCCGTCATTGGGGTCTTTGTTCGCTCAGCGCGCGCATCAGCCAGGATTTCGCAAACTTCCAGTCGCGCATGACCGTTTGCTGAGAAATCTTCAGAACCTCCGCCGTTTCCTCGACGCTCAGCCCGCCAAAAAACCGTAGTTCCACGACTTGGGTTTTTCTCGGGTCCAGCACAGCCAATTGGTTCAGCGCGTCGTCGAGGGCCGCGATGTCCGCATCCGGTTGCTGAGACACAGCGAGACCCTCGTCCCACGACACCTGAACCGCCCCTCCGCCTCTTTTCAGGTAGTGCCGGGAGCGGGCTAAATCGGTGAGGATACGACGCATCATCCGTGCCGAGACTGCAAAAAAATGAGCGCGGTTCTGCCAACTCACTTGTTGGATATCTATGAGTCGCAGGTAGACCTCGTTCACTAACGCGGTGGTTTGCAGGGTCTTGCCAGGCCGTTCCCGGCGCATATACTTATGCGCCAAGCGGTGCAGTTCGTTTTCGACCAGAGGAGCTAACTGCTCCAGCGCCCTCTCATCTCCCTGACCCCAGGCTCTGAGCAGTTCGGTGACCCTCGGCCTCGTGAGGCTCTCATGGGAATACCTCATGGCTTTCTGCTCCCTCCCCAGGTCCAGACAAAAGTATCACGGTGTCCGGACGCGTTCCACCCTTTTGAGTCTTCCATGACTTCTCTTCTCTTGCGCCAGAAATACCCTTAAATCGCTGGAACTACGCCATTTGTCGCCATCGAGCCGACCGAATTGTTGACCTTTTCGAAACGCAGTCAAGTGGGATGAAAGCGGGGCAGAGCGCCCGATACGCACATTTGCCAATTCTTTCCTCAGCGATGTCAGTTTCAGAGGCCAGTTCCCGCTATATCAAGCATGGGCAGAGTCCCGCGCATTTCCACTCCCATGTCAGACAGCCCAAAGCCGGTTTTCTTTGACAAGTCTGGGCAGCGGTGGATGCTGTGCCTGGCAACGCTCGCCGCGGTTGCATTCATCGGTACTGTCGGCGCGAGCCTGTTCGTAGCCAGCCTGTTTCATGATCCGCGCTTTCCCGGGATCAAAATCGACGACGCCGAACTATTGCAGCAGGATGAGCACCACGATCAAGTGGGCATGGAAGGGACGCTCGTGAAAGTAGCCTTTGCGGAGGACAACGCCGGCCTCCAGGTCGCCGGCCCCCCGCGACACGGCGCGAGGCCTGCAAGAAGTTCCAGCAGGCCTCCCGTGATCTTTGGTTTTCACGTTCCATGGGATGAGAACAGCCTGATTTCGCTCAAAGCGAATTCCGCGCACCTGACTCACGTACTGGCCGAGTGGCTGATCCTGCAAAATGGCGCTGGCGACCTCGAGGACCGTACCGAAATCCCCGTCGTCGAGTGGTCGCATCAGGCGAAGCTGCCGGTGCTGGCTGTGGTGACCAATTTCCGACAGGACAAGTGGCAAGCGGAGGATCTGCACCAGATTCTCACCCATCCGGCCGCGCGGCGGCGGCTTGTTAGAAACATCCACGCCAGCATTCGCAAATACAAACTCGCCGGAGTCAATGTTGACTTTGAACAGGTGCCCGTAGAGGACCGGAACGAGTTGACGGCTTTCATCCGCGAACTCCACGACGCCTTCAAGCCTGAAGGCTTGATCTTGACCCAGGATGTGCCCACCGATGACCCGCATGTAGCAGCGTACGACATGCGGGCGCTGGCCGAGTTAAACGATTACGTGATCCCCATGGTCTATGACGAGCACTTCTCGGCGGGCGCCCCCGGACCAGTCGCCTCGCTGCCGTGGTTCCGGGACCAGTTGCAGGAGGTTTTGAACGCGCTCCCCGCGGAAAAAACGGTGGTTGGTTTAGGCAACTTTGGATATGACTGGACGCTGGGCTCGACTCGGGCGGCGGTGGAGGTCGGATTTTCCGATGTCATTTCCCGGGTCAACCAGTATCACGGAACCATTGAATGGCACCCCGGTCTGAGCAATCCCTCCCTGCGGTACTCCAAAGCAGGGGTTGAGCACGAAGTCTGGTTCCTGGACGCCGTGACCGGTCTGAATTCGATTGTGGAGGCGCATCGCCAGGGATTCGCCGGCGTCTCCTTCTGGCGGCTGGGAGCGGAAGACCCGGCGCTGTTGAGCGTCTTCGGGAACAGGACGTGGCCAGCCGACGACTTCGCGAGCGATTCGCTGGCCGCCCTGAGCCCGATCGAAGGTATACGGCAGTACGGCCGCGGCGAAGCGATTCGCATCACGCAGACCAAGAACAGCGGCTGGCGGCATGTATGGCGGAACGAGGCGGATTTCAGCGAAAGGTTCGAGCGTATTCCCAACGGAGATGTCGTGGAAGGCCTTTCCTCTTCCAACGAGAAAGTCTTCACTCTGACGTTCGACGACGGCCCCGATCCGCGCTATACGCCCCGGATCCTCGACATCCTGAAAGCCAAACATGTCCCCGCTACATTTTTTGTAGTGGGCAGACCGGCGGCAAATTCGGCCGATCTGCTCCGTCGCATGTACGCCGAAGGCCACGACATCGGGAACCATACGTACTCGCACGAGCAAGAGATTTTGACCTCGGAGGCGAAGCTGGGACTTGAACTGAACTTGACCCAAAGAATCGTCGAGCACGCGGTAGGCCGGTCTACGGCGCTGTTTCGGTCTCCCTACAACGGGGATAGCGATCCCAGAACCACGGAAGCCATTCAATCAGACTTGCGCGCGCAGCAGTTTGGATATACCACGATTGGCGAACGAGTTGATCCGAGGGACTGGGAGGCGAAGTCGGCCGGCGAAATCGTCGGCGTCGTCATGCGAGACAAGAATCTCGGGAAAATCATCCTGCTTCACGACGGCGGCGGAGATCGGGAAGCCACCATTCAGGCCCTGCCGGCCATGATCGACCAGTTGCGCTCCGACGGGTACCGGTTCGTGAGTTTGCAAGATCTGCTCGGCCGGAGTCGCGACGAGCTGATGCCGCCCCTGAGCTTGGCCGAATGGAGCTGGGCGACGGTTGAGGGCGGGCTCCTGGTATTGCGAGGAGAGGTCTTGACCGCGGTGAAATGCCTTTTTCTGGCCGCGATTGCGCTGACCTTGCTTCGCACTCTGGTGTACGGCGCTCTCAGCCTGGTTCAGAAGGTTCGCGCCGCCAAGAGAGGCTTCGACCCCGGCTTCAGGCCGCCCGTCTCCGTCATCATTGCCGCGCATAACGAAGAGAAGGTGATTGCCAGAACGGTTGCGGCGGTGCTGGAAAGCGACTACCGGGATTTTGAAGTGATTGTGGTGGACGACGGATCCACCGACGGCACGCTGGAAACTTTGCGCGGCGCATTTTCCTCCAATCGCGCCGTGCGCATCCTCGGCCAGCCGAATGGCGGCAAAGCAGCCGCTCTGAATCGCGCGATCGCGGAGGCGAATCACGAATTCCTGGTGACGCTCGATGCCGACACGCTCTTCTGCCCGAGTACCATCGGGAACCTGATCCGCCATTTCTCCGATCCCAGGGTGGCGGCGGTTTCCGGCAACATCAAGGTGGGAAATCCGAAGAAGTGGATCGCCCGGTTTCAGTCCATCGAGTATGTGTGCGGCTTCAACCTGGACCGCAGAGCCTTGGATTTGTTGAATGCGGTCACGGTTGTGCCGGGAGCGGCGGGCGCCTGGCGCAAGAGCGCGGTCCTCGAAGCCGGTGGTCACCCCCTCGACACCGTTGCCGAGGACACGGATCTGACGCTCGCGGTCCGCCGCCGCGGTTACCTGATCCGCTACGACGAGAATGCCATCGCCTATACGGAGGTTCCGGAAACGCTCGCGGCCTTGGTGCGCCAGCGTTTGCGCTGGACGTTCGGCACGTTGCAGTCTGCCTGGAAGCATCGGGATACCACGTTCCGGCTCCGCTATGGAACCATGGGACTCGTCACTATGCCGACCATCTGGCTTCAGCAGGTCATGGTCGCCGGCATCTCGCCGATTGCGGAGATCGCCTTGCTGCTGGCCCTCATGGGAGGGAACTCCAAAGCGGCGCTGGCCTACTATGCGGCTTTCTTCGCACTGGAATTGCTGGCCGGTATGCTTGCGTACGCGCTGGAGGGCGAGAATCCGCTAGACCTCAGCCTGCTGCTTTTCCAGCGCATCCTCTATCCCCGTCTAATGCTCTACGTTGTGTGCAAGTCCCTGTTATTCGCTGTCGGAGGGCGCGCCATAGGTTGGGGCGTCCACATTCGTAGCGCGACGGTGAAGATCAGGCCGTGGCGGTACGCGCAGCGAGCGTTGGAGAAGGCTGGCTAGCTCTATGTCGCCGCGCATACGAGCGAGGTATCCGCTGCCTTGCGTTTTAGAATCGGTCCCCCGGACAGTCTGGCGCGTGCTGCTGTGGTTCTTGCTGGCAGCGTCGCTGCCAGTCCACGCCCGGCAAGTGGATTCGATACCGCGCCAGGCGGCCGCGGATGGCAGCGTCTCTGAGATTCACCCGCTCCCCACTAATCCATCCCCGCCCGCCGAGGACCCCGAGGAAGAGCCCAATCCCGCCGCAACCTTCAAACCGGAGTGGGTGATTTCCTCCGACTCCCTGGGCAACATCCGTCAGCGCATTAAGGTTGAAAGCGACTACGCCATCGGCGATAGCGTCCGCCTTGGCTTGCTGTACGGGCAAGGATTCATTTACTACGTCCCGTCGAAATCCGGGGAGACCGAAGGTATCCGCGATGCCGGAGTTACCGGCCAATGGCATCCGAACAAAGTTGTGAGGTTTGAAGGTATGGTCGGCGTCTCGCAGACGGGCACAACCATTGACTCCGACGGGCAACCAGCTGGACAAGCCGTAATTCCCATCACCAATGTCCAGGCTACACTCACGCCAGCCGGCGACATCGTAAGGCTCGATCTCGGATTCAAGCGATCGATTTTCGATTTGAGCCCACAGCTTGTGGCCAATCGGGTCATTCGTAACGATCTTGTCGTGCATCCCCAGATAGGCTTGCCATCGGGCTGGAAATTTCGCGAGCTTGCTGAAATAGGTCCGGTGACCAGGGCGGGAGAAAGCAACTACCGCTACAATTCGGAATTCACCGTTGCACGGAAGCTCGCAAGAAACTCTGAGCTGTACTCAACCTTCAGCATCTTGCACTACGCGCAAGCGAGTAATGCCGGCTATTTCTCCCCAGACTTGGTTCAGAACCTGGAAGGCGGTTGGAGCACTGATGTCGATCGGAGGACGATCTCCCTTTCTCTTGACCTTGGCTTGGGCGCGGGCCACGCGCGGGCTCATGGGGACACTTTCGGTCCTTGGGGTGTATCAGGGCACGCAGAAACAGATCTCACGTGGAAGGTTCGTCGCGGCCGCGAAGTCCACGCCTCCTATGAATACTATTACGACCAGTCGACACCTGCGTTGGAATCGACTCAGACCGGACCGTGGCACATGACAGTGCTCACGGTCTCGTTCCGTTGGGCCCGGATGTAACGGTCTGACTTTAAGAATTCAAGGGACGGGCGTGTGGATCCTGCGACCGTACGCTTCTCAACTCTCGGGCTGGCGCTAGTCGGCAGAGCGGTAGTGGCGAGCGCGGTGCGACACTTTTGGTGTTAACACTCGGGATGTCTGTTCTTCTCGGCCATGTCGAACAGGTACTTGATGCCACCCCGCAAACCGGCGACGAGCAAGGTAGCACCCGACGCCTTCCACGAGGTCATTGCTCCTCCCGTGCAAGAACTGACTTTACGGCTTGCGGAGATCTCGCGAAAGATTACGCGGCGCCAGATTCGTAAACTTGCTTACGACCCGACACATGCTGCTCGAAGTATAGGAATATCAAAATCTCGCGTTCGGCGTGGACGAGGCGTTTTGGCGGGTTGAGTGGGTGTCGTCTGTTGGAAAAAGGAAATCAGGTCGTTCCGCGAAGGCGAAGTTGTGGCTGTTTAGGGTCGGGTTAGGGGCCGCACGCGGAAGCTTGCCTGCCGTCGAAAAGCGCTGGCGGACCTTAGGAGTGTGAGCGCGGCTTGACTACGCCCCTCCCATACGCCACGTCAAAAGCGAACGACCGTGATCATTCCTTGCTATGCTTGGATTCCCGACTCTCCAAGTCCGCTTGGCGAAGGTCCGTGGCGTGTGCGGGGTCCATTCCCGCTTTCAGGTCGGTCTTCTCGAAGAAGTAGCGCCAGCCCTCGTGGTAGTCCGGTGAGCTTTGGCACTCTCTAAACTTCTTTAGTGCCGTCTCTGCGTTCTGCCGACCCTTGATGACCTCCACGACTCCAGCCGATTGATAGGTCCGGACGTTATGGCGGATGATGACGTAGGAAGTGCTGGATTCGTCGTGTGTCAGAGAAACTCCGTTTTGCAGCTTGCCTTCAAGAGAAGCGGGCAGCGGGCTCGGCCCGTCCGAACGGGAAGCGGAAAAGGCGATCTCCGTGGAAATCGCCTTTTGCAAAAGTTGCCGGCTCAGACCGCTTGGACGTTCTCAGCCTGCCAGCCCTTGGGCCCCTTGGTCACGTCGAATTGCACCGTCTGGCCCTCCTGCAGGCTCTTGAAGCCGCCGCCTTGGATCGCCGAGAAGTGCACAAAAACATCCTCGCCATTCTGGCGGCTGATAAAGCCGTAGCCTTTGGCGTCGTTGAACCACTTGACTGTTCCTTGTTCTGCCATGTTGATACAGGTATTCCTTTCGCTCGATTTACGCTGGAGAGACTCGGAGGTAGTGCTGGCAGGTTACTAGCTGACAAAGCAAGAGCTGCTCACGACCGATTCGGTCTAACGCACAGCATCATCATACACGCAAAATTCACCATTGGCAAGACGATTGCGGAGAGCCATTGGTATCAATGCTCCGTCAGCGCTCCGAAAAAGTGAAACCATGGTCGTAGAGCTAAAGGTCCGTTTTCCCCCCGTCGCTGCCAGCGATGCTTCAGCAGCATGCCCGCAAACAGGGTATACTTGAATCACTTGACCTCGAAGACACATCAGCAGAGCACCTTGCGCCTTCGCGATTGAGAGATCGGGAGGCGTCTTCAATTTGTATCCGCGCCAGTTCCTCAACCATTCACTCTGTGCCCGGCAGGAAACGACTGCTTCGCCGAAAGACGTGCATTTTGACGAGGTTCATCACGCTCATCTCAATGGCAACACTGGCGATGGCTGTGTTATGGCGCTCTTCTCAGGACTACCGGATGCCAGTTTGTCTCGTGGTCTCTGCGGGATCGATCTTCCTCGCCGTTCGGAGTTTTTCCCGCGGCAAGTTCATTTTAGGGTTGCTCTTTCTGGGAACTCCGGGAGTGTTCACCCCATTCCGGAGCGGTCAGTTTTCCCGTGCTCTAGTTCCCATACTCGACATGGCGACTCTGGCTCTATTCGCGGCTTCGCCGTTTTTGATCACGAAACCCGAACCCCGGTAGCCGCAAGTTCCCTGCCCAGGGAGTGTGCGGCCCGAGCGTTCGTCAACTAGCCCGAATGAACAGGAGCACATGATGTCCGGACGCAACGGCGACAAATCCAGATTTCACCGGGAACGGAAGCAGAAGATCGCGCGGCGGAATCGGAACCGAGAAATGATGAAGCGATTG
>Ga0187803_10000718_pt1 | contig 13145 bp, 12 predicted proteins | sample NC_wetland_sal_i_2_FD_132425 | JGI IMG/M metagenome (GOLD analysis project Ga0187803, IMG submission 132425) | Wetland sediment microbial communities from Neuse River Estuary, North Carolina, USA - Control_3 | ecosystem: Environmental > Aquatic > Freshwater > Wetlands > Sediment | place: USA...
CCCATGTATTTCGGATTTAGCGCGAAATAGGCGCTCTCTGGCGTGTTCAATTTGATCCACTGGAAACAGCGGACCCAGCGGTTGCCGGTGCGCTGCCGTTGCCACTCGATGTGCGGACTTGTAGGGAAGGTCGCGCGTTGCGCATACAACATTCCGCCGCACAGTGGCACGAACAACACTAGCCAGCGCCAGAGGTGGTTTCGCAGCACGTAATGCGCCAGCAATCCTCCTCCGCTCAGGAGCATCAGCGCGTACACCAGTTGCAGGTGACGCATCGGCTGTAGCGGCGCCAGCCAATCCAACCGCGCCGGAATACCCACGATCAATCCTGCCGCCGACATCACCACACTATAAAGAACCAGACGTTTGCAGAGTCGTGCCAGCCCCGGCGAATCCATCTTCTCGCCCACCCGGCCGAACCACCACAGCAAAAACATTGGTGCGAAAATGCCGAGCCATTCATACCACTCCCACCGGCGCAAGAAGAAATAGCTCCTCGTCGCCGCCGCCTCTCTCCAGGCTGCGTTCGGATGCAAGATGATCGGCAGCGGCAAACTTGCCAGCATCCCCAGCACCGCTGGATTCCAGCGTTCCAGCGGCAGCGCCAGCACAATCAAGTACGCGATCCCGAACGCTCCCATCAGCGGATGAATGAGCAGCGCCGCTACACTGCACACCACCGCCAATGTGTACCTCCGCTCCAAGACAGCCCCGATCGCGAACAGGATGGCCGCGGTTGACAGCGTCCGGGGATGCAGATGCTGATCGGCTATGTACAGCGCCGTCCCCGCAACCGGCATCGTTAGCAGCATGCTCACGAGCCCAACTGCTCCCACTCTGACCCAGTATTCGCGGAAGCACTGCCGGGCAACACACCAACAGCCTGCCACGAGTGCGAATATGGAGACAACATGCCAGGCGAACTGCATGGACTGGGCCGGAAGATGCGTAATTCGCGCCGAAGCGGCCACAAGCCGTAGCAGGAGAAAAGCATTGGTCTGACTGGTGAAGAATTGTGCGTCGCGCGGAAAGAGCGCGGGGTTCAAAAGCTTCTTGATTCCCGGCAGATAAATGGCGTCGTCTTCCATCCCACTGTGATAGCCGGCAATCGCGATCGCAGCAGCGGTCAGCGACACGACTGTCAGAATTCCTGGCATCCAGCCAGAAGCAGTTCTCGTATTGTTCTTTGCTTGTTCTACACCAGCGGACGTTGTCTGCGCGCCCATCTCTCCAGCCGGACTCAAGCCTTTACCGCCTGTGCAGCGGTTTTCCCTGTCTGGCTCGTCACATTCTGTTTTGCCTCGTGATAATCCATTTCCGTATTCACTTCCCAAATGTTGAACTTGTCCTTGCGCCCGGCAATGATATTGTCCACGGCAACCATGGCCGTGAGCATTGAGTGATCCTGATTGTTGTACTTGTGCATGCCGTTGCGGCCGATCAGGAAGAGATTATCGAAGCCATCGAGGTATTCGCGCACCTCTCCAAAGCGTTCGTAGGCGCCAAAGTACGCCGGATAGGTCTTCGGCATGCGCGCGACCGTAAAATCCAGCACCTGTGCGGGATCGATGATATTGATTTTGTTCAACTCCTCGATCGCAAGCTGCGCCATCTGTTCGTCCGACCGGCGCCAGAGTTCGTCGCCGGCATAGCAGAAGTATTCCACGCCGATCCACACCTTGGTCGCGTCCGCCACCAGGTAGGGGCTCCAGTTATTAAAGATCTGGAGCCTCCCAGCCAAAATTTCCGGGTCCTGCAGATAGATCCAGTTGTCGCTTACGTACTTGATGGTTTTGTTTCCAGGCTCCTGGATCTTGAGTCCTGAAAGCAACAGCCCCACAGTGAGGAAGTCGCGGTACTGCAAGCCTTCTGAAACCTCGCGCACGTTGCCGGGAACGTCGGTCTTCAGCGCGCGCACCAACTCCTGCACCGAGGTCGTCGAGAAGAAGTAATCCCCGGCAAACCTAGTTTCCTTTCCTTGGGCATCCCTGCCCGTTACGGCGACGACGGTGCCATCCCGAACTTCGATACCCGTCACGTCAAATTCCGTCACGATCTCGCCACCTCGCTCGCTCACCTTGCGCGCAACTTCCTCCCACATCTGCCCCGGACCGAACTTCGGATAAAGGAACTGCTCGATCAGTGACGTCTCCATCTCTTTCTGCGCGATATCGCCGCCGCGCTTTCCGGAACTGGTCAGGAAATGAAGCAGAGCCCTCTTGATGGACAGGCCCTTGATCCGCTGTGCGCCCCACTCGGCGCTGATCTGGTTACACGGCACACCCCACACCTTTTCGGTATACGACTTGAAGAACGTGCGGTAGAGTTCGCGGCCGAAACGGCTGATAAAGAACTGTTCGAGGTTTTCAATCTTCTTCGGAGGGAAGATCGCGCTCCAGAGGTAACTGCACCCAATGCGCATCGTGCGCCACGGGCCCAGATTCATCAGTGTGGCGCGGCTCAACTGAATCGGATAATCGAAAAACCTGCGCAGGAAGTAGATCCGCGATTTGCGCGAGCGGGTCAACATCAACTTGTCCTGCCGGGCGGCGTCGCCATTTGTTTCCAGCGGCAACTGCTTCAGCCACCACTCCATGACGCGATCGCTCTTGGAAAAGAATCGGTGTCCGCCAATATCGATTCGGTTTCCTTTGTAGTTGATCGTCCGCGAGATGCCGCCCATGTACGTGCTGCGCTCCAGCACGATGGGGCGTATTTGTGTTCGCGTGCCCAATTCGTAGGCGGCGGTCAATCCGGCAGGACCCGCGCCGATGATAATCGCAGTTTTTTGGGACAAAGGGCGGTTCATACGCTCCTAACTTCGCTTTAGCTGGAAATGGTCAAACGACCAACTCGGACTCCCTTGCGAGTTTCACCCGGCTGGCTTTGTTGCACTCAACGCTTGAATCTTTATTCCTGCCCGCTCCAGGCGTTCATGGACCGCGGCAGCAATTGCAAGTGCCCCAGGCGAGTCGCCGTGAATGCAGATGGTCTGGGCGATCACGGGAACAACGCTGCCGTCCACTGCCACGGCTCTGCCCTGCTCAGCAATCCGGAAAGCTTGTTCCGCCGCCTGTTCTGGAGCCTGCAGCAGCGCATCCGTGAATTTCCTCGAGCGCAGCCTGCCATCGCGTTCATAACGCCGGTCGGCAAAGGCTTCCGCTACCACCTGGAAACCCGCCGCGCGAAACTCATCCATCATCACGCTGCCGGCCAACCCCACGAGAATAACATCCGTCCGCCAGCGGCGCACGCCTTCGGCAATGCCCCGGGCAATTTCTGCGTCCCGCGCCGCCTGGTTATAGAGCGCGCCATGGGGCTTCACATGACCGATGTGCACACCGTACGGCTCCGCGACCGCGGCGAGGGCGAGAATCTGTTTGTGCACCGACGCGGCAATCTCTTCAGGCTTCAATTGCAGTTCGTGGCGTCCAAAATTTGTTCGATCCGCATATCCGGGGTGAGCGCCCACAGCTACTCCCGCGCGCAGAGCCTGCTCGATGGTCTTGCGCATCATTCTCTCATCACCCGCGTGGCCGCCGCAGGCAATGTTCGCGGAGGAGATATAGCGCATCAGGGCTTGTTGGCTTCCATCGGCCAGCGCCTCGGGAATTTCGCCCATGTCGCAGTTCAAATCAATTTGCTTCACGCGAAGAGCTCCTCGTGGGAAGCCAGCAGCCGTTGCTGTTCGATCCACAGTGATCGTGCGCTGGCCAGCGGAATTTGTTCGAAGCGGACTTCATCGCGCGGCCGCAACTGTCCCACCGAATGCATATCCGCCCCGATGACATTCGCGACTTTGGGATAGCCGCCGCTGGTCTGCTGCTCAACGAAAAGAATAATCGGCTGGCCCGATGGCGCCACCTGAATCGCTCCCAGCGTCACGCCTTCCGTGATCATCTCACCCAAATTCTTTGCTGCTAGCCTTGGCCCCTCCAGGCGCAAGCCCATGCGGTCGGATTCCTCGCTTACGCGAAACGTGTTCTGAAAAAGGGCGCGTCTTGCCTCTTCTGAAAACCAATCCAATTGCGGGCCGTCGGTCACACGTAACGTTTTTCCTGGCCTCCAGGTTTCCAAAATCTTCGGAGCGATTTTTCTGCGCCGCATGCTTTTCGTGGGCGCGCCAATCTCCAGCACATCGCCCTTCCGCAGCGCTCGGCCCTGGAATCCTCCCAATCCGCTCAGGAGGTGTGTGGAGGCGCTCCCCAGAAACGGCGGCACCTTGATTCCGCCTGCGATGCTCAAATAACACCGCGCGTAATTGCGCGTGGCGCCAAAAGACAATTTCATTCCGGGCAGCACCGCGTGCGGCGTCCACAGCAAAAGAGGCTGGCCGTTCAGTGTTGCGCCGAAATCTGCCCCTGCCAGTGCGATCACCGCGCCCTCCGGAAATACCAAGCTCCCTCCCAGCAGCGTCATTTCCAGCGCGGCTGTGTTTGCCTCATTGCCAACCAGAAGATTTCCCAGCCGCAGAGCGATCGGATCCGCTGCGCCGGAAGGCGAAACTCCTTGCGGCCCATAGCCCTCGCGGCCCAGGTCTTGCACCGTGGTCAGGAGCCCGGCCGATTCCACCACAAGAGAACTCACATTCGCTCCGCAGCCAGGAATTGTTCGCGCGTGATGGCCCTGAAGCGCACGTTGTCTCCAACCGAGACTGTCTCCATCGGCTGACGGTCCACACGAAACATGGCTATCGGCGTCCGCCCGATCAATCTCCAGCCTCCCGGCGTGGCGAAGGGATAGACCGCAGTCTGTTTCCCTGCGATCCCCACACATCCGGCGGGAACATTTTTTCGCGGAGTGGCCAAGCGCGGGGTTGCGATCTCAACCGGCAGATCGCCGAGATAAGCGAAGCCGGGGCTGAAGCCAAGGAAGTAGGCGTGGTAGGTGCAGGAAGCGTGCAACTCGATTACCTGAACAGGCGTGAGCCGGTGTGCCGCAGCCACCTCGTCCAGATCGGGTCCATATTCACCGCCGTAACAGACAGGGATCTCGACGGTGCGGCAGGATGGCAGGCGCATCTTTTCTGTGCGCTGCTCATAACGCCGAAGCGTAGCTTCAACCGCCGCGTGATCCACCGCGCGGGGGTCAAACGTCACCAGAAGGGAACAGTACGCCGGCTGAAGATTACGAATCCACGCAACCGGTTCGTCCTGGAGCAACCGCAAAAGCTTCGCGACCTGTTCATGAGCGGCGAGCCCGATCTCCTCGCCGAGGTACACGAGCATGGCCTGGTCGCTTGCCGCGCAGACTCTCACCCCGCCTCGCAATCCTACTGCACGAACCCGATATTCACGCCTGGGGCGTTATCGGGGCCTTCCTTGATGGGGCCGTACTGCGATTCAAACCGCGCGATGTTTTCTCCCAGGGCGCGCCAGATGCGTTTTGCGTGGCCGGGACTGACGATCACGCTGCTGAGCAATTTTCCCTGGAGCGCATTGGGAAACACATACACAAAATTCAGCGTGAACTCCTCGGCGTGGTGATGAACCATTACCAGGTTGCTGTAGACTCCCTGGAGTTCCTTTTCGTCGGCCTTGATTTGAACCTGTCCCTGCGGTACTGGCTGCTTTTCATCCATTGCAATTCTCCCGGAAATTCCTCTCCACGGTATCACATTCAAATCCAGGGCTTGTACCGCCAGTCCGGGGCAGAAGGGGTGCCGCGTGCACGCGGCCAACCTGTTCCTCAATGGCGAATTGCTCTGGCTGATCTTCCTCAGCGCATGGCCTTTCCCTGCACAAGTTCTCGCCTCTTCCCGCGCTGGCCTCGGGTGTGCGAGACTTTCTTTTAGCTATGAGCGACAAACCAAAACGGAATCTCACGCTGCAGAAGATTCTCTTTGCCTGTGTCATCGCCCTGATCTTTCTCTCCCTCGGCTTGGCGGCGCTTCACAAGACACCGTGGGCCGTGCCGCAGGAGGCTAAAGAGCGGAAGAACCCGCTCGCGCCATCGGAGGCGAATCGCAACGCCGTGAAACAGGTTTATGCCGACAATTGCGCCAACTGCCACGGCGACACTGGAAAGGGCGATGGCACCGATGCCATGATGTACGATCCACCGCCCGCCGATCTGACCGACGCCAGCAAGATGAGCAAGGTGAGCGACGGGGAGATCTTTTATCAGATCACGGAAGGGCGCAAGCCGATGCCGTCGTTCAAGAAGCGGCTCACGGAAGAGCAGCGCTGGCAACTGGTGATCCTGGTACGCTAGTTCGCCGGCGCGCCGGAAACGCCTCCGCCCGCGAAGCAGCCCGATGTGCCCCGTGACAAAAACCCCGAGCCGCCGGGCAATACTAAGCCGGCACCAACAGGCAAGGTGAACTGAGCGGGGCTTCTCACTTTTCTGCTGTCTTACTCATGCACTGTGCCACTTCTTCTCTTCTTTTTTCTTACTTCACATTCCCCAGCGCTGCCGCCACTTCCTTGATGTCCGGCACGACCGGAATGTCGTAATTCTTGGCCCAGGCCACTTTGCCGCCCTTATCAATAATGATGATGGCGCGGCCGGTGATCCCTTTTTCGCCCAGATAGACGCCGTACTTTTCGCTCATCGCGCCCTTGGGGTGAAAATCGGCCAGCAGGGAATACTTGATGCCCATTTTTTCGGCGTAGGCCTTGTGCGACCACACGCTGTCCACGCTGACGCCGAGCACTTCTGCGTCCAGGGTTTCAAACTGTTTCATATCGTTGACGAAGCAGGCGTGCTCGTTGGTGCAGGTGGGGCTCCAGTCCAGAGGGTAAAACACCAGCACGACCTTCTTCTTGCCAGCGAAGTCCGTGAGCTTCACTTCCTTCTGGCTCTGGTCCTTCAAAACGAAATCCGGGGCTGTGTGTCCAACGGCGATGCTCATGATCTCTTCCTCCCATGCATGGTTAAGTGCCGCTGAGCATCTTACCGAATCCGGGCTTGTGCCGCCAAATTTCCGGCTTCCGCTCGACGTCCCGGCGGCGTTACACTCCCGCGAGAGGGAGCCATGAGCGCCCATGCAACGGGTCGAGCGCCGATGATGAACCTTCGCGAGGTGGTGGAACGCTATGCCACGCTGGCCGGGAGTTTTGGCAATCCTGTGGCGTTGGCGGCGTTTGGCCTGGGCGTCGAAGAAACGCAAAACCTATTCTCCAGTTTTGACGAGGATTACCACATCAGTCGGTTTCTGCACTTCTCCTGCAGCCAGGGAAGGACATACGTCGTCAGCCAGGAAAAGGTGACGCACCTGTTGATTGATCCCGCGGTTTACTCCATCCTTTAGAGAAGAGAGTCAGTAGTTCGGAGTCGGGAGTTCCCAGTGCGACGGAGACCATCGCAGGCATGAGGCTGTCACGAGGACAAAAAAATTGAGGGCGCATCAGCCTTGCGGCTCTTGCGCCCTCGGTTTGTTGTGCCGCGAAGTCTCCTAAACGTTCCGGCTCAATGTAGCGAGAGCGTATTCGTGTTCGTTGAGCCTGCCAAGAGGTCACCCCGCGATTTCCTGTGAATATCTGTGCAGACGTGTGGAAAAAAGCAGGAAACAGGGAAGTAAGGAGCCAAACGCACGCTCTGGCCTCTGCTGCGTAGCTTGTCCTTCAGCAAAACCGGGCCGAGGTGTCATCCCTCCGGTGTGGGGATGACGGAATAGTGGGCTCTGCGTCCTCTGATAGCCGTTCAAGGCGTGCCGGAGAACACTACCAGATTGCTCGCCGTCTGGCCCTTATCACGGGCCGTCAATACGTTCGCTGCGATGCTCAAGACATAGAGTTCGTTCCGCTCGGGGCTGAACGCCAGGGGAAACGCATTGCGTTCCGGATTTGCAAAGCTTGCCGCCTGGTTTGACTTCCCGTCGATCACTCCCACATCTTGCGCGAAATCGGCGACGTAGATCCGGTTCCGGCGCACATCCAAAACCATTGCGCCTGGATAGCGCGTGCCGGACGGAATCGTCGCAGTTGGGCGGGTCTTTCCGTCGATCACGGTCACTGTGTCCAGTGTCTGGTAATCGATATAGACCTTGTTTGTGCGGGGATTTACCACAACTGCCGCAGGATTTTTGTCGACCGTCACGGTCGATGTGCGGGCACTGTGGCCATGAATCACGGTCACGCTCCCGCTCAACAGATTTGCCACATACGCTGTATGAGTCCTCGGGTTCACGGCAACAGAGCAGGGATAGGAACCCGCGGGCACGGTCGTCACTTTGCCGTTCTTTCCTTCGATGATGGACACCGAATCACTCTTGGTGTTGGCCACGTAAACGCGGTGCTTCCGCGGATCAATGGCCATCGCGCTCGGCTCGGAACCGACGGGAATGGTTTTTGGTTGTAAAGTGGCCTCGTCAATCAGAGTTACGCTGCTGCTGTCGGCGTTGGCTGCGTACACCTTGTGCAACTTCAGATCGATTTCGAGGGCGACGGGATGCGTGCCTGCGGCCACGAAGCGCACCGTGTTTGCCTTGCGGTCGATCACCGCGACGTTGTTGCTCACCACGTTGATGGCGTAGATTACTCCGGTTCTGGGATTGACGCGCAGCATTCCGTTCAACGCCCGCTCCGGAGTTTCGCCGAGCGGTATCACCTCTGTCTGAAAAGTGTTCCCGTCGATTTCGGTCAGCACGTTTGCCGGCCCGCTCAGAACATAAATCTTTCCAGAGACCGGGTTGAAGGTGACAGCCTGGCCATAGTCAGAGAGCGGCACAGTCGCAATGATTTTCTGCGCGTGTGCCGGCAAGGACAGTGTGTGTAGGGCGAGCCACACTCCCAGTACGCGATTTATGTAAGGCATAGGTTTTCATTCCTCCTCCACCGCTCGTTCTGTTTGGATGCATTCCCGGTTCCACACCGGTTGCTCGGAATGCCCAGCCGGGGCTAGTGCTTAGTTGGGCAGGAGGGAGGGGAGCTTTTCGTCCGCACCGTAAAATTCATCCCAAAAAAATTGAGGGCGCATCAGGCTTGCGGCCATTGCGCCCTCTTTTAATTGTGCCGCGAAGTTTTTTAGGCCTCCCGGCTCAATCTGGCGTGAGACTAGACCTCTACATTCGGGTTGGCAAGAGGAGTTGGAGAGATTACCTGTGGAAACGTGTGCACGAGTGTGGAAAACCGTGCGTGTCAACAGCGAAGACGCTGACCTGAAGGCGCAGCGCTACAAAGAAGGGGACGGCGTGCGGTTAGGAAGCGGGCAGGCGACCAAGGATTGGGAAGCAGCGCAACATGGCTGCTGCTACTGGCGCAATGGTATACTGCCGCCGCCCAGTTCTAGTAGTGCGAGGCGTTCCGTGGGATATTCCTTCGAGTTCGACGCAGGGAACACCATTCTCCGCTTGACTGGGGCAGGTCAACTCACAGACGAAATGTTGCTGGATGCTCACTCCGCAGGCAAGAGGTGGATGGCGTCCCGGTCTGCCCGCGGAGGAATTCTCGATCTTACCGCGGTGACAGCGGTGGATCTCTCCAACGAGACAATCCAGAAATTGACGATGATGCAGCCCATCTTTGGAGTTGAATCGAAAGTAGTTGTCGTCGCTCCCAAGGACGTGTATTACGGACTGGCACGCATGTTTGCGACGCTGGGTGAACAAAGTCGTCCTAATTGGTCTGTAGTTCGCACGATCGAGGAGGCCTACAGGTTGCTGGGCGTGGAAACTCCGCAGTTTAGCCGCGTCGCCATAGAGTGAATATGAGGCCTGGCATCATAGGGTCATCGCCCCACGGGCCATGGGGCCGAACCCCGCTTTTTTGGCAAAACCCTAAAACTCATCTCATGAACGTTGGAACTGAGGCGCTTTAACACCACAGGGGCTGAAGCCCAGGTTTTTGTGGACTTTGTCGGCACGGCTGAAGCCGTGCCCTCCCGATGGCCATTTATGAGACAGCTTCTAACGGTCAGAAGAGGTAGATCAGATTTACGGCGGTGGTGAACTGGCGGCTGGTGAAACCCGTATATTTGGAGAAGGAAGCGTGGTTCGAGGAATCACGGCGGAACTCACCGCGGACTACGAACTGCCCATCCACGGGTTTGAACTTCGCGCTCACCCGGGAGAGTTCTGCATGGAGATGGTATTCCGGGGTCAAGGTGGATTCCCACAAAGTCTGTGAGAGGCCCGTGCGACTGCCTCCAATGTCGGCGAAGACCTCACCACGGAAGGAAAGAGAAAACTGTTTCGTGAAATTGTACTTCGAATATCCCGCCACTCCCTTCCAGGTTGCGTCACCGCCGTTGATGGCGGCGTGATCTTCGTGGCCATAAAGCGCATCAGAGCCGAGAGTGAATCGTGGAGCAATTTTCCATGTGCCAGTTACTTCATAGACGCTGCGCTGGTCATGGCCATTGTGGGGACGCTCCGGGCCATGGAGGAAATTGACGGTCAGATTGGTATTGTTTGACGTAGCCACCGCGAGCTGCCCGCCCACAGTCGCCTTGCCGTTGAGGTCCTGGACAGCATCGCAACCGTTGGTAAGCGATAGGATCGTCGAGATCCTGGTGTTAAAGGAATAGCTGGCCTTCACGCCCATCTGCGTAAAGGGCACTCCGTATCCAAAGAGAAAGCTGCGGCTGAAATTGTCATTGTATCCATCGTAGCCGCCGATCACCTCATAACCCATGTAGGTAGCGAACTTTCCTCCATCCAGGCGGAGCCCCTTTCCCACTGGCAGAATGTAGCTGAGATAGGCTTCGGGGATGTCGAAGTGATGGGCAACGCCGGTGTGAGTGTCACGGAACAGTCCGTAAGCGGCGGTGATCTCTGGAACCCCCGAGCCGGCCAGGAGATTGATGCGGAAGCCGAACTGCTTGGGCGCACTGATAGGGCGCTGGAAAACGAGTTGGGCGACGTCGAGTTGTGGCTCGTCATCATTGAAGTCGAAGACACGAAACTGGTTGAGGCGAGACTCGGGGTTATTCGTGTTGTAGTTATAAGAGAAAGAGAGATAGCCATCCGTGGTGATGCCCCACCAGGGCTTAACTTCGGGCGCGCTGCTGGAAGGCGAGGCTCCCGCTTCAGGTGGATCGCTGCTCTGAGCAGATAAGAATAGGGGCGATGCGAGCATCGCCCCTAGCAAAGCGATTTGGCCAAACAACCGGAGAAATCCGTGCTTCAGCCCGATCATCTGCCTCACATATCAGTGACCGGAATGGATCAGATCTTCTTCCGCTAATTGTTCGTAGGCGTGTTCCCCATGCAGGGACTCGTCCAAGCCAAGTTCTTCCGACATCTCACTCACCTTCACGGTGGTGAAGCCATCGATAATCCGAAGCATCGCGTAGGTGAAGAAGAAAGCCCAGACCGACGAGAACACAACCGCGGTGACTTGCTTGAGAAGGAAGATCGGATCGCCGTAGAGCAATCCATTGGCACCCTCGGGATTGAATTGCTTGTTGGCGAAAATACCCAGCAGCACGATGCCAAGGAAACCACCAACGCCGTGAACTCCCCAGACATCGAGAGCGTCGTCCCACTGCAACTTGTTCTTCATTTCCACTGCGTAGTAGCAGACCACGCCGGAAACGATGCCGATGATGACTGCGGTTGTGGGAGAGACGTATCCCGCAGCCGGAGTCACTGTAGCCAATCCGGCCACTGCCCCGGTGAGCAAGCCGAGGAATTTGGGCTTCTTCTCGTTCAGCCAAGCGACCATCAGCCAGGCGACGGCAGCAAACGAAGCGGCAACATCAGTATTGAGGAAAGCGGTGGCGGTCACGGAATCGACGCGCATTTCACTGCCGGCATTGAAACCGTACCAACCAAACCACAGCAGACCCGTGCCCAGCGCCACCAAAGGAATGCTGTGCGGCCCGCGATCCAGCACGCGCCGCTTGCCCACGTACAACACCGACGCGAGTGCGGCCATTCCGGCGATGTTGTGCACGACAATGCCGCCGGCAAAGTCCTTCACGCCCCATTGCTGGAGGAATCCTCCGCCCCAGAGCATGTGTACAAAGGGGAAGTAGACAAAGGTCAACCAGGCGGTCAGAAACAGCATGTAGGCTTTGAAAGTGACGCGGTTGGTGAAAGCCCCGGAGATGAGGGCCGGGGTGATAATGGCGAACATCATCTGGTAAGCGATGAAAACGAATGCGGGGATACTGTCGTTCGGGGACGGCGTGCTGAGATTGATTCCCCGCAGGAAGGCATTGTGAAAATTTCCTATGACTCCATGCCAGTCGCCACTGAAGCACAGAGAATAGCCATAGGTGTACCAGATGACGGTGGTCCAACCCATCGAGACAAAGCTCTGAATCATGATTGCCAGGACGTTTTTGCGGCCGACCAAGCCGCCATAAAAGAAAGCAAGGCCTGGTGTCATCAACATGACCAAGCTGGTGCACAGGATCATGAACCCGGTATTTCCGGTGTCGAGATGAAGCATTTAATCCTCCGATGGAAACGCTGAGAAACGGCTCACAGAAAGCGAGACTAGGGGGGTCCGCACTGTAAAGGCTGGCACAAGCGGAGGGCCCGCAGACCCATCTGCGCGGAAAGAGCTATTACATTGAGAGGCTGGACCTATTCGGAGGCAAGCTCAGTGAGGTTCGTCACATGGCATCGTGATGTCCGTGACAGACCACGGCAGACGGCTACCGCGTTTCGGGGCCTTAGAAGACTCAGTACTGCCGATGCCAGATTAGCCCGGAGCAACGGTGGCGACAGGGTTACGAGGCGGGCATGGTGAGTTCGAAGCGGCGGACGAGTTGTTGATACTCGCCGTGGAGGGCGGAGGGAAGGCGATCGTCGAACTTGGAGAAGAATTCGCGGGTGTCCGCAAGATCAATTTCCCAGTCGTCGGCATCCACTCGGAAAAGTTCGCGGAGCGACTCCGGAGAGATTTTCAATCCGTCGAGGGTCAGTCCATTGCGGGTGGGAACGTAGCCAATAGGAGTCTCTTCGGCCTCGCCGCGGCCTTCCACGCGTTCGAGGATCCACTTCAGCACACGGACGTTATCGCCGAAGCCGGGCCAGAGGAATTGGCCGTCGGCACCTTTGCGGAACCAGTTCACATGGAAGATTTTAGGCGGGTGAGGGATGCGCTTGCCCATGTCCAGCCAATGCTGGAAGTAGTCGGCCATGTTGTAGCCGCAGAAGGGCAGCATCGCCATTGGATCGCGCCGCGTTACGCCCACTGCGCCGGTGGCCGCCGCCGTCGTCTCCGACCCCATCGATGCGCCCATGAATACGC
>Ga0187803_10000719_pt1 | contig 13134 bp, 9 predicted proteins | sample NC_wetland_sal_i_2_FD_132425 | JGI IMG/M metagenome (GOLD analysis project Ga0187803, IMG submission 132425) | Wetland sediment microbial communities from Neuse River Estuary, North Carolina, USA - Control_3 | ecosystem: Environmental > Aquatic > Freshwater > Wetlands > Sediment | place: USA...
AATCGTAGGAGCGCTCGCGGGGATGCCGCGCTATGGTGCGCGCAATTTTCTCGCCTTCGTTGAAAGCGAAGCATGCGGCCAGAGTCTTCATGCCAGTGCCCGGCCCCGAACCGGAATCGCAAGCAGCCGGGCCAATCCTCCACGCGTTTTCCGCGCCGCCAGAGCGGTGCGGCACAGTGTAAGCTCCTCGGAGCCGCTTCGCCAACCGATTCCCCTGCCAGCAGAGCGTTGGCCAAACAACTGGAAGCACGGTCCGTCACCTGCGTTGGCTAATTGGGCGTGCCGCCACGGCTCGCCGTTGGCGAAACTGGGAATTCGGTTTATACCTTTGGAGTGCCAAGCCAATGGCAACGACTTCTGCTCACCGGCGGCGCCGGTTTCATCGGCTCGCATGTGGCCGAATCGCTTCTCCGCGACGGCATCGGCCTGGCCATCGTGGATAACCTCGATTCCTTTTACGCCGTGCAGCGGAAACGCCAAAACCTCGACGAAGTCCGGCGCACCGGCAAATTTCAATGGTTCGAGGCGGACATTCGGGACCTCAACCGTCTTCGCCAAATATTTGCGGACGTGCGCCCCGAAGCAGTGATTCACTTAGCGGCATGCGCCGGAGTGCGGCCGTCCATCGAGCAGCCCATTCTCTACGAACAGGTCAACGTGCACGGGACGCTCAACCTGCTCGAGCTGTGCCGCGAATTTTCCGTGTCCAAGCTGGTGTTTGGATCGTCCAGCTCCGTGTATGGCGAGTCGGACAAAACTCCGTTCAGGGAAGACCTGCTTGAACTGCGGCCCATCTCTCCCTACGCCGCAACGAAACTCGCCGGAGAAATGTTTTGCTACACATACGCGCACCTGTATGGCCTGTCCGTGATTTGCCTGCGATTCTTCACCGTCTACGGGCCCCGGCAACGGCCTGACTTGGCCATTCATAAATTCACCGCGCTGCTGGAAGCGGGAAAGCCTCTGCCGATCTTCGGGGATGGCTCAATGGGCAGGGATTACACCTATATCGATGACATTGTGTCCGGGGTCCGCGCGGCGCTCGTTCGATCTCCCGAACCTGCCGGCGGCGTTGCATTCGAGATTTTCAACCTGGGGAATTCCCATCCCGTCAAACTCACCGACCTGGTGGCCCTGCTCGAAAAAGTGACCGGCCGCAAAGCGATTCGCGAATACAAGCCGGCGCAGCCCGGGGACGTGCCGCTTACCTGGGCGGATATCTCCAAAGCGACGCGGCTGTTGGGCTATCATCCCGCGACGAAACTTGAGGACGGCCTCGCCCGGTTTGTCGAATGGTACCGCTCTGCGATGGTGCCACGTCCAAAGTGATGAGTGTATATCCGGAGCCGATTCCAACACGATTGGAGCCGTACCCACAAAGGGAAAAATATTTCACATGTTTACATCCGGCGCCAGCGTCACCCAAATCATAGTTGGCCAAGCTTATTCTATTTAATTGAAACTAAATAAGTTATCTGTATGCCTCGTCGCGCAGGGCGCCCATTCTGGTGTGGGAGAAGTGCACCTGACGTGCACAGTGTAGGCGAATGGCCATTATGACCATCAGCCTGGCAGGTGTCGGCGGAGGGGCGTCTCCAGCGTCAGATTCGCCTGCTCAGGGGCGGGACTCCCTGTGGCTCGCACCGAAAACAGAGCGGGGCGGCCGTATCGCCTGGCACTGGCTGGCCGATCTGGTCATCGTTGCTGCGATTCTGCGCGTGGTGGCACTGAATCAGCAGCTCTGGTTCGATGAGATTGTGACCCTGCTCGAATCGGCGCGCGCGCCCCTGGCCCGAATCGTGACCACTTACGACTGGCAGAATCAGCATATGCTCTATTCCATCCTGGCCCATTTCTCCATCCGTTTATTTGGCGAGCATCCCTGGTCGCTGCGCCTGCCGGCCGTTCTTTTTGGAATTGCCTGCGTGCCCGCGCTGTATTTCTTCGCGCGTTTAGTGACCACAGAGGGCGAAGCCTTGCTGGCTTCGGCGCTGATGGCGGTTTCCTACCATCCCGTCTGGTTCTCCCAGAATGCGCGCGGATACACGGGCATGGTGCTGTGGACTCTTCTCTCCAGCACGCTATTCATTCGCGGCGCGAGGGAAGGAAGAAAAAAAGATTGGTTGCTGTATGCAATCGTCGCCGCACTCGGAATCTATACCCACTTGACCATGGCTTTCGTCCTCGCCGGCCACGGAGCCGTGTATCTCTGGCTGCTCGTTTCGCGATCGAGGACTCTGGGCCGGCTCCCGGCCAAAGCCTTCCTGCCGCTCTATGGATTCTTCGGAGCGACATTTCTCTCTCTTGCGCTTTATGCCCCGGTGCTCAGCCGGATTTTTGCGCGCACCATCGGCGTCGCGGGCACCTCGGTTCGCAGCGATTGGGCCAGCCCGCTTTGGGCCATCCGGGAAACGATCCGCGGGTTGCGCGCGGGAACCGGCGCCGGCCTCGTGGGCATCCTAATCGGGGCGGTGCTGCTCGTCGCCGGGCTGGTCAGCTACTGGCGCAGAGACCGTTTCTTGGTGGGCTTGATGTTTTTTCCGGAAATTTTCACGGCCGCGGCCATTCTGGCCACCAGCCACAATCTTTGGCCGCGTTTTTTCTTCTTTGAGATAGGTTTCGGTTTGCTGGTTCTGGTGCGCGGGATCATGGTCTGCACGGAATCCGCGGTGAAGCTGTCCGGCGGGCGCGCCAAGCTCGGCCTGGAATTGGGCACGGTGCTGGTCGTGCTCATGATCCTGGCCAGCCTGCCTATGCTTCGCTCTGCCTACTTGTATCCGAAGCAAGACTTTCAAGGGGCTATGCAATTTGTCGAGCAGGCCCGGCGTCCTGGCGAACCGGTGGTCACTGTTGATGTTGTAACCATGCCCTTCCAACGCTATTACGGCCGCGCTTGGCCGCGCGTGGATACTCGGGCGGAATTAGAGACCGCCATGAGCCGGGACCGTCCCACCTGGGTGATCTATGCGATGCCCATATTCCTTCGCGCTGCTCATCCCGATCTGTGGGAAACTCTCCAAACGGATTTCCAGATCGTGCGCGTTTTCCCTGGCACCCTGGCCGGGGGCGAGCTTTACGTTTGTCGAACGAAACGCCCGGAAAATGACCGGGCGGTTGCGCGGTGAAGCATGAGCGAAAGAGATTACAAAACGATGCCGGCCGGCTCAGTGATGACGGAAATGGAACACGACGCACAGGCGGAGTGGAGCGGCCCGGTGCCAATCTCCATTGTCATGCCCGCCTACAACGAAGCGCAGATGGTGGGCCAGCAGATTGAACGTATCCGGCAGGTCATGGAGGCCACCGGCTATCCCTACGAATTAATTGTGGTGGACGATGGCTCGACCGATGGAACCGCCTCGGCCGCGCGCCAGCACGACGTGAAACTTATTCACAAGAAGTACAACCGAGGTTACGGAGCTGCGCTCAAGACCGGAATCACCCAGGCCAAGAACGAGTGGATCCTGATCATCGACGCCGACGGTACGTATCCGGCGGAGGCCATTCCCAAACTCCTGGAGAACCTTCCCGAATACGACATGGTTGTGGCCGCGCGCACCGGCCAGCACGTGCACATTCCGCTGGTGCGCCGGCCCATGAAATGGATTCTGGGCCGTCTGGCCAACTACCTGGCCAAGCAACCCATCCCCGACCTGAACTCAGGCCTGCGAGTTTTTCGCAAGTCCCTGGCCGAAAAATTCGAGCACCTGCTGCCTTCGGGCTTTTCGTTCACCACCACCATCACCATGTCCCTGCTCATCAACGACTACCGTGTCCAGTACGTTCCCATCGACTACCTCAAGCGCGTCGGCCTTTCCAAAGTGCGCGCCCACCATGTCTATGATTTTCTGCTGGTCATTCTTCGCACCGCGATTTATTTCAACCCCCTGCGCCTTTTTCTGCCCCTCGGGGCCTTGTTCTTCCTCGCCGGGATGATCAAGGCTTCGGTGGACCTGCTGCATCGAACTTTTTCGGCCAGCGCAGGAATGTTCATCCTGGGAGCGCTCATCCTTTGGGCGGTCGGCTTGATCTCGGACCAGATTTCCCGGATTGCGCTGGGCTCGAAAATGAAATGACCGCTCCTTCCAGGGCCAGATCCCAGCGGCGCCAAGCAATCCCCGCGCTCATCGCCGCCAGAGAACAAGCCGCGCAGCAACAGTTGACCCTTCCGCCGCCTCAGTGATGCAATGGACCCGGAAACGCGAGGGCAGCGAAAGCCCACGGTGAATAGAGGCCGGGTCGCTCACACCTCTCGCTCATTGATTTCTCCCATGCCAGCGAACGATTCCCATACCCACGTCGTCGTCCTCGGGGCCGGCCCCGCGGGCGTAGGAGCCGCATATCAGCTCGCGCGCGCAGGCTTGGCCCGCGTCACCGTGCTGGAACAGCGCGAGACCGTCGGCGGCAACGCGGGCAGCTTCCAGCTCGACGGAGTCTGGGTGGATTATGGCAGCCACCGCTTGCATCCCGCGTGTGATCCCGGAATTTTGAACGATCTGCGCGCCTTGCTGGGAGACGATCTGCTCGATCGCCCACGCCACGGCCGCATCCGCCTCGAGAATCGCTGGATTCACTTCCCGCTCAAGCCCGGCGACCTCCTGCTGCGCCTGCCCAAGTCGTTCGCTTTCGGCGTCGCTGCCGACATGGTTCGCAAGCAATTCCCGCGCGGAGATGGCGGCCCGGAATCCTTTGCCTCCGTGCTGGAACGCAGCCTCGGGCGCACCATTTGCCGCGAGTTTTATTTTCCTTACGCGCGCAAGCTCTGGGGGCTGCCGCCGGAAGAATTGGCGTCCACACAGGCGCGCAAACGAGTTTCGGGCAATTCCATCGCCAAGATCCTGCGCAAGGTGACCAAAGCAGTTCCGGGGCTGAAGCCGCCGGGCGCCGGACGGTTTTTTTATCCGCGGCGCGGCTATGGACAGATTTCCCAACGGCTGTCCGAAGCCGCGAAGGCTGCCGGAGCGCAGTTCCTGTTCGGCGCACGCGTCATCGGCGTCGAACGCGAACATTCGCGCGTCGTGGCCGTGCGCTATCAGTTGGGCGCGGAAGAACACCTTGCCCCGGCCACGCAGGTGTGGTCCACCTTGCCGCTCAGTTTGTTGGTGCGCGCCATGCGCCCGGAAGCACCCGCGGAAATTCTGGACGCAGCCAAGAACATTTCCTTCCGCGGCATGATCCTGATTTACTTGACCCTGGAGCAAGACCGTTTCACCGAGTACGACGCGCATTATTTCCCCGAAGAGGCCATTCCCATCTCGCGGCTCTCCGAGCCCAAAATTTACAGCAACTCGAACGAACCGCAGGACCGCACCGTGCTATGCGCGGAATTGCCTGCGGATCCTGGCGCGCCCGAGTGGGAGATGAGTGACGAAGAGCTGGGAGCCCAGCTTTGCAACTGGCTGGGGCAAGCCGGCCTGCCCGTGCGTGCCAAAGTACTGCGCACGACCACCCGCCGCCTGCGCCAAGCTTATCCGATCTATCGCCGCGGCTACGAACAGCATTTTGGAAAAATCGATCAGTGGCTCAGCGGCGTCGAAGGGCTGCTCACTTTCGGCCGCCAGGGATTGTTTGTGCATGACAACACGCATCATGCGCTCTACATGGCCCAAGCCGCCGCCAAGTGCCTGCGCGCCAACGGCAGTTTCGACGCCGAACTATGGGCGAAATATCGAGAGATTTTTGAGACTCATGTGGTTGAGGACTGATGGCGCGCGCCCTAGGCGTTAGGCGCCGGTCTCCCTCGGATCATCTAACATATTTAGTATCTATAAGTTAGCCAAGCGTGAGGCGCTAGCGCTCACCTCGCAACTGCGCTTCCACAACGCATTTGCAGCCGTTTGGGAGGCCGCAATCAAGCAGGCACATGTTCCCCTACATGCGCTGATTCTGCGTCGATTCTAGGCCCGCTGTTCTTGGGAACACCGCCCTTTTAAGGGCCGGTTCGGGGCGTCTTAACCAGCGATGTCCAAAGATTCAGCCTTCGGCCACCCTACACCCACGCAAGCAGCCTGCTAAGCCATTGGTTTCATTGAGCGGGTGCTATGCCCCAGGCGGCTTCTGTAAGTACTGGCGCAGGCTAAAGCCGCCAAGAATGATCAAAATCAGCGCATAGGTCGCCAGGCCAAGGATCGCCCTGGCCGGCCAGACCACCGGCCTAGCCACCCAAAGCACTACAGCCATGGCCAAGCCGCCGAGAAGGGGCCCCCTTAATTTCGGCATGGGTTCGCCAGGGAGAACGACGCGGGCGAAGAAATAGTAGGAAGCCGCAAACCAAATTACGTCCGCGGATACGGTCGCCGACGCAGCGCCAACCATTCCGTAGCGGGGGATGAACAGGACGTTGAGCACAACATTCAACGCTGCCGAAGCAATCGCGCAGCGCAAGTCCAGCGCCTGGTGACCGGTGGCGCGAAGGGCATTGGAGTAAACCATGCGCAGCGAAGCCAGAGCGGCGGACCACACCAAAATGCGCAGCGGCGCCGCCGAGTTCGCATAGGCTGTGCCATACAGAAAATGAATGATCGAATCGGCCAGGAACACGCCTCCAACCACAAGCGGCACCACATAAGCAAGCCAAAGTTCGACGGATCGCGCCATCAGGTGGCGAAATTCTTCGCGGCTCTCTGCATACGAGCGGGAAAGCGCGGGAAAGAGGCCCACCACGTAGGTAAGCGTGGGAGTCACGGAAATCAAAATCAGCTTATAGGCGGCGTTGTACCAACCAACTACGGTCGGGCCGCGCAGAAAGCCAAGCAGCACGGAATCGAAGTTGTAATTGATCAGGCCCATGGCCTGAGAAAGTCCCAGCGTAAGCGCCGGGCCGAGCGCCAGCCCGCTGAACTTCACTTGAAGAGGCAAGTGGCCATGAATGCGGCGGTACCATCGCGCAAAATAAATGGCCGTGGCCAGATCTCCAGCCAGCCGCAGGACAGGGACCCAAACCAGGCCCGCGGCGTTGTGGATCAGACCGAAAACAGCAAGCGCAAAGAGCATTTGTCCAATCACCAGGCCGCGCGCTACGCGCGACATATCTTGCTGCCCCATGAACGCCCATTTCAGGCTGATGGCTTGGGCGAAGACGTCGACGGCATAGAGCACCATCACGACGCGCAAACTCGGATAGTGTGGAAATAAAGGAAGCACGACGAGGAGCAACGCGAAGCTGCCCGAAGCCAGAAGCAAACGGTAGGGGAGAACGCGCTTGACCAGCGCGGGCAAGTCCCCGGCCTTGGCGGCTTCCCGGGTTCCCCACATCTCCAGGCCGCCATCGGAAATCAGCAGCAGGTACGTGAGGATCGACCCTGCAAATTCCAGAACTCCGAATTCGGAAACTCCCAGCACACGCGCCAGATAGACAAAGGCAAGAAAGCTGAGGGCCTTGGAGATGAAGTCCCCGGTGGCAAGGCGCAGTATGTTGCGAAATGGGTTGGACAGGGCGATGCTCCCCAGTGCGCAGGAGAATCTACCACGGCTTCGAGGGAGAGGAGTCTGCAAGGTGTTGCCAGGGTTCGCGGCCGTGAGCCCAGGTCAAAACCGGAACAAATCATCCGGGATGGGAAAAGGTGGCACCCGTCCGGGAACATGAGAACCAGACGACATTGACAAGGTGAGCGGATCTTTCACGGCCACGAGCCTTGGAGTTCTGGCGCGCTTAAGGCTTGCGATCCTCTCCCTGCGGCTCGTTTCGCTCTTCTCCAAAGACTGAAAAACGTATTTACATAACGATTCTGTACGTATAATATCGCCTCATCCTGTCATGGGAGAGCGCATCTGTAATCTTGTTTGGCGGCTGGCGCTGGGCGTTTCGATCCTAACCGCGGTGCTGGCCGCATCTGCGTTTTCACAGGTCGCGATGGATGGAGATTCTGCGGCGAGCGACGGATGGTTTGCGCAGGTGTCGTGTACGCAGGCAGCCCAGCCCCACTGGATGACGCCGCTGGTCACGGTTACACCGCGGCTGGAGGAGGAATCCCGCTACGACATTTCCTGGCTGGGGAGGCCGGACGGCGGCACCACGATCAACTACGGTGGCGGGAAGGGGCTGGAACTGATTCCCTTCAGCCGCGTGGAGATCATCGCGGGCTTGCCACCGTATCTGATGCACAATTCGCCGCGCCTGCCCGATGGAATCGGCGACACACCCATCTTGATCAAGTACAGGTTGCTGGCCGCCAACGAAGAACACGGGCAGTACATTTTGACGCTCTTCCTCGGCGTCTCGTTCCCGACCGGTTTGGCGGCCACCGGGGCGGGGCGCGCTATGTTTACGCCGACGCTGGCCTACGGCAAGGGTTGGGGCAACTTCGATGTGCAAGGAACTTTCGGCGTGAGTTTTCCGACCGGGGACACGGCGCGGCTAGGCCGCCCCATTGGTTTCAACAATGCGTTTCAATACCGACTATGGAAGAGACTTTGGCCGGAGCTGGAGGCGAACGCCTCTTTCTTCCCAGACGGCCGGAACGCAGGGAAAAAACAGGTATTTCTGACTCCGGGCCTGTTGCTGGGGCGATTCCCGATTCACAAGCGCTTGGCGCTTTCCTTTGGGGCTGGCGTGCAAATCGCTGCAACACATTTCCACACATCAAACCATGATGTGATTCTTTCCGTGCGATTCCCTTTTTAGGCAGGGCGTGGGCCGATTCACGCGCTTCCGATTCGGCGGAGAGCAAGTAAGCGACGCCCTTTTGCTTATTCTCGAGCGCCTTGTTCTTCTTTGTTTACTTGGACTTCCAAGGGCCGCCCATTGACTTGGGAATTCGCGCGTTAATGGGGTTTAAGGCTGGACCTTCGTCCCGGGAGAAACAATGCATTGGGGGGACTTGTTTCCCGCGAGAAGTATAGGACTAATGTACTACTAGTCTTGGCCGGAAGGGTCATAGTGCGAATCAGCGGTGCCCGTTACTCTCTCAGGTAGCATCGGCGCAGAGTAAAAAAGGGTAAAGCGCCACGATGCACTGAGGAGACTGAGGATGTTCGTCGCTCTGGCCGCACTGCTTTTGCAAGTCTCGCCTGTCCTTTCTCTGAGTGATCCCGTCGCAATCGCGAAAACGCCGCCAGTGGCACTGGCCGCGAGTGGAAGAGAGATGGCGCCAACAGCCCCAGCGCTCGAAATTGATGTGATACTGCCCCTGGCCGATGCCAACTCAAGCGGCCTGGAAGTGTATTTTTCCACGCCGGAAGGGACTCCTTCAGTTCTGGCCGAGGAGCCCAAGCCATTTGTTTCGACAGCGCAGATTTCGCCACGACGGCTCCATTCGACACCTGCCGCGGGCTTGATTTCCGTCGTGGAATTACAAGAGGAAGTGCGTCACCAAAAAAAAATCTGGTTCTTCCTTGCCGCAGTGGAACATGGCGCGGCTGTATTCGATGCTTGGTCCACGCGTCGCGCCATTGCCAACGGCGGCCATGAGATCAATCCGCTCATGAAGCCCTTCGCTAATTCCGGGGCGATCTATGCAGCTACGCAGGCGGGCCCCTTGCTTTTCGATTACGTGGGCAAACGCATGATGATGAGCCGCAGCCCGAGATTGAGGCGGCTCTGGTGGCTGCCGCAGACGGCCAGCGCCGCTGCTTCGCTCTTCAGTGGCATACACAACCTCGGAGTGCATGGGCCGGCCCAGCCCTGATCCCTCCCCAATTGCCCCGCAAGCGCCCGCGGAGTTTTCTGTCTAACCCGCGGGCGCCAGCCTTGCGCCTCCTCGGGGGCTGCTGTACTATCCGCGCAAGGGAGATTTCCATCGCCACCGCCGGCGCCATTGCGGAACCCGTTGCGCGCCAAGCCGAAGCATTGCCAGTAACAACGGCGGGACGGCTGGTTTCATTAGACGCCTTCCGCGGTCTGACCATTGCCGGAATGATTCTGGTGAATGATCCCGGCTCATGGAGTGCTGTTTACTGGCCTCTTGATCATGCGGAATGGAACGGCTGGACGCCTACGGATCTGGTTTTTCCGTTCTTCCTGTTCATTGTCGGCGTTTCGATGACGCTTTCGTTCGCGAAACGAATCGAACGCGGGGCTACGCGGAGCGCGCTGGTGCGGCATATTGTGATGCGCAGCCTGGCCATCTTCGCGATCGGGCTTTTCATCAACGGTCTAGGACGCTTTATAAGCAACTTCCCGCATTTTCCATTCGCCACGTTGCGCATACCGGGTGTGCTGCAACGCATCGCGGTCTGTTACCTCTGCGCGGGCCTCATCTATCTGGCTTCGGGACTGGAAAAAGGCCGGCGTTGGCAGATTGCCGCGATCGTCGTGCTGCTGGTAGGCTACTGGGCGGTGATGACCTATGTTCCGGTGCCAGGGTACGGCGCCGGACACCTTGACCCCAACAGCAACCTGGGCGCGTGGCTAGATCGGCTGACGATGGGCGGCCATTTGTGGTCGCAGAGCAAGACATGGGATCCCGAAGGCATCCTGAGCACCTTTCCCGCTATCGCCACGCCGCTGATCGGTGTGCTGGTGGGCGACTGGTTGCGGCGCCAGCGCGTGACCGCTCGCACGGCACTGTGGCTAGCCGCGCTTGGTGCGGTGGGCTTGCTTGTGGGCCGGGCTCTGCACCCGTTCTTTCCCATCAACAAGAAACTTTGGACCAGTTCTTTCGTGATCTTTACCGCCGGATTCGCCATGGTGTTGCTGGGCCTGTGTTACTGGCTAATCGATGTCAAAGGCTGGCGCCGCTGGTCCAAACCCTTTGTCATTTTCGGTATGAACGCGCTGGCAATCTACGTGTTCGCGGACGTGCTGGCCATCTTCACCACGCTGTTTCACGTTCATCGTGCCGATGGAACGCTGACCACTTGGCACGGCTACATTTACTACACATTTTTTGCGTCCCGTATCAGTCCTTATAACGCATCGCTTCTCTACGCCATCTTTTTTGTCGTGGCCTGCTTTGTTCCCGCCTGGCTTCTCTACCGCAAGCACATTTTCCTCAAGATCTAGCATGTCCTTGGCCAACTGTTTCTCTTTTGCCGAGGTTCCGGGTAAGATACTTCGCTCGCCTGCGAATTGAATTTTGTGAGCGACAAACAATGAAGCGCGTCCTGATCATTGAAGATGACCGCGACATCGTCGAACTGGTCCGCTACAACTTGGCCAACGAAGGGTTTCAGGTCGGCTCGGCCGGCGACGGCACGACGGGCCTGGCTCAGATCAAAAAATCTCCGCCGGATGTTTTGTTGCTCGACCTCATGTTACCGAAGCTTTCCGGCCTGGAAATTTGCAAAGAGATCCGCCGGGATGCTTCGCTCAATCGCTTGCCCATCTTGATGCTGACCGCGCGGGGCGAAGAAGCCGATCGAGTCATCGGGCTGGAGATGGGCGCGGACGACTACGTGACCAAGCCGTTCAGCCCGCGCGAGCTGGTCGCGCGCGTAAAGGCCTTGCTGCGCCGCGCCGAACCTCCCTCCGACTCTCCGCGCACCATCGAAGCCGGCAAACTGGAGATTGATCCTTCCTCCTATCGAGTGATGCGCGGGGGCAAGCCCCTCACGCTCAGCACCCTGGAGTTCCGCTTGCTGTACTACCTGGCTTCGCGCCCCAACAAGGTCTTTACCCGCGATCAGTTGCTCGATGCCGTGTGGGGCACGGAGCGTTTTGTCACCCCGCGCAGTGTGGACGTGTACATCCGCCGCCTGCGCGAGAAAATCGAAGCCGATCCGGAGAATCCGGTCCATCTGAAAACGGTTCGCGGAGCCGGCTACCTCTTCGAGAGGAGTTCCGAGCCCGGCCGGGGGGCGCGTGCGTCTTAGGCTGTTCTGGCAACTCGCTTTCACCTACCTCGTGTTGTTGCTTGTGGTCGTAACGGGCGTGGACCTCTACACCGCAAGCCTCTTGCGCCGTGAATACCTGCGCACGACGTACGAGCGGCTCGATTCGATCGCCCGCCTGGCTGAAGCCCACCCGCCACAGTTTCTTTCCCGGGATGAAAATCTGCTGCCCCTCCGTTTGTGGGTCACCGAGATGGCCACCAGCGGCGCCCGGGTCACCGTCATCGCCGATGATGGCCGCGTGCTGGCTGATTCGGATCATGATCCGGAGACGATGGAGAATCACGCCAACCGGCCGGAAGTCCTGGAAGCCCGGGCATCCGGCCGGGGAACTGCGGTGCGTCACAGCGCGACGCTGAATCGTGACCTGGTTTATCTCGCCCTTCGTTACCAGCCGGCCGCGGCCGCTTCTGTCTTTTTCCGTTTTGCCCTGCCCGTGCAGCGCATCGATGAGGCTCTGGCCGGATTCCGCCGGCGCCTGTGGGCCGCCACGCTGGTAATTTTTCTTGCTGCCGGAGGCGCGGCGCTTCTCATCTCGCGCTCTTTCGCCGCGCGCATCAACCGAATCCGCGAGTTCTCACGCCGGGTAGCCGATGGCGATTTTCGCCCCCTCCGGGTGGAACGGGCGGGCGACGAGTTAACTGAATTGGCCCGCGGGCTCAATGAAACGGCGGCGCACCTCGACCAGACGATTCGCTCCCTGACCGGTGAACGCAACCGCTCGGCGGCCATCCTGGGTTCCATGGTGGAAGGCGTAGCGGTGATCGGGGCGGACGGCCGGCTGGTCTTCTCCAACGCGGCCTTCTCGCAAATCTTGGGGCAGGACGTGGCCGCGCGCGCAGGCCAGCCGTTGGTCGAAGTCGCCCGCCAGACGGAGTTGCTGGAAATCGCGCGGCGCGCGCTCTCCGGCCGCGAAATCGTGCGCAGCGAAGTGAATCTGGGCACGGTGCGCCCGCGCACATTCGCGGTCACCGCCGCGCCGATTTTGGCCCCCGAGGCGGCCGCCGCATCGCCGGCCGGCGCGGTGCTGATGCTCCACGATATCAGCGAACTGCGGCGCCTGGAGCGCGTGCGCCGGGATTTCGTGGCCAACGTTTCTCACGAGCTTCGCACGCCCCTGACCGCCATCCAGGGATTTGCCGAAACGCTTCTGGCCGGGGCGCTGGAAGACCGCGAAAATCGCGTGCGCTTTCTGGAAATCATACGCGATCACGCCAAACGCCTGGCCCGCCTGACCGATGATCTCCTCCAGCTTTCTCAGATCGAGGCCGACCGCATGCAGCTCGATCTTCGTCCCGTGCGTGTTCCGGCGCTGGTGGAAGAATGCTTGGATACCATTCGCCTTCGCGCCGAGCAAAAGCAGCT
>Ga0187803_10000720_pt1 | contig 13125 bp, 7 predicted proteins | sample NC_wetland_sal_i_2_FD_132425 | JGI IMG/M metagenome (GOLD analysis project Ga0187803, IMG submission 132425) | Wetland sediment microbial communities from Neuse River Estuary, North Carolina, USA - Control_3 | ecosystem: Environmental > Aquatic > Freshwater > Wetlands > Sediment | place: USA...
CCAGCCCGCCCTTCGCGATCGTCTCCGCCATCGCCGCGGATGCCTTCTCAATATTCCCCATCTGCGTTTCCCAGATCTTTCCCAGCACTCCACCAATCCGCTCGCGATAAGCCTTAGCGCTCACAATTCCCTCCCTTGAAGTTTTTGCTGACATTCCATAGGCGATCTGGTCAACTTGCACTGCGGCTGCAATCCTCGTTGGTTGAGAGCGGGCCCTGGATTTCACTCTCTTTACGTGGCAAGGCCTTTCTCTACTCCACCACTCGCCATTTCTCAATAATCAATCCGATAAATTCTCAACCCCAGCGCCGGGACTTCCGTCTTCACCGCAAGTCTTTTTCCCTCCAGGGTTCGCGTCTCTCCAGTCACGATTTCCCGCACGTTCGCGGCCGACCGCCCCAGTTCCTCCGTGAACTCCACTTCCGCCGCCTTCTCACCGTGATTGAAGAAAAACACGAAATGTCCTTTCTCTCCGTCCGTCTCCCGCAGTTCCACCAAGGCCGGAGCCTTCAGTGCCGGCTTCGTCAGACCTGCCCATGTCGCCAGGATTCCTCCCAACGGATGCATCGCCACCGGTTTCGCCGCGTTCGACTGACCCGCAAACGTCCCCAGCAGAATCGCGCTACCTTTTCCATACGCATGCTCGTAACCCGCCGGCGTTCCATCCGCAAATTTCGCCACCACCCTCGTCTTATCATCGAGCACGCTAAAATGTTCCGCGAAACTCATTCCCGTAAACTCCTGCGCGCCCCACTTCACCGCAACTTGCTTCCCTGGGTCGATCGAACTCTCTCGCACACCTAGCATTTCCGTCCATCCAAATCCCGGCACCGCGCCCTCGGCGTGTCCGTCTTCGTTCACCCACCCGGGCCGCGCCTCCACGAACAAATGGCCGCCGTTCTCCACATACTCTTTGAGCGCTGCCGCCTCATCATTCGCCATCATCAACGGATACGGCAGTACAATGAGCTTGTATTTCTTCAAATCTCGCCCCGCCAGTTCCCGCGAACTGAGCACATCCACAGGTAAATTCCGCTCGAAGAACATCCGGTGATATCCCGCCAGCGCCTTATGCATCGCGTTCCGAGAGTTTTCTTCGTCGTAGCCGCCCAGCAGCGGCACTAGCGGGCTGAACACAATCGCCGCTTCCGCCTGCTTCGGTTTCGCCTGCAACAGCAAATCCGCATTCGCCGCAATTTTCTTCGCCGTCTCGCCCGCGCGCCGGCTTCGCTCCGTCAGCGTCCCGTCGAGCTGGATCATTCCGTAGCCGCCGCTCTCATATCCCGCATTCATCGGGTAAAACGCGTAATAGTTGATCGCCCGCGCCCCGCGCGACACCATCCCCCAGGTCCACAGTTCCAGGTCGCTCGCCGTCACTTCCGATCCAATGGTTGTTCCATGCACGCCGAACCCGCTCTGAAGTTCGCCCACGTAGAATCCGCGTCCCCCGGTCATCGCCGCCGTTAGATCCATGGCCAATACCCGGCGCTCCAGCTTCCAGTTGTACTCTGCAGCTGTCAGTTTCGGATAAAAACTTGTGCCGAAGTAATCCACCGAATCCTTCATCAGAAAATCGTCCGTAGGGTCGTACGGATCCGCCAGCGTACGGTCCATTGGCGAAGGATTCGGCGCGTGGCTCGTCGTCACGTGCGTCGCGTCGATGGCTTTCACCGCATCGTTCCTCATCTTCAGGTCTTCCGCCAGTTTGTACCCGTAGTACACCCGCCAATCCATGAAATCCGTGTATGTCAGGATCGTTCCATACCGCGGCGGTTCCACCTGTTTCCAATCCGTGAACGTCCGGTGCCACGCCAGGTTCAGCTTGTCCAAGGTCCTGTATTTCATCTGCAGCCACTCGCGAAACCGCTCCATGCTCGCCGGGCAATAACAGAACATCGGCTCCGACTTATATCCCACCCGCGCCCAGTTCAACGCCGCCGGTTCGCTCCACAAGTCCCACCCGAAAAACGCCTTGCTCTTTTCGGCGTGCCGCGCCACCTCCTGAAAAAATGCCAGCACCGCCTTTCGCACGTTTCTATTGTCAAAGCAAAATCCCGGCGCGGCCTGCGACGGAATCGGCAGGCCGTCTTGCGCCGCATACCGCCCCTCTGGATATTTCGCTCCCATCCACTCCGGCGCCGAATCCACGTACACCTGCACAATCACTTTCAGTCCCACTTCATCCGCCAGCCGTAACAGTAAATCCAGATTTTCCAGGTGATATTCTCCCTCGCGCGGCTCGCCCACATTCCATTCCACCCAGGTCCGCACGGTGTTGAATCCCAACCCTTTGATTTTCAGCAAATCCTCTCGCCACAATCGCGTCGAATCCCCACTCACCTCCTCGAGCATCGGGGCCCGGGCTTTCCCGCCGCTATACCAAACGGACACCGGATAGAAGGAAGATTGGGTTTGGGCGCCGTCTTGCGCCGACAGCGCCGCGATCAACGCCAAAACTGAAAAGACAATTCGAAAACGATTCATACGTATGACCTGTACGTCAACGCCCCGCTGCTGAGGGGATCACGCAAAGTCCGCCCCTCAAGAAACTCCGAAACGAGGTAGTGGACTCTACCCCGGGGTGCAAACGTCAAAAATGATGAGCAGATTCGAATTGTTCAACACGCATAGAACAACCCGCTGCAAGCGATGGACATCATTGGCAGAGGGCTCGGCCAGAATCTTGACAGCGACTTTCCGGTCAAGGCGAGTATCGCAAGCACGATATACCTAGCCCGTGCCGCCGGCCCTCAGCGGTGCTTGGATTCCGTAGGCACCGAGTTTCGTGCCAGAGGTGAGGACCATCCGCGTGCGCAATTATAGACTGCCCAGCATTTCGCAACGGACATGCGACGATTCTGGGTGGTTGGTCGGCAAACCGCAAGTAATCCAAATGGGCACCGAGCGGGATCGGTACCGAGACGTCGGCTTGTAGGAAGTTTCACCAGATCGGTACTGGGAAACGCCCTTGTCGTCCTCTATCGACGCAGTGTAAAACGGCGAGGAGAAGTCAAGTCTGGATTCGCGAAACGTTCGGTTTGTGATCGCTGCGCATTCGCCCCATCGAGTTTTGAAAGTCGGACTGCTCGTAAGCCCTTCGGAGAAAGATACGCAAAGTGATGCTTGGCCGGAACGAGCAGTCCGTTCTCTGCAGCCCAAGTTGTCAAGCAGATATCGCGAAAAATCGGCATGTTTTGCGTATTTCGGGGTTAGAGCGGGTGGAATTTCTCTGCAGTCCAGACTACATGGCGGAGAGGGAGGGATTAACATCCACCGCCTTTGTTTTGCCATCAACAATGGCAAATTTCTGCTGTTACCACCAACGCTACCAGTCACTTGCGACCGTCGCGCACCTGCATTTTACCAGTATCGATGGAAAAATAAATAGGGCACCTTTTGGTAGCAATGGTAGTCACCGGCGTCAAAACCGCATTGGATCCTGGGACAAGTCCGGCAATCTTCGAGCATGCCCCCACGTCGACTGTTCGAGAATCAGTCGGCTATTCCGGAACCCTACTTTGCGGGAGAGCACCTACTTCGCCCATAAGCGTGGGAGCTCCAATCCTCTCCCAACGAGCATATCTGTTGCATTTCATTCGTCGGGAGCACCCGCAGCATCGGGGCACGCGAATCGAGGTTCGAGGTCACGGAACTTGCCCTCCACGAGTTCTGGAACTTGAAGGAGGGTTCCCTGCTCATCTCGAAACGTGCGGTGTGGGTCACCTTTGAATGACAGCCAGTTGAAGCTTGTGACCGCTGCGAACTCGCTGTCTTTGATAAGGACCTTAGCGTGGGTATTGCCCAAGCGCTTGAATGTGAACGTTGGATATTTGTTGCTCAGGTTCTTAAGATCATTGACTGCCGCGGCGTCTTGGACCGATGCATTTGCGGTCGGCTGTTCATTGATGCCGTATCCGATGTATATCTTGACACCGTTCGCCAGTAGCTGTTCGAGCTTGCGAACGAAAACCTGATCCACGACCTTTCGCTTAATCCATGGTGAGATGATCATTAGCCGCCATTGGGCTGTGCGAAGGGCGTCTTCGAGCAATGGCGGATGGTCGGCAACATACAGATTGCGCACCTGCAGGCGCTTCGCTTCTTCTTGGAGTCGCTGGACCTCTTTTTCGGCAGCCTGCAGCCGTTCCCACAGCTGGAGACGTTCTTTGCTGCTTTCGGCCCCTTCAAGCAGCTGAGCGGCTTCTGCCACCTGAGCTTCGGCGCTGTCTGTGGATAGGCGAAGCTGCTGCGCCGTGTCGGGAGACGGTGCCCAGTCCCGAGCTGCGGCAGCTGCATCGTCAAGCTCCTTTCTCTCATCCGGGTCAACCGATAGGAACGCGATCAGCCGACGACACGCATCTGTGCCGGCAAACGCGAGTTGATGCTCCTCCGACAGCTTGCCGTCAATGATGAAAGCGATCTGGACGTCCTCGCCCTCAGTGCTGCGGTAAACCAAAGCGAGAGCACGGATATAGAAGGGCTTGATGTTCTCTAACGATCGGATGGCGAGCACGTCCCGCCGCTGATCCGTTAGGCCAGGAGTCGCCTTGAGAATCTTCTCTATACCCATCGGCGTAATCTCGCTTGGCTGTGGATGCTTGCGGGGGGTGATCTCGATTTCTTTGAGGCCCTCGTCAATGAGCTCCTTGTGTTTGAGCGGCTTTTGGAACCGATAGAGCGCAGGTTTTCGTGTGATGATGTCGAACTGTATCGAAAACGTCTGCTCCTCGGGCGAGACCAGCTCTGCGGTTTGCAGAGTGGCTCGCCCTTTGGATGTAAGCATCCAGGTTTGCCTTCCCCGCGGAGCCGTTAACGCGATGCTCTCAGTTTGCGCCAAGTTGACCAACGCAGACTTAACGACCTCTTCCTCCAGTCCGAGAAAGTCCCTGATCTCCCCGACGCTGAAGACGTTCACAGCGAGGCATTTGAGGATGAACTCCTCGACTGGCGGAAGACGCCGGTGCGCCAGAGTAAGTGCCTGAACGTGAAGCTTGTAGATCGGTATCGCAACCTCAGCGTAATCAGCAAGGCGGAACCCGCTCCGCTGTTTATGCCGCGCGACTATCTGCTCAATCGTCAATTTTTGAATTCCTTAATTGCCGCCGCCGAGGGATGTTGCTCGATGTATTCGACGACACGCTGAAACGGATTTTCACCACCGGCTGTACGGCAGAAATAGTGGTCCCCAACAAGCACCAAGTATTGCCTTCCTCTGGACAGCGCGACGTTTAACCGTCGCAGCTCGCGGAGAAAGCCCAGGCGCCCCGCAGGGTTGGAACGGGTCACGGAGTAGATCGCGACGTCGCCTTCGCGGCCCTGCACGGCGTCTACCGTGTTGCATTCGACGTTCAATGCCGTCAGCTTCAACGATGCAAGTGCTCTAATGATCGCGTGCTTCTGCTCCGCATAGCCCGTTATGACCAGCACTCTCCACTTCGTGTTTTTCGTCTCCGCCTGAGCGTTCATCCGCAACAGGAGGTCGTGAATGATCTTCGCCTCGCAGGGATTATTGAAGCTCAGGCCGGATGGGATTTCGGCGCGATTTATGAGGGCGGCCGTCGTAAGCCAAGTCACCGGTTTCGGCAGGACGTGCTGGAAGGTGGGATCCCAAACCTTCGGCGCGCTGCTGAGTTCTCCGCGGTAAAAGCACTGGCTTATCAAATCTCCGATCTCTGGCACCATGCGGTGCTGCATGGACAGTGCGGTCTGGCACTCGGGCGGGAGCTGCTCTTGGAGCATCTTGAAGAGGGTGCCGTATAGTGCTTCTTCGTCCAGGTTATTCGCGTCCAGCAAAGTCTTGTCCCGCAGGCCGTCCTCTAGGAAAGGCGGCAGTTGATTGCTGTCGCCGACGAGAACCCAACGGCTTGCACGAGAGAGCGGTACCAATGTCTCGGTCGGTGTCGCCTTCGACGCCTCGTCGATAATGCAGAGGTCGAATTGCAGATCGGACAGACCCCTGACCGCAGCTATCCCCACACACGTTCCGGCCACGACCTGGGAAGAGGCGATGAGGGCGCCCTCGAAATCGCTGATGCGCCCAAAACGCGACTCCCAATCTGCGTGCATGCTGACCAACTGCGTGAACCGGGTGGCGTCGGGCGAGTCGGGCAAGTAGGTGCTCGCCCAGGTTTCCAACTCCTGCGGATCGGAATCGAGTAGCTCGGCGGCGTCAGGCTCGATGCGCCTCAATGCGGTCGCGATCCGCTTCCGTTCCTTTTCGAGCTTGTTGATCTCGGAACGGAGCCGGTCCAGCTGGTCGCGCGTATCGGTTAGATCGTCAAAACCCTCAGCCTCCTCGACTGCAGCGGTTGTGGCGGCCTGCTTGAGCTCGCTGACATCAGCCGTCAGATCCAACGATGCGGCCTTCAAATGTGACAGGCGCGAGTCCAGCGCGCTGAGCTGCCGGAGGTGATTCGCTACTTCAAATTGCTGGCGCGAGATGCCGTGCGAAGCTGCCCATTTTTCCAGATACTGCTTGCCGCGGTTTAGAACGACGTCACGCCAGCTTTCCATCTGATTTTCCAGCAAAAGTTTCTCGACATCCTTAGAGATGCGGGCATTGTCGGATCGACCGATTCGCACGATGCGGAAGTCGGAACCGCACCGATGGAGACGCTCAACCGCGTTATCCAGCGCGACGTGAGTCTGCGAAGTGAGCAGGATGCGGGCTCTCGGATTTCTTTTCATCGCTTGGAGGATGAGCTCCGTGATAAATGTCGTTTTCCCGGTTCCAGGAGGGCCCTGAACGACCAGCAGGTCTTCGCTGCCTAGGGCCCGCCCCACGGCCGCTTGTTTGGCCGCGTCTAGCTGCTTGTCGAAGAATTCGATGTCGACGACTGGTGTTGGCGGTTTGCAAGCATCGGGATGGACGAGCAGGCGTCGGAGATCCGCCCGCACCGCCCGATCGAACCGGACCGCGTCAAGCGCTTGCGTTTGGCGCTTGATCGCTTCGCGGGCCGCCCAGTTGTCGATGATGAGCTCGCCGGAAGACGGCATGTCCTCGACTGAGATCCGGTCCGCGAAGAGGGTCAGCGTCATTCCGTCCACGTCTTCCACCTCGCCGGACACGATGCAAGTTTGTCCCTCATTCACGCGACGCTGTTGTCCAACAATGTCGTCAGGCGGGGCCTGTTGAAGCACGAATCGCACCCGATGCTCGTCTATCCACGCTCGGCGAAATCTCAGGGGTTGTTCTTTCTGCCGCTCCAAGTCGCTCTTGAGCTTGAGCACTGAGGACCAGACGCGGAACAGCTCTTGTTCCTTCGCTTCAGCGTCCCTGATCCGAAGATCTTCCTGTTGGCGCTCCAGCCCTTCGCGAATATCGAGGATCGCCGTCTGGGCAGCAACGAGATCGCTCGGCTGTCCGAAACGGGCGCGGATCGGCGTGATGAAGGCCCGTTCCCGGCGCTGCTCCAGGACAGCGGATGACAGCCGTGAGACATTGAGAACCACAAGCTGGCCTGTGTCATTGCGGTGCATCGCAACGTGGAATGAAAACGACGCGCCGTATAGCGAAAACTGCTCAGTGGAGTTTGGAACGTTGCTCTGGTACGGCGTGATGCCGCAGACTGTACTGAGGTCCGCAGCGAGCATCGCGGAGATCTGGTCCTTGCCCTTGTTGGGGAACTCTTTCCGCAGCCTCTCAAGAGCAGCCGTCGATAGCTCGAAATAGAGCTCTTCTGGCGTGACCCAAGTAGTCTCGCGCGGCGCCTGAACAATTTCGATCTGCGAAAGCAGCACGGCGGCATTGGTTTGGCGAACAGCCGGGTCCTTGGAGAGGGCCTGCCGCAGTATGGTAAAAACGTCCTGTGGGACATCCGCATCGTCTAGGGCGGCGAACAGCTCGGCATGTGTAGTTAGTAGCCCATCCGAGAGGCACTGCACGGCTGTTGCGGCATATCCAAAAACGTCTCTCGTGTATTCGAAAGAACCATCGTTCGCTTCTGGGGGACAGAACGGTCGCGAGGCGAACTCCTTGAGGGTGATGCCCGGCTCCAGCCACGTTTTCAGGATCGAGATGCCGAAGTCGGCGAGTTTCGGCACGCCCGTGGCGTCGAGAAGGATGTTCTTCGGTTTTACGTCCCGATGGATGACCTGACGCGAGTGGGCGAACGCAAGGGCCTTCAGCAGCGGTCGACCGATCTCCACGTAGAAGGAGTCCCATCCCTGATACGCGGACCGCCCTGTCCTTTCGGACAGGTCGGAATCCCCCCACTCCAGTACGAGAAATTGTTTCCCGGTCGCCTCGTCGATACCTGAGTCAAACAGCTGGACGATGTTCGGATGCCGGAGTTCCTTAAGCGAGCGAAGCTCGCGATCGAACGCCTCCTTAAGGATCTCGTCTTCTATAGCGCCCTGCTGGAAGAGCTTGACCGCGACAGTCCTGCTCTCGTGGACGTCGTAGGCCTTGAATACCTCGGCCATGCCTCCCGTTCGTGGCGGCGGCTGAAGCGCGTAACGATCGTTGACTATTCGGGACTGCGCCACTGATTAGAATCTGCTCAGTAAAAGGTATCGTCAAATGACTTCTTTTACTATAGAACGATAATGATTTCAGTAACATATCTCTGCACAGCCGACGTTGCGATTTGCTCCGGCCAAGTGCTTCTCGCTGATTGTATAGCGCGCCGGATGATATCGGCGTGGACCGAACAGACGCTCGGCTACGGGTCAAGAATAAACCACCCGCAGGCTGGGTGGGTCTGGAGGTCCTTGGAAATCAATCGAGGCACCACAAATCCGTACCGCGGGGCCGCCCTGCGTCCATCGGGCATTTCAAGCGAGGCCGTCTAACGACGGATTGACTATGGAAGAGTACGCTCCCAATTTTGACCTGATCAGAGCATTGTGATTTGCCACCGTTAAGCTTCTTAAGTTAGGCTTCGTTTGAAGGATTGTGTGCCTGGATTGGAACTGGGTGGAATGAGAGTGACGATGCCAAGATATGCACCGGGTGACTACGTAAAAGTCGAGTTCCCAGACAAAATCACAGGTGTCGGCGAATGGATGTGGGTGCGCGTCATTCGTTGCGACGAGCAGAAGCAACTTGTGTTCGGCACGCTCGATAACGAGCCCCTGAACGACTATAAGGGCCAAGTCAGACTAGGATCTGAATTGGCTGTTAGCTATTCCCAAATTCGAGATCACAGGAAAGCCACTGAGTTCACGAATCAGTGAGCACCACCCACCGGATCTCGCACCGACCTGGTCTTACACTCCCCTCAATCAGAGCATCGTATCCGTGTCGAGCTCTGTACCAAGACGTTGAAGCTTTTTCCCTACGCAACTTCTCGGACTATAGTTGTACCGACGCGATGTTGTGCTGAGGCGAGGTGAGAATGGAAGATGGTGCTTGGAAGATTCGGATTGGCGATGTATTCCGTGTGCCACACGGAGCAGACCTTCAGCAACCGGCGCTTCGCAGTTACGTGCAGTTAACCAAAGGAACCTGTGCTCGACCAGCAGACCTGCAGAAAGGCATGTTCTTCTACGCCAGCGTCACGGAGCCGGACCAAGGGTTTCGTAGACTCCCGGCCTTTATTTTCCTCACCAATCCTCATAAGAAAGATACTGAGGGTACACCCTGGATTGACATCGTTGAACCTGATGTTGGGTATGCGCTGTTTCATGGTGACAATCGGACACCAAGTCGCCCATACATTGCAGGTAGGGGCAACCAGAAGTTCGACGAGGTTCAGCACTTTTATGCCGAACCCGACCTCCGGATGTTCGCACCACCGATCTTGATTTTCGCTCAGAAGGACGTATCGGGTACCCGTAAAGGGTATCGCGAATTTTGCGGATATGGGGTTCCCATTCGGTGCACGGTAACGACTCAGCGCGAGAAGAAGACAGGCGAGTACTTTACAAATCTCGCGATAGAACTCGCTCTGCTTCATCTGAAGAACGAAAACGAGTTCTTCGATTGGGCTTGGATTGATGCTCGCCGCAACGGCGCCCTGCCACAAGAGCAGGTCTTGCAGTTTGCGCCCTATGCTTGGCGTGACTGGGTTCGTAACGGCGATTCTGCCGTTGAACGTTGCCGACGGAACGTTGCTAAGAACAACGTTCTGAAGCAAACCGTTCAAGCAGGCTTATCAGCGACCGAGGAGCGTGTGCTAAAGGAAGTTTACGAGTACTATGCGAGCGAAAAACATCCGTTCGAAGGACTGGCTTCTTATGTTGCAACGCGAATCATCGGCCACGCTTGCAAACGTGGTTGGGTCACCAAACGCTCAGGAGACATGGGAATTGATTTCGTGTGTCGTTTGGATATCGGTGATCCGGGTGCCCAATTGAGCCGCGCACCAATCGTGGTCCTTGGGCAGGCAAAGTGCCAGAAAAATCCCGTTTCTGCGAAAGATCTGGCTCGTGTGGTTGCACGGCTGCAAAGAGGCTGGATGGGCGTTTATGTGACCACCAGTGTGTTCAGTGAACCTGCACAACTAGAACTCGCAGAAGACAAATACCCGCTTGTGCTAATTAACGGGAAGCGTTTAGCGCAAGAGCTGGAGCGCGCAATGGTGTCGGAAGGTATCAGTCTTCGGGAGCTCCTCGATCGTGAAACTCAGTGGTACAACCTGAATGAGAGGCCTTATTCTCCAGGACGTATTGTTGACGACTCGGTGTTCGCATCACAATCGGACGTGCCGAGTCCACAATCGATGGGAGCTGCAGAGAAACCTACAGTTGACTAGGAGAGACTGCCGTTAGAGCTTCGATGACGGCTCTGATGACAGGGGGGCAAACAGCATTCCCTATTAGCTTGATGCGGTCCCTTCGCGTCCCCTGTGAAATCTCATGTTCGGCGGGGAACCCCATGGCTGCCTTTAGCTCTGGTACCTGAAGCATTCTAAGCTCATGGCCGTTTTTGGTCGGGCGTACATACCCAAATCGGTCCACTGTGGTAATTGTGCGCAATGGTCTGTCAATTCGTTGCCACCCTCCTGCTCCGTCTGATCCGTAATAAACAATGAGGAATGGCTGGCGCGAGCCCAGACTTCTTATTGCACGTTGAGCCCTTGCTAACGTGGGCTTGGCTCTCCCCTGCGTCTGTAGTGGGTTAAAACAGAACCCATTGTCACCTTCGATGAGTTCGGCTACAGGAATTCGAGGAGTTTTTGCTGGCTTGATCAAAGGTGGTATTCCGTGAAGATCGGCCGTTATGAAGAGCCGCCGTCGCGTTTGCGGAACGCCGAAATCTGCAGAATTCAAGACTTGAAGGCGAGTCTGGTATCCGAGCTCTTGCAGTGAGCGAAGCCAGCTATTGAAGCGTCTCCAAGATCTCATGTGTACCACGTTCTCGACCACGATCCATCGGGGTCTTAACGCGCGTGCGAAGCGTAACACTTCGAATGCTGTTGCACGGCTCTTCTCCGACCGAGGGGATGAACCCTTTGCACAAGTATGGCTCGTACATTCAGGAGAGGCGAGCAGAAGGTCAATCCTGCCAATTTCCTTCTTGATCGATTTGGGATGAAGCGATTCGCAGCGACCTTTGTACAACTTCGTTTGCGGAAAGTTGTCGCGGTATGTAGCCATCGCGAGATCCCACATATCAAGGGCTCCGACCACGTCCACACCGGCCATGGCAGCTCCTCGGCTACTGCCTCCCACGCCGCAGAACAGATCAAAGGCCTTCAACCGCTTCGTTGGATGACTCTGCCTTGACATTCCAGGCCAGGTTACCAGGTTTCTTAGCACCAGGACTAGGGAGCACCTGTTGACTCGGTACCAGGCTAGTTAACGGACCGCCGGCCCTTCAAAGTTGCGCGGGGGCTACGAGATTTGAGCCACCGTGAGATTTCTCTGAGCAACAAGTCGGGTTCGGTCTTCTTGCGGCCTCGAAGTGCGCATTCCCAGATCGTTAGAACTCGCCACCCAGCTACACGCAACGCTTTCTGGCACGCCATATCGTTGCGCTTGTTTCTCTCGATCTTGTTACGCCAGAAGACTGCATTTGTTTGTGGCCACTTGAAGAGGTGGCAGCCGTGTCCGTGCCAGAGGCAGCCGTGTACGAAAATGGCGGCGCCGTGTTTGGGAAACACCAGATCGGGAGAACCAGGCAGATTCCTGGCGTGCAATCTGAATCTGAAACCCAGAGCGAAAAGGCCTTTACGAACCAACATTTCCGGCTGGGTGTCTTTGCCGCGGATGCGAGACATACAAAGGCTTCGCTGCTGCGAACTCAGAACGTCAGCCATACGGCCATTGTACTGCCCAGTGGTCAATCTACCCTGCGAAGTGATTGGTTATGGATTATTCTCAACTGTTGTGAAAAGATGGGCTTACTAAAGCCGTACAAATACAGGGCCTTAGCATCCTCTGAGCAGCAGTACCACAGAATCGGTGCAAGTCACGTTGCCGCTGCAGCAGATCGAAAAAGCGGTGCTCAGCCGCTTTCCAGTTCTTGAGAGTTTGCGCTTTTCGGACGCCCCAACCCGCCCTGCAGCGAACCTGCCACTTTTCATCGGTCTGATTGCGGCGATAGCCGAATCGAGTCCAAAGCCGTGCTGCGTAGTATTGCCAGAAGTAGTAGGAGTGCCGATTGCGGTGAGCGCTCTTTTGGCAGTCAACCGCTTGCGTTTAGAACTGCCAGAATTGCTCCGAGCACATGCATCGGTCACGTTCAGGCAAGGGATAGACAACGTTTTGGTTCATCCAGCGGGCCTCGTGTATCGGTACGACGGGTTTTTCACTCCGGAGTTCTTCAAGCTTGGGATTCTGGATAAGAGGGACAGTAGGTCCTTGCCAGTTCGTGACATCGCCCTGCTAGAGAAAACGACTCGACGTCGCCCAAAGGGAGCTTTGACATCTGACTTGGGGCGTTCTAGGAAATCCGTGCTCACATCCTTGCTCGATCTAAGAACAAGTCTCAACCGAAACGTGCTGCGGAACCGAGTTCTTCTCCTGGGCTCGCGTAAGGCAATCACGGAGGAGCTGACCTCCTGGAGTATTGAAATTGTTGCGGATGGGGAAATCATCCGAGCGCCGCTGCAGGATGAGGTCCCCTTTGGAAAGGTTAGCGAAGTGGGTGAACTGGTCCTGCTGGATGGGTACGTAGCAGAAGGTGAACCACTCGTGGCAATTGCTTCACGGGCAACTGACTTAGCGACGCATTGTGAG
>Ga0187803_10000721_pt1 | contig 13114 bp, 15 predicted proteins | sample NC_wetland_sal_i_2_FD_132425 | JGI IMG/M metagenome (GOLD analysis project Ga0187803, IMG submission 132425) | Wetland sediment microbial communities from Neuse River Estuary, North Carolina, USA - Control_3 | ecosystem: Environmental > Aquatic > Freshwater > Wetlands > Sediment | place: USA...
ACGCTGGATCGAGTTAGGGGAATCTGGCGGAGAGGGGGGGATTCGAACCCCCGGTAGAGGTTTTGGCCCCTACAACGGTTTAGCAAACCGCCGCCTTCAGCCTCTCGGCCACCTCTCCGCGGCAAGTTACTTGAAAAATTGTAACGCAGACCGCGAGGAAGCGACAGCCCGAATTTTATGCTTTCGTCGTTGGCATTCCGCCGTACCACGCAAGCGGGTCGGCACAGAGCACTTCCTAGGCAGTTGCCATTCTAATGCCGTTGGCAGTGGCGGATTGGAGGCGGAATTACAACAGGGCTGAGCAATCCGTTTTCCTGCTCCCAAAAGGCAGTTTGCAGGGCATTTTGCACTTGTCGCAGATGACCATTCACAAGGTTGTCGCGTCTAAGGAGTGGGGCAGAAGTTCCGCGGGGGGTGCGATTTGGTGAGGTGCTACAACTCTTTTCTTTCCATTACGTTGGACCTACAATAGAAATGGCATCTACTGTGGGCAGTCCCGCAGGAAGAATGAAGGTACCGGAAGATCGCCCGGTCCGGACCGGCCTCAAGCAAGTTGGCACCCGCCTGCGAAACATTTGACCCTGGAAGGTCGTATTACAAGCAGGCGCAACAACAGGATTGACTTTAGGTGCCCCCGCACGGGTGGTCCGTGGCGGAATGGTGAAAGGAAGAGCATGAAGACGTGGCAGAAAGTCGCAATCGGTCTCGGCGGAGCGGCGCTCGTGGGCGGGATCGTTTGGGTCAGTATCAACCAGGCGAATAAGGGCGTGGTCACGGTACAAACCGCCAAGGTAGCAAAACTCGATTCCCTGGTTTCCCAGGTGACTGCCTCCGGCGAAATCAAGCCAACCACCTACACAAACATCACAGCGCAGGGCTTCGGGCGCATCACAGATATCTTGGTGAGGGAAGGCGACCACATCAAGAAGGGCGACAAGCTGCTCCTGCAGGACAACGTGCAGGCCAATGCGGACGTGCGGGCGCAAGACGCGGCGATCAATTCGAGCCAATCGGGTGTGCAAGCTGCGGAAGCGAGTTTCAAGGCAGCACAGTCCGATTTGACGATGCAACAGGCCAATCTGGAAAAGGCAAAACTGGACTACGAGCGCGGGCAGGGATTGTACAAGGATGGACTGATTCCGAAACAGGATTTCGATCAGCGTAAGACGGCGTATGACGCTGCCGTGGCCACGGTTGACGCTTCAAAGGCGCGCATGCAGGCCCAGAAAGCGCAGCTTGACCAGGTGCGCTCACAACTCGATCAAGGAAAGGCGGTGCTGGTGCACACGAAGGATATCCTGTCCAAGACGACTTATGTTTCCCCCATCAATGGAATCGTGAGCTATCTCCCCGTCCGCATGGGGGAATACGTCGTGCCGGGCATACAGAATGCGACTGGAAGCTTCCTCATGACGCTTTCGGACATGTCCGTGGTGACCTCGGAAGTGAAGGTGGATGAAACGGACATCGTGAATGTGAAGATCGGGCAGGAAGCCGAGGTGACGATTGACGCGGTGCCGGGAAAAGTGTTCAAAGGAAAAGTGACAGAAATCGGATCGCAGGCAGTGCTGCGGAGCTCGGGACTGGCCACGACGCAAACCACCACGAGCAACCAGGAAGCCAAAGACTTTAAGGTAGTCGTTACTCTGGAGAATCCGCCGGAAAACCTGCGGCCCGGCTTGTCCACGACTGCGAAAATCAAGACGGCCGAGCGCAAGAACGCAATCGCAATTCCGATTCAGGCGCTGGCCGTGCGGTCGCGCAAAGACCTCGAAGAAGCAGTCAAAAACGCGAAGAAGGGCGGAAATGTTACCTTGGCGGCGCCACCTCCCGCGGCACAGGGAGATCCAAAGAAAGATGAAGTCCAAGGCATCTTCGTGGTGAACGGAAAGAAGGCCGTGTTCCGCCCGGTGGAAACCGGTATCTCGGGCGTCACGGACATCGAGATCACTAAAGGGCTGCAAGAAGGTGATGAGATCGTCGTGGGGAGTTACAAAGCACTAAGAACGCTGAAGCCCGAAGCCAGCATTAAGGTGGATAACTCCGCGCCGAAGAAGACCGAAGAGACACCATAAGGCAAAAGGTGAATAGGGAGAACACATGCCCGTGGAAATGACAACGCCGGAATCGTACAGGCAGGACCTGGTCGATTCTGGTATCGCAATCCGGACGGAAGCGTTGACCAAGACGTATGAAATGGGCGCGGAGCAGGTCCATGCGTTGCAAGGAGTGGATGTGGAGATCCGCAAAGGTGAATATGTCGCCATCATGGGCCCTTCCGGATCAGGCAAATCGACGCTTATGAACTTAATCGGTTGCTTGGATTCGCCCAGCTCTGGCCGCTACTGGCTGGCGGGACGGCTGGTGAGCGATCTGGATGACGACGAACTCGCGTACATCCGCAATCGGGAAATCGGCTTCGTGTTCCAGACCTTCAATCTTCTCCCGCGCGCGACGGCGCTGCACAACGTCGAGCTGCCTTTGATCTACAACGGCACGCCGGCCGAGGAGCGCTTGGAAAAGGCCAAGCAGGCGCTGGAGCGCGTGGATCTCACGCCGCGGGCGCATCACAAACCGAATGAACTCTCCGGAGGCCAGCGGCAGCGCGTGGCGATAGCCCGAGCGCTAGTGAACAACCCTTCCATCGTGCTGGCGGACGAGCCCACGGGAAACCTGGATTCGAAGACCGGCGAAGAGATCATGGCCCTGTTTGGAAACCTACACCGGCAGGGAAACACCATCATTCTGGTCACGCATGAAATGGACATCGCGCAACACGCGCATCGTGTCATTTTCATACGTGATGGCAAGATTGCTTCGGACGAAAAAATGGTGAAAAAGCAGTCTCCCGGCGACTGAGGGTTCCTTCCGGATTTTCCTAGATACAACTTTGGGTGTGTGTAGGTGAAGAAAACTTCATTTTTGCGTAAGTGCGGAGAAAAAAGCACTTAGCAGAATTGGTGTTTGTAAGTGCGCATTCGAACGGGGTTGTAGGTCGATTGTTTTGATAATGATGTGTAAGTGCGGATTGCAAACGATTTGCCGACGCGTTTTAGCTCATTTGTTTTGAGAACGATGTGCATGTGTGGATTGTAAAGGGTTTGCAGATCGTTTGTTTGGATAGTGATGTGTAAGTGCGGAGTCCAAAGGAGTTGCCGGCGCATTTGCTTTGATAATGATATGTCGAGTGCGGATAGGGAGAATCGCCGGCAAGGCGGGGGAAACGAGGGGAGGGATTACAGCGCGAGGATACTTCGAGTCATTCACTTAGAATCAGTATAACTCATAGGTTATATAATGTAAAGTAAAATATAAAGGAAAGTAGGAGGGCCCCAAGACCCACCCTTGCGTGAACCAAACCCGCAAGGAGGGGCCACCCGAAATCATCTCGGCGCATTAAGGGTCAGCCACCCGTCAAGACCCAGGTTCCCGCCACGGCGGGCAGGCCCACACCGAACCTGGGGCACCCACTACCGCGCGGGGGCGGGATGGGAGATTTCGTCTTTTCCCAAAGGTTCGATGGGCGCCAGGTACGTCTGAGAAATCCGGTCATGCCAGGTCAATCCGTCTTCGTCCCAAAGAATCCACAGGAAACCCAGAAAACACGTGCCGGCCGAGAGCATATACCCTACCGCTCGCAGCATATATTGCCGGGGAGTCGGCACATCGCCGGTAAAACTGGCCACTTGTAAGCCCGACACCATCATGCCGGGAGTGCTGCCGCCAAAAATAGTGAATAAGCCGAAGTATTGAAGGTAAACAAACGCGAAGGTGAAAACATAGACCGTCGCACTGATCTTACTCAGCGTGAAATGGCCGCCGAGCGAGCCAAAAAGCGCCAGAAATCCACCGTAGGCAAAGGCCAGGCAGGCTGCATCAATCTGCAAGGCGCGGCGCCGCTCGTCCAGCGTGGCAACGGGAAACAATCCTCTGGAAACGGGCGGCAGCGGTTCCGGCTCAGACTCCGGCACCGGTTCTTCCACTTGAGGCGGAACAGAAACATCGATGAGTAGGCGTGGATCCGCGGGCTCCGGCTGCTTGGCGACGCGGCCGATGGCGATCGTGAAGGCGAAATCGTCCACGGGAGCCTGTTCCTCCTTCGCGTGCTCTTCGAGTTCGATCGCGACCTTGTCGGAGGCTTGCGACACGTGGTCATCGAAAGGAAGCGCCGGCTGAGCGCCATTCGCAGAGCTCTTGCGTCGCCGCACACGATAGGCTTGAAGGCGCTGGTCCAGTTCCCCGCGCCACAGTTCGCGCGTCACTGCGTTGATCGCCAGATTGCCGTGGGTAGACGGCGAGTCACCCGAAATCGGAAGCAGTTCGGGAGAGTCACAAAAAGTACAGGCGTGCTGGCCGGGAGCCAGAACAGAGCCACACTGAGGACATATTGTATTCACCGGTGCGTTTTGCGCTGCGGACGCTCTCACTCCGGTGAGGAGGAGCCTTTCTAGGATACCACCATCGAGAAAAAGTCAATCACCGGAGAATGGAGGCAGGAGGCGAAAGAGACAGCAGTGGAGAAGCAGTCAGAACTTTTCTTGCTGGGCGAGGATTTCCCGGCTAAAGGCGATGCGCCGGTCCAGGATCACGGCTGCAAAGTTCGCACAGCCGGCCCGTTCACTTTTCGTCCATAAATCCAAGGAGGGCGCGATGCGGGCCACCGTTTTTTGCAGCAGGCTGAGAATACCGAAGTAGAGGCCCACCGCTCGAAGGGCGGCACGGTCTTCCGGCCGTTCCGGACAAAGCCGCAGGAGTTGCGTTACGCGAATAAAGTCTCGTTCCGAAGCGGCCGCGGAGATTCCCGTGACATCGCGTACATCCTTGGAGAGAATGTGGCGCGAGGAAGAGGCCGTCAGCGAACGGCAATATGAGACAAAAAACATCAGTAGCGTGACAAGAGAAACAACGAAGATAAGCGCCGCCGTCATCTCGGCACCGCAACCAAGTCCGCCGGCACCAGGTGCGTATCTTCCGAATGGCGCAGCATGGTGATGGTCCAGGAAAGCGGCAAGAGGCATCCGAGGATAGGCCCGATGAGTTCGACCACCGAGTATTTGCTGGCCAGATTGACCAGCGCGTAGCTCGCCGCATACGCGCTGAAATACACTCCTAGGGAGAGTACAAACTGCACCAAATGCGTTCGCGTCTCTCGCAATTTCAAAACTGCTCCCCAGAGCACATACGTGAGTACCAAGCCGACAAAGTAGAGGTTTTGAGAAAGTTCGTAAGCAAAAGTCGTGGACAAATACTGGGTCGATTGAGCAACGACTGCATAGGAGAATAGCGCGGTGCCCAAAAGCAAGAGAACGGCGGTCAGGCGCAGATACTTGCCGAAACGAAGCTCCCCAAAGACGTGCGAATAAAGACTGATTAAAGCCATGTACAGGGCCACGGTGAGAAGGGCATCGGTGTAGAAGTATACGTAGCGGTATTCGTCGGAGGACGGGCCGAAGCTGCCCAGGGTGAGTTGGCGGACAACACTCAATGCTACCGCCAGGAGAAAATACAAGTTGAGGAAGAAGTAGCGGAAAAAGGACTTACGGGCAATAGAACAAACTACAAATGCCAGCTCTAAAGCCGTTCCTAGGTACCAAATAACCCACACTATTGGACCAGACACGGATCTCACCTTGCCTGGTCCCTCTTCCGAAGCGCGAAAGGCAAACTTCGCGCCTTCGAGAACCAGGCTACTTTGTTGGCGGCGGCGGTGGAGTCGGGAGACGATCTGGGCCATTCGCCGCAATCACCGTCCCGCTACTATGACCACCACTCAACACCGTCTTCAAGCCCATCGAGCAAACAAGTACGCCCAATGCAATAACAACCGCCCCGAGTCTACGTGACATGGTGCCTCCGAGGGAATGGATCTTCGGAGACACTCTATCCTTAATTCGGATAGTGTCAAGTAGCACACACTACGGGCATGTGATAAGCCAGCAACAGGAAAGAGCCGCTCCTTTTCGCTTTTCATTCGCGTAATGATGGGATAGGCAGTCTCCTGCGCAGGCCGAGCCTAACCTGCCGCCCGTTATGGCAGCAACGGTACTTAGGTACTATCCGTTTGGTACTACAGTGCTATCAGACTGCGCCATGATGGGTTCCGGGATCGCTCCGGATGGTTGTTGCATGCCACTTCGCTGTCATGCCCAGGCACTCATCACGCGCTTGACACTCTCGAGTGTTCGTTCGTACGATGGAAAATTGCTTAGCGCCGGCGTAGCTCAGTGGTAGAGCGAGGGTCTCATAATCCCTAGGCCGTGGGTTCGATTCCCCCCGCCGGCACCAGTTTCCCACAAGATCCGGCAAGGATAAATTGACAGCCGGGTGGGCCTCCGTCAGCATAGCGTCCTTGTGGAGACTTCCTCTCACCCCGATTCCCTTGCCGCAGACCTGCTTCTGGTAAACCCCGCCGCGGGCGGTGGGCGAGGCGGAAAAGCCCTTCCTGCCCTGAGAGAATTCGCCCAAAGACGAGGTTGGAAGGTAGAAATTTGTGTGACTCGAAATCCAGAGGAGCTAGCCGCTCAGGCACGTACTGCGGCAGAGGCAGGCCGCAAGCGGATTTTGGCTCTCGGTGGAGATGGAACCTTTCAGGTGCTTCTGAACGCCTTGGTGGACTATCCGGAGACCATCCTGGGCGTGATACCCGCTGGGGGAGGAAATGATGTGGCTGCCGCTTTAGGCCTGCCCCAGGACCCTGTGCGGGCGGCCGCCTTGATCTTGGAGGGCGAGACCTGTTACTTGGATGCTGTCCGGGTGCAAACCTCCGAAGGGAACGAGAGGCTCTACACCGGCGGCGGTGGAGTCGGTTTGGATGCGGAGGCCGCCCGCTATGCCAGTGGCGGGTACCGCAATTTACCCGGACGCGCGCGTTACCTGCTGGCCGTGATTCGCGCACTGTTCGGCTTCCACTCGATTCGAGTGCGCATCTGCATGCAGGCAAGCGAACCACGGAATCTAGAAGCCACGGCATTGCTTGTTGGAGTCCTGAATACTCCGACCTATGGCGCAGGGCTTTGTCTTGCTCCGGAGGCAAGAACGGATGACGGGATGCTGGACCTCGTGGTGGTCGAAGATCTCAGTGTGGGCAGGATTTTGACGCTACTTCCCGCGCTGATGACGAGCGGGGAGTTGAAAACGAAGAGGGTGCGCCGGTTCAGCGCTTCCCGCGTGCGGATCGAAACCGACACGCCCTGCTGGTTTCACGGGGATGGAGAACTTCTCGGAACAACGCCGGTGGAGATTTCCGTGGTGCCACAGGCAGTTCGCGTGATACGCGCGGCCCGAAAGGACACGCGCTAATGCCGTTCCAGCGATCCAAAGGAAGCAGGGACAGGGGTTTTTTCGGCGGGCTTGGTTGATTTGGGCTGTGCCGGCGTTAGTCGTTTGCCGCAACCGGGGAGCGGCTGTCATGCACCTGGCGCGCCCTCTTTTTTCTTTGATGGCGTTTCAGGAAGGCGCCCAAATCCGGCGTGAATTCTTTCAGTTGGTTCCAACCGATGTTATAACCCTGGTTGATTGCCCAGCCGACCAGAACGCCGCGAATTGCGCGGTCCTGTTGCGGATAGTAGAGCAGCGAAAGGGAGGACTGTCCTAACTGCCCAAAAACCTGGCAAGAATTGAACGTGGGTTTTCCGGAATCGGTGCGAGCGATGAGCACTCGGGAGGCAGCATAGGCGATTCTGGACCAGGCGGAGCCACGCCCCTTGCGGAAGTACCGCGGATCCTCGTGCAGCACTTGCGGAAGCACCCCGTAAATGAGCATGCTTCCCGTGAATTGGTCGCCTTCCTGGGCCAGATAGCGCTCCCCATAAGCGCCCCAGCCTTGGCCATAGTGCGGCAGGCCATCCGCGGCCTGGGAAATCGCTGCTTGGACAGCATTGTTGAAGTGCGCGCTCTCGTCCCAGAACTGGTGCCAGGCGATATTGTATTTTTCTCCCACCGTCAACGGCCCCTGGTTTTCGGGCTGATCGTTGGTGGTCATGAAATTGGGAATGATCCAGAAAATGCGCTTGGGGACTTCGTCGTTGGCCTCTTTATCTTTCTGGTCGACGACAGGCCCCGGTCCCGCATCGGTCTGGATCTTGGGTGCGGGGCTATCCGGCTTTTCCTGCGCGAACAGAGACACGGCGGAGAAGGCCAAAGCGAAGAACGCCACTCGCCATACATGGGGGGACAAACGCAAAACTACCTTCTCTCTATGCCTCGATGCATCGGGATACCGCGGAAGCAGGGCCGAATACAGGCAGATACCTAGTGTACTTGAGATGCTTCAGAAGGCCAAAAAAAGTCGCCCGGCCGTACCGCGAGAAAGCTACCCCGCTCCCCTAGTTCTTTTTGCGGTCGATCTTAAGATTCAGGGTGATCTCTTTGCGGCTGTCAAGCGGCGAAACCGTGCGCGCCGCGGATTTCTGGCCTTCAAATTCGGCGTGAATTTCGTAGTCGACATTGGGATCGAGCCCAGCGAATTTGTAACTGCCCTGATCATCGGTGAAGTGGCTAAGCACCATGTTTGTGCGCAGATTCTTAAGAAAGACCACGCTATTCTCGATGGGATTCTCCGACTTGTCGGTGACTACCCCCTGCACGGTGCGGAGATGAGTTTCCTTCTTGGAACCCTGCGCGAGAGCCTGCCCGGCCAGAGCCAACAAGGCCATGCCAACACAGAGAATCCCCCGGCCACGTTTCATGGTTTCGCTCCTGTCTCCGATTGGATGCGTGGTTGCAGCTTGATGGACAATCGTCGTTGGACCTCCACCTTGCTGTCAACGCTCTGACTCTGGTCCAGATAGTTTTTCAGGTGCGTGACCAGTTCATAGTTGTATCCAGGCGGCACACGCACTGCGAATTCACCGCGCGAGTTCGTGTAGGTTTCCCACCGGAATTTTTTCTCGCCAGTATGCCGGATGCGCACCTGCACTCCGGGAAGGGACAACGCCTTTTCGTCAAATACCGTGCCGATAATCAGAAAACTAGGTATGGGCTTTTTTTTACTCTTACTGGAAGAACCAGGCGAGGTACTTGCCGGTTGCCCTTGAGGAGCGGAGGAGACAGGAGCAGCCGCGGGAGCGGACGAGGGCGCTTGCTGCGCACAAGCGGAATTGGGGATATAGAGCAGGGTCAACAGCAAAACTGGAGTGAAGATTCTCATCCTGCCGCAATTGTTTCGAACGGGTTTTCTCTTTCTCCGATGTGCCCAGGGATGCAGTAGGATGCCCCGCGCGAGAGCCGGCAAATCTACTCGTCCTCGTCTTCTTCGTCCTCTTCATCATCCTCGAGGAGATCGCCGTCTTCGTCAAAATCTTCTTCGTCCTCTTCATCTTCGTCGAGGTCCTCTTCATCTTCCTCAAGCTCGTCGGAGATGGGATTCAGCGCGACCGGATGAGTCTGCGAAACCTCCAACTCGGTTTCGCACTCTGGACAGCTGAGGATCTCTCCTTCCTCAACTTCGTCTTCGTCCACGTCAATTTCTGCGGAACATTCTGGGCAACGAAGCACGGTCCATCCTCCGAATTGGACTTTAGGTGGCCTGCCCGCGGGGCACAGCGGACACGCCATCCGGCGTATTATATACCTCGGCATGGAAAGTCAACTTCAACTGTTCCCGCCTGCAATCAGTGTAACCCAACAGGTTGGGTGAAAGACAAATAAGGCATGGCCCGAGAATATCCGGAACGGCCCGTGGTGGGAGTCGGCGGTGTGGTCATTGAGGACGGCCGGGCGCTCTTGATTCGCCGGGGCAGCGAACCGTTACGCGGACAATGGTCCATCCCCGGTGGCACGCTGGAAATCGGGGAATCCCTGCAAGCGGGCGTAGCGCGGGAGCTGCAGGAAGAGACGGGACTGGAAGTGCGGGTCCTGGATTTAATCGAGGTGTTCGACCGGATCTTTCCGGCGGAGGCGGATGGAAGGAGTAGCGCCGGGCACGGCCCCAAATTCCATTACGTCATTGTCGATTATTTATGCGAGCGCATTTCCGGCGAAGCGCGCGCGGCCAGCGACGTGACCGACGTTGCCTTTGCCCGGGAAGAGGAACTTGAAAAATTTCAGTTGACGGAAACGGCGAACCGGGTGCTTCGCAAGGCTTTTGCGATGGACCGCGAACGACGGACAGTTCGCGGATAGATTGCGCGAGCGTGCGACCGCCATCCGCAATTTTCCCTTTCGGGGAATCGCCGGTTGCAGCTTCTTCTGCAATTGGGATGAGTTAAACGGACAAACTGGCCGGGTCCTTTACGAAATGGGAAGCGCAAAATAGGCTTTTTTATGAAAGGGACTGTTCTCGTGGCCCCACAATGCTGCATCCAGGCTGTCCGCGGACGTGAGCAACAACCGTAACTGGCTTGATTCGTTCGGAATCTCAAACACCAAGTAAGAGACGTAGGACTCGCCCGGACGGAGCGGCGTTCGCAAGGGCATGGAGTGCAACGCGGCGGCCGTCAGGATGGTTTCTGCGCGAGAGGATTCCCCAAACACATGGCCGGCGCCGTCGATGAGGCTCGCCTTCCGTTCACTAGGCACGAGAGGCGCGTCGCCACGATGCGCGGAAATCGTGGACGGATCAAACCAGGTTTTTAGTTGGACAATCACGAATTTTCCACTCGTCGCGATTGGCTGCATTTCTGAGCCGACACTGTGCGCCACCTGAACTCCTGCGACAGCATAGGCAATGTGGCAATCGATCTCGCAGAAGTATTTCCACGCGCCCCCGGCCAATACTGCGTCACTGCTGAACAGAGAGAGCGCAAGCAGAATGGTTCCGTAAACGAGGCTCAGGGCCAAACCGACCGCAAGGCCGGTCAGAACAAGCACCCTTGACTTCCGTAACGCGCCAATTACCGCGATGAGCAGGCATAAAATCAGCGCAGATGCTGTGCCCAAAAATGCCAGCGCGACGATTGGCGCAAGATGCGGTGTGTAGACTGACATAAATCTGCCCTCCTACTTCCTCGTTCAGCTCGCGCATTCCCTCGGCAAGGCGCCCCGGGTCCGTTCCCGCTTCTTGAACTCCACAATCGCATTTCGCAAATCGGCAGGCATGAATTCCGGCCAACGCTTGTCCAGAAACAGAAATTCGGCGAACGCACATTCCCAGAGGAGAAAATCCGAGAGGCGCTGTTCGCCTCCTGTGCGAATCAGCAGATCGACGTCGGTCGAGCCGCCGCGCAACACTTCCCCGAGGACATCTCCAAACGCTTCGGTGGAAAGTTCGGTGGCTTTGTAAAATTTGCTGGCGGCCTGGAACAAGGAATGACGCGCGGAATAGTCCACCGCCAGCCGGAGATGCAGGGCTTTGCCTTTGGCAGTAAGTGCCTCAGCCTCGGCGATGGCTTCGCGGAGGGCCGCAGGGAGGCGATCGCGACGGCCGATGATGCTCAGACGAATGCCTTCATCCAGGCAATGAATCGTCTCTGCGCGCAAGTATTCGTCAAGAACCTGCAGGATTGCCGAGACCTCCGCGGGCGGCCGCTTCCAGTTCGCCGAGGAAAGCGCGAAGAGAGTCAGGGTGTGAATCCCCAGATGTGGCGCGCAGCGGATGATGTTCCGGGCGGCCTCTGCGCCGGCGCGGTGGCCGGCGGAGCGCGAAAGTCCGCGCGAGGTGGCCCAGCGGCCGTTGCCATCGCAGATGATGGCCACATGGAGGCCGTGGTCCGGGGCCAGAGGGACTGCCGGGAAGTGTTGCATCGTGATCGGTTGCATGTGCATGGTCATTCTCATTCTCCGCCGCTACGTACTGCAATGTACTTTATAATGCAAAGCATTCACGCAAAAAATTTTACCGGTCGCGCGTGGCCCGGATCAACGCCTCCATATGATCCAGGTAGCGCTCCAGCGCCTTCCGTCCCGCCGCGGCCAGCCGGTATTCCGTCTTCGGCAGCCGGCCGTCAAACGATTTCGTGCACACGATGTAATCCGCCTCTTCCAGCTTCCGCGCGTGCACGCTCAAGTTTCCATCCGTGGTCTTCAAGAGAGCCTTCAATTCGTTAAAGGTCAGCGAGCGGTTCACCGCCAGCGCGCTCACGATTCCCAGCCGGATCCGTTCGTGAATGAGCCGGTCCAGATTTGCCGAAACCGGCTGCGCGCCGACACGGCGCACTGCCGCCGGTCCCTCTTCTCGGGTCATGCGCTCTTGTCGAACTGTGGATTGTTTGGCCATGCTTCCGTTCACCCCCGAAACCGGATTTTCATCCTCCGTACCGCAGCGCGATCCAGAAACCAAACGCGATCTGCACCAGGCCAAAGCCTGCGGCCATGAACAGGTTGCCCCACGAGGCAGGAGCGAAAAGGGCGGCGGCGCCAAGGGCCATCAAACACATTCCCATGATCGGCACGGCACGCACTGAAAAAGCTCCGCCGGTGACAATCGCTGTGCCATAGAGCAACAGCCAGACCCCAGGAAGCGCAGACACGGCTCCCAGATGAAAGAGGGCGACGGTGAGCAGCGCACCAACCACGATCGGAGGGGCAAAGCTCAGAACGAATTTGCGGCCGGGCCCGGAAAACAGGGAGGAATTCGCGCGCCGCGCCTTGGTCGCGGCTGCAGGCGCAGCGATGGCCACGGCCACGAACGCTTCTGCGAGCCAGATGGCGACCCAGCCGAGCGGCGAGGTCTGCCGGGCGGCAAGCACGGCCGCGCCAAGAGCGGTCATCCCCATGGTCACACCGCCCCAGCCTGGCACCGCGGTGAATTCCGCCGCGGATTCCATGGTCTCGCGGATATAGCGGAGGTGGTCCGCGGCGCGAGCGTCGATGGGGATAGGTTCGCGGCGAAGGGCGCGGTTGGGACCGGGGGAAACCATGAGCAAAGGATACGCGTGACGGAAACTAATGTCAAGTACTTTATACTGCAAAGTTGAATGTGCGCTCAGCGCACTTTCCGGTAACGTCCCCGCAACGCGTTCCACCGGATCACAAACACATCCAGAAACATCTGCACGCTATCCCTGAGCATGCTTACTTTGGTCGCCGGCGAGTGCGCCCAGCGCACCGGGACTTCCTGGATCGAGAGCCCGTGGTGCCGCGCCAGGTACAACAACTCCGGGTCGAACCCAAAGCGTTCAATCGTCTGTTGCTCGAAGATGATCCGGCAGCGCTCCCGCCGGAACGCCTTGAAACC
>Ga0187803_10000722_pt1 | contig 13109 bp, 12 predicted proteins | sample NC_wetland_sal_i_2_FD_132425 | JGI IMG/M metagenome (GOLD analysis project Ga0187803, IMG submission 132425) | Wetland sediment microbial communities from Neuse River Estuary, North Carolina, USA - Control_3 | ecosystem: Environmental > Aquatic > Freshwater > Wetlands > Sediment | place: USA...
AATTCGATGAGGATCTCATGCGCAATAGATCACTGGCTGCGGCTTTGCGCGATAAACTTCGCCGATTCATCATCAAGAAACATAACATTCCGCCGCCGCGGCAAAGGCCAGTCATTCTGGGACCGAACTAGCCCTCGGACTTCGAAGGCGGCTGAACCTCTAGTACAGAACTGCCTCTTCCTACCAGCGCCATCTTCGCAAAGCCGATGAACAATCCATGCTCGACGACGCCCGGCGTGTCGCTCAGACTCCGCGCTATGGCTGGCGGGTCTGAGATTTCTCCGAAGCTGGCGTCCAAAATGTAATTGCCGTTGTCGGTGGTGAAGGGCTGCCCGTCCGGTTTCAGGCGGAGCTTTGGAATTGCCCCCAGGCTTGTCAGTTTTTTTCCGACGACCGGCCTTGCGAATGGGATGATCTCGACCGGGAGCGGGAATTTTCCTAGCGCAGCCACGAGCTTGCTGGAGTCGCCAACCACCACCATTTTCTTCGTAACCGAGGCGACAACTTTTTCGCGCAGCAGCGCGCCGCCTCCACCTTTGATCAGGTTCAGGTGAGGATCTATTTCATCGGCGCCGTCAATGGTGATGTCAATTTCGGGATGCTCGTCGAGCGTGGTCAGGGGAATCCCGAGCTGGCGCGCCAGCTCTTCGGTGGCGACCGATGTGGGAATGCCGACAATCTTCAGTCCGGCTTTTACGCGTTCGCCCAGCGCGACCACCGCGAAGTAAGCGGTTGAGCCGGTGCCTAGGCCGACTATGTCGCCGTCGCGCACGAGTTCAGCGGCGGCGCGGCCCGCCATTTCCTTCTCCTTCTCCTGCGCGCTCTTCCCCTGCTGACTTTTCGCCAGATCAGCCATGACTCTCCAGACCACGAATCAAAACGATACGACGACATCCAAGCTGTTGATTTGTAAATACTTTACACCTAAGTTCTGCTTTCTCGCAGAAGCTAAAGTGTTGATTTATAAATACTTTACACTCGAGCAATTGTTAACTTATTGATTTATAAATACTTTATACTTAAGTCCTTATTTCTCAAAGACCTGGCATGTCGAGCACCGCTAAGTCTTTGACTTTAAAAGACCGCGCCCAAGGGGTCTCACTTCTTGAGCACCTCGATATACACAAGATACCCGCAAAGCGCCAGACCGAAGAGGCCAAGCAAATAAGAAACAATGTCAATCACAACGCCAGAAGGCTCGAAGGTGTTCGTATCGAGCTGCGCCCGCGTCTTTCTGTAACGAGCGAGCCCAGCAAGGATCAGCAGCACTCCTCCGACGATTGAGATCACACCGAACCACGCGGTAATTCCCGATGTCGCTGACGCATGTCCCTGGAGCTGAAGGAATTCGCGCAGAGCAATGGAGAAGCGGCCGATCGCGAATCCGAAGATGATGGTAGCAACGCCGGTGCGCACCCAAGCCAGGAACGTGCGTTCGTTGGCGAGGTGGTCGCGGGCGCGGTTGGGATTGAGGTCGTCGGGCATGTTGCAGCAGCCCGCTATTATTCCACAGCCTTCCGAAGAAGCGCAGCCGGTCCCGCGAGATTCTTCAGGAGATCGGCAGGGATGCCGTGGCGCTGCTGCAGGTATTCGGGCGCGTTGTAGGAGAGCCAGACTTTGCCCTGCGCGTCCTGCCAGGCGAGCGCCTTCAGCGGGAGATCAATGGCGGCGCTGGGAGCGGCAACCATGAGCGGCGTACCGCCCTTCGGATTGCCGAAGATGAGGAGCTGTGTGGGGCGCATTTCGAGACCGGCCTTGGCCGCTTCGCCGCTGTGATCTACAAGGGCGAAAACTGTGACTCCGTTTTGTTTGAGAATGGATTGCAGGCGGGCCAAGGTTTCCGGCACGGAGTAACGGCTGGGGATGTCGATGATTCCGCGGTCCATGTGATCCTCCGCATGAATGGACGATGATGCCACCGCCGCCGTCGCAGAATTTGTTAGTCCCCGGCAATTGCTTGACCCTCTCCGATTCCTGTCATCCCGAGCGAAGCGAGGGATCTGCATCTTGCCGCGGACTCCAGATCCCTCGCTTCGCTCGGGATGACAATTCAGAAGAAGTATCCTAGTTCAAGATCATCTTGCCCATAATCTCTTTGAGTAACTTGGCCGCGACCATCGCGGTGATCTGCGTGTTGTCCTGGGCGGGATTGAACTCGACGATGTCGGCTCCGGCGATTCGTCCAGTGATGGCGTGAATGTGCGCGATCGCTTCTCTTACCGACATGCCTCCCGGCTCACGATGCGAGATGCCCGGAGCAAACGCCGGATCGAGCGCATCCATATCGAAGGAGATATAGATGGGGCCATCTACTTTCATGCGGTCGAGGGCGGGAAGGTGGCGCATTTCGATGACTTCGACGCCAAACTTTTTGGCCTGCTCGCGCTGGTGGGCGTTCAAGGTGCGGATTCCGACCTGGATCAGGCGTTTGGCCGCGCCCGCTTCCATGATGCGCGCAAAGGGGCAAGCGTGCGAAAGGCGATTGCCCTCGAGCTCGTCGTAGAGATCGGGGTGGGCGTCGAAATGGATGATGGTCAGATCGGGAATGTGCTGCCCGAAGGAACGAACGATGGGCAAAGTGATGGAATGATCGCCACCGAGGCATACGGGGCGCAGCCCATGGTCGAGAAGCTCTCCGACCTTGGCTTCGATGGCGGCAAAGGGTTCCTGGAAAGTGAATTTCAAATCACCGGCATCGCAGTAGGCGCCTTGGGCGCCGAGGTCTACACCGGTTTCGGTCCAGGAATTTGAGGAGTCGGACCCGAAGGCGACGCGGATGATGGGCGGAGCCCCGGCTGCGCCTCTCAGCCAGGAGGAGTTGGCGTCGAAGGGAATGCCGAGGATGACAGGGGTCCCGGACTTGGCGGATTGCAGATGGAGAGTCATGGGCGACCTTTTGCTTAGATTATCTCCCGCGGAGTGCGTTCGCAGCGACACGAAGCAGGTTTGCGGATAAAGGCCGAGAAAAAGCTCAGGGGGTTCGAGTAGCGGCGATTTCGCGGGCGGGGGCGCCCGCGCCACACGTCGACATCATCCGGTATTCTATAGAGATAGATTATGGGAACCACTACAACTCGTAATCCCACGGAAAGCGCTGCTCCTCAAGCCATCGCAGACTATGAACGCGAACGGGTGTTCGGTCTGTTCCGGCAGTTCGGTTATCTCGAAGCCGAACTGAATCCGCTAGGCCTGCTGCCTCCGCCGCCCCATCCCGATTTGAAGATTGACAACGAGTGGGCGCGGGAAGCGCGGCGCATCTATTGCGGAAGCGTGGCTGTGGAGTTCATGCACATCGCGGACCCGGAGCGGCGGCGGTGGATTCAGGACCGCATCGAGGCCGAACCGGGCGCGGTGGACCGCGAGCGTGCGCTCGACTTGCTGATGCGGACCGACCTGTTCGAGCAGACGCTGCAGCAGCGGTATCTGGGCACGAAAAGGTTTTCGCTGGAAGGCAGCACATCGTTGTTGCCGGCGGTGGACGAGATCCTGGATGTAGCCGGAGAACACGGGGCGCTCGAACTGGTGATGGGCATGAGCCATCGTGGGCGCTTGAACATGATTATTCATGTGGCGCGGCGCCCGCCGGAACAGGTGTTCGCCGAATTTGAAGACGTGGACCCACGCAGCGTGCTGGGCTCGGGCGACGTGAAGTATCACATTGGCGCAACCGGCGAGTACGAGACGAAAAGCGGAAAGAAGATTCATATTCACCTGGCGTCGAATCCGAGTCATCTGGAGGCTGTCGATCCGGTAACGGTGGGGCGCACGCGGGCGAAGCAGGATCGGGTAGGAGAAGGCGGAACGGCAAAGTATGTGCCGCTGCTGGTGCATGGGGATGCGGCGTTTGCGGGGCAGGGAATTACCGCCGAGACGTTGAATTACGCGGACCTGCCGGGCTACACCGTGGGCGGAACGATCCACGTGATTGTCAACAATCTGGTGGGATTCACAACCGACGCGCGCGAGGAACATTCGTCGCGTTTTTCGGCACAACTGGCGCGGCGGCAGGCGATCCCCATTCTTCATGTGAACGGGGAAGACGTGGACGCCGTTATGCGGATCGCGCGGATGGCTGCGGAGTATCGTTATGAGTTCGGGAGCGATGTGGTGGTGGACTTGATCGGGTACCGGCGGCATGGGCACAGCGAAGTGGACGATCCGACGGTGACCCAGCCCCTAATGTACAAGGCGATCAAGGCGCATCCGCCGCTGTGGGAGATTTACGCCAAGCAGATTGGCGCCAGCAACGCGGCCGAGCGCGTGGCGGCGATCAAAAGCCAATTCGAAACGGCGCAGAAAGCCGCGTCGCAGATCACCAAGAAACCGCTGCTGCGGGAACTGCCTAAGTATTGGGATAACTATTTTGGAGGGCGGTATCACGCCGAGTATGAATTGCCCACTGGAGTCGCACGCGAGGAATTAGTGGAGCTAACTCAGCGACTGACGACTTATCCGAACGGATTTCATATCCACCCAAAGGTGAAGAAACTGCTGGAGCAGCGGGCGGAGATGGGAACGGGAAAGAAGCCGCTCGATTATGGCATGGCGGAGGCGCTGGCATTTGCGAGTCTGGTGAAGCAGGGGATTCCGGTTCGGCTGAGCGGTCAGGATTCGCGGCGCGCCACATTCAATCAGCGGCATTCGGTGCTGATCGATACCGAGGACGAGAGCGAGTATGTGCCGCTGTCGAACATCGCGCCCGGGCAAGCGCCGTGCCAAATCTATAACTCCACGCTTTCAGAAGCGGGCGTGATGGGGTTTGAGTATGGTTACAGCCGCGATTATCCCGAGGCGCTGGTGCTGTGGGAGGCGCAGTTTGGAGATTTCGCCAACGTGGCGCAGGCCGTGATCGATCAGTTTGTGAGCGCGGGAGAGGACAAGTGGGGACTGCTATCCGGGTTAGTGTTGCTGCTGCCACATGGATATGAAGGGCAGGGGCCAGAGCACTCGAGCGCGCGCATCGAGCGATTCTTACAGTTGGCGGCACGGGACAATTTCCAGATTTGCCAACCCTCGAATGCCGGGCAGTATTTCCATCTGCTGCGCAGGCAGGCGCTGCGCCACTGGAGGAAGCCGCTGATCGTGTTTACACCGAAGAGTATGCTGCGGCATCCGGATGCCCTGTCACCATTGGACGATCTGACGCATCAGCGGTTTTTGCCGGTGATTCCGGATGAGGAAGCGCGCGACACGACGCGGATTTTGATCTGCACGGGAAAGATCGGGCACGAACTGCGTGCAGAACGGCAAAAACGAAAGGACATGAACTCCGCGATTGTGTTCCTGGAGCAGATGTATCCATTTCCGGAGGCCGAACTGGCAGCGGAACTCGACCGTCACAGCACGGCGCGGGATATCGTCTGGGTGCAGGAAGAACCGTCGAACATGGGGGCGCTATTTTACATGCTGCCACGGCTGCGGCGCGTGGCGCATGAGCGGCCAGTGCTTTCGGTGAAACGCTCGGGGAGCGCGAGCCCAGCGACGGGCTCGGCGAAGGCGCATGAAGTAGAGCAGAAGACGCTGCTGGCGCTGGCGTTCACGACTCAGGGGTAGGGCGAGGGCAGAGGTTAGAGGTCAGATTGCAGAGGTGCAATCACACTCTTGCGAATCTCTACCAGGGTTAGCTCAACGATGGACCGGCTTGAACGGCATTGAGCCAGCTTCCGAAATCCCTATCTTGAGATTAGACTGCGGAAGAAACGCCCCGATGAATATCCTGCGAGATTTCGCGATAGCGCTGATAGTCACCGTGCTTGCATGCGTGCTCGCGCGAAAGTACTGGTGGACCAAACTGCCGGGACAGCCGCATCCCAAAGACGCCGGCGTTCAGAGGCTGTTTGACGATGACAAGGGGTCAAACTGACCCACTACCCGTTGCGCCGGGATGTGAAGAACAAAAAGCCCGAAACCTTGTTCGGGCTTTCGGAGTGGAGCTGCCGTTAGTCCTACGGCCAGCGCTTGGCTGCATCTTCCCAGCCGACGGCGCGCGCTGGAGGATTAACTGTCTGAGCGGCAACCGGCGCCGGAATGCGAATCGGTTGCTGCGCGGAACTAGCGGTGAGAGTGGGTTTGGGCATTTCAATCGACGGCTCTTTTTCGTCGGAGAGAAGCGGGGCGGCGACGCGCAAAGCCTCAACCTCTTTTTCCAGCCTGGCGAGTTCTAGCTCTTTCTGACGTAAGACCTCGTAGACGTTTTTCATATCTGAGCACCTTTGGTCGTGCTTAGAGCGGTTAAGCGCAGAGTATGGTTTTAGCCGCGACTTGTCAAGAACAACAGCCTCGCTTGATGCCAGCCGAGATAACCATATCTTCTCTCATCCCCCAGGGCCTTCTCTCGTTGAGCTAGAGCGGTTCTCGTGATGGTGGAGAGTGTGTACCCTCAGCGGCTAAAGCCGGAATCCCTTGCGGTCCCTAACGGCACGGCTGAAGCCGTGCCCTACCCGTTCCTGCCTTCCCTATACAGGAACTCGAGAACTGCTCTAGCGAAACACGACGACGGCGACCAGGATGCCGACGATGAAGACAAGGATCGCCAGGAGGTTGACATGATTGGCAAGCCAGGATTCCTGGGCAGGCAAGGAGTTGACGAGGAACGGAGGCAGGTCTCCGGTCGGCGCGAGTGCGGCCGAGGGTTCCGCGGAGGGCCCGAGCGGCCCTTCAGCCTGTTTCTTTTCGCAGTCCAGGCAAAGCGTTCGGCCCTCAGAGATGGGAAAGCCGCAAGACGCACACTTCCGAACCCGCAGCATGGATTCGGGGAGCGGCGGCGCCGGAAGGGACTGCGTTTCCAGGGCGGGAACCTCCTCGGCAGGCGGCGGCTGAAGCGGTTCGGATGCCGGTGCCGCAGGACCAGCAACGGGAGAAGGAACAAGGGGAGGGTCGGTGACAAGCGGCGGAACTGAGACGACATCAGGTTCGCTGCCAAGTGGCCCGACTGCAGTAACGGCATGCTCGTCGGCGACCGACGTCGCTGCAGCGGACTCTGGCGCAGAGGTCCCAGACGTGGACGAACCGGCTGCGGAAAAAGTCGGGACGCTCACCTCAGCCCCTAAAGGGGCGGTTGATGATGGCCGACTTGCGGCATCGCTAAAGCGATGCCCTGATACAAAGCCGACTTGTTCTGCAGCCGCTGACGCCGTCTCCAGGGGAAGCGGCTCTACAGACGCAGCGGGCGCGTCCGCTGCGGGCGCGGTCTGCGGGATCGTCATGGCGGCGGGCTCGGGAATTTCCGCGGCCGGCGGCGGGATGGTTGCGGCTGCGGGCTGAACTTCGCTCGCGGCTCCCGTTTCAGCCGGCTTTTCCGGTTGCGCCACGCGCGTCGACGGAGCAATGGACCCATGGCGTTGCTCCGCGAGATCGAGCGCGGTCGAGGTGAGCCCGGCCATGCGCTCGAGCGCAACCAGATCGCGCTCTTCGAAGGCGTAAGGATGATCGGAGAAAAGTTCAAACAGGCCGCGAACCTCGCCGTTCGGGCGCACCAGCGGCAAAACGACGATCGAGGCAATGCCGAGAACACGGCAGGCCTCCAAATTCACGCGCGGATCGGATTCTGCATTATCGCAGCGCAATAACTGGCGGCGGGAGACGCTTTCGCCGGTCAATCCCGAGCGAACTTGCAGGCGAGCGCCAACGGCGGGCGCGCACGACCCAGCACTGGCACGGCAGACCATTTCGCCGTCGTGGGGCAGAGCGAGCGCCGCTCCGGTGGCGCCGGTGATGTATTGTGCACGCTCGACCAGCAACTGCAGCGCAGCTTCGAGCTCCTCTTCGCCGAGCGCGGGTTGTGACTGCGGATCGCTGGGTGCCGAAGACGGAACGCTTGAGGTCGCGCCTTCATCCGGCGCGGCGGTCGATGGCGACTCATGTTCGGGTTTGGTGAATCCCGGCTGCGTAATGAGGGTTCCCCATTCTCGCTGGCGAGGTTTTTCGCGGACGAGCGAGAACGCCCGTCCCTCCACGTTAGATGCCGAGCAGAGAGGGCTGACCCGAGTCTCGCCTTCTGTACTTCTGCTGTCAAGCGTGGTCGGGGCGAAGTGTGAATCACGTCGCAAATGCCAACCATAGCGTGCCAATGAGAATCGTGGCGGCGGTTATGGGAAGCCCCACGCGGAAATAATCCCAGAAGCTGATGTGAACCGTGGGCCTGGCGGTTTCGACGACGATGAGGTTCGCCACCGATCCGGTGATGGTCAGGTTGCCGGCCAGAGTGGAAGCCATAGCGAGAACCATCCAAGCCCTGCTCGGGTTGGGGAAGCCCGCCACCAGCGACTTGAGCAGCATGACCGCCGGCACGTTGCTCACCAGGTTGCTCAACAGGACCGTTACCGCGGTGAACCCGGTGGTGGTGTGAAGGTTCCAACGCCGGGCGAACAGCAGCAGGTGATCCACGACGCCGGCGTTTTCGGCGCCGCCGACAATCAGAAACAGACCCACGAAAAACACCAGCAATCCCCAGTCGATCTCGGCATAGAGCTTGCGCGGGTCGCGAGAACGGCTGATGAGCAGAATCGCAGCGCCAGCGGCGGCGGCGTATGCCGGAGGGACGCCGGCGAGGAATGCCATCACGACGCCGGCCGCAACCAGCAGGGGTTTGATGAGATGCGATAAATCGAGCGGAGGGAGCGGGATCGCGCTGGCGGGAACTGCGGCCCGGTGGAGCTGCCGAAAAAACAGGCGGCGAAGGATCAGCCAGTTGACAAGCAATCCCGCCGCCGCGACTGGCGCCAGGTGGATGAGGAAGTAAAGGTATCCCAGACCCGAAAGTGAGCCGATCAACATGTTCTGGGGATTACCGGTAATAGTGGCGACGCTGCCGATGTTGGAGGAGGTTGCAACCGCGAGCAAGAACGGCAGAGCCGGCAGGCGGAGTTTTTGGGTGAGGGTCAGGGCAAAAGGAACCATGACCAGGCAGACGATATCGTTTACGAAAAACGCGGAGAGCGCGCCACAGGTCACGATCAGGGCTGGGAGCAGCATGGCGGGAGGCAGGTGGCGCAGAACGAGTTCGACATTCCACTCAAAGAAGCCTGCGAGGCGCAACGCGCCCACTACCAGCATCATGGCGAACAGCAGAACGATCGTACTGAAATCAACCAGACGAATGGCGTCGCGGGCTGGAACCACCCGGAAGACGGTCATAGCGATTGCGCCAATGATAGCCGCGCCGGTGCGATCAATTTTGAGGCCGGGGAACTTGCCGAGCGCAAATACGACGTAGCTGGCGAGGAAAATAACGGTGCCGGCGAGGGCTTGTGTTTCGGAAAGAACTGCGGCGGGAACGTGCGGCATCGCGCTCCAGCATAGCAGCATTGACGAAGGAAACCGCATCCTCTACAGGAATTCGGGGGCAGGAAGCCGGGGAAGTTATTACGGTTTTTGTTCTTTGTGGCGGAGCCACTCAATGAACATCTGCTCGCGCGGTTTGTCGTAGGCCATGAGCAGGTGGCGGATGCTGCGTCCGCTGACGAAGTGGCAGACCTCTTCGGCGAGGTTCTTGGCGTGATCGCCGGCGCGTTCGAGCGATTGGGTCATGAAGATGACCTGCAGGCTGGCATGGCGCTCGACGTTTTCCGGATTCTCAATGTGGCGGAGGAAGATGAGATTGCGGAGGCGGTCCATTTCGGCGTCGGCGCGTAGAACTTCGATCGCCTTCTTCACGTCGCGCTGCGAAAAGGAGTGGCCGACGTCGGCCAACATCTTTTCCAGGACAGTGGCCATCTGGGTCAACTCGCGGGCATCCTGAGGATCAATGCGGCTGCCGGCAGCCTGGGCGCTGGTGGCAAAGCTCAACAGCAGATCCCCGATGCGCTCCAGGCCAATCATCAGCTTCATGCAGGCGAGCAACTGGCCGGTCTCGGACTCCGGGACGCGGGTGATCGTCGAGGTGACACCGGAGTCCACTTCAAGATCAATGGCATCGAGGTCCTTTTCGCATTGGCGGATGGCGTTGAGGCGGGACATCGAGCCGGTGGCAATGCCTTCGGCGGCAATGGCCGCGGCCTGGCGCGCCAGTTCGCAGGCTTCTACGGTGCGCTTGACCAGGTCAGCGTGCGTGGGTTCGGGCGAAGGCGATTTGACGCTGGCGGTACTCATGAGGAAATCCACATATTCGTTTACATCGATGCCAGCTGTGTCCGGTCGAAGCTCACCGGCCTATCCACAGTTTGACACAAACTCCCTCCAAAATGATATGTCCAGGCGTCGCAAGACAGGTTAAAACAGCGTGAATTTCGCGGTTTGGGCGCCGAAAAATCAGCCGGAAATGGGCTCGGGGAGCGGCAGGATGAACACGAAAGTGGAGCCATGATTCAATTCGCTTTCGGCGCGAATCGTCCCGCCATGGGCCAGAACAATATGTTTCGCAATCGCCAGCCCGAGGCCGGTGCCGCCGGATTCGCGCGAGCGCGCCTTGTCCACTCGGTAGAAGCGTTCGAACAGGCGCGGCAAGTGCTCGGACGAAATGCCGGGCCCGAAATCGCGCACGTAGAACTCCACGCCCGCGGAAGCCGGGCGCGCGCCGAGAACAATCTTCTTCCCCGACGCCGCATACTTCAACCCGTTCTCGATGAGATTGGAAAAAACCTGGTGGATGGCTTCGCCATTGGCCTTGACGTGCGCATCGGGGACGGAATTCTCCACCGCCAGTTCGACGCCATAGCTGCGCGCGACTTCGCGAAAGCTCTCGCAAGCATCCTGCAGAAGCTCCTCGGCGCTAACCTCCTGGATGTCGAACCTCTGCTCGCCCGATTCGACGCGGGCCAGGGTCAGCAGATCCTCCGTGAGGCGGGTCATGCGAGCAGCATTCTTGCGGATGATCTCGAGAAAGTCGCGGAGATGATTGTCGGCGAGTGCACTATCGAGCAAAGTTTCGGTATATCCCTGAATGGAGGTAAGCGGGGTGCGGAGTTCGTGGGAAACGTTGGCGATGAAATCGCGGCGAGTTTTCTCCACGCGCTCGGTTTCGGTCAGATCGCGCAGCACAGCGACGGCGCCGCCTCCGGGCATGGGAGCGGCAGTGACATCGAAGGTACGTCCCGGCGCAATCGTATTGGAGCGCGCCGAAGCGACGGCGTGGTCGCGCACGGCTTTCTGAATCGCGTTCAGGAAATCTGGATCGCGAACGTTGTCAATCACGGGCGCATTGAGCCGGGGTGCGCGGCGGAGCAGGCGGTCCATGCCGCGATTGGCCCACTGCACGCGGCCATCCGCGCTCACGGCGATCACGGCATCCTGCATGCTGTTGAGCAAGGTCTCAAGTTCCCGCTGGCTGGTCTGCACCCGCTCGAAACTTTCCTGCACCCGGCGGGCGGTCCTATCGAGCGCGGCCGCAACTTTCCCGATCTCGTCGGTCGAGCCGGAAGCGATTCTGGCGGTGAGATCGCCGGCCGAAATTTGTTCGGCGAACGCCACGATGCGCCGTAGACGGCGGGAAACGTACTGAGACGCAACCGCTGCCGCGATTACGGCGAACACAAACGCCATCAGCGAGCCGCGAAAAAGGGCGTTGCCCAATTGATTATCGGCAGTTTCGATTTCCGTCAGCGGATAGGCCAGACGAACCGCGCCTCCCGAAATCGGGGCGGAAGTATACAGGAAGGGAACGCCCAGGGTATGACTCTTGCGCTGATCCATGCCCGCTTGCCCGCCCAGCGCCGCGACGAACTCCTTGCGGTGGGCGTGATTTTCCATGGCGCTGGCATCGGCTTCGGAATCGGCCAGCACTTTGCCGGTGGGGTCAATAACCGTGGCGCGTGCGCCGGCGGCCTGCGCTTCCTGCGAAGTGATGTCGGCGAGGGTGTGCTGGCGGTCGTTCTCTACCCGGTAGGCGAACAACTGCGTTTTTTGGCGGAGATTACGTTCGATTTGATCGTTAAGGGTTCGCGCCCAAACGCGGTGCACGGTCCACTGCAGCGTGATGGCAGCGACGCCAATCACGAGCAAAAAAACAACCATCAGCTTGACGAAGATGCGGCTTCTCAACGCGGGACCTCGAAGCGGTAGCCGGCGCCGCGCACGGTCTTCAGGTAACGCGGGTTCTCCGGATCGGGCTCGATCTTTTCGCGGATACGGCGCACATACACATCGACCGACCGCGGCGTGACATAGGCCGTGTCGCGCCAGACCGAATCGAGCAGCTGGTCGCGGGTAAAGACGCGGCCGGCGTGCCGCATAAAGTGGTCAAGCAGGCGGAATTCGGTGGCCGTGGTCGGGACTTGCTTGCCGCGAACCGTCAGCGTCATCGCCGCCGGGTCAATGTGAACGTCCTCGATTTTGGTAGGCAGCGGCGGCAGAGGCCGCTCAAAGCGGCGCATCACGGCTTTAACGCGCGCCACCAGTTCGCGCGGGCTGAAAGGCTTGGGGATGTAGTCGTCGCCGCCCAACTCGAGGCCGAGGATGCGATCGGCCTCGCTGCTTTTGGCGGTGAGAAAAATCACGGGAACCGATGCCATCGAGACCGACTGGCGAATCTGCCGGCAGAGCTCCAGGCCATCTTTCCCGGGCACCATGATATCGAGCAGAAACAGCGAAGGACGCTGGCGCTCGGCGTCGGAGACGACGATGTTGCCCGTCGCATAGAGCCGCACGTTGAAGTTGGCGCCCTCCAGATGATGGCGCACCAGGCGCGAAATATCGGGGTCGTCTTCCACCACAAAGATCGTTGGTTTCACGCACACCATTGTAGCCGGGAAATGTAACAGTTTCGTAACAAGACGGCGTAGCGCCTGCACCTTGCCGGCAGTTGCGCGGGCGCCGCGCCCTCGCGCGGGCGCCCCATCCTAACGTCGCGCTTTTTGCGATCGTGGCCCCCAGCATGCCCGGTTTTGGCGTGCTGGGGTGGAGGACGTTAGGGGGGGATTTTCGAAATCACGGTTTGTGCGGTGAGACTCTCCAATTACCCGATGACCCTATAATCAAAGAGCAAGCCCCGCCGCCCAACTAGAGTTGAGCGGGGCAAAGTAGGCCGGGCAACACCGCGCCTTTCGTCCTTACTTCTGCAATTGGACTTCTGACCGCTGCCTTCCTACCGAGCCACCCTAAACACCCTAAATACCGTGCCGTAGCCGAACGCACCGCCAGATCGGGTGGTGCCATAGAGATTGCCAAGCTTATCC
>Ga0187803_10000723_pt1 | contig 13103 bp, 5 predicted proteins | sample NC_wetland_sal_i_2_FD_132425 | JGI IMG/M metagenome (GOLD analysis project Ga0187803, IMG submission 132425) | Wetland sediment microbial communities from Neuse River Estuary, North Carolina, USA - Control_3 | ecosystem: Environmental > Aquatic > Freshwater > Wetlands > Sediment | place: USA...
CCGCTCAGCGGATCGATCAGCAGTCCGGCAAAGGGGCTGAAGTCTCCCGACCGTTCCGCGGCGGTCGGAACGTACGCCACCGCCGGCACGCCCGTAGCCAGCAAGACCGTGCCGCAGAACTGCTGATTGGGCACGGCGGGCAGCGGAAGGCTTTGGTAAGTGGCGAAATTAGCGACGCTCATGGCGCCAACTGCTGCCAGATCGCCGGCGCTATCGGGCTTGGAGATGCCGGCGACCGAACTGAACGGAACGAAGCCAACGGGGAACACAACGCACCCCGTCCCCGACCCTACGGTTTCGGTGACCGAATTGGACGTGCTGGCGCCGAAGTTGGCGTCGCCTGAGTAGGACGCGGTGAGCGTGTGGCTCCCGGCGGCCAGGGAGGAAGTCGAGAACGTGGCAGTCCCGCCGCTCAGCGTGGCGCTGCCCAGGGAAGTCGAGCCGTCCATGAATGTGACGCTTCCGGTGGCGGCGGAAGGCGCCACGGTCGCAGTCAGGGTCACGGCTTGGCCCGGAGTGGAGGTAACCGGTGAGACCGAGAGCTTGGTCGTGGTGCTGGTGGTCCCCGCCGCATTGACGACCTCGGTGAGGGTCGCGGACGTACTCGTGCTGTCGGCGCTATCCCCGGAGTAAGAAGCCGTCAGACTATGGCTGCCCACTGTCAGGGTGGAGATGGAGTAGGTGGCGATTCCGCTGCTGACGGCGGCCGTGTTAAGGGTGACGGTGCCGTCTTTGAACGCAACCGTTCCGGTCGCGGCGGCCGGTAAAACGGTCGCGGTCAGGGTCACAGTCTGTCCAAGGTTCGCGGGGTTCGGCGAGGCGGTAAGTGTCACGCCGGCGGTGGCCTGGTTGACGACTTCCACCATTAGTTGGGACGTGCTCGGGCTGTTGGACGCATCCCCGGAGTATGAAGCAGTCAACGGATGGCTGCCGACCGACAGGGTGGAGAGGACCAGCTTGGCACTTCCACTGCTGATGCTGGCCGTGCCGAGAGTGGTAGTGCTCTCCTTGAAGGTGACTGTTCCGGTGGCGCTCGAAGGATTCACCGTCGCCGTGAGGGTCACTTGCTGTCCCGCGCTCGCCGGATTCGGGGAAGCGGAGAGACTCGTGGTAGTGGTGGCGGTCGCCGCCGCAACGATCGACTCGGTGACGGCCGGGGACGTACTCGAGGCGTTGTTGCTGTCCCCGGCGTAGGAAGCCGTCAGACTGTGGGTGCCCACTGTCAGGGTGGAGATGGCGTAGGTGGCGCTCCCGCTGGCGAGCGTCGCCGTGCCGATCGTGTTCGTGCCGTCCTTGAAGGTGACGTTTCCAGTGGCGCTAGAGGGAGTCACGCTGGCGGTCAGGGTCACCGGCTTTCCCGCGTTGGCGGGATTTGGGGAAGCCGCAAAAGTCAAGGTAGTGGTTCCCTGCCCCACGGCTACCGACGCGGCCGCGGACGTGCTCCCTCCAAACTTGCTGTCACCGCCGTAGACCGCGGTGACGGAGTGGGTGCCGACTGTCAGGATGGACGTCGCAAAAGTGGCGGTTCCGTTGGATAGCGTGCCGCTGCCGAGGGCCACCGTTCCGTCGTTGAATGTGACAGTACCGGTGGCGCTGTTTGGGGTCACACTGGCGGTCAGGGTCACCTGTTGCCCGGCAGCCACGGGATTGGGCGAAACCGTAAGAGTGGTCGTGGTGGCGGCCACCTGGTTCACGGCCAGGGTGACGACGGACGATGTGCTCGCGGCATTGTTGGCGTCGCCGCCGTAGGTGGCGCTCAGCGAGTGAGTCCCCGCCGCCAGGCTGGGAATCGGGAAAATTGCGGTTCCGTTCGACAGGCTGCTGGTGCCCAGCGCGGACGTGGCATCCAGAAAGGTGACGTTTCCGGTAGCTCCGACGGTAGCCGTCACTGTCGCGGTCAGGGTCACGGGCTGCCCGGTATTGGCGGGACTGGGGCTCACCGCCAGTGTCGTGGTGGTGGCGAGCCACTTCACGGTTTGGGTGAACGGGGGCGAAGTACTCGCCAGGTAGCTGGTGTCACCGCTGTACGCGGCGGTCAGGGTGCGGATCCCCGGCAACAGGTTGGAAGTCGAGAAGGTCGCGGTTCCCCGAGTCAGGGTGGAGCTACCCAGTTGGGTCCCGTCATTCAGGAAGGTAACCGTGCCGGTGGCGCCGGTACCCGTAACCGTAGCGGTGATGGTCACCGCCTTTCCCACGACCGACGGATTCGGCGAGGCGGAAACGGTGGTCGTGGTGGCCGTCTGCGCGGCGGACGAGGAAGCGGGATCGAGCGCGGCACACGCGCCCAGCAGGGCGAAAGCGTAGACGCGTCGAAGCGCGATCATTGAGCGCCCTCCACTCCCGCGGCCGGTATGAACACCACGCACCCCTGGTTTCCGTCGCGGAGGAAGACACCGCCCGGCTGGCCGGGCCTGGCGGAAATCAGGAACGTGTCGCGGTTGCGCAAAGGCAGCAGTTGGACCGGCGCGACCCCCGAGGGAAAGGTCTGGACGTCGCCCGAAACCACGTCCACTATCGAAACAGCTTTGGCTCCCGGCCGCGCTACAAAGATCGAGCGGCCGTCCGCGGCAGGGTAGATCTTCCCGATGCCGGACAGGCCCGACGCCAGAACCCGGCTCACGGGTGCGGAAGCGACGTTCAGAGCCGAGGCCGAGGAGCGCCGGCTGAAAGCCGGCGGCAGCCAGGATTGGCTGCCCCACTGCACGAGGTGAATGGAGTCCGTGCGGCGGTCTGCGACCGCCACATCCGTGCCGTTAGGAAGGACTACCACCGAGAGGACCTCGCCAACCGACAGCAGCAGTTGGGCGGGGCCGCCAGGGGGAAGGAGGTAGACCGAGTGCCCGGAAGCAACCACCAGCAGGTTTCCGTCATCGCTCACCGCCGCCGTGAAGGGCGGCTCGGGTAACGTCGACGCGTCCAGGTCCAGGGCTACCCGGGGCGTACCGGGAAGGCCGGTAAGAAGCTGTAACCGCTGCGCTGAGGAGGAGAACAGGATGGCTGACCTGGCCCCAGGGCTGAACGCCACCCAATCGGCCGCGGGCAAGGCGCCGCCGAGCGCCTCGACACGGTCGACCGCGCCGCCCGAGAGGTCAAGGACCGCGAGCCCGGCCTCGCCCCGCTCGGTCAGCGCGAAATTCTGTCCGGGCGCCAGGCGGACGCGGGTCGTACCGGGCGGCAGGGGAAGCGGATCGCTGAACAGGTACGAGCCCGGCACTCCGGAAATGGCCCGCAACTCCGGCTCGGACGGCCCAGCGACATACCCGGCAACGGGTCCGGCGAGGTTCACCGCACCGTCTGGCAGGCCGGCGATCGGGAGCAGCAGCGAGCAGGTGCAGATAAGAGTTTTTACCATATGAATATCTGAAAATATGAACAGCTAATGGGGTGGGCCGAGGCTGACACCGGACCCTACCCCAATGGTCCCCGACGGCACGGCTGGCACGCCGGGCGACGCGGGAGTGGAACTGCTTTTGCCGCGCGAGGCCACGACGGCTGCCCCCGCCCCGGCGGCCACCACGGCGGCAATGATCCCGACGATCGCGCCGGTGGAAATTGCGGCGCCGGGCACGCTGGACTGGGCAATGTTGACGCTGGCCTCCACCCCTCCGTGCGCGGCATGCACCTTGATCTGGTAGTCGCCGGCGGTGGAATTCAGTTGCATGTGGGGCATTACCGCGCGGCCGCTGCTGTCGGCCACCACGATGGCGGTCTTCGATTCCGTGACGAACATGCCGCCCGGCCCGTTGGCGGGAAGCAGGAAGACCACCACCGCCCCGGCCACCGGTTTATGGTTCTCGTCCTCCACCTCCACGATGGTTTCGCGGGCAGTGCGCAGTTTGATGTTGTTGACCGCTCCTTCACCCGCGACGATGACCAGGTTGAGTCCCGGGGGTGCCTGAGTCTGGGGCTCCTGGGCGGACAGGAGGGCACTCGCGAGGAGCATGGGCGCCAGTAGCCGGACCCTGCGTGAAAACATTCGGTGACCCACTCCTATGGGTGGACAGGTGCTTGGAGGTTGCGACGAACCCCAAGCAAATCATAGTGCCGCCGGGAGACAGATTTTCTCAGTTTTGAAGAAATGCGTACAACGAAAAACGGCGGCGGGAGTTTTCTCCCGCCGCCGAAGGTGTTTGAGGTGCTGGTTAGCCAGGACCTATGTGCCGACCTGAATGGTCAAGGTGATGAACTCCGTGGGCATTGCCACTGTAGGGCTGCTGACGGTATCCGTCGCGCTGATCACGACCGAGTAGGTGCCCTGCGCGAGTACTGACGTGATCGTGATAAGCCCGGTATCGGAGGCCACGGAGATGCCGGTTGTCTGCGGGCCGGTTTGGGTGACCAGCGTATACGCGGGGGCCCCGTTGGGTTGGGTGGCGGTTACCGTGTCAAGGGTGTACGGCAACGCGTTCGAAGCCGCTAGAGCGGCAGCCGAGACCAGATAAATGCCCGGCCCCGGGGTCGCGGCGGCAGACAGCGTCATCGCGGGCTGCACCCACATGTTGACGGTCGGGGCTACGGTGCCGCTCGCGGGGGTGACGACGACCGGCACTTGAACCGGAGCGGTAATCGCACTGATGGTGTTGCCGCCTATGTCTTTCATCGTTGTGACAGTAGAGGCGGGCAGTTGTACGTTCACCTGATACAGGCCGGCGATGGCGTCATTCGCCCATCCGACATAGTCCAGGGTCGCCGCAAGGCCGCCGACTGTGACTCCGACGTAAGGCGAACCAGAGATGGGGAAGCAGGGAGCCAACATTCCCGCGGTGATGATTGAACTCTGGATGATCGCGCCATCGGGGAGCGTAGTGCCAAGACCCGCGGCGCCTGAGTAGCCAGTGGCGGTACCGGGCGCGAGACAGTCCGTAAAGGCTATGCTGGTCCCGTTGGTGGTTGAGTTGCTGCCTGTCGAACTTGGTACGCCGAGTCCCGTCATGTAAATCGAAATCACATCGGATTTCGACGCGCTAATCCGCATCCGGGCTGCATGCGCCGTGTCGTTCTTATTGGTGACAACCCCCGCAGCGGGACCGGCGGCCACTATGATCGCGCCGTTGGTATTCGAATCCACCACAAACACGCCGGCATCGGTGCTCGCGCTGGTGAATGTATAGGCGGGAGCGGAACTCACAGGGGTGGCCACAGGGCCGAACTTCACGTAGATGTCGTACTGTAAAGCTGGAGCTGGCGAGGTAGCGACAGTGACCTCGTTCGGAACCACCGCATTAATCTGGGTGTTGGTGGCGAATAACAGGGGGGCAGCCCAGCCGCCCGACGTTTGGCCCTTGGGATAAAACCAGACCTGGAGGGTGCGTTGGCCTTGATCGGGGGTGACCGAGTTTCCATATACGTCGAGAGCGCTTATCATAGGATACAGCACTTGGCCGGGGGCGCATCCCGTGCCGCCGGAATTACAGAAGTTGCTTCCGAAGATGGTGATGATGTCGTAGGGCGCCAGGGTTCCCGTACCTGGGGTGACTTGGACGAATGTGGAGGCGCTGGTGACGGACTGGATGATCGGCCCTGCATCGATGGTGAGGCCGATGGTGCTGGTGGCGGCGCAGGGCGGAGCCACCCCGTTGGGATTGCAGACGCCGAAGAGCACGGTTGCACCTGGCGTCGTGAAGGGCAGGGCTGCGTCAGTGGTCCCCGAGGGTACCGTGATCGTCAGTTTGATGCTTGAGCTGTCGTTCACCTGCACAACGATGTTATTGTCGGCTGCAAACGCGCCGGTGGTGGGGCTGACAAGGCCTACAAACGTCTTCTGGTTCAATAGCGTGCTGGTGACGAATCCCGATCCGTAGAGCCACACCTGGAAGCTCTGGCCAGCCGTGCCGGCCGGCAGATTAGTTGGATTGATCCCGGTTAGAGTGGCCGCTGTGGAGGGCGCCTGGACGCCGATCGTGAAGACGATGTCAGTCTGTTGCGGGTTGTTGCTGGCGCCTGCAAGAGTCCAAGTGAGCCTTACCGTGGAACTCAGTGTCGAACCGGGCGTGGCTGCGGCTAAGTCCAGTGGAGTGAAGGTTACGGAAATCGGCGACCCGGAGCTGAAGGCCAGGCCATTCATGGGCGACGCGAGCGCGCCGGCATCGAGGCTTCCGGGTGCGACGATCGAAACGGTATAGGGGATGGGCGAGCCGCTGGAAAGGGCTGTAATGGTTGCGGTGGGAGGTAATTGTCCCATGGTCCACGACAGATGGCGCGCTTGCCCTTCTACCACCGTGAGACTCGGGTTAGCGCCCAGCACGGTAAGTGTTATGTACACCTGGGTAGTCGCATAGCCCGATACGTTGAGATTAATCGTAGCGCTAGTGTTACCCATGGTCATCGAGTTGGCAACTGGCGTTACTGTGAATACCAGGGTACAACCCGGATTCGCATTGGTCAGGCAACTGGTGAAGTTCACCGTGAGCCAGGGCGGAAGAGAAGTCATGTCTACCGTGAAATAGACACTGCTCGCGGCGGTCACGACGATGGAAGCTTGTGGCTGGGTAGCCGGGTTCTTGGGATAGGAAATCAAAATCGGGCTTACGGATGTCCCGGCTCCTGCCGGCGTCACAGCTCCCAAGCTCAATTGCCCCGGACCGACGATCAGGAGGGTTACCGGAAGGCTCAGTTCTGCAAGCGCCGGCAAATTCTGCAATTTTATCGTACCAGTCTTGTAGCTGCCGACGTTGCCACTGCAATTTTGGGAGGTTGCGGTGAACTCGATATTCGTACCGAAGTTGGCGATGTTGCCGCTTGATGCGTTAGTCAGTGAGACGGTGGGGTTGACCCAGGTCGGCAGCGAAGCAGCGTCAATGGCGACCGGCACGCCCGCGGTGGGTATCGACGTCGTAACGAAGAAGTTGGCGCTTCCCGGTGTGTATGTCCCGGCGAGGGTCTTGGTGCAGGGGATCGTGATCCCGGTACTGGGCGAAGCGACCAGCGGAGTCGTGGTAGGTGAGGTAACCGTGACGGTCACGTTCTGCGTGACATCGTTGCTGGTCGTGCCGGCCAGCGTTGCTGTGAATTGCAATATCGGGGCGTAGGGAGTGGCTTCGGTCCCGGCGGCGTTGAGGGTGGGGGCGCCGGCGCAGCCCGGAAGCGTATTGATCGTGAAGACCACCGTCCCGGCGTTGGTAATCGTCGTGGAGCCGCCGGCGGATGCGGTTAGCCCGGCCTGCGCTAGGGTAAGTCCTGCTGAGGTCCCTGGGAGGGCTACTGTGAAGCTAGAGTGGGTGCCCGCCGCAGCAGTTGTGAGCGCGATGGTGACCTTCGCGGAACCGGTGGCCCCGGTGTTGGTGTTGCACGCGAGGTTAGAACCCGACGCTAGGGTTGCGGTCAGAACATTAGTGTAACCAGTGGCGTTAGCCATGCCCGTGCAAATGACAAGCGCGAGCAGTGTGACGAGAATTCGAAATCGAAACATGCGTTTAATCCTTTTCTTCCCTTTCTTGTGACCCGCGCTTGAATGCTTGGGTGACACTCCTCATATCGGCAGGCGGTTGGCTGGCCGGAGGGCGCGCGGCGTTTCTAAGGTAAAAAATCGCGAACCTGGGACTCTGGTACTGGCGTGACTACGGGAACAGGTCCAGGCCCGAGCGGGAATGGACGAGGCGCGGCCTGCCTGGCAGGCGGAAAACTACTGCGTAACGAGTCGAAAATAGTCCGGCAGGCCGGGCCTGGTCTCGCGCAGGATTTCCACGATGGCACGCCGGACGTCGAGCGGGAGGCGGGCGTAGCGCCGGTCCTTTTCCTGGCCCGACAGGATCTGCCAGAGGCGCGCGTAGACGGCCTCCCGGGCGGCCTCGGGCAAGCCGTCGAAGGCCTCCGAGTAAATCATGTAGCTGCACGGATACCGCATGAGGCGGCTTTGGAGATCGAACTGGCGCAGGGAACGGCCGCGCCTGTCGCGAGGGCCCTGGGCGGCGAACTTCTGGGCAAACCCGGACGTGCCTTCGATCCGGCCGGGGAGCGGGGTCTCGTCCACGAACAGCAGGTAGTCCGCCAGTTCCCTGGCCGTGTCGCGCAGAAGGGCGGCGGTGGGCCGCTCGTCATGGCGGGCGAAGCGGACCTCCCAACCCACGCGCGTCAGCAGGTTGGCCAGGTGCATCTGGTGTGCGAAGACCATGAGGGCCACGATGTCGCTATAAGGAGAAAGATAGGCTCCGGTATCGAATCTGCCTTCGAGCGACGTCAGATTGACGGTGGGGGGCGGCGGCTGCTCGGGGTCGGTCACGGTGGCGTTGCCCAGGTGCTTCAGCGCACCGGGTTGGCCGGTGACGTACCAGCCGCCCCAGCGCTCTTCCCACGGACTGCGATGGTCGGTGAGGAAGTCGCCCAGCCGGCGGATGGGCGCGCCGTTCGCGGCGGGGAACACGCTGCGCACCAGCATGCCGGGCACCCCCAGGCTGGACCACGATTCGTGGCAGGTCAGGCAGGAATCGCGGCGCACGAATCGCGGCTGTTCGGAGGGCTGCTGGTCGAGGGTGTAGAAGATGACGCCCTGGCGGGGATCCTCGGCGGCCAGTTCGACAAACGGCTCGTAGCGCACCCAGGCGGCGGCGACGGAGTCATTAAAGAAGATGGTGCGCGGGTTCTGCGGGTTGATCAGGGGCATCTGGAGGCTGGTCTTGGAGAAGACGGCCATCTGCGACTCGATGGGGATGTCAAGCGCCTGGAGCACGGAGCGCAGCCAGCCTTGCGGGGCCTCGAAGCGGAGGTGGACGGCGCCCTCCTGGAGCTGGCGGTTGAGGCGGGCGACGGGGTCGTTGGCGGGCGCTGTCGAATACTGGATGGCGGGGTGGTCGAGGCCGCCGGCAAAGAGGCCCTCGAGGTCGCCGGACCAGGCCGCGGCGGCGGCGATCAATCCCGCGGCGAGCCAGAGAAGGCGGCGCATTCTTTGATTATGGGGCAGTTTTGGGGTTGGGGGTTGGGGAAGGTGGCTCGCTTCGCTCGCGTCTTTTTTGTCTGGCTTCGCGGGTGGAGGCCAAGGCGGCCGGGATGCTCCAGCATCCGGGGATTGTCGCAATTCACGACGAAGGCGAGTACGGTGGACAGGTTTACCTGGTAATGGAGTTGATCGAGGGACGGACCCTGGATCAATTGCTGGAGGCCGGCGCCTTGCCCATTCCGAAGGCCTTGGCCATACTACGCCAAGTCGCTGCCGCGCTGGACTACGCGCATGGCAGGAAGATCGTCCATCGCGATATCAAGCCCGGCAACATCATCGTGCAGTCTGACGGGACGGCCAAGATTCTGGACTTCGGCATCGCCAAGAGCGAACTTCTGGCAGGCCCTGGAACCGGGCTTGGGCTGGTGTTTGGCAGCCCGCACTATCTATCTCCGGAACAACTTTTCGGTCAGCCGGCGAATGCCTTCAGCGACCAGTGGAGCCTGGCGGTGACTGCGTTCGAAGCTCTGACCGGGCGCCAGCCGTTCGCCGCCGAAAATCAAGCCATCCTCACTTACCAGATCTGCCACGCCCCGCACGCCGACCCTCGGTCGCCGCATGCGCCCATGCCGGACGCGGTCGTGGCTTGCTTCTCCAGGGCGCTGAACAAGCAGCCGGAAGCGAGGTTCCCGGACTGTTCGGCGTTCGTGGCGGAGCTGGCGCGTGGCTTTGAGAATGCCACAACGGTCAAGTGGCCGACGCCCGAGATGTCGCGGGAGCGGCACAATCTGGCGCGGGCGGTTTTTGAGCGGGCGCGCGAACTCCCCGGTTTCCAAAGGGCGGCATTCGTGGCCTCGGCATGTGGCGGGGATCGCGAGGTGCAACAGGAGGCGGAAAGCCTTCTGGAGGCCAGCGGCGAGGCGCAGTCCTTTCTGGAACAGCAGACGCGCCTGGAGCAGGAGACGCGGAGGTCGGTCCGGATTGGCAGGTACGTGGTGATCCGCGAGTTGGGCCGGGGAGGCATGGGTGTGGTCTATGAAGCCGCCGACCCGCAACTCGGCCGGCGCGTGGCCATCAAAACGATCCATCCGCAAGCTTCGACGAACCCGGCGGAGGCCGCGGAGCTGCGCGATCGCTTCTTGCGCGAAGCGCGCTCCGCGGCTGCGCTATCGCACCCGGGAATCGTGAGCGTTTACGACAGCGGCGAGGACGGTGGTGTGGCCTACATCGCCATGGAACTGGTGGAGGGCCCGCCCTTGGACGACTACCTCAAGTCGGGCGGGCGCCCGCCGCTTGCTCAATCGGCGGACATTGTGCGGCAGGCTGCCGTGGCACTGGACTACGCGCACCAGAAGGGCGTGATCCACCGCGATATCAAGCCGCCCAATCTCCTGCTGCACCACGGGACCCAGGTAAAGATCGCCGACTTCGGCCTGGCGAGGATCATGTTCGCGCCTAAGTACACGGTCACGGGAGTGGTGATGGGCACGCCGGAGTATATGTCGCCCGAGCATATCGATGCGCACGAAGTCACCGGGAAGTCGGACCAGTTTTCGTTGGCGGTGATCGCGTATCAGTTACTCACGGGGGCAATGCCGTTTCAGGGCGGCTCCGCGGCATCGATCATGCATAAGATCGTCGCGGGGCCGCGTCCCTCGGCACGGGCTGTCAATCCGGCCTTGCCGGCCGCTGTGGATGAGGTGTTGCAGCGGGGGATGGCTCAGTTGCCCGAGCAACGGTATGCGACTTGCACCGAATTCGCCGGCGCGCTGGAGGCCGCGCTGCGCTTGCGGCAGAAGGCGCCGGTCGCGCTGGAGTCAGGCCGCCTCCGTAGTTGCGCGGTTGTAGTCTCGTTGCTGGTTCTGGTGGCGCTGGCAGCAGGGGCGCTGTACCATTACCGGGGTTCCCGGGAAACAGCGATGATGGCAACGGCTCGTCCACCGGTCAATGCGCCGACAGTTCCGTCCGGAAGTCAGGTGCCCGTGCCGATGGTACCGTCCGGAGGTCTGACGCCGGTTGCGTCCACTCCGCCGACCAGTCCGGCGGGCGATCCCGCCCAGACCGTGCCAGGACCTGCAGCGCCCAGCAACCCTCCGCCCGAGAAGGCTTCGCCATCCCCGAGCACGGAGCTGTCTGGAAGCAATCCTGTCAAAGCGGATGCAGCGCGGGGAAGCCCAAACGCCCAGCCGACGGTTGGAGCGCCGCCGCCAACTGTCATCCGCGTCCCTCCCGCCCCGGCCACCGACTCCGTAGCCGAGTTGCAGAAAGCCGCCGGCGCCGGTGACGCGGCAGCCATGGAGAAGCTGGGACAAATGTACGAGCGAAGCAACAATACTCCACAGAGTGCGCCCCAAGCCTTCTATTGGTACAAGAAGGCGGCGGATGCCGGCCGGGTGTCCAGCATCTATCGTCTGGGCCTTCTGTATGAGACCGGTAGAGGAACCGTGAGAAACGTCAACGAAGCTGTCCGCCTCTACCAAAGGGCAGCGGCGGCAGGCAGCGCCGAGGCTTCGCAGCGGCTTGCGGGACTACCGACTGCCGCTACCCGGCCTGCGCCGACGCCGGTGGAACCAAGAGAACCCCCGGCCAACCCGGGAGCCATCACCGTTCGCGTGCCAGCCACCGCTCCGTGGACCGACACCGGGATCAATCTGCGCGCAGGGGACACAGTTACGGTAAGAGCCTCTGGAGTGATTGCCGTAACCGTTGACGGGCTGGTTCCGCCGAAGGCTCCCGGCGGCTTTGCTCCCAACTGCGGCGCAGCAGCCACCTTCTATCATCATCCCTTCGGACTTCTCCCAGCGCCCAACCTGCCGTGCTGGTCATTGATCGGGCGCGTGGGCAATGGAAACGCTTTTGAGGTTGGCGTGAGAACGGTCTTCCGCGTTCGATCGGGCGGGCGGTTGTACCTCGGAGTCGACGACGATAACTTTGGAGATAACTCGGGCTTTTGGACGGCCGCAGTCTCTTTACAGAGCGGCCGTTAGGGCAGGCAGCGCCGGCCACGCGGAGACCGCAGACTGAGTTGACCCTACATTCCTGAAAACTGTCGACGTGGATCGAAAACGGACTCAGTCCGCTCCGGCATCGTTCTCCGCAGGCGCAATGAAAGAAGGCTGCGGCGAACCGTTGAAGTCTCGCGTCCCGGCAGGGTCTTGTTCGCCGTGCCAGCGGGTGAATGAGTCCTTGACCACGCGGGAGATCGCGACCCGGTTCTGGACGGCCAGCTTCAGCCATTGCCAGGCTCCCTTCTGCGGGAAATAGATTCCGCGGAAGAACAGCCGGGCCATCAGGTGGCTGATTTTGTAGGCAGCCGGCTCGTCCGCAATCGACTCCAGGGCTCTCCCGGTCGCGGCAGGGCTGTAGGAATTCGTCCAGGCGTACCGAACCTCATCCTGCACTTCGGGAATCGAGATCTTCCGAGGCGTGTGCGCCATGCGGAAGGGGGCGAACTCGAGCCAGTGTTTCGGCCGGATCAGCCGTCCCTCCTTTTCCAGGCGGGCATACAAAGGAGTCGCGGGAAACGGAGTGATCTGTCCAAAGACGGGCAGCGTCGGCGGCCACCGGCGAATCTCGGCGAGGGTGCGCTCGCCCACCCCGGGAGTATCGTGATCCAGCCCAAAGATGAAGGAAGTGATGGCGTAGACGTGGCGCCGGGCCAGCGACTCCAGCACGCGCGCGTAATCCGACGGTTTGTTGAAGCTCTTGTTGACGCTGGCGAGATTGGCGGGGTCGATTGACTCCATTCCGATGAAGATCCATCTTCCTCCCGAAGCGGCGATCAAATCGAGCAGCTCTTCGTCGCGCAGCAGGTTGGCGCTGATCTGCCCCACCCACGACAGCTCGGCTCCGGCCGCAATGATATCGCGCAAAAGCGCCTTGGTGCGCTTGACGTTGATCGCGAAATTATCGTCTACGAAGAATACGGCGGCCTGGCCGCGGGTGCGGCGCGCGCGCTCCTTGATCTTGAGCATCTCGCCGACGATGCTGCGGTTGGACCGGAACCGGATCGAGTCGCCAAAGAACCCGGTGACCGTGCAGAATTCGCATCCATAAGGACAGCCGCGTCCGGATTCAATGGGGATGATGTGAAAGCTCTCCCAGGCGTACCCGAAGCGGCGCATGACCGGACGCAAGAGGCCGGGAATCCGGTTGAACTGCCGCAGGTCGATGGAGTCCCACGGGATTGCCGGGTAGTCCTGCAAGGTGGGCTTGCGCTCCTGCCCGAACA
>Ga0187803_10000724_pt1 | contig 13072 bp, 19 predicted proteins | sample NC_wetland_sal_i_2_FD_132425 | JGI IMG/M metagenome (GOLD analysis project Ga0187803, IMG submission 132425) | Wetland sediment microbial communities from Neuse River Estuary, North Carolina, USA - Control_3 | ecosystem: Environmental > Aquatic > Freshwater > Wetlands > Sediment | place: USA...
AGGATAGTCCAGATTGGAGACGTGGACACCCAAGCTGATGGCGGAGTGCACGTAAAGAACACGAGGGAGATTGGGACGGTGGTCGGCCTTAGGACTGAGAACAAGGGGAAGAGCAACCGGAGGCTGTACTTCACAGTCCAGTGAACGCAGTTAATAACGCACTCCTGACTCTGGTCCGCATGCCAAGTCGGAATGATGAAGACGCACTCTTGAGTGAGGAGGAGGTCCTGATAACCTTCGTCCGTTCCAAGAACGGAAAGACTCGGACGATCCCTGTCTGGTTCACCTTGAATTCGGGGAAGATGGAGCTTCTGCCCATGTACGGCCTGAAGACAAAGTGGTTCGTTGACTTGGAAAGAAGCGGACGGGTAGGTCTGGGAGTCAAAGGATGGAAAAAGGACGCGAAACCGACTTTCGTTCGGGACCCTAAGACGGTGGACGAGATCAAGGAAAGGTTCAGCGTGAAGTACGGGAAGGGCAAGGTGAAGAAGTACTACCCCACTTCCGAGATTGCCCTTGAGATTCCGCTCTAATGGTCTACCTTCTTCGAGCTACCCAGAGAGGCATCCGTTTCGCCGTGCAGTTGCCGCAATAGGTCTTCATCGCCCTGCTGCCTTCGTCAAAGATTGTAGTAGAATGAGACATACACACCAGCGCTCCACATTCTGCGCATGTCGCTACCGCGTGGCCCTTGCATACCGAGCATCTTGCCATTCGTTCACCCCCAATTTTCCTGCGTCGAACGGGCAGTGACCGGGGTTCGTCGGAGCCGGCAGTGCGAGTCAGGCGCGATTCTTTCTGAACCAGGGCAGGTAAATAAAGACGATGTTCAAATTGGGAGCTTGACATCCCCCGGAAAACTGATGATTCCTCTGGATTCGAGTTCACTCGCGAGCGTCTCCGCCCTTTCGAGGGAGACCCAGCTGCTCATGGCTTTGGCGTTTCCGTCTGCGTCGCAGATGACGAGAGCGGCGGTCTCGTTCCTGCCCGGGACCACCTTGTGCAGCATCTCGTCCCCCACTGGCGTCCAGTCTGCGATTCCGTACTTCAGGAAGAGCATCGGGTAGCAGGGGCCAGCCACCTCCTGTAGGAGTGCGACAGCTCTGTTCACCCTTTTCCTCCCCTCCTGGACGGCTGCGAAATAATCCACGTCCTTTCAGCCTCCCAGGTACAGCAATGTGAACACTCCGAGCAGAGACAGGAGGACCCCCAAAATCTGGTTCAGCTCTAGCCGCTCCTTGAGGAAGGCGAGCCCGTAGCTGGCCGCTACTGCACCCCCCATGCCTGAAAGGGCCGTCACGATGGGAAGGGCGCCCCCGGCAGCGGCTAACCCGTAGGTGAAGGCGAGGAACCCGAAGGCCTCGAGGACTCCCATGGAAACCATTTTCACCGAGAGCACGTCCCGGGTGGGTCTCACCTCCTGCTTCATAACTGGGGCGAGAAGGAAGCCCGCCAGTATCGCGATGGTCCGGAGGAACATGACGGGGAGGACAACGCTGACGGAGGGCTCGGCGTAGCCGATCCCGATGTAGACCATGCCGAAGAAGAGCGAGGCGCCCAGACCCAGGCCGACCCCTCTCGTCAGTCCGGGCGAACCAGTTCCGCGGAGGTATGACCGGAGCTCCGAGAACCGGGTCGACAGCAGGATTACCCCTAGGATTATCCCTGCGATGGCGACCATCTGGACAGACGACAGGGAAGCTCCGAGGATCGCGACGGCCAGGACGGCTGTGACAGCGGGATAGGTGTAAACGATTGGGGCGACGACCGAGACAACACCCCGGTGAAAGGCGCGGTAGAGGAAGACGAAGGCGATGAAGTTGAGGATCCCAGCGACGACCAGCGCTAGCACGGGATAGGTTGGGAACGTGAGGTTGGGGCTGATGACAGGCACAAGTGCCAGGATTGCAACAAGGGTGACCAGATGCGAATAGATGATGGTCCTGTAGTATCCGACCCTCTCCGACTGGCTTCTGGACATGAAGTCGGCCGTCCCCCAGCAGAAAGCCGCCGTCAGGCCGGTGGCGATGGAGGTATACACCAAATTGTCTTGCTGACGATGCCCCTTCGGTTCTGCTTTAAGAGCCGTCCTGAGGACGGGGGACCGCTTGAAGATAGATGCCGAAGTGGCAGTCGACTCGCCGGCAGAGGCGGCGGAACTGGCAAAGAAGGCCGAGGCCTACGGGTTCGATTGCTTCTGGGTCAACGAGACCAAGCACGACCCCTTCGTCCAGCTTGCCCTAGCAGCCGCTTCCACTGACAGGATAGGCCTCGGCACGTCGATAGCGCTTGCGTTCACGCGCAGCCCGACCACACTGGCGTACACGGGGTGGGACCTCCAGAGCGTTTCAGATGGGAGATTCATCCTTGGCCTTGGGAGCCAGGTGAAGGGGCACATTGAGAGGAGGTTCGGGATGAGGTGGGAGGCGCCCGCACCCAAGATGAAGGAAGTCGTCCTGGCCCTAAGGTCAGTGTGGGGAAGCTGGCAGTCCGGCACAAAGCTTGACTTTCGGGGCCGGTTCTTCAATCTGGACCTGATGACCCCATTCTTCACTCCAGGCCCCATCGAGCACCCCGTCATACCGGTCTACATCGCAGGGGTCAACGAGGGGATGTGCAGGGTAGCCGGGGCGGTAGCAGACGGACTTCACGTCCACCCGCTGCACACAGTGAGATACTTGAGGGAAGTGATCCTCCCCGCGTTGGCCAAGGGAGCCGCCAAGGCGTCGAGGAAGAAGGGAGACGTGGTCGTCGCAGCGTCAGTCTTCTCGGCGGTGGGGGAGACGCGGACTGAGGTGAGGGAGGTGAAGGAAGCGATGAGACAGCAGATTGCCTTCTACGCTTCAACAAGGAGCTACAGGAAGGTGATGGAGCTCCACGGCTGGGGGGACGTGTGTGACAGGCTGCATGCCCTCTCTGCGAAGGGGGAGTGGCAGAAAATGGGGTCAGAGGTGAGCGACGAAATGCTGGGAGAGTTCGTTGTCGAGGGGAGCTGGGAAGAAATTGGAGCCACCGTCAGAAAGAGGTACGGGGAGCTGGTCGACAGGGTCAGGCTGTACCTCCCGTTCGATGGCGACTCGAAGTGGAAGAGCCTGGTCAGCGGTTTCAGAGCCTGACGCTGATTTCAACGGCGTCGCCAGGCCCTGATCCGAAGCTAGGTGGAGCTTCCCTGTAAGTGCTCTGATAGGCGCCAGAGTTCCTGACGTAGTCGAGGTAGGGGGCGACCTCTTCGGCGTGGGATTTCACGTTGTCAGCCACCACGACGCTCCCTCTGTGAAGGAGGGGTTCGATCGTCTTCAGGTAAGCGAGATAGTCCTCCTTGACAGCGTCGAAGAATGCCATGTCCAGGTGCCCTCCCAGAGTGGGGAGGACCGTCCTGGCGTCTCCCACGATCACCTCGACACGGTCTGCGAGCCCCGCCTTGGCGAAGTTCGAACGCGCGATGCGTGCCATGTCTTCTCTGAGCTCGACGCATGTTATCTTCTGACCGTCCTTGAGATGCCTGGCCATCCGGATCGCGCTGTAGCCGACGAGCGTCCCGACCTCGAGAATCGTTGAGGGCTTGTGCTTCTCAATGACCTCGTCGAGAAAGGTCCCCCGCTTCGGCCCTATGATGGGGAGACCCTGCCGAGGAGCCAGCTCCTCTATGGACGACAGCACCTCTTCAGGCTTCATGTCGGGACTCGGCCGCACTTGGGTGTAAACCTGTCGGTGGCCTCTCTTCAAGGGGATAATCTTTTTGTAGCGGAAACTGAGGTTTTCGCCGATTTACATGTCTTCAGAGCAAGTGGACGTCAAGGAGGTCCAGAGGCAGATTTCAAAGGTCGTGGACCCCGAAATCGGCATGCCCATCGTCGAAATGAACCTGATCGACAAACTGGACATCAAGGACGGGCAGGTGGACGTCGAGTACCATGCCACTACGCAGTACTGCCCGCCGGTGTTCGCGTTGAAGATCTCCCAGGACCTGAAGGACGGTCTGATGCAGGTCAAGGGCGTAAAGGGCGTGAAGGTCCTCGTCACAGGGCACTACTTCGCCGACGCCATCAATAGGCAGGTGAACAAGCCCGCGCCGGGTCCGGATTCGCCGCCTGCCGAGCAGGCGCCGAAGCAGTAGCTAGAGCAGAGTAAGAGCTGCTGCAAGCGCACCCAGTCTTGCAGTGGTCTCGTCCCGGGCGCCGCACACAATAACCGCGTCGTCGTTCTTCGGTTTGAGCTTCTCCCTGAGGGTCGGCCATGCCCTGCTCGGGAAGTCCTTCTCGCAATCTGAAGATCCTCCAGGAATGGTGAACTTGTTCCCCTTGATGACGTAACTTGTCGCACCAGTGGCGCCAACGCGAATCGAAGAATCTCGCTGGTAGATGCCATTCGTAATCGACGCGCCCTTCGACCTTACCAAGACTCCGACCTGCGATTTTCCCACCGAGAGCGGAGAACCATCAATGGGAATCAATGGCGTGACTTTCCTCAAGATGGATTGGTACAACGCCTCTCCGGAATCCGTCAGATGGCATCCAAATGGATCTGCCTTCACGTATCCTCCATGGCGAAATTTCTTGAGTATCGTTCTTACCGATCCCTGCCCAAGACCTGATTGCAGAGCAAGTGATTGCCTACTAATCGTTCCTGCGCCGCCGATTGTCAAGAACGCCAAGATAGTATGCTCCTTTCCAAATCCGGGATTTGGACCTGGTTCGTGTTTCTCCGCAAGTTTGAGCAATCCCGAAAGAGATGCCAACTTGGGTGGCTCGGCCAGGGGTATTCTATAACCCGTTCCGTCAATGAACGACTCGTCTAGGATGATCACTTCAAAACCTGTGATAAGACTCAAGATAGAATCGCTGAAACCCTCCCAGGTACGTGAAAGTTCTCGGTGAGAGCTGAGTAATCCTTTCGATTGGAAGTCTTTAAAACGGGCTGGCTGGATTATCCAGCCAACATGCGACACTCTGATGTCGCCAGAGTCGCGCTCTTCACAGCAGTGATCGTCGGTTCAGACCTCGCGCTTTCTGGGCCGGAGTTCTCCAACATCAAGCTCCTGGACACGCTCGTCTTCGTGTCTGGCTACCTTTTCGGGTTCAGGGTGGGAGCGGCGGTGGGGTTACTGTCGGAGACGATCTGGAGCTTCCTTAGCCCCATAGGGATGGCCGGGGCAATCGCACCCTTCCTCGTGGGAGGGGAGCTGCTCTTCGCCGCGGCCGGGTGGGCCGCCTCAAGGCTCTGGGGGCCGAGGCCTCGCGCCGTATCGGAGCACGCCCTGTTCATCGGAGCCCTCCTCGCCATCTGTGCCTTCGTATGGGATCTTGAGACCAACGCAGCCACCGCGCTCATCGCCTACTGGCCCAGTCCGGGCACCCCTCAGCTCCTGGGGACGATGTTCAATCCCGCGACGCTGCTGTTCGCTCTGGCGCACGAGGGGAGCGACTTCGCATTCGGGTGCCTCCTCGCGCCGAGCTTCATCCTTCTAATTCCCAAGGCCTTCGGGAGGCGCGCGTAACGCCGTCGAAGGGCGTGTTCTTCGGGGTCGTCGTCTTTCTGTTGGCACTTCTGGTGGTCAGCGGGACTGCAGCCGCAGTGTACTACGGGCAGTATCAGACCGAGGCCTCCCAGAACCAGCGCTATGTGGGGGAGCTCAGCACGGCCCTCGCAAGCTACAGGTCCCTGTCGGGCTCATTCAATGCCAGCCTTGGGGACTACAACAGGACCCTGTCGCTGCTCGCTACTGCTGTCGCGAGCCTGAACACAAGCACCCCTGCATACCGGAACGCAAGCGTCGCCCTCTCATCGCTCTGGAACTCGTATCAACACCTGGCAGGTGCCGCCGGGAGGAAGGCGCTCGTCTATGGCGTCCGCATGCTGCTCGACTTTGGGAACGGGACGTTCAGGTGGTACAACGATTCAACCGCCCAGCCCGGGTGGAACGGCTACGTGACGAGCCTTGTGCTTCTCAACGGTAAGGTCGAAGCCACCTGGTACCCCCAGTATGGTGAGCACTTCGTAACCGGACTGGACGGGGTGTCGCAGACAACTTCGTTGTACTGGGGTGTTTGGGAATATGGCGGAGGGGAGTGGACCTACCTGCAGACTGGGGCGGACCTCTTGCAAATCCACAATGGCACCACGTTCGCGTGGGCCCTCTGCGGCTACGACGCCAACTACCATCCTACATGTACCCCCTGATCTACTACCTACCGTACCAGGTAACTGGTAGCGTGGGTCCTGAGGAGGAGCTCAGCCTACAGAGAAAAGTGACGGAGGTCCCCTGAACCTGATTCCTCTTGGACCGTCTAGCCTAATGTGCCTGCGCCTGTTCATTGGCCCTGTGACGGCTCGGTTGCCAGTTGAACACGGGAATCAACGATTCCTGACCAACGGCTCAACGGGGTTGACAGCCCGCGATTGCTTAAGAGCGCTGGAGCGCACAGCTACGGCAGTTGACGGCGACCGAGGAAGAGATGAAGGCGTTGGTGGTGGCGCTTATCCTCGACTCGAAGCCTGAGGATGCGATCGGCCTCCTTTCACGCTGGTACAGGGTCTCGAAGCCTGGGCTCAGTGTGGGGGTGGTCGAAGGGAGGACCAAGGGGGTGGCGGCAGTCTATTCGCAGAGAAGGAAGGAGATCCTGGCCGCGAAGCGCGAGTACCTCTACGACCCGTTCGTGATGATACACGAGTTCTACCACCACCTCAGATCTGCGAGCGGGCGCCACAGGGGCACGGAGAAACAGGCAGACAAGTTCGCCCTTGACTTCATTGAGGCCTATCAGCGGCTGGCCTCGGCTCGGCGGAAAATGGACGTCTAGAGCCCCATGGCGGACCAGATATCGTCGTCGTCGTCGAGCAGCACGAAGCCGCACATGTTGCACTTTGTCCCCCTTATCACTGCCTTCCCGTCAGGGCCGAGCTTCTTCTCGTACTCTTCCATCTGCCCTGCGTGGCAGCGGTCGCAGATCAACCCCGTCGGCGCCGCCCTAGAGAGCGTATTAAGATAGGCCCGGGAAAGGGTTCAGTTGGTTTGACGGCAGATGCGCCCCCGAGAGGAACAATGAAACGGTTGTCATTCAGCACACCGACGGTCGGACCGGACAAGTGCATCTTCTGCCAGATTGTCTCCAGGAAGTCACCGTCGAGCATTGTGTACGAGGACGCCAAGTACATCGGTTTCCTTGACGCCTTCCCCTTTTCGAGGGGCCACACCCTTGTCTGCCCCAAGGAGCACGGGGAGACCATCTGGGACATGAAGGAACAGGACATTGCAGAGCTCTTTCAGGTTGCCTTCAGGGTGTCCAAGGCCGTCGTGGGAGCCGTCGGGGCTGACGGATTCAGATTCGTCCAGAACAACGGAGAGGCAGCAAATCAGGTCGTTGCCCATGTCCACGTGCACGTCATCCCAGTGAAGATGGAAGACAGGGGGAGGTTCTCGAACAGGAGGCGGTTCAGCCCTCAAGAGATGGAGGAGACCGCCAGGTCGATACGCTCCGAGATGGGCCCATCCTAGCGGAAGCGGCTAGGTGACGAACACGGAGATGGACGTGATCGACGAACCAGTGTCAGACCCTGTCAGAAGGTAAATTGTGTATGCACCAGGGCCGTTGCTCTTGATGAAGGGCTCAAGGGCGAAGGCTATGTCCACCGAACTGGACGAGAAATGCCACGTGTCTGCGCACACTGTGGTCCCGGTGGTGAACTGCCCACAGTCCCCAAGGAAGCCTGTGCGGGGAAGGACGCCGCCGACGAATGTCCCGGGCCCGTACTCGTGGGGCCCGCTGTTCAGGGCGTCGCGGCTGGTCGCGGCCGGGGTGCTGTCGAAGGTCACGTATATCGAGCCGGGAGCGGTCACAGCCTGTGTGGGCACCCCCTTCATGGTCACGTAGTAGGGGCTCGATGACGACGACGAAGCAGTTGTGAAAGTGAGGCTGACGTAGTCGTTCTCGAACTCCTCGTCGAAGTAGACGTAGGTGCTGTTGTAGGCCACTCCTATGGAGACTTCGTTGTGGATAGGAGCCAAGATGTTGTACCTGTGGCCGTTGGCGCAGCAGGAGTTGTCGTTGTTGACCATGGAGTACTCGAGGGACTTGATGGCGTCCTCGACCGAGCTTGTGGTGAGGAAGTGCGGCAGAGAGTAGTAGAAGTAGGCTACGTTCTCGAAGTCGGCTCCACGCCCGCCAAGAAGTGTGTAGCGCATGTACGGCTTGTACCCTTGGGTGTCGTTGTGGCTGAAGTATCCGTAATACAGCATAGAGTCGGCGTGTTGCTGCGCCGCCTGATTGAAGCTTAGGGTGACCGGACCCGTCCCATTGGCGGACCTGTCCTGATTGATCAGCCCCAGGGCGTAGTTTGCCAGGGTGCAGTAATCGGAAGGATAGCTCACGTCTGCAGTCTCGTTTCTGATGTCAGGAGCGGAGAGGCTCTTGACAGACACCGCGCTGGAGCAACTTGCGTAGCTGGTTGTAGATATCGCAGACGTCGCGTTATATTGCGCCGTGGACGAGGTCTGTGTGCCCGGCCCTGTGGTGGTGGAGCCTGACAGGATAGAGTATCCCTGTTTCAGCGCAGACGAAAGGTAGGGACCTGCCACAAGAAAGGCGGCGAGTAGCACGATGGCCCCTAGGATGAGTCCGACTGCCCGGCGCGACCTCCGAGGTGGGGGCTGGCTCACCGGCGACCCTTCAAGTGGGAAGGAACGTCTAGCAACGGAGCCGATTTTCAAACCAGAAAGGAGGCTGTAGGGTCACGATATTAAGCCAACTGTATTTTCTTTGCGTTCAATTCGGTTGAATGGGGAAGGGCCCATGGCTGCGGCTCCGGGCCACAACCATGAAGACCCACCTATGCGATGAGATTTGCTGGCTACGCTGTCAGGCCTTCGTCTTCCGGCACGATAACTCCCGCCGGGATCTCGGGGAAGCTCTCCTTCATTCTCTGCTCCGCGACTTCAGAGGCCTCCTCCAGGACCTTCTGGGCGTCCTCGTTGGCCGCGTCGAAGTTGAGCGAGAAGCCACCCGTTGTGCTGGCGTCCACCAGGACGCTGCTCAGCAGGCCTGAGATCTCGCTGATCTCCTTGTCTGCCTCGGGGAGTACCATTCTCAGTCCCTCCTTCATGTTCTTGATGACAGACACGGCCGGGGCGAGTGTGCTTGCGATTTCGCCCAGGTCGTTGATCGTACCGAGCCTAAGCGATATCTGCTCCATGGCGAGCTGGGCCTGGGTCACCATCTTACCCATCTTCCTGACCTCGGCGAGCTCGTTGGCATAGACGGCCGCGTGCTGCATGTCGTGCTTGGCCATGGACGCGACGACGTTCTTGAAGATGGTCGAGTCGCGCTGTTTGATTCTGTTCACTGTGCTATCAAGCTGGGAGATGAGAAGACGGATCTGCCTGTTTGCCTGCTCAATCATTGACTTGAGAGGCGTGGGTGGGATGACTGATCCCCTTAGCCTGTCGACCAGGCCAGGGGCCTTCTCCTTCTTTTCCCATTTGGATGAAAAGCTCATGCTAAGCCCGCTCATCTCTCGAAGTTCCAATATACCGGGGGCTCTAATCCGGATGCCAGTTTGAAGAATAATTGTTGACCGTGACGGCTCGCAGGAGTCTAGGCTGAAATAGGATTCCATAAGACGCCACGGCCGGGTTGAGGAAGGAGGGAGGGCTCGTGTATCTTACGGCAGAGGAGATGGCCGAGGCGGACAGGGCGGCCATCGAGGATTTCGGAATAGATGTTGTTGCTCTGATGGAGAACGCGGGATTTGCGACTGCGCAGCTCGCACGGAAGATGCTCGGAAACGACGTTGACGGGAGGGAAGTCTGCTGCCTTGCGGGGAAAGGGAACAACGGAGGAGACGGGCTTGTGGCTGCAAGGCGTCTTCATGGCTGGGGGTGCAGGGTTACTGTGGTCCTCGGAAGCAAAAGGTCTGAACTGAGGGACATACCGGCGAGGCAGCTCTCCTCAGTTGAAAGGAATGGAATTCCGGTCTTGGATTCCGAAGGGGATTTCGGTGGAGCCGAATTGCTCATCGATGGGCTCCTCGGCTACGGCTCGAAGGGGAACCCCAGGGAACCGACTTCGGGGCTGATTCGCAGGGCGAACTCCTCGGGGATTCCCATACTCGCGGTTGACATACCTTCTGGCCTTGATGCGACAACTGGCCAGCCCAGTGACCCGTGCATCGCAGCGAATGCGACAGTGACGTTTGGGCTCCCGAAGACAGGGTTCCTTGATCCAAGGGCTCGGGAAAAGGTTGGGGAGTTGTATCTAGCTGATATTTCGCTGCCGAAGCCCATCTACAGCAGGTACGCCCAATCTCCCGCGATTTTCGGAAAAGACACTCTGGTAAGGGTGTGGTAGGTCGGAAGGTTCGGCCCCCTTCAAGACTTTTGAACCAAGCCGACGTTACCGGCTGGGGCATGAACAGCCAGAGCGACGAGATGAAGTGCCCGAAGTGCGGGAGGCTCGAGCTGCGGGAGACGCCGCAGGGGGTTACCTGCCGTGTCTGTGGCCATGCACTCACTCCCGGAGAGAACGACAGATTCAGGCTCTACAAGCTGCTCAAGGAAGACGAGAAAGGGAGCAAGCGCCCCCGCAGCATCTGAAAGGCTGAAACCGTTTAACTGGCCTCCGATGGCGGGGCCGCGAGGATGTCTGTAAGGGTCAGCCCCATTTCGAAGACGGCAGCGATTCTGATCATAGCGATAGGAGCATTCGTACTCCTCGGCGGCTTCGTCACGGGGGACCTCGCCAGCTACATCGCGGGTTCTGCGTTCATCATTCTCGGAGTGATACTGTACGTGCTCCTGATTTGGTTCACAAAGAAACTACGGAGAGAGATAGGCGAAATCGAGAAGGATCAGACCGCAGGCGCCTGAACAGACACGAACCTACTCTTCAGATTTCTCTCCCAGATTCTTGCCGCGAGATAGCCGCCGATCGCCCCTTCGACTACTCCGATGACAACAACTACCATGCCGAGCTCGAGGTCCGTCGATGGGTCGTTGGGGAGGAAGCCGAGCGACACGAGCGCCGATAGGGTTGCGAAGTAGGCTGTGAGGCCCGTAACTGCCGAGCTGATTGTCAGAGCCGCGGCCAGGCGTTTGCCGTTGACCACGGTCCCCACCCGGGCGGCGAGCAGAGGCCCCAGCAGGTCGACCATGATCCCGAATAGCAGGGCAAGGGGGAGGACGAAGGGAGCGAGGACGGGGACACTCACGGCTTCATAGACGGTTAGGAGAATCCCGTTCACGAGCTCCACCAGGGTGGCACCCCCTCTTCCGAGAAGGGCGAATCCCAGCCCGACGAGGAGGGCTTCGAATATGACCAGGAAGTCAGCGTACGGAGCAAGGAGAGGCCCCTTGATGAGGAAGATGATGACGCCCAGAAGAGTGGCCGTAGTCAGACGCCGTGAATCCAACTGTTTCGGCCGCCCTGGGGACCGGCTATTTAACGCTCATTATATGCCGCACTGGTTTTCCAAGGGCCTCTGCCGTTTATCACAGGGGACTCCCATGGGGTGGCGACAGATGCAGTGGAGCTCCGGTTGAGGAATGTCGCTTAGCCAAACGGTGAGGGGGCCTGCCGGAGCCTACCCGGAGCGGAGGCGCTGGGACGCGATTGTGGTGGGGTGCGGGGTCATGGGCGCGGCCGTGAGCTACAACCTTGCCAAGAGCGGGCTGCGGGTCCTCAACTTGGAGAGGTTCGGGGTCAACCACAAGTTCGGGTCTTCCCATGGAAAGACGAGAATCATCAGACTCGCATACTACGAGGACACAAGATACGTGCCACTACTGCGGCGGGCCTACGAGGCCTGGAAGGAAGTCGAGTCGAAGTCAGGGAAGAAGCTCCTGCAGATCACGGGCGGGCTAATGGTGGGAAGGGAGGACGGGGAACTAGTCTCTGGTGTGCTGAGGAGCGCGAACGCCCACGGGCTTCCCCACGAGACACTGTCCGCGCCGGAGGCAGAGAAGAGATTCGAGGCGTTCACTTTAGGGGAGGAGTACTCCGCTGTCTTTGAGCCGAATGCGGGAATCCTGTCGGCGGAGGAGTGCGTGAGGGCGTTCGTGGGCCTAGGAAGCGAGGCGGGGTGCGAGTTCAGGTTCTCAGAACAGGTGAAGGGGTGGAGGAGCGGGGCCGAAGGGGTCGAGGTCGAGACGTCCACTGGAACCCAGGTCGCGGCCAGGCTAGTTCTCTGCGCGGGGGCATGGAACGGCCAGCTCCTGCAGGGCCTGGTGCCGCTTCAGTGCGAGAGACAGGTCCCCCTGTGGTTCTCGTCCGGGGGCCTGGACGTCTTCTCGCCCCCGAAGATGCCCGTGTTCATCATGGAAGAGAAGAAGGGGGTGTTCTATTACGGGACCCCTGACGTGGGGCACGGCGTAAAGGTGGCCCGGACCCATGGCGGTGAAATCAGCGACCCAGATCGGGTGAGACGGGAAGTCACAGAGAACGACGTCGCACCCGTCAGGGAGTTCATCTCCAGGCGGCTGAAGGGGCTGGATGGTCCTCCCATGGCATCAACCACCTGCATCTACTCCAACACTCCCGACCTGAACTTCGCTGTGGGGCTCCACCCCGCAGACAAAAGGGTGGTCGTAGTGAGCGCGTGCTCGGGCCACGGTTTCAAGTTCGCCAGTGTCCTCGGCGAAGTTGCGGCCGGCCTGGCCACCGAGAAGAAACCGGAGTTCGACCTTTCGTTCCTGAGCCCAGACAGGTTCGTCAGGCAGTCAGGCCGCTAGCGCAGCCCTGGCCCTCATCAGGTCACCGCTCCTTGGCGAGAATACGACGTCAAAGAGAATGTAGGCGGCTGCGACCCCCCACGCTAACGCCGAGTAGACGGGAAGCTCTGCCCAGGTCGCGACGAGCGCTATCATCACCGCGGAGGCGCAGGATGCCACCGTGCCGGACGCGTACATCGACGCCGCCCTGCGCCTAGAGGCTCGTGCAAGGGAACTCCTTTCGGTGGAGAGGAAAAGCACGGGAAGCAGTCGGGCGATGCCCGCCGCCCTCTTCGGAAGGACACGAGTCAGGGTCGTCCTGCCGAAGTGGATGCTCCGAAAACCGATTCCTGTAGCACTCCCTACGAAGTA
>Ga0187803_10000725_pt1 | contig 13025 bp, 11 predicted proteins | sample NC_wetland_sal_i_2_FD_132425 | JGI IMG/M metagenome (GOLD analysis project Ga0187803, IMG submission 132425) | Wetland sediment microbial communities from Neuse River Estuary, North Carolina, USA - Control_3 | ecosystem: Environmental > Aquatic > Freshwater > Wetlands > Sediment | place: USA...
ATGGCCTTCTTTCAGACATTACCGCACGTAAGCAAGTCGAGCACGAGTTGGCCCACGAGCGGAAATTGTTCAACACCCTGATGGATAGCATTCCAGACACCATTTATTTCGAAGATGCCACCCGCCGCTTCACGAGAGTCAATAAGGCGCAGGCCAGAATGCTGGGCGTCGTGGACCCCAAGGATGCCGTCGGCAAGACAGACTTCGACTTCTTTTCGCCGGAAGTCGCCCAAGAGTTCCACGCCAGCGAACAGAGACTCCTGCAATCGGGTGAACCGATGATTGATGTAGTTCAGAAGATTTGCAAACCCGATGGACAGGTTCAATGGCTTTCCGCCACGGAAGTACCCATCCGCGACGACGACGGCAAGATCATGGGTCTGGTCGGCATTTCCAGAGACATCACCGATCGCACGCTCGCCGAGGCTGAATTGCAAAAATCCAAAGAGGCCGCGGAGGCGGCCAACCGCGCCAAGAGCGAGTTTCTGGCCATGATGAGCCATGAAATCCGCACCCCCATGAATGGCATCATTGGCATGACCGAGCTGGCCCTCGATACACCGCTTACTGCCGAACAGCACGAGTACCTTACCCTGGTGAAGTCGTCGGCCGATTCGCTGCTGACCGTCATTAACGACATCCTCGATTTTTCAAAGATTGAGGCGGGCCGGCTGGAGATCGAGACGATAGAAATCAATTTGCTGGGCTGCTTGGCCCAGTTGTTGGAGCCCCTAGCGATTCGGGCGCACCAGAAGGGTCTGGAGCTGACTTACTGCGTCCAGCCTGATGTGCCAAAAAACCTGCTCGGCGATCCTGTTCGGCTGCGGCAGGTGTTGGTCAACCTGGTCGGCAACGCCATCAAGTTTACCGAGAAAGGAGAGGTGAACGTCCACGTCGCACTCGAGTCGCGTCCCCAAAGTCCAATCACTCTTCATTTTTCAGTTACTGACACTGGCACCGGCATCCCGTCCGACAAACTGCAGACCATTTTCGGTGCGTTCACCCAATCGGACAGTTCAACGACGCGCAAGTACGGTGGCACGGGGCTCGGCTTGGCCATCGCGAGTCGGCTGGTGCAATTGATGGGCGGCCGCATCTGGGTGGAGAGCGCACTGGAGAAGGGAAGTACTTTCCATTTTACGGCGCGATTCCCCCTCGCCGACCCAACACCGGCACCCGCCGAGCCAGTCAGCCTGCACGGAAAGCCGGTGCTAGTGGTGGACGACAACTCAACTAATCGACGGCTACTCGAGGAGATGCTGCTCAACTGGCAAATGAAGCCCACCCTGGCCGAAGGGGGCAATCCGGCGCTCGCCATTCTGGAAGAAGCCCGAGGCGCGGGCGAGCCATATCCATTGGTCTTACTCGATGCCCACATGCCCGATATGGATGGATTTACTCTGGCCCGGAAAGTGAAAGAGTCTCCGGGCCTCGCGGGCGCCACCATCATGATGCTGACGTCATCCGGACGGCGCGGCGACGGAGCGCGTTGCAGGGAACTCGGGATTTCAGCGTATCTGTACAAACCGATTTGCCAGTCGGTCTTGCTGGATGCCATTGTCACTGTACTGGGCCAGGTGCCCCACACGGCGAGGCAGCTTGGGTTAGTCACGCGCCACTCGCTGCGCGAAAACCGGCGTCACCTGAATGTGTTGCTGGCGGAGGACAATTCAGTGAACCAAACCCTGGCGTTGCGCTTACTGGAAAAGCAGGGACACTCGGTCGTAACGGCTAAGAACGGGCGCGAGGCGGTCGCCGCTTTCGCGAACTCCATCGAAAACACCTTCGACTTGGTCTTGATGGACGTTCAGATGCCTGAGATGGACGGTATCGAAGCCACCGCCGCGATTCGAGAGATTGAGAGAGCAACCGGAAAACACACTCCAATTTTGGCGATCACAGCCAGCGCTATGAGTGGGGACGAAGAACGCTGCTTGAAGGCCGGGATGGACGGCTACGTTTCCAAGCCAATTCGAATGGACAAACTCGCTCTGGCCATAGCCCGAACGATTCCATCAGACTCAGGAAAGGGGGAAATGGGCAATGTGTCCTGGCAAGCGCCAAGCAAATTAATCGACCGGCCCGCTATCCTAGCTCGACTGGGCGGAAACACTGAATTGTTGGCAGAGATGGTGGATTTGTTTTTCCGGGAATGCCCAAGATGGATGGAGCAGGTACATCAAGCTGTAGCGAACTCCGACGCCAGGGCGGTGGAACACTCGGCCCACGCTCTCAAAGGGGCTGTCTCCAACTTTACCTCCGATGGCCCGTTCAAACTCGCTCTTCGGCTGGAATCGCTAGGGCGTAGCGGCGACTTGGGCGGCGTCAGCGAGGTTCACGTTGCACTCCAGAAGGAAATAGCGGAGCTGAATTTTGCGCTGAACGCGATGCAAAAGGAATTGGCGGGCGCCGCAGCCTGATGATGGCTGGATAGCTTTCACCGGCGTCCGAAGCGCCAATGGAAGGAGGTCTGTGAGTTTATTTCGGGCGAGGCTTTACGACGATGCCACGAGGAGTTTGATGAGGCCGCTCCGCTGAATCGGCTTGACGCGGACGGACGTCCAATCGGCCACATTCGACGCACGGATGGAACTGTTCAAATTTGAAACAGTTTTGGAATGTGTGGACACAGTTGTGATCTGTTGACCCTGCCGATCAAGCCAGTTGACTGCAGCTCGCAGATTCCAATAACGTTGCCAGGAGTACTAGCACTCGAGTTTGGCGTCATTCGTGCATCCCAGGGACTCGAGGAACGCCCCGGCGTCTGAACGAGGGACGATATGCATCACGCGGAACTAAGACGCGCCCAGACCGGACATCCCCGTGTCGCCGCACAGCCCGAATGCGAGAATGGGGCAAAGGACACCGATAATCCGCTTGTTACATGTGTACGTCCCTGTGGCGGAGAGACGGGTAAGGAATACACGCAATCTGCCGATAAGATACCGATAGCGAGTGGGAACACTGGGGATGAGGCTTACACGGGGGTTCATGATCGAACATGGTAAGCCAGTTCGACTCGCACAGTCAGTGCGTTGTTAGCAGCCCTGACCAGCCTGCGATCGCTGTCGGGCCAGCCGCGCGGACTCATATTCATCGGCGGAATATTTGATCGAGGCCGTACTGCGCAGATAGTGCAGAATGTACGTCCCCTCCGATAATCACGCCGAAAATAAGTCGATTCTTATATCTGTCGACTGTGTGGGGCATCGTGAAGCAGAGCGAAGGCAGCATCTGGGCATACAGCGAGAAGGGACACGGAACAACATTTAAGCCATATTTCCCGCGCATGGATCAGCCAGCCGAGGTTCTTTCCCCTGCACCGGCGCCGGTTGATGCACTGCGCGGCACGGAGACTGTCCTTTTAGTGGAGGACGAGGGATCGGTCCGCTTCCTGATACGACAGATCCTGGAGTTGAAGGGATACCGAGTACTGGAAGCGATGACTGGCATTGACGCACTCCTCATCACAGCAAAAGAGAAGGAACAACGCATCGATGTCCTGCTGACTGATGTTGTGATGCCAGATTTTAGCGGGAGAGAAATAGCGGAGCGCATCGTGAAACGAAGCCCGGAAACCAAGGTGCTCTATATGTCCGGATACACAGACGACGTTGTGATCCGCCACGGCGTCCTGGAAGCGAGTGCGGCGTTCATTCAGAAGCCCTTCACTCCTGCTGCTCTGCTGTGCAAGATCCGCGAAGTCCTGGCAGGAAGGTCAAATCCCCCTTTAACATAATTCAACCGCTCGCACACATTGTTGCTTCCCGGCTTCCCAAATCCAGACAGTTTTCTCAAACTTGTACGCTTCATCGCCCGAACCACGCCTGGAACTCACTCCTGCCACGGCAAGTGATTGAAAATTAGAGTCTTGCATAGGCTTTGTTCCGTGGTTTGGTACGCCACTTGCCTCCTCGTGGTAGCGCTGATCATGGATCGAGGCGCAGAGATCAAGCCGGTGAAGTTGGTTCGACTCGTCAGGCACGCGGCACTGTCTGCGAACTGGGTGAGTCCGATCCAACAGTTGTGATAGTGGCTCGCGCCGGGGTTGTGAGGTGGACTCGATGTCCAAACGCACGGAAATTCGAAGCGTGAAGGGTCTAACGATCGCGATCGCTATTTCGAGCATGGTGTTTTCATCTGCAGGAAGGTGCATGGCTAAAGGAAAGGAGGCAGCCCTCTCCGCAACTGGAGGCGGGGAGGTAACTGTCGACTTTGCGCCTACGCCAAGTGAGATCAGGGCAGGAAAGGTTACCGACGGCCATTTAGAGGAGGAGGGCCTCGTGCTACACGACGAAGTGGTTGCCGAATACGTGAATCGCGTAGCTCGAGAGGTAGCCGACGCAGCCGGTGGAATCCAACATCTGCAAGTAAAGGTGGTCGTCGGACCTGTCTACAATGCCTTCGGCGTTCCTGGCGACATTATCTACGTGTCGTCTGAACTGTTGCAAGACCTCGATAGCGAGGACGAGCTTGCGTCTGTTTTGGCGCATGAGGTTGGCCACATTACGGCTCGACACTTGACGAAGCGACAAAACAAGCTCTTCGCGTTGCAGCTTACAGGTTATGCCCTTCCCTACCTGATCCCGTTCGGGAACGTCACCAGCCTCGGCTACTCTTACGGGTCTTCAGGGGTTCTCAGTACCTATAACAAAAAGGCGGAGACCGAAGCCGACTGCCTTGGTGTTCTGTATCTATGGAAGGCCGGGTACGATCCGCGTGCCTTTGTTTCTTTCCTCGAGAAAGCTTCAAAAGTAGACGAGGCCGAGGGGCGCGGGAAGGAAAGAGGAGGGAGCGTCTACCCAGCTCGGGCCGCGCGAATCGCTAAGGTGAAGCAGTTGATCTCCACACTGCCAGCCCGCAGTGTTGCGTCCCAGTCAGACTCCAAGATATTTGCCGAAATCAAGTCTCGCTTGCCGATTGTGGATTATGGAAGTTTATCTTCACGGCTGGACGTTTACGTGGGTCAAAAAAACACGCCAGCGCTGCGTCTGATTAACCCCCAAATCTCCCGGCCTGCACTGATCGAAAGGTTTGAGACGGATGAGAGGCCGCCCGTCATGGAGCGACAGGAGACGTCGCCGGCCACCGCGCCACCGGCTGATTGATGGCAGGAGAGAAAAGATTCCGGGCGATCATTAGGAGGGCGTAAATGCGGCGATTTGTTGGGGCTGGATTCGGATACGCCTTAATCTTCGGTTTGCTGGCGTGCGCGCCATGCGCATCCGCCGACCAGGGTCCGATGAGCGAGGATGAAGTCCTGCTCATGTTAATGAGCGGCGCGAGTCCAGCCAAGAAGGCCCATGAAATCAGGACGCGCGGGGTTAACTTCGGATGGAGCCAGCAGTTTGAGGCGAGGCGGAGCCAAATCCGCACGGACGCTGGCGTCGACAGGGCTTTAGAGACTCGCTTTGCGAACGGCCCTGACCGAGGGCCAAAACCGCCCCTCGACAGATTCACTGGCGCCTCGGGGGCCACTGCTGCCGCCATCCATGCCGGTGCTGTGCAAGGGCAAGATGCGGGCTTCCAGGCCCGCACCGGCGCCGCTGCCGGGAGCTCGGAGTGTAGCGGCGCACCCTTGGCCACGCCCGATAAACGCCTGGTGAAGGACATCATTACTGCTTTCTTTGAGCGCGATGCTGAATTGAACGCGCTCCTCAACACATACACATACCACCAGTCCATGAACGTTAAGGAGCTTTTGGCCGATGGACAGGTCCGTGGGCGGCACTACCAGGAATGGGATGTGCTCTTCGACGACAACGGTCACCGCTTGGCACGTCAGACAGCGGCCCTGCCTGACACTCTAGTTGCGATTCACCTGAATTCCAATCCGTCTGAACTCTTCGAGCAGACGCGGCCTCTAGCCTTCCCCCTTGAGTCGCGGTCAGAGTACGCGTTCGCCTATCTCGACCACCTGCGGCTCGATGCGGTGTCTGCATACAAATTCTCTGTTGTGCCGATTTCATCTGATAAGCGACACCTCCGGTTCAGCGGCACAATCTGGATTGAAGACCAGGACCTAGCCTTGATAAAGGCCGACGGGGTGATGGTGCCCGACAGCTTAGGCCGCCTGAGATTCTGGGCAGAGCCTCACTTTGTCGACTTCCGTTCGCAATTGGATGGAAAGCACTGGTTCCCAGTGCTAACGGTCGGGGAGATCGTAATCAACGACGAGCGCTTTCACCAAGCCATCAAGTATTCCGACTACAAGCGCTTCGGCTCAACGACCAGGTTCAAGGTTCTCGATGCAGCGCGGACCCAGTAACGGTTCAGGCGCGTAGCGCAAAGTTCGCTTCTGGAAACTCAGGCCTGCGAGGAGCAAGCGACAGAGATGAGACCATTTACTCCACCAGCTATTCAACGACTCTCTTTGATTGGAGGCCGCGCTCTATGACAGTACAAGGCCAGTTGGGACTTCGACGACCCGGGGCACACGTGGTTTTATTTCTAGCTTTCGCCTTGTGCTCATTTTCAGTTCCATATGCCAAAGCACAAACACCCAGTCGAGGGACCACAGCATTACGCCTCACCGTCAACATAGTGCCGGAGGTCTTTACCGGGGTCTCCGGTGGCCGAGCGCCGAATCTCTTCCTCGCAGAAGGCCCAGCGACTTCCGGGAGTCTGGTCTGGCAAGCTATCTCTAGCGCGCGGGGCGTCAAAACGAGGGAGACGCGGAGTCTGTTTTCTTCCGGTTGGGACCTTGAGGCGGTGGGCGGGCAACGGCAAAAGATCAAAACGGACTGGCTTCTCATCACGGACACTACCGTGCCAGAATGAGAATTCGCGGTGCTTGATTGTTGGGACGAAGGCAGGGGAGTCGTTCCCCCTCCGAAAAGCGGAGCAAGAGAAAGCCGACGCACTCCCGGTGCTCATTTTGCTTTCGCTGCCGGCCCACAGGAACCTGCAAAAACGATGCGCCGGCTGAGTTGATTCCTTGAGTGCGAGTTGCGTGACATTTCGGCACGCCGGCGTGACTTGCCGCAGTTTGGTGTCAGGTCCTTCGTCTGTCAAAGCAGCAGCCTAACAAAGTGGGATCCAATTCCGTTCAGAACGTGCGGGGTGGTGGTACACTTTTGGGCAAGGAACTGCGGAACGATGACCGCAGTGGACCCCTTGGTGGGGTGTGGTGTACCTATGGAGCCCTCAAATAGACGCATAACACCAGCGTTGGCCACTACCGCCGATAGCAAACGCAATTGGGCTTTGCCGAGTCTCCTCAGAGGCATTCCCTCCGTCTATACGATTAGCTTATTTTCTATAGTTGCAGTGGTGGTGGGCTTCATCTGGTACGACTTGCACGGGGCCTACCATGACACCTTGGCCTACTGGGATGCGCGCTTGTCCAGTTCTGCCGTCGAGCGGGTGAGTTTTGCGACCCTTTGGCTAAACGAGAGGCGGACGGACACCGTGGCAATCGCCGAGAACGCGCTTTCGGCTCGCTTGCTCTCAACGGCATCAAACAGGAGCGAGCTCACAGAGACCCGGCAGGGCGTGGAGCAGGCCATTGAAAGAATGGCTCGCATCAACGGTTTCCTGGGGGGTGCCGTGGCGGACACGGAGTGCCGAATTGCTGCCCAGTCAGGAATGCCTGCAGAAGCTTTGGCGGGCGTTCAGGAAAGCTGCCGCCAAGCTCAGAGTGCGGGGGATTTTAGGGTCTTCATCCACGCTGTGCAACCGGCTCACGTTTGGCTCGACCTGGCCTATCCAGTTTTTGCCGGGGGTGAAACCTCGTCCCCAGGTCAAACCTCCCGCCGCGAGCTTGGGGCCGCGGTGATGATCACCGAGCCCTGGAAATCTGCCTTGCCGTTCCTCTCGTCTGAGAGCGGTTTCCAGGGGGCAACCGAGACGCTGATCGTGTGGAAAAATGGCCATGACGCGGTTCTCTTTTGCCCGCGCCTCGCCGTCCAGGGAGTGGAATCGGTGTTCCGGCGGCCACTCAGCGAGCCGACTTTGGAGTCTCGTGCGGCCCGTGAAGACACTATCGAGTTTGGAGGATTCACCGACTATCGAGGGGTGCGGGTGTTCGGCGCCGCCCAGTCCGTCGGACCGGCTGATGCCAGCCTGGTGCGCAAGGTGGACCGGTATGAGGCACTCCAGGAGTACCACCGTCGAGCAGTGCTGGAAGGGATGGCAGGAACTCTCGCGCTGCTGCTGTCTGGGTTTGTGATGTCCACCCAGCACCGGCGCGTGGCAACGCGAGAGCTCAAAGAGAAGGTACGCCGGCAGCACGAACTCTTGGAACTAAAGCAACTGGCAGAAGTTTCCGAAGAGCGATTTCGGGTGTTCTTGGAGAGCCTGAATGCAATCGTTTGGGAAGCCGACGCGTCGGCGTGGCAGTTTACGTTTGTCAGCCAGCGAGCCCAGGAAATCCTGGGCTACCCGGTGGAGCAGTGGCTGAGCGAGCCTAACTTCTGGGCCAATCACATCTATCCTGACGACCGGGAGCAAGCCGTGTGGATTTGCCGGACCGCTACGGCTAAGGGAGAGGACCACACCTTCGAGTACCGCGCTGTAGCCGCCGACGGACGAATCGTCTGGCTTCGTGACATCGTCCGTGTGTTCAAGGGTGACGTCGGGAAACCAGTACGGCTTCGCGGCATTATGGTGGACACCACGGAACTTAAGCGCGCCGAGGAGGAGCTGAGACGTAATAAAGACGAGTTGCAAAGGGTGATGGCATCGATTCCGGACTACCTCTGGAGCGGCGAGGTTAACAGCCAGGGAAATTGGACGTACCGCTATTACTCATCGGCTGTAGAGAAGATCACTGGCAGGTCTGCCGAATTCTATTTGCAAGGTCCTGATGCGTGGCTAAGCACGGTTCACCCCGAAGACCGGCCCCGCATGCTGAGGTCTTTCGAGAAACTCCGGGCCGGCCAGTCGGACGGTGATGAGACCGAATACCGAATTGTCCGACCGGACGGGACAATACGCTGGGTTCGGGACTGCGCGAGAGTGCGAATGGTGGATGCCGGCATCCGCATCGACGGCGTCGTAAGCGACATCACGGAGCGCAAGCGAGCCGAAGAGGCGCTGCGCCATAGCGAGCAGCGGTACAAAGACTTCATCTCACACAGCAACGAAGGCGTCTGGCGTTTGGAGTTGGAACAGCCCATCCCTGTCGATCTGCCGGTAGAAGAGAGTGTTCAGAGACTATTACAATGCGGCTACTTCGCGGAATGTAATCTGGCATACGCACGCAACCTGGGGTTTTCAACTCTGGAAGAGATCGTTGGAAGACGCCTAGGCGACTTGGTTCCCTCGTTGGATGCGGGAAGGATGGAGTCGTTTCGATCGGCGGCTCGCGGCGGATGGCAGAGTCGGACCGTCGAGTATCGAGGTCTCGACCATGCAGGCAGTGCCAGGTACTGGCTCAGGACGGAGATCCCGATTATCGAGAACGGAATGCTGGTACGGGTCTGGGGTATCACGCGCGACCTCACCGACCTCAAACGTGCGGAAGAGGAGCTTCGCAACAGCGAGGAACGGTGGCGTGCGGTCTTCGAGAATTCGGCCGTCGGCATCGCCCTGAGCGATCCCATCAGCACCCGATTCCGGGCGGCAAATCTCGCCTTACAGAGTATGTTGGGTTACTCCGAGGATGAGCTCCGAGGGTTGTCGTTCATGGACATTACCCATCAGGACGATCGTGAAGCTAACCGGCGGCTTCTGGCGGAGCTTTTGGATGGAAGGCGGCCCTCTTTTACAATGCAGAAGCGTTACCTGCGCAAAGATGGCAACTTCATCTGGGCAAACATCCACGTTTCCGCCGTTCCCGGCAGCCTGAGCATCTCCCGGTTTTCCATGGCCATCATCGAGGATATTACTGAGCGCAAGCAGGCCGAGGAGTCGCTGCGTGAGAGCGAAGAGCGTTTTCGCACCACCTTCGAGAATGCCGGAGTCGGCATGGCACTGGTGGATATGCAAGGGCATCCGGTTAAGTCAAACCCGGCGCTTCTTCAGATGCTCGGCTATACTGAGGAAGAATTGAGCCGCATGGCCTGCACCGAGTTTACTCATCCTGACCATCGGGAGTTGAACTGGGCGCTCTACAGCGAGCTGGCAGCAGGGAAAAGCGATAAATACGAGATCGAAACGCGCTATCTCAAGAAGGGTGGCGGCGTGATCTGGGGGTTGTTGACCGTCTCGCTGGTCAAGGACCCGCACGGCCGTCCTATGTATGCCATTGGCATGGTGGAAGACATCACGGCGCGCAAGCAGGCGCAAGTGGAGCTACACCGTTCCTTTGCTCAGTTGCGCGCGCTCGCCGCTCGGCTGCAAAGTGTCCGGGAAGAGGAAAGGAAGAGGGTGGCCCGCGAGATCCACGATCAACTGGGCCAAGCGCTGACAGCCATCAAGATCGACTTGAGTGCTGTGGTTTGCGACAAGCAGGGTGATCTGGAACAGCGGTCGAAAAAGACCTCGTCCATCCTTAGACTGGTGGATGAGACGATTCAGTCCGTACGCCGAATCTCAACCGAGTTGAGGCCGGGAATGCTGGACGACCTGGGTTTGGCGGCTACCGTTGAATGGGCGGGGGAGGAGTTCGAGGCTCGCACCGGAACGAAATTCCACTTGGACTTACCCCAGGGTGATATCTCCATCGATCCGGAGCGCGCCACGGCGGTTTTCCGCATTTTTCAGGAGACGCTCACCAATGTGGCGCGGCATGCGGACGCAAGGGAAATAAAGGTACGACTAGCCAAGGATGATGGACATCTAATCCTGGAAGTTTACGACGATGGCAAGGGGATCCCCGACGACAAACTGTCGAATGGAGGATCGCTCGGAATCCTCGGAATGCGAGAGCGGGCCGTGCTCCTAGGAGGCGATCTGACTATCGTTGGCATTCCGGGAAAGGGTACGACAGTGACGGTCAGAATCCCGGAGGCCAACCGCCCGTAATGGAGACGGCATGATCAGGGTTCTGATCGCTGATGATTATGCGATCCTGCGCCGAGGCTTGATCGATATCCTGACGCGCGAGCTCAAAGGCGCGGCTTGTAGCGAAGCCGAGAATGCGCAACAAGCTCTTGACCAGGTCGAGAGGCACGACTGGGATTTGGTGATTCTTGACGTCAGCATGCCGGGCCGCAGCGGAATTGATGTTCTGCGGGATCTGAAACAGTTGCGACCCAAACTCCCGGTTTTGGTTCTCAGTGTGCACCCTGAAGAGCAGTACGGTAAACGGGTGCTTAAGGCGGGAGGACGCGGCTACCTGAAAAAAGACAGCGCGCCCGAGGAATTGATCAAAGCGGTGCGCAAGGTGCTTGCAGGTGGCCGGTACGTCAGCCCGACACTGGCCGAAAAACTCGCCCTGGAGTTGAACGAAGGCCGCGATCGGTCCCCGCACGAGACTCTCTCTGACCGAGAGTTCGAGGTCTTGCGAATGATCGCCTCTGGAAAAACAGTCACTCAGATCGCGGGGGAACTTCACCTGAGCGCAACGACCATCAGCACCTATCGCGCGCGCGTTCTGGAGAAGATGAACATGACAACCAGCGCGGAGCTGATGCGCTACGCGCTACGGAATCACCTGGTAGATTGAAGCCGAGGAATCACCCCCCGGTCCCACAATACCGGCTGCCGGCGGCGCTATCCCTTGCCGTACACACCAGCCTTCTGCTTCTTCGCTGAGCCCGCCACTTGGCGTCAGTCGTGTAGTAGCAATAACGACATCGATCAGCAACGGAACTCTACATAAGAATCCGGTTTCTGCCGATGGTGTGCGTGCTGCAATTGCGCCAGGATGAACTCGGGTGACGCAATGAGAGTGTTGATCGCAGATGATTCTGAGGTTCTGGTCCAGCGTCTGGTCGAGGCTCTGGCCGGAATGCGTGGGATCGAGATTGTCGGTGAGGCAGGTACCGTCGAGGAGGCTACGCGGGCCGCTTGCAACTTGAAACCCGACGTCATGATCCTCGACCTCGCTATGCCGGGAGGGAGCGGCATTGATGTGCTGGAGAACCTGAAGAGGGATCGAGTAACTCCGATCGTCATCGTTTTCACGAACTACAGCTATGTGCAATACCGCGAGAAGTGTCGCCAGCTCGGGGCGCGCTTTTTTTTCGACAAGTCCGCTGAATTCGACAAAGTTGGCGAAGTGTTGGCAGCGCTGGGTTCCGTCGGCGTCAGCCGCCACTCGTTGCCGGGGAATGGGGAGGAATGTTCCTCCTGAACTTCAAAAAGAGGAAGGGAAATGAAGCAGGTGATTCTGGTTAGTTTAGTGGCATGTCTGGTTGCATCTTGGATTTATATTCTCTTGCTGAAAGTGAAGATCAGAGACTGTATGAGTTACATTCAAAACCGAATCGACAGGTGCAATTCAAATTCTGAGAGCGCCGATTGCAGCGGGCAAGGGGAGCGTGGGACGAAAGGGAAGTAGACGCGAGCTCATCGCGAGCGGGAGGGGCAAAAAATGGCAAGAAAACCACAACTAATTGTCGGCGTTTCCGGCGAGCACGAGGCAATCAATTACATGTGCTCGTGCTGTTCGCGAGCGTTCCCGCTACCTGAAGACCAGTCGCCGAAGGAAGCCGTGGCGAACCTGTACCAGAGCTTCAGGGATCATGTTGAGCTAGAGCATTCTGAGTCGTCCCCTGGCCGAAGACGACTTCCACCGACAGACGGCGAACCGAATGACCAAACGCCCTCAAAGGCGCCAGTTGAATGAGGCAGTTACGACACGCTTGACAACTTCCGACGGTTTTCATAGTCCGTATTATGACGGCATCACGATTCAAATTGCTGAATCCGGGGGCTTTCCTGTATCGAAGACAGTATAAAACACTAATCTACTGCCGGGAACTGAAAGCCATGATATTTTTAAACGGTGACCTTTCAGAATAGGAAGCCTACGTATGGAAGAAAACCAGACGTCGTCTGTTTATCCCTTGCCAATATTTTTCTTTAGTGCGCGTGCTGACGAGGGTCGCGACGGTGCCGAAGAAGCGAAAGAGAGCGAAAGAATGCCGAACCGAGAGAGCGAAGGAAAGTTCGAGGACCGCCAGCGCAGTGAACAA
>Ga0187803_10000726_pt1 | contig 13011 bp, 8 predicted proteins | sample NC_wetland_sal_i_2_FD_132425 | JGI IMG/M metagenome (GOLD analysis project Ga0187803, IMG submission 132425) | Wetland sediment microbial communities from Neuse River Estuary, North Carolina, USA - Control_3 | ecosystem: Environmental > Aquatic > Freshwater > Wetlands > Sediment | place: USA...
AGGCCTGCCACGCCGGCGAGGAACAAAGTGGCCAACAGCCAGCCGAGCAGAATTTGGAACCACAGGAACCAGCGCAAGAATCGGGGTGACGTGGCAATGCGGCCCAAGCGTGACGGTGACTCTGCCGGGTCGACGGGCGCGACCAGCCCAACCAACATGAGCCGCCGTTCCAGCCACCGGAGCCATCCCGGCCAAGGCTTTTCGCGGCCAGCAGTCTTGATCCATTTCGCCTTTCGCGGCGGCGAACCGCCCGCAATGACGGGCGCGAGCAGTCCAACGCGGACCAGCAGGCGCTCCAGCCGCCGGAGCCGCCCCGGCCATGGCTTCACGCGGCCGGCACTCCTGATGTAGTCAGGATCGGGCTGCCACTTGTCGGCCTGTCCTAGCTTCACCAGCGGCAGCGAACTTTCAAGCGAGTAAATGGATGGAAAGAGTCGTCCGTAGCACTTTGGGATTTGCCCGTCGGCCTTGAACTCACCGCAGGCGCCCTTTTCCGTTGGGACCATGCCGCCAGCAAGGTAGCTGCGACGGTACAGAATCCACCCTAACGCACCAAATCCCAGAGCCCACCAACCCGCCCATAAGGGGTGCTGGCCGTAGCCGATGCTCCACTTTAGGACTGGCCTCAACAGGTCGCCTCTTCGCTGGTGATCCTCCATCGCAACCAGCACTGTTCGTGCGCCAGCGTCGTCACCGGCCTCCCTCAGTACTCGGGCAAGCTGGCGATAGGGCTGCGGCGAAGGAAGTTTCTCCGGCTGAAGCGCAAGCCACCTGAGTCTCGTTTCAGCGTCGCGCGGGGCGTCAACAGTAAATTCTCCGTACACAAATCCAGCAAGAATGAGCCTTCCTCGGGCGGGCCAGCTATTCTCGTCGTCAAGAACTGAACCTGCGTATGCGTTTGTGAGGTCCATCCAACCTTCCTTGAATGAGGCCGAGTGGTAGTCGAGCGAGAGTCCTATCCGCGCTTCCGCCAAGCTCACCCCACCCTCCGCGCGGAAGCCGTCCCTCAAGAAAACGCTTCCCTTGATGTTGGCGCGGTCCGCCAGAAGGGCGTAACTCCGAAGCTCCCCCTGCGGCCCTACGAACGTTCCGCGCCCGCAGTCGAGATCGCCTCCAATTTCCGCCCCGACGAGTTGCACCTCGCCCTCGGCGCGAAAGTTGTTGCGCAGAGACACGCCACCCTGAACCTTAATGCCGTCGGCGGTCAAAGCTCTTCCCGTGGGGTTTAGGAACGTCCCGCCCTCGCAGTCAAGGTCGCCTCCAATTTGCGCCCCCTGGAGACGAACCTCGCCTTCGGCACGAAACCGGTCGCGCAAGCAAGCGCCCCCGCCAACATTGATGCCGGCGGCATCTAAGGCTATGCCGGAGTGGTTAATGAAAGTGCCCTGTTCGCACTCCAGCCTATCCCCGACGCGGGCGCCCGGCAGCCGCACCTCGCCTTCAGAATGAAACCCATCGCGGAGATAGACGCTGCCCTTGATAACCGAGCGGTCTGCGATTATCCACCGCACCCAACTGCCCTCCAGGCTGAGGACCGGAAGTTGGGCGTCGACGAACTCGGCACCCTCCAACAGGCGGCAATGCATCAGCCCAATAGGAAAGGGGATAATCGCGAAGGACAGGTCAAGAGACCCGCTGATCTTAGCGCCCAACACCCAGATTCCCTTTCGCGCTACCTCGCGTTTGGCCTCCTCGTCAACGCAAAGCCAGAGAATCACGTCGGCGCGAATCTCGCGATCCGCTCCCCATTCGGTGTCAGCCTTGCTGGGGTCGTTGTCCTGAGCGTGCAAGCTCGGGCCGCATTGCGCCCACTTGCCGTTTGGCGCAGCCCGCATCAGTTTCAGCTCAGACGGTGTTAGCGTCCGGCCGAATCTCGCTCGGGCTAACTGTTCCAGCTTGCCCATCGCTCCCTGAGGCTGTTCTGCTCCCATAATCACCTCCACAGCCAGGGTTGCTTGTATCATAAACCGCGGGCCGATGGTCTGGCGGCACGAAAGTAAACTAAACTGGTGACGACGTGCCCGCGTGACCCGCTCGCCGCTTCCGCAACGGCAGTGCGATGAGAGCAGGCGTCGCACAGTGGCTCTTTAACTGTGCGGCGCGTTCTCCGTTCCGAAACCCGAAGATCGAAAATGAGGAGGGGAAGCGAGTAGCGCGCACCTCCGCTGTTGAGGTGCGCGGCCTCTATCCGGCAATCAAGTTCGCGGTGCCGGCACGAAAAACCGAAACTCCTCAGAAGCAGTGCCGAGTGGTTAGTGGCTGGTGGCAGCGCCTGCCGCTTTGGGGCACGGGAATCAACATTCGAGATTTCAGATTCAAGACGGGAAAAACGGAAAGTGGAAAGAACGGAAGCTCGAAAGTCGAAAATGGGGAAGAACAGGGAATAGGAATTAGGATTTAGGAATTAAGCGAAACGAGCGTCCGGTGTCCGTGGTCCGGTGTCCGTTGACAAAATCAGAAGATCGAAGCTCGAAATTCGAAACTGGAGAATCGAAAGTCGCAAGGCACAACGACGATCAGGCTGCGCGCGCGGTCGCAATAGAACATTTTCGCTCACCTTTCGGCAATCTTGTTTAGCCTGTAGGAGGTGCTTCTTCCTCCGGCCTCTTCTTGTTCGATGAGCCCTATGGCGATCAGTTCTTCGATATCTCGAAGAGCAGTTCGCGAAGAAGCTTTGGTTATTTTCATCCACTTGTCTCTGGTTAGCTTCCCCTCGAATCCACCGAACAATTTGTTCAGGACTTTCTTCTGCCGATCATTTAGAGAGACCTTCCTTTTCTTCAAGTTCTGCCAGAACAATTCCTTTTCCAGAGCACTGCTGGTGATTCGATTCGATTGTTCAATGGCGCGGTCCAAGCATGCGAGAAACCAAATCAGCCATTCCGTGATGTCCAGCGATCCAGCCTGCGTCTTCTCAAGAACTTCGTAATAGCCCTTCCGTTCTTCGAGAATTTGCGACGACATGCTATAGAAACGCTGAGCACTGCCGTCTGATCTGGCTAAGCACATCTCAGCGATTGCTCTTCCAATCCTCCCATTGCCGTCTTCAAAAGGATGGATCGCAACGAACCACAAATGCGCGACTGCGGCCTTTAAGAGCGGATCTTCCTGCTCATTGCCGTCGAACCACTTGAGTAACTTTCCCATCTCGTTCTCGAGGCGGCCAGCCGCAGGTGCGGCGTAGTGAACTCTGTGGCGACCGATTGGTCCTGACACAACTTGCATCGGACCCTGACGGTCGTCACGCCATGCGCCTACTCGAAATTTATCACTGGTCGTACGGACTCCAGGGAACAGATGGGCGTGCCAGTCAAACAAGCGTTCCCGCGTTAGCGGCTTGTTGAAATACTGTGTCGCGTCTAACATCATTTCAACAACACCATCCACATTGCGATCCTTGTGGTCTCTTAGTCCTCCAACGTCGAGCCCAAGCCTGCGAGCGAGGGATGAACGGACATTTTCTGGATCAAGCACTACCCCTTCGATCGCGCTCGATTTGATCGTTTCCTCCGTGAGCACTTTTAGCGCCGCCGTCCATCGGGAGGCAAGACCGTAGCCCCGCATCTTTCCAAGCAACAGCCCTTGGCGCAGTCTAACCTCAGAGAGCAGTGGGGCAAGAGCCCTTGAATCCCAGGTAAACCCAGGCCAATCAATAAGTTCGTGCAGATATTTTCTCGCCATATTCTCGCCCCTAATCTCGCCACAATCGCACTACATTCTCGTCGCAATCTCGCCATTAATCTAGTCACATTCTCGCCATTTGCCTGGCCGCTGTCAAGCCCCATGTCCTACCTCAACTGAAGATGGAGGGTCCCGCCGTCATGATAGCTACACCGGAGAGCAGGTAGCGCACCCGCCGCGGCGGGTTGTTTAACTGTTCGGCTTGTGCCTTAAGAACAGTGGCCCTTCGACAGGCTCGGAGCTTGCCCTGAGCCCATTCGCTTCGCTCAGGGTAAACTTCGCGAATGGGGCAGGCTATGTGGTTAGTGGCAAGTGGCGAGCCCGGCCGCGCCAGGCCGGCTAATCGATGCGCTTCGCGGAAAGGTGGCCGCCCACGTCAATCTGCGCGTAAACCCGCCAGCCGCTCGCACGTTTCACCGCGACAATGATCATCTGTTGCGCCGACTGCGGGTATCCGTACAAGTTGGAGCCATCGTCAACCCGTCCATAGGCTTTGAACGTCCCGCCATTGCCGTTCGAGAAGCCGCCATTGGCCCGCAGTTGCTGGGAGATGTGTTGCCCCGTAATCCCTGTAACCAGGCCTTGAGGATCGATGTGGGCCGCCGCCAAGTCCGTCCCGTTCACCATGAAGCAGTAGCAGCAGCCGGTGAATTGGGTGGTCAGCATTAGATTACAAGTGCTGTCCACACTGGAGAGCGTTGCCTGAATGTTGCCGAGGGAGTTCTGCACCTGGGTGAAGGGCGTTGCCGGCACATTGATCGCATCCACCGTGAATCGCGCTTTAAAGAGCAGGATGCAATCCAAGCAGTAAATTCCGTTCTCCATGTAAAATCCGTAGGTGAATTTTTGCCCTTGGGGTTTCCCGTTGACGAGAAGTTTGTATTCCTTCATAAATTTTCTTGTCTCGGTCTGAAGCATCAACAGGTTCTGCCGGGCGAGGCCGGGCGAACTGTACAACTTGTCCCGGGATATTTCCAGCTCTGTCTGGTAGTGCTCCGCAAAGTCCTTCCAGACACCGGTGTTGATCAGGCCGGCCTTTGTGTCCCACTGTGTTTCCGGTTCCACGAGTGCGCACTTCAGCAGGATGCACGCGCGGCGGTAGGCACGGTCGGTTTTATTTTGCGGGCGGTTTACGGCCTTTGCCTGGGACATCAGCAGGCTCAGCTTCTGCCGGGTCGTCGAAGGGGCGGTAATGTGCCAGGCGTTCAGAGCCTGAATGATGAGCTTGAAGTCTCCTACGAAAGTCGGAACCGGATGGGCGCGAATGAAGTCAATGGTCTCCCGCAGACGTGTTTCGGCGTCTTTCATACGGGCGAGAACCTCCCTCGGTGAGAGTTGCCGCAGCCAACCTTTGTGAGGCCCTGCCTCGATGGGACATCAATATACCACAAGGAATTCAGGCCCGGGATATGGGGAACAGTTGCCGTCGCCAATGCGGCCCGACTATCTCTGAGCACACTTCGAGGAACGACTGCGCTTCCGTGCTGAAGGCGTGCGGCTTTTCGCTTTCCACATCGATGGTGCCGAGCACGTTCCGGCGCGCCCCATCGAAGACCGGAACAATGATCTCTGACCTGGTTGTGTCCAACGCGGTGAGGTAGCGAGCATCGGCCGCGACGTCCCCGACATTGATCGTTTGGCGGCCAGCAATGGCCGCGCCCGTCAGGCCCTTGGTGATGAATCGGTATTCATGCTCGGCGAGGTCGAAGCAACTGCGACGGACAGGTCAGCAAGCGATGGGCGGTTTCGAATTTCGATTTTCGGTTAGAAGGCCAGATACACCGGGTTCTCCAGAATCGACTTCAGTGTCTGAAGGAACCTCGCGCCGGTGGCGCCGTCAACCACGCGATGGTCGCAGGAGAGCGTGAGCCGGCAGCGATGGCCGATGCCGACGTGATGATCAGTGACTACGGGTTTCTCTACGAGCGCGCCCACAGCGAGAATCGCGCTCTCGGGCGGATTGATGATGGCGGAGAATTCTTCGATCCCCATCATGCCGAGATTGGAGACGCTGAACGTCGCGCCCGTGTATTCGTCGGGATTCAGTTTCCGGTTGCGCGCGCGCGCGATCAGGTCTTTGGCTTCGCGCGAGATTTGCTGCAAGCTTTTCTGGTCGCAGTCCCAGATCACCGGCGTGATCAATCCGCCGCCGTCCACAGGCACAGCAACGCCAATGTGGACGCGGCTGTAAGTGCGGATGGCGTCGCCCACAAAAGACGCGTTCACTTCCGGGTGCGCGCGCAGAGCCGCAGCCGCAGCCTTCACGATGATATCGTTGTAGGTCAGCTTCAGGTCGGGATTCAGATTGTTCGCCGACTCGCGCAGTTCCATGGCGCGGCGCATGTCGACTTCGATGGTGAGATAGAAATGCGGCACCGGGCCCAGGCTTTGCGAGAGTCGCGCGGCGATGGTTTTCCGCATCGTGCTCAAAGGCTCATCGTGTACTTCCGGTCCACCAGGCACGAAGACCGGCCGAGCGGCGGCCGGCGCGCGAACCGCAACGCCTTGTACCGCTGGCCGAGATGAGGCTGCGGCTCTGATCGCCGCAGGAGCTGCCGCCTCAGTCTCCATCGTGGCCACCGCGCGGTCGACATCCTCGCGAACAATTCTTCCGCCCGGGCCGCTGCCCGCGACCTGGCTCAAATCCAAGCCCTTTTCCTTGGCGATCCGTCGCGCGAGGGGCGAGGCGAGAACGCGTCCTCCGTCTCGGCCCGCCGAAACGGCCGGATGCGACGCGGCAAGCTCGCGGGTCGGAATCGCAGTGTCTCTTGGCGCGCGCGTTGCGGGCGCGGCTTCAGCCTCGGGTGCGGCCGCTTCGCCATGCGCTTTCGGCGGTGTGGGTGGGACGGATGGCGCTCCGACGGCGACGGGCGGCGCAGACTTTTGCTCGGCCGGAGTTGGTGCCGCAGCCTTGGGTGTTGGTGCAGGCTTGGCTTCAGCATGTGCCGCGGGAGGCGGCGCGGCTTGACCTTCCTTGACCATCGCGGAGATGTCTTCGTTGGGGGGCGCAATCACGCCCAGCAACTGTCCCACTGGTACGGTCTGGCCCTCCCTCACCAGGACTTGCCGGAGAACGCCCTCGCCGTTGGTCTCAACTTCCATGTCCACCTTATCGGTTTCAATCTCCACCACAGCGTCGCCGGAAGAAACGTGTTCGCCTTCCTGCTTCAGCCACTTCAGGACTTTACCTTCCGTCATCGTGTCGCTGCCTTTCGGCATCAATACACGCACAGCCATAAGCTCTCCTCGGGGAATCGGATTTAGGAATTAGGAGTTAGGGATTAGGGCACAGGATTCCTGATTTCTAATGCCAGTTCCTGGCCGCGGCGCCGATCTTAGAATCCCTCTCCCGACTAGATCCTGAATCCTAAATCCTGAATCCCAAATCCTAGTTCCTATTCAACACCTGGTGCACCGCCTCGATCACCCGATCTTTGTCCGGCAGGCAGGCGTGCTCCAAATTCTTCGCGTAGGGCATAGGCACGTCGGCGCCGGTCACGCGCAAGATGGGCGCGTCCAGATAATCGAACGCGTGAAGCTGGATGGTATCCGAGATCTGCGCGCCCACGCCGCAGTAAGGCCAGCCCTCTTCGACAATCACGGCGTGGTTAGTCTTCTTCACCGAGTTCAGGATGGTGTTGGTATCGAGTGGCCGCAGCGTGCGCGGGTCGACAATTTCGACTTCGATCCCTTCCTTGGCGAGCTCCTGCGCGGCGTCCAACGCTACCAAGACCATTTTGGAATGCGCGATCACCGTCACATGTTGGCCCTCGCGCTTTACCTCCGCCACGCCGAGCGGAATCAAATGCTCGCCCTCCGGCACCTCGCCCTTGGTGCCGTAGAGCACTTCGGATTCGATGAAGACGACTGTGTTGTCGTCCCGGACCGAACTCTTCAGCAGGCCTTTGGCGTCGGCGGGCGTCGCGGGCGTCACAACTTTTAGCCCCGGCACGTGACAGAACCAGGACTCCAGCGCCTGCGAGTGTTGCGCCGCGAGCTGATGCCCGGCGCCGCCCGGTCCGCGGATCACCATCGGCACGCGGCATTGACCGCCGGACATGTAGAGCATTTTGGCGGCGCTGTTCACAATCTGGTCGATGGCCAGCAGAGAGAAATTGAAGGTCATCATCTCGACGATGGGCCGCAGTCCCGCCATCGCCGCGCCCACTCCCAGGCCCGTGAAGCCGAGCTCGGTGATGGGCGTATCCAGAACGCGTTGCGCGCCGAATTCCTCCAACAGTCCTTTGCTGATTTTGTAGGCGCCCTGGTAATAGCCCACTTCTTCGCCCATTAGGAACACGCGATCGTCGCGGTGCATTTCCTCGCGCAGAGCTTGGTTCAGGGCTTCACGGTAAGTAATGATCGGCATCTTTTCTCCGGTTCTAAACTCATTTAGGTTCTTAGTAGATTACTGACGCCAAGGTGCCTGAAAAACACCGATGTGTCTTGGGCACCATCCGCGCCCTAGTCATCGAACAACCGATCGCCGATATCGTGCGGGTGCGCAGAAGATGCAGGCGTGTAAACGTCAGTGTAAAGCTCCGAGGGGTGCGGATCGTCGCTGCGTTCCGCAAATCCAACCGCGTCCTCCACGATCTCTTTCACCTTGTGATCGATCTCTCCCACTTCTTCCCGGGTGATGAGCTCCAGCGATTCAAGCGTGAAGGTCAATCGCTTGATAGGATCCTGGTGCTTCTGCTCTTCCACTTCCGACTTGGTGCGGTAGTGGCCGTGAACCGGGTCGGACATCGAGTGGCCCATAAAGCGGTAAGTGCGTGCCTCGATCAGGGTAGGCGCATTTTCCTTGCGCGCGCGTTCGACCGCTTCCATCACCACGTCGCGCACCGCCAGCACGTCCATGCCGTCCACTTGTGCGCGAGCCATGTTGTAAGCGAGCGCTTTCTGCGAGAGGTCGTAAAGGGCCGAGGCGCGCTCGATGGGCGTTCCCATGCCGAACCGATTGTTCTCGCAGATGTAAACCACCGGCAGCTTCCACAGCGCCGCCAGGTTCAAGGACTCGTGAAAGGAGCCGATATTCACCGCCGCTTCGCCAAAGAAGCAGAGCGTCACGCGCGGGTGCTTCAGATATTTGGAGGCAAACGCTGTGCCCGTGGCCAGCGGAATCTGCCCGCCCACGATGGCGTGCCCGCCTAAAAATCCGCGCGCTTTGTCAAACAAGTGCATCGAGCCGCCCTTGCCCGCGGAAACGCCGCTCTGCTTGCCGTACAGTTCCGCCATCACTTCGCCGGCATCAATGCCGCGTGCCAGAGCGTGGCCGTGCTCGCGGTAGGAAGTGAAGATGTAATCGTCCTTGCGCAGAGTCGATAAGGCGCCAACCGCCACCGCTTCCTGGCCGATGTAGAGGTGACAAAACCCTCCAATTTTTCCCAGGGTGTAGAGCTCCGCGGCTCGCTCTTCAAAACGCCGAAGCAATAACATCTGTTCGAGCAGGGTTCTCAAGACCGCAGGATCTGTTTTCCGAGCGCGTGACTCCTGGTCGGCGATGTCCGTCTCGACCTGGCGATCCTCCGTCACGCTGGCAGCCTCGACGGCGGCCTCAGTTGGTTCCATTTAGCACTCCCTCCTAGTTCCTGCCCCAATGAGGTAGCGGCGGATTTACGCCGCCACCTCCAGCAGCCTCATCTGACCTTGCGGCGTAACAAGACCCGGACGCGGCCGCGAAATAGAATCTGTCCTTTTAGAGTAACATAAGTCTGGGTTTTTCAGGGCAGCGATGGTTTGGGCGATTAAACCCACCCGTGTGCCGAAACGATACAACGAGAATCCCAAAAATACCATACCTGGACAAGAATTTTCCTTCGTCCCAAGCCTCCCGCCGAAAGCGTCGCAGTTGCCGGAGTTGAAAACAAATGGGTTGCGCGCTACAGGCGCGCCGACAATTTGGATGCGGCAATTGGTCATTGTTTTGCATCGAAAAGAGCAGGGAACCAGGGGGTGTCGCATGGTCAGCAAAGAGGAACTGGAGAAGATGCGGGAAGAACGCGAAGTCATGGAGAGTTGGCGCAGGGTTTCGTGCCACGTGGTCGCCGACCTCTACGAAGCCTGCTCGATTTGCGGTACCGTGCGCGAGAAAGATCGCCTGACGCATTGCCGGTGGTGCGAAGACGTTTATTATTGCAAAGAGGGCGTCTGCGCACAGCACCACCACGCACGCACTCACCCGGCAGTGGCGTTTTGGACATGGTGAGGGAGTATTGGGATTAGGATTTCTCTGAAGCCTTGCGCGATGGGGCGAAAAACCACGCCGTCGCGCGACCGTCGGTATCGACGCGGTCCGAATGGTCTATAATAGCCGAGGAGAATCGGGATGCGGGGAATTGATTGGTCACAATGTCCGGAGGTGGAAAGCGTACCGGGAAAGATGAGCGGCGCGTGGGTCTTTCGCGGCACGCGAATGCCGGTGGCGACCGTCTTTGAGAACCTCGAAGCGGGAATGACCATCGACGAACTGGTTGAGACCTTCGATGGACTGACGCGCGAGCAAATAAAAGCTGTCCTGGATTTTGTTGCCCGCAGCTTGGAAGCGCCCGTCCCTGTCGGCTAATGCATATCTTATTCGACCAGGGAACTCCGGTTCAGATCCGAAAGTTCCTGGAGGGGCATAACGTCAGGACGGCGAGGGAGCAGGGGTGGAGCGACTTGCTTAATGGCGAACTTCTGCGCGTGGCCGAGGCAGAAGGTTTTGATGTACTGCTTACGACCGACAAAAACATAGCCTACCAGCAAAACCTCAGGGGCCTCAAACTTGCCATAGTTGTGTTGGGTAAAGGAAACTGGCCGCTCATCAGGCCGGTAGTCCCGAAGATTGTCGCAGCCGTACTGGCTGCTAGACCGGGATCCTACACAGTGGTTGATGTGCCCTCACTCTGACGGCGAATAATGCCTCGAGAGTTGTGGCGCGGGTTTACGCCACGCTCTCCGCCGCCCGCTCATATTTGCAGGCCTCATTCGGGCAATATCGGACAAGACCGGATTTCTTGCTCATCTTTTCGAGCAGCAGCGGATAGCCGCAATCGGGACAGGGTTCGTTGATGGGTTTGTCCCAGGCGGTGAATTTGCAGTCGGGATAGCGGCTGCAACCGTAGAAAGTTTTGCCGCGCCTGGTGCGGCGCACCACCAGTTCTCCTGTACAGCCCTTCTCCGGACAGGGGATGCCGAGCGTCTGGCGTTTCACAAACTTGCACTTCGGATAATTGCTGCACGCGATGAACTCGCCGAACCGTCCGTGTTTTTTCACCAGGTGGTTGCCGCATTCGGGGCATTTTTCTTCCAACGGAACATCGGCCACGGCGGTGGCCGCGCCCTCTTTCATGATAATCTTCTTCGTATTACGACATTCAGGATAACCCGTGCAGGCGAGGAAAAATCCAAAGCGCCCACGCTTCACGGCCATGGGCTTGCCGCACTTTTCGCAGGTCTGCTGTGGAACCTCGGGAGCGGCCGAAGCAGTGGGCGCTGAGACGCCGTACCTGGCCGCCACTTCCGGCGTCAGGTCGCGAGTGCCGTCGCACTCCGGATAGCCGGTGCAAGCCAGAAACTGGCCATTGCGTCCCAGGCGGATATTCATGGGCTTGCCGCACTTCTCGCATTTTTCCTCGGTGGGAATGCCCTCACCCTTGATGTCTTCCATCTCGCGCTCGGCGATGCGCAGGTCTTTCTTGAACTTTTTGTAGAACTCGCCGAGGGCGTCGGTCCAGGTCATCTTGCCTTCTTCGACTTCGTCCAACTCCTCTTCCATGCGCGCGGTGTAGGCCACGTCGAAGATGTCGCTGAAGTTTTTCACCAGCAGATCGCTCACCACCAAGCCGAGCTCGGTGGGATAGAACCGGCCCTGCGTTTTTTCCACGTAGGCGCGGTTCTGGATCACGGAAAGAATGCTGGCGTAGGTTGAAGGCCGGCCGATGCCTTTTTCCTCGAGCGCCTTCACCAGCGTGGCCTCGTTATAGCGCGGCGGCGGCTCGGTGAAATGCTGCTCGGGAAGAATCTTGTGGAGCTTCAGGCGCTCGCCCTGTTCCACCGCGGGCAGACGATGCTTCAACTCTTCGTCCTCTTCCATTTCCACTTTTTCGTCTTTGCCTTCTTCATAGACGGCGCGGAACCCTTTGAATTTTTCTACCGACCCCGTGGCGCGGAGTAAGTAATCGCCCGCCGCAATATCGATCGTCGTCTGATCGAAGATGGCGGGGTTCATCTGTGACGCCACGAATCGCTGCCAGATGAGAACGTAGAGTCTGTACTCGTCGGCGCCAAGGAATCGCTTGATCGACTCGGGAGACCGCTCGACATCCGTCGGGCGTATTGCCTCGTGAGCATCCTGCGCGTCTTTCTTGCTCTTGTATCGAATAGCGTCGCCAGGCAGATAATCATTGCCATAGGTGCGGCGAACATACTCGCGTACGGCTTGCAAGGCGTTGTCCGCGACGCGGGTCGAATCCGTGCGCATGTAAGTGATCAGGCCGATAGCGCCCTCATCGCCCAGCTCCACGCCTTCATAGAGGCGCTGAGCCAGCATCATGGTCTTTTTGGCTGAGAAGTGCAGTTTGCGCACCGCTTCCTGCTGGAGCTTGCTGGTGATGAAGGGCGGGACCGGATATTTTTTCTTTTCGCGCGTGGTGACCGACTGCACCACCAGGGGCGTTTTGTGCAGAGCAGCGACGTGCTGGTCGGCGGCAGCCTGATTCGGTATCTCCAAATCCTTGCCTTGGAACTTCGCCAGGCGCGCATCAAATGGCGGCGGGTTCTTGCCTTCCACCCGCGCGGCAATCGTCCAGTATTCCTGTTTCTTGAAAGCCTGAATCTCTCGCTCGCGCTCCACGATCAGGCGCAGCGCCACGGTTTGCACGCGGCCGGCCGAGATACCGCGCTTCACTTTGTCCCACAAGAGCGGGCTGACCTGATAGCCGACCAGGCGATCGAGAATCCTACGCGCTTGCTGAGCGTCGACCAGGCGCGAATCAATCTCGCCCGGACGCTCAAAGGCCTGGCGAATGGCGTCGCGGGTGATCTCATTGAACAGCACGCGATGAAACTTTCTATTCTTGCCGTCCAGCAACTCGCGCAAGTGGGCGCAGATCGCCTCGCCCTCGCGGTCCGGGTCGGCGGCCAGATAGACGGCTTCGGCTTTCCCTGCCGCAACCTTTAATTCTTGAATGATGTTTTTCCGGGTGGGAATCGGAACGTAAGTTGGCCGGAAGTCCTTCTCAATGTCCACACCCAGGTCTTTCTTCGGCAGGTCCATGACGTGCCACATCGAGGCCTTTACGGAGTAGACCGGGCCAAGGTATTTATTAATGGTTTTCGCATTGACCG
>Ga0187803_10000727_pt1 | contig 13011 bp, 9 predicted proteins | sample NC_wetland_sal_i_2_FD_132425 | JGI IMG/M metagenome (GOLD analysis project Ga0187803, IMG submission 132425) | Wetland sediment microbial communities from Neuse River Estuary, North Carolina, USA - Control_3 | ecosystem: Environmental > Aquatic > Freshwater > Wetlands > Sediment | place: USA...
GCCGGGATTCAGGTCGGGGTGATACTTGCGGGCCAGTTTTCGAAACGCCGTGCGGATGTCCTTCGCGCTGGCCTTGCGCGGGACGCCTAGCAGTTCGTAGTAATCCTGTTTCGCGCTTGTCGGCATCAAGTCTCTATTTTTGTGCTCGTAGGGGTCCAGCACTGCTGGACCCCATCTCGGCACGATTTACCGCACGGCCTTAATTCGGCTTCTTGTTTTCGTCCACGTCCACGTACTCGGCGTCGATCACATCGCCGGGCTTATGGCCGCCCTGTGTGCTGCCCGTTGAACCGCCCGTCGACCCGGAAGCCGCACCCGCGCCGGCTGCGCCCGCTTGATCGCTGCTCGCCCCCTGAGTCTTCCTGTACAGTTCTTCCGCCATCTTGTGCAGCACCTTCTCCACGTTCTCCGCCGCGGAACGCAGCCGCGGCACGCCGCCTTCGTTGATGGCCTTCTTGGCGTCTTCCAGGGCCTCTTCGGCATGCTTCACGTCGCCTTCGGCCAGCTTGTCGCGGTTCTCGCGGATGGTCTTCTCCGCCTGGTAGATGATGCCGTCCAGCCGGTTCCGCGCTTCCACCTCTTCCATGCGCTTGCGATCGTCCTCGGCGTGCGACTCCGCTTCGCTGCGCATCTTTTCCGCCTCTTCCTTGGTCAAGCCGGTCGAAGCGGTAATGGTGATTTTCTGTTCCTTGTGGGTGGCCTTGTCCTTCGCGCTCACGTTTAAAATGCCGTTGGCATCGATGTCAAAGGTCACTTCAATTTGCGGAACACCGCGCGGGGCCGGCGGAATGCCGTCCAGCTTGAACGTGCCCAGCGAGCGGTTGTCCTTTGCGAATTTCCGTTCGCCTTGCAGGACGTGGATCTCCACGCCCGGCTGGTTGTCCGAAGCGGTCGAGTAGGTTTCCACCTTGCGCGTCGGAATCGTGGTGTTGCGCGGGATCTGCACAGTCATCACGCCGCCGAGCGTTTCGACGCCCAGGGAAAGCGGCGTCACGTCCAGCAACAGGATGTCTTTCACCTCGCCCCCAAGAACCGCGCCCTGAATCGCCGCGCCCACGGCTACGACTTCATCTGGGTTCACGCCCTTGTGAAGTTCCTTGCCGCCGAAGAAGGTGCTCACCAGAGCCTGCACCTTCGGAATGCGTGTCGAACCGCCCACCAGAACCACTTCCTGAATGTCGTTGGGCGACATCTTCGCGTCTTCGAGAGCCAGCTTCACCGGCTTCATGGAGCGGTCGAGCAAGTCGTTCATCAGTTGCTCAAGCCGCATGCGCGTCAGTTTCTGCTGCATGTGGATCGGGCCGCTGGCACCCGCGGTGATGAACGGGAGATTGATCTCCGTTTCCATCATCTGGGAGAGCTCGATTTTGGCCTTCTCCGCGGCTTCCTTCAGCCGTTGCAGCGCCATCTTGTCCTTGCCGAGGTCGATGCCGTGCTCTTTCTTGAACTCGTCAATCAACCAATCGACGATTCTCTGGTCGACGTCGTCGCCGCCCAGGTGCGTATCACCGTTCGTCGATTTCACTTCCACCACTCCGGCGCCCACTTCCAGCACGGAGATATCGAACGTGCCGCCTCCCAAGTCATACACAGCGATGGTTTCGTCGCTCTTCTTTTCAAGACCATACGCCAGCGCCGCGGCGGTCGGCTCATTGATAATGCGCAACACTTCGAGGCCCGCGATTTCCCCGGCCTGCTTGGTGGCCTGGCGCTGCGCGTCGTTGAAGTACGCGGGAACGGTGATGACTGCCTTGGTTACCTTTTCGCCGAGAAAATCTTCTGCCGCGGTCTTGAGTTTGGTCAGGATCATCGCAGAGATTTCCGGCGGGCTGTACACCTTGCCCGCAATTTCCACGCGCGCATCATCGTGATTGCCCTTCACCACCTTGTATGGCACGCGCTTCATCTCTTCGGCGACTTCGTCATAGCGCCGCCCCATGAATCGCTTGATGGAGTAAACGGTGTTTTCCGGGTTGGTCACCGCCTGCCGCTTTGCCACTTGGCCGACAAGCCGCTCCCCGGTCTTGGTGATGGCCACAACCGATGGCGTGGTCCGCGTGCCTTCCTGGTTCGGGATTACCACCGGTTCTCCGCCTTGCATGACGGCCACAACCGAATTGGTGGTCCCGAGGTCAATTCCAATGATCTTGCTCATAGCTACCGTCCTTATCTTGAGTTCTGCTGAAATCCGCTCTGGGTCGACCTTGGGGCTCTAACGAGCGTGGCAGGCCCGGGAAATCTTTTGAGGCGGAAGGCCCTTGAGGAGTCATTCCGCGAGCTAAAACAGAGCTACTATACAACTTGAGTGCGGCGTTGTCAAGTTGCTTGATAATGACTACAAGTATAGCTTGTTAAACGACTTAGCAAACAATCACGCTCTCCGGTCAGAAACAACCCTTTGCTTCAGGCAAACACCTAACTACTAAAGGCGTAAGCTCCAACCTCAGCCAACTCATGCCGCTGCTGCAACAAGTCGGGCCGTTAAAATGTCGGAGGAGGGCCCACTACCTCACCCTGCGTCGGCTCTCCGATGCAACCTGTGGTACTCTGGCCAAGATTTCATATACCCGCGCAATTCGCTTTCGGAGGATTCTGTGAGCCGCCGCTTCATTCTCGCCGCAGCCGTAACCTTGGCTCTCATCAGTCTGGTCACGCTAACCAGAGGCCATCTCGTGAGCGCTTCCCGGGAGGGCACGGCTTCGACCGTGCCGAATAGCTCCGAGAGTTCACGGGTTTCAATTCCTGAAGCCAGCATCACAACTTCCGCAAGTCTTTCTGAGACAGTTTCCACGCTGGCGGCCCCCACCACGCAGAAATCGGGGGCAAAGAAGTCCTCCACGGCCGCAAGCAGTGCCAAGGCAGCGCTGGCCGCACAAGCTCCCATCACCGTAAATGGGGTCGCCAACATAGATCCCACGAAGGCCTTCGGCAGCAAGAACGCCTCCGTCACCATGGAAATTTTCAGCGATTTTCAGTGCCCGGCGTGCAAGCAGCTTTTCACCACCACGACGCAGCGAGTGATAGACAATTACGTGAACAACAACAAAGTGTACTTGATCCATCGCGATTTTCCGTTGCCGATGCACGCCTATTCGCGCGTGGCGGCCAGCTACTCCCGTGCGGCGGCGCACATCGGCAAGTGCGAGTCCGTTGAACTGGCCTTGTTCCAGAACCAGGAGAAGTGGGAAATGACCGGCGACGTGAAGGGCACGGTCGCCGCGGTGCTGACTCCAGCGGAAATGAAAAAAGTGCAGGAACTTGTCGACGGCAAGACCCTAGAACCGCTGGTCGAGAAGGACAAACAGCTGGGGCAGGCGGTACCCGTGAATCAGACTCCCACGATGATCATTCACACCCGCGACGGGCAGTCGTACCCCGTGGTGGGATTTGTGAGCTACGATGTATTGAAGACACTGCTCGATCAACTCGTTAAGTAGTTCTCGCTCCTCCAAGGAATTTATGATGCAATCCGCGCCATTCAATCTCCGCCGGCTGGTTATCTGGCTCGGCCGCATCGCTCTCGGTGGCATCTTCATCTACGCGGGCTACTCAAAGATTTTTGCTCCCAATTTGATGCTGCAGTCTTATTTCACATTGAAGTTTTCGATTCTGGCCAATTTCTCGAATTTCGGGAATCAAGTTCGCTCTTATCAATTGCTCCCCGAAGCGGGCGTATATTTTGTCGCTCATTTTCTGCCCCCGGCGGAAATTCTGCTTGGCTTGCTTCTTTTGGTGGGCTGGCGGCTTCGCGTGTGGGCGTCCATTGTGACGCTAATCCTCCTGGGCTTTATCACCGTTGTCACTCGCGCGTATTTGTTGGGATTGCAGATCGATTGTGGCTGTTTTGGCAAACCGGAACCGCTCACTGGATTCACCGTGCTGCGCGATGGCGCACTGTTTCTCCTTGCTGTGCTCATGACCATCTTCGCCTTCCAGGAAGCCCGCAATCCGCATCCCTGGTCGGCACCCACTCCCGAGCAACCGTCGTGAAACCCGCGGTCCACCGACGTGTCATCCTGAGCCGCGCCGTTTGCGGGCGAAGGATCTCAACGTCAGCTGTCACCCCGGCGCATCCTGCGGCTGAGATTCTTCGCGCATCCTCATCGGATGCGCTCAGAATGACAAGTACGGAATTGGTTGCAAAATGAAAACCCTCGCCCAATACCTCGACCTTGCCGCCGTCGCCCACGGCCACATCTGTGCTGGCCAAGTTCTCGGCGTGCGCCTGGCCATGATGGGCCTTCGCGAACTCGGAATCGAAGATCCTATCGCGGACCGCAAACGAATCGTCACCTACGTGGAAATCGATCGTTGCGTCACCGACGCGGTCGCGCTCGTGGCGAATTGCCGGCTAGGCAAGCGCGCGTTGAAATTCCGCGACTGGGGCAAGGTTGCCGCTACCTTCTGTGATATGCAGACCGGTCGCGCCGTGCGGATTGCCGCGAAGGAATCCGCCAAGCAATCCGCGAAAGAAATGTTTCCCGAACTGCCGAAAGAGGAAGGCCAGCAGAAGGCCTACGCTCAACTTCCGGACGAAGTTCTCTTTTCCAAGGAGTGGGTGAAAGTCGAAATTCCGCCGGAAGATCACCCCGGCTTCAAAGGGCCGCGCGTTGTCTGTGCCCAGTGCGGCGAAGGCATCAACTGCAAACGTGAAGGCATCCAGAACGGCCGCGCCCTCTGCCGCGCCTGCGCCGGCGAGCGATATTACAAGCCACTTTGAGGACGGGAACTAGGACTAATACCTCGGCGTCCAAAAGAATGGGGGCTCAGAGGCGCGGGCGCTTCCATGACGAAAGCCGGCCGAGATGGGACAAATTGTGATGCTTCAAAACACTCGCAATGAAAGGATGGGGCTGGTCGTCGGAATTCTTCTGATGACTATCTCTTTCACAACACTGCTTCACGGCCAAATCGATGCCGATGGTGCCAAGCGTGCCGCACGGGAAGACGATATCCGGGAAGCGATATTTCGGTTCGAACTAAAAGACCGCACTGGCATTATTTTTCTCGACATAGATCATCGAGACCCCAGTGATGCGTTTATGAAGCGATTCTTCGACGTCAAACTCCCCATTAAGAAATTGTCGGCTATAGCTAAGCCAAACGGAAGATCGCAGAGGTGGATATATGATCGGAGTAGTGGAAAACCAGGTGTCGCCCTCTGGGTTGGCAAAATTACATGGACTTCCGATATGCGCGTGATTGTAGACGGTGGCTATTATTGCGGAAGCCTCTGCGCCGGGAGGGGTGATTTTTACCTTACCTTTAAGGATGGCCGATGGGTTGTCGACAAGTTTGATCTCAAGATCGTTTCCTGAAACAAAACAACTTAAGTTCATATGTTGAAATCTAGAAACCTCAAGAGCGGTCTCTCCTCTCTGTTCGACCGATTACTGTAGAATTCAAGTTCGATGCTGAGCCTGCCTCCGATCACACTGCGCCTGCGCGGCTGGAAACTGATTGACCGCGTGGCCTTGGCGTTTCTGCTTTTGTGCTCCATCGCGCTGGGCGCCGCTGCGGGTTTGCTCTTCGTCTACGAAAGCGATTTGCCGGAAATCCGCGCCCTGGAAACCTACCGTCCCAACGTGGTCACCGAAATCTATGCCGACGATGGCCAGCTCATCGGCAGCTTCGCCCTGCAACGGCGCATCCTGATGACCTGGGAGCAGACCCCCAAGGTTCTCTACAACGCGGTCACCGCCATTGAAGACCAGCACTTCGAAGATCACTGGGGCGTGGATTTTCCGCGTGTCGCCGGCGCGGCCTACCGCAACATAGTCAAGCGCCGCAAAGCCGAGGGCGCCAGCACCATCACCATGCAGCTTGCCGGGAATCTCTTCCTCGACCGCAGCGAGCGCAGCTTCCGCCGCAAAGTCCAGGAAATACTTCTGGCCCTGCAGATCGAACGGCGTTACACCAAGCCGCAAATCTTCACCATGTATGCCAACCAGGTCTACCTGGCGCATGGCAACTATGGTTTCGCCGCCGCGGCACAATTTTATTTCGGGAAGCCGGTGACCGACCTGAACCTGCAACAAGCCGCGCTGCTGGCGGGAATGATTCGCGGGCCCGTGTATTCGCCGCTGGTCGACCCGGCTCGCGCGCTTGCGCGGCGCAATCTCGTCCTTCGTCAAATGATGGAGGAAGGAAAAATCACTCCTGCCGACGAAGCGGCCGCCAGAAAATCTCCTCTAGGCCTGCACCTGCAATATCCGCGCAACGATCTGGCGCCTTACTTTTTTGAAGACATCCGCAAATATCTTGAAGCCACGTACGGCACGGAGGCGGTCCACGAGCGCGGCCTGCGCGTCTACACCACGCTCAATATCCGTATGCAGAAAGCTGCCAACCAGGCCATTCGCGACGGTTTGCACACCTACGATCGCCGTCACGGCTGGCGCGGCAAGCTTCCCAACGTTCTCAAGGACAATCTCGGCAAACTCGACACCTACGAAGATGACGACTGGCGCCATCCCATCGAAAAGGGGAGCTATGTTACCGGCCTCGTGGTATCGATTGATGACCGGGGCGCCGTCATCAAAATAGGCACCTATCGCGCCATTCTTTCTTCCCTGGACATCGCCTGGACCGGGCACAAGAAGCCCAGCGAGATTCTCGAAGTCGGTGATCTCATCCAGGTTTCCATCGAGGACTTGCGCGAAACCACGGCTCACGTTCAACTCGAGCAGCAACCCGCTCCGCAAGCCGCCATGATTGCCATCGAAAATGTCACCGGCGAAATCAAGGCCATGGTCGGCGGCTACAGTTTTGAAGACTCCAAGTTCAACCGAGTCACACAGGCCGTTCGCCAGGTTGGCAGCTCGTTCAAACCATACGTGTATTCAACCGCCATGGAGAAGGGAGCATCGCCCTTCGACACGATCGTTGACGCCCCGTACACCACCACCAGCGGCGGCCAAACCTACTCCCCGCACAACTATGACGAAAAATTCGAAGGCACCATCACGCTACGGCGCGCTCTTGCCGGTTCGCGAAACGTTCCGGCGGTGAAACTTGCCGAAAAATTAGGTATCAACGCCGTCGTGGATATGGCCCGCCGTTTTGGAATTACCACGTTGCTTCCCCCGTATCTTCCCCTGGCGCTTGGTGCCGCGGACATGAAGCTCATCGAACACGTTTCTGCGTTCACGGTCTATCCGAACGACGGCATCCGCATCGATCCGCACATGATTCGGCGCGTGACCAGCTACGACGGCGCGCTGCTCGAAGAAGCCCATCCCGAAGTGCATGACGTGCTCGCGCCAGATGTGGCGCACACGATGACGGCCATGCTTGAGGATGTGATTCAATTCGGCACCGCCATTAAGGCGAAATCCATCGGCCGTCCTGCGGGTGGAAAAACCGGCACGACGCAGGATTTTACTGACGCCTGGTTCATCGGGTTCACACCGCAGCTTACCGCGGGAGTGTGGGTCGGCTTTGATGACAAGCAGATTTCTCTCGGCAAACGCGAAACGGGGGCTCAGGCCGCGCTGCCCATCTGGATGGAGTTCATTCAACAGGGAATGGCGGGTATGCCGGTGGCCCAATTTACAAATGTGGTTTCCTTGGAGGAGCAGGCACCGGAACATCACGTACACACGGACGTGCCGGACACTGCCCCGGAAGACGAGGCTCCGAGCTTGCCGAGCGCAAAGCCCGAGGCGGCCCCTCCTTCGACTCCTCAGACGAGTCCTCCCACGCCGTAAGTTCAACCGTCCGATCTGCGAAAGGGGTCCCAGCCGCCGGGGCGAAGGGGCACAGCTTTGCCTCCTTTTGTTCGTAGCAGAATTTTTCTTTCTCGGGTGATTTCGCCGATATGGCTCAAGCGCAAGCCTTCGAAGCTGCGGGGCAAGCGTCTGGCATTTCTTCTTGCGACCGTAAAGAGCAATTCATAATCATCGCCCCCGTGCAGCGCGAGTTCTTGCGCGTCAGCGGCTGTTGTAAGCGGACTCACGGGGAGGGAATTGGCATGGATGCGCGCGCCAACCCGGCTGGCGGCGCACAGCCTCGGGAGATCCATGGAAAGACCATCCGAAATATCCATCATCGCGGTTGCCAGTCGATTTTTCGCCAGCCACTGACCCAGCGCCAGTCTCGGCTCGGGGTATAGATGTTTGCGAAGCACGATGTCCGTAGCCATGGCTATGCCGCGCTTGCGGCGAAGTTCCCGCAGGCCCAGATCCGCCTCGCCGAGAGTCCCACTGACCATGACGAGATCACCCGGACTTGCTCCGGAGCGCAGAACCGCTCCGTGCCTACGAACTTCACCAATCACAGTGATGCTGATGATCACTTTTTCCTGCCGCGTGATGTCGCCGCCGGCGAGTTCACAACCTAATTTTCTCGAAGCGCGGCGCAACCCGCGCAAGAAAGTGGTGAGCCATTTTCCAGTGAGAGTGCTGGGCAACGCCAGGCTCAACAGGAAGCAGCGCGGTTTGCCTCCCATTGCTGCAATGTCGCTGACCGCCCGAACCAGACACTTCCAGCCGACCGCGTCGGGAGAGTGTTTATCACGCAGAAAGTGCGAATCCTCCAGGAACCAGTCGCAGGTCAGGATGGTTTCGCGCCCGGGCGCCGGAGCCCATAAGGCTGCGTCGTCACCCAGAGCCACAGTCAGCGTTTTTTCCTTTGCGGGCCCAAAGGTCCGTTCGATCTGCGCCACCAAGGCATTCTCGTTTTTTTGTCGTCTCATCGGCTCGACATTATCGTAGCGCACACTGGTCGGTGGGACAGTGGACAGTTTTTCAGGGGCTGTCCCAAAAATTGGAATTACAGGGTTGACTCGGCCTACCTACAAATTCTAGTATTCCTACTATAGCGAACCCAGTCTTACGGTTCAGACCGAGACGGCATCTAAACCGTTGTGCGGGGCCAGGGAAGCGACAAATCCGCACCCCAATTGGTTTTGGGAAATAATTTAGGCCTGAGGGGCCCATGATTAGCAGCAAGAACTATACGTTCTATATCGCTACGACCCCCGGAAAACTCCGGAAGCTGGTCGTGCCGGCTTATGTGCTGCATGGCCTGGCGGCCTTAGCGATTATCGGTAGCATCACCGTTGCAGCGGCCGTGGGTTCTTACAGCCGGATGCTGTGGAAGGTAGGGAACTACAACGCGCTCCGCCATGACCAAGAAACCCTGAAAAAGCAGTACCGCGATCTCCAATCCACCGTTAAAGACACCAATCAGCGCCTCGATTCTTTGCAATCTCTGGCCACCGAAGTAGCCATGACCTACGGTGTGTTGCGCTATCATCCGGCCGCCTTCGATCAGGCCGACAATGCCGTAACACCCCAGGATGTGTTTGATCGTTCCTTGGAGCAGTACTCCTTTCTAAAGCGCAACGCTTCTGCGATTGCCACATCAGCTGCTGGGCTAAGGTTGCTTCCCGCGATGGCCTTTGCTGACTCCAACTACACACCGTCGAGCTGGCCGGTTCTCGGGCACATCACCGATGGCTTCGGTGAGCGATTGGATCCGTTCTCCGGTGAAGGCGCGTTTCATACCGGGGTGGACGTCGGGGCCGAATACGGCGCTCCCGTTCATGCGACGGCGGATGGCATGGTCACCGTGGCGGATACTCACATGGGTTATGGCCGCCTCGTCGTAGTGGATCACGGATTTGGCATCACGACCTTCTATGCTCATCTCTCTTCGTTTGCGGTAGTGGCGGGCACGCGCGTCCGGCGCGGTGAAGTGATCGGCTACGCTGGTATCAGCGGGCGCTCCACTGGGCCGCACGTACATTACGAAGTTCGGGTGAACAACGCTCCGGTGAACCCCTGGCGCTACATGAAGAACACCGCCTCAGCCGCAACGGGCGACTGAGCCTCTTCACTTCCTTTCCTTCGAAATCCATGCATTTCTTAAGTCAATTGCTGTAGCAGCATGCAGTGGTTTGTGTCTCAGCGTGAGGTTGGCGGAGGATCGGCTGCATTTGCGGGTTTGCTCGCGGATTGCAGTAGCTTCGGCGTGACATCGAAGACCACGCGCACAGATTTGCTGGTGCCTCGATCCAGTTGTCGAATATCCGCCGATTGCAGCAGTTCTAGGTAGCCTTCCCGGAGCTCCGGATCGAGTTGCTTGCGGGTCTTCGCATCGTTCAGGCCCATCTGTGCCAGAACCACCAGGCCGCTTAGAACTTCTTTCAGCTGGTGCACCGTGCTTTCTGTCAGGCATTCGCCTTCAATCCCCACGCGCAGCAGATTGCCCTCGGGTTTGCCGCCGATCGATATCCACTGCAGTTGAGCGAGCAGCGCGGCCAGTTGCGGTGAGCGCAGGCCACCGGGAGCCTGTGAGAGTGCCATCGCGGCTCCGGAATCCTGCCGCAGAACCGCAAAAATTGGAGAACCCGCCAGACGCACAAAATGTTCCTGCCATTCCTCCGATGAAGAATAGCGTGGCTGCTGAAAGAAATACGAAGAATCATTCGCCCAGGCCATGCGATGATCGCGCAGGAATGTAAAGAACGCCTTGCGGTTGGATCCGGTCAATGGAACGGCAAACAGTGTTTTCCCATCAGCGGTTTTCAAGGAGCCGTAGCGCGCGCCATACGCTTCGATTTTCTTCCGGTCGAATCGCCCCTCGGCGATGGCAAACGCCGTGGAACTTTGTGCTTGCCGGTTGATGGCCAGCGCCAGGCGGTCCAGGTCGCGTTCGTAGTTGAATCCAGTGGCCTGCAAAAATTGTGCGTAGTCGCTGTCCTGTGGCGGTTGCGGAGCCCAGCGGAACAGTTGCGCGAGAAATGGCGAGGAACGCAATTGCGCCAAATCCAGGTAAGTCACCATGCTGGCGTCCTGGGGCATCAGCGCGAGCATGTCGGCACGCGCCGCGAGGGAATCGTTCGCATGCCACTTGCGGTAGCCAATCAATACGGCCAGCAGAATGGAAAGCATGAGGCCGACGACGAGCACTAACTTGTTTTTGGGCATGTCGATAGGCGCCGGTTCTTTCCCGGCTGGTTTCTCTGATATTCTCGCATTACCGCGGCGAGAAACGAGAGGAAATGGTCATGGCGAAAGGGGAGAAAGTACCCGGTTGATAGAAAGCTGTGGAATCTCAGCGACCTCCACCCATCAAATTGCGTTATACGCATTTTATTTTCAATGAGTTACAGGATTGTGACCAATTGGCGGACTCAGTCTCTTTTTCCACAGAGTTGGCTCCTCAATTGCTGGCCACCCCACCATCCCTTGTTGCAATTTCTGTGCCTAATCTGCTATCCTTGTACGGTTTGAGCGGCGCTGGCGTAGCTCAGCTGGTAGAGCATCTGATTTGTAATCAGAGGGTCGGGGGTTCAATTCCCTCCGCCAGCTCCACCAGAATGACGCAGGGGAGTGAGGCGGAGCGATTCCCGGCATGTTAGCATGAAAGGGCTGGTGTCTTTAGACACGAGTCCGTTTTGTGTTTTCACGCAGGCCGCTCCCAAAGACAGCACGTTTTGACCAGAACAGGCACGTAATTTGTGTCGACAATTTTCGCGGACGGGTGGGTGAGTGGCTAAAACCAGCAGACTGTAAATCTGCCGCTCCTTGCGGGCTACGAAGGTTCGAATCCTTCCCCGTCCACCAGGATTCGATCTCCGCGGCAGAAATTTCGGAGCGCGGCATCGCAGGCAGCGCGGATCAGCGAAGTATGTAACAGCACCGCAGGATAATCGCGGACGCGATGTTCGAAAGCGGTACAAAACGCGGCGGGTAAGCCGCTTAGAAATGGTGCGTCGCGAAGGTGGATTTTTTGGAGGATCGGGTTCGGCCTGGGTAGCTCAGTTGGTAGAGCGCGTCCTTGGTAAGGACGAGGTCACCGGTTCAATCCCGGTCCCAGGCTCCAGGAATTAATAAGCTTCCGCGAGGAAGTGCTGTTTGACAAGGGAGAGGTTGAGGGTTTTAAGCAGGGCGGGGGTAACTCAACGGTAGAGTCTCACTCTTCCAAGGTGATGGTTGCGGGTTCAAATCCCGTCCCCCGCTCCAAGTTTGGCGCAAGCCGCGGTTCGGCAATGGCGGTTTGTGCGAAGGATGAGGGCATATGGCCAAGGAGAAATTTGAGCGCAGTAAGCCACATGTGAACATCGGGACGATTGGTCACATTGATCACGGCAAGACCACGTTGACAGCGGCCATCACCAAGGTGCTGGCCAAGAACAATCCCAAGGTGCAATTCCGCGCCTTCGATTCGATTGACAACGCTCCGGAAGAGCGCGAGCGCGGCATCACCATCGCAGTTTCGCACGTGGAGTACGAAACGGCGAACCGCCACTACGCGCACATGGATTGCCCGGGCCACGCTGACTACATCAAGAACATGATCACTGGCGCGGCGCAGATGGACGGCGCGATTCTCGTGGTCGCCGCGACCGACGGGCCGATGCCGCAGACCCGCGAGCACATCCTGCTGGCTCGCCAGGTCGGTGTGCCGTACATCGTGGTGTTTTTGAACAAGTGCGACATGGTGGAAGACGCCGAGTTGCTGGAGCTTGTGGAACTTGAAGTTCGCGAACTTTTGAAGAGCTACCAATTCCCGGGCGACAGCGTGCCGGTGGTTCGCGGTTCGGCGCTGCAGGCTCTGAACGGGGACGCAAAGTGGGAAGCGAAAATCGTCGAGCTGATGGCGGCAGTGGATGCGAACGTGCCGCTGCCGGTGCGCGACATCGACAAGCCGTTCGCCATGCCCATTGAAGACATCTTCTCGATCTCCGGTCGCGGCACGGTCGTAACTGGAAGGGTCGAGCGCGGCAAGGTGAAGGTGGGCGAAGAAGTGGAAATCGTGGGCTTCCGCGAGACACAGAAGAAAGTGGTCACCGGTGTCGAGATGTTCCGCAAGTTGCTTGATGAGGGGATTGCGGGCGACAACGTAGGCTTGCTGCTGCGCGGCACGGAAAAAGACGACGTGGAGCGCGGGCAGGTGGTGTGCAAGCCCGGCTCAATCACCCCGCACACGAAGTTCAAGGCCGAAGCGTACGTGCTGACCAAGGAAGAAGGCGGACGCCACACTCCGTTTTTCTCGGGCTAC
>Ga0187803_10000728_pt1 | contig 13010 bp, 9 predicted proteins | sample NC_wetland_sal_i_2_FD_132425 | JGI IMG/M metagenome (GOLD analysis project Ga0187803, IMG submission 132425) | Wetland sediment microbial communities from Neuse River Estuary, North Carolina, USA - Control_3 | ecosystem: Environmental > Aquatic > Freshwater > Wetlands > Sediment | place: USA...
AAATGGATCCCTGAGCGCTGGTGTAGAAAAACTGGCTGCCGAAGAGCAGGGCCTGCGCCGGAGAGCTCAGGATGGGAGCGCCCGTCAAGAGCGAGGCGATCTGGCTGTTGTTCAGATTCCCGCCCGCGACGGCCTGGCTCAGTGAGTCAAATGTGCTCGGCACAGACGTGAGGCTGCCGATCGCGGTCGGGGAGAAGAGGCCTTCTTCCAGCGTACGAGTTCCGGCGGAGAGGACCAGATTGAACGACCATCGGGCCCCCAGTTTCCGGCTGGCCTGCAGGCCAAGAGCCTGATTGAAACCGTTCAGACCGGCATAGGAGAAGTGGCCCAGATAGGAAGCGGTGTAGGTTCCCGAAAACCGGGTGCGCTCGGTTGCCTGAGTCCAGCCGAAGGTGGCCGAGGTGCCGGCGTAGCCCTCACCGGACAGGAGCGAGCCGTACAGGTCTCCACCAAATCCGCCAGGCGCTCCGCCGGAAAAGTAGCCCCCAAAAACACTGGTACTGTACAGATGGAAGCCGCCTTCATGCGAACCGAGCGGATTGAGGCCCGAGAGGCCGGTTGATACGGGCTCTTCGGATTGGGCGCTGAGCAGGGCAAGCGATGCCAACCCGAGAACAGCCAACCGGACCGCCACGCTCACCGCCGGGTTTCGGCCTGTCGACACTTCTTCCTCCAACTCACGGCAGATCTCCTGATGTCGGACCTGAGTGCCGCAATTGGACTTCCAACTCCTCACCCATGAAAATCCGCCTCGCGGACACAGTTCAGGACACAAATTTGTCACATAATGCAAATCTTTTTCGAAATGACGGGGATTGGCAGGCGGAGGCTCATTTTGGGGAGGCGGCAACGGCTGGCAATTGAAGTGCTTACCACGGATGACCGTTTTCATGGCGACAGCGATTAAACCCGTGTGGGACGGTGCCGGACGCCTGTCTTCCCGGGTCAACTCCTGGAAGTCATTGCAGGCCCTCGCGGTTGGCACTCTGGTGCTGGTGCTCTACGGACCTACCCTGATAGACTTGGCGAATGATTGGTGGACGGATCCGGCATTGTCGCAAGGACTGCTCCTACCCCCTTTGGCACTGTGGATCGCCTGGGTGCGGCGGGCGCAGGTACATCTGCATCCGGCGGCGCCGGACAACCGGGGCCTGCTCCTGGTCTCCTTTTCCTGTTTCCTGTTCCTGTTGGGCAGACTGGGTGCAGAATTCTTTCTCGCTCGAATCTCCTTTGTGCTGCTCGTAGCAGGCATGATTTGGACCTTCTGGGGAGCCCGGCGTCTGCGCGCTCTGGTCTTTCCCATTCTGCTGCTGGCTACCATGGTCCCGCTTCCGGTGATCGTATACAACACGATCGCTGCGCCGCTACAGTTGTTGGCATCGGATATCGCGACCAATCTGGCACAGCTAATGGGCGTCTCCATCTATCGCGACGGAAACATCCTGAATCTGGCCCACATCTCTCTGGGAGTGGAGCGGGCCTGCAGCGGTCTGAATTCCCTGTCCGCACTGATGGTTGGCGGCCTTCTGCTGGGTTTCCTGCAATGCTCCGGCGTGCCGGCCCGTGTCCTTCTGTTTCTACTGACGGTTCCGCTGTCGATTGCCGTCAATGTATTCCGCGTGACGGGAACAGCGGTAATCGCCGATTACCACGAAGAGTTCGCCATGGGCTTCTACCACACGTTTTCGGGTTGGCTGGTATTTGTTACGGGCTTTGCGGCTCTTTACGGCATCGCAAGGCTGCTGCATACTGTTTTGGACAAAAACGAGGTGATCCTCTGAAACCTGGCCTTCTGCGTTGTGCCGCTACGGTGTTGCTCCTGGGCGCCACCATGACGGCCGCACACTATAGCGACCGGCGCCGTCCCGACGCCCTGGCCGAGCCTTTGGCCAGTATCCACTACAGTCTGGGGGGATGGACCGGCACGGATGATCCACCGCTCGCGGAAGAGACTCTCGAAGTGCTGAAGCCGACCAGTTACTTGACACGCAAGTACGCAAGAGGCGGCGTAAGCCTCGGTCTTTTCATTTCCTACTACGACCAACAGCGCTCTGGTGAGAGCATGCACTCGCCAAAGCATTGCCTTCCGGGAAATGGGTGGGAAATCTGGAAGACCGGCTCGGCATTCGTGCCGACACAGGCATCGGCAGTCAAAATCAATCAATTCTCGATCCAGCACACCGGCGACCGTGCGGTAGTGCTTTATTGGTATCAGTCGCGCAACCAGATCATCGCCAGTGAATACCTCGGCAAGATCGTCCTCATCCGGGATGCCCTGGTGAGCGGACGGACCGCGGGGTCAATCGTAAGACTGACGGTTGCAGATCGTTCGGAAGCGGTTCAGGGTGGGTTGGAATTTGCGTCGCTGATCATTCCCGAAGTGCAACGCTGTTTCGGTCATTGAGAATCTCGAGGGGCGGCATGTTGAAAACCCGGCCATTCAGGGCCGGAGTCATGATCTCCCCCACCTCCAGGCGGTGACTCCAGGGTGTCTCCCTCCCACATTATGTATGCAAGTATACTAACCATTTTCAATCTTGTTGATTAGTACTGGTTCTACTATGCTCGGGTTGGGCTCCCCAATGAGAGCATAAATGGCCTCCATACAACAACTTGCGAAGCCGCGGGTCATTTTGTCACTGCTGCTTCTCGGCTTGAGCAGTCTCGCCCAGGCCCAAACCTCCTTGAATCTGGCTTCGGCTTCGGCGCCTCCGGGCGGGTCGGTGTCCCTGAATCTCGCCCTGGCAGCGACCACAGCGCCAGCGGGTCTGCAATGGACGTTTTCCTATTCTGCCGGGGATGTCGCCTCTCTTGGTGTCGCGGCCGGGCCGGCGCTGACAGCCGCCGGCAAGACCCTCACCTGCAATGCCGTAACGGGATCGGCGACGTGTCTGGCCGTCGGCATGAACTCCAACACGATCGGCAATGCCACGGTAGCAGTAGTCACGGTCACGCTTGCTTCCACCAGCAGTTCATCGGTTCCGATATCGATTGGAAATATGGCCGGAGTTTTGCCCGACGGAACCGCCGCGACGGTGTCCGGGACCGGCGGCGCCATCAGTGTCCAAGCCTCTAACCCGGCACCCTCTATCACATCCTTAGCCCCATCGACCGCCATTGCCGGCGGCGCCGCTTTCAACCTGACGGTGAACGGGAGCGGATTCGTCAGCGGCTCGGTGGTCAATTGGAACGGAGCCGTTCGGACGACCTCGTTGATCAGTCCTACACAATTGCAAGCGGCTATATCGGCTACGGATATCGCCACCGCCGGAACGGCCCAGGTGACGGTAACCAGTCCCGCTCCAGGCGGCGGCACTACGGGCAACTCGGCATTCAGCATCAACAATCCGGCGCCCTCCATCACTTCCCTGGCCCCGTCCAGCGTCACGGCTGGCGGCGGCGCTTTCAACCTGACGGTGAACGGGAGCGGATTCATCAGCGCCTCGGCGGTCAACTGGAACGGGTCCCCGAGGACCACTACATGGGTCAGTGGTACGCAACTGCAGGCGGCCATCACGGCTACGGATATCGCTACCGCCGGAACGGCCCAAGTGACGGTAACCAGTCCCGCCCCTGGCGGGGGCGTCTCGGGGAACTTCGGATTCACCGTCAATAATCCGGCGCCCTCGATCATTTCTCTAGCCCCGTCCGGCGCCATAGCCGGCGGCGCCGCATTCACCCTGACGGTGAACGGGAACGGATTCATCAGCGCCTCGGTGGTCAACTGGAACGGGTCCCCCCGGACTACTACGCTGGTCAGCGCTACGCAGTTGCAGGCGGCCATCACGGCTGCGGATATCGCCACCGCCGGAACGGCCCAGGTGACGGTAACCAATCCCGCCCCCGGGGCAGCCACTACTGCCTACTCCCCATTCAGCATCAATAATCCGGCGCCATCCGTCACATCCCTGGTTCCGTCCGGCGCCACGGCTGGCGGCGGCGCTTTCACCCTGACGGTGAATGGGAGCGGATTCGTCAGCGGCTCGGTGGTCAACTGGAACGGCTCGGCCCGGACCACTACGTTTGTCAGTGCCACACAACTGCATGCGGCCATCGCGGCTACGGATATTGCGGCGGAGGGAACCGCCGCGGTGACGGTATTCAATCCGGCCCCTGGTGGCGGCACATCGGGCAACTCCGCATTCAATGTCAACAATCCGGGCCTCACGGGCGCTTATGGAATGAATGAGGGCACTGGCTCTACGATCGCCGACACCTCCGGCAACGGCAATACCGGGCAGATCCAGGGAGCCGCCTGGACGACCGCCGGCAAGTATGGGAATGCCTTGTCGTTCAATGGCAGCGGCAGCTACGTCGACCTGGGCAATCCACCATCCATGCAGACCATCGGGAGCATGACTTGGAGCGCCTGGGTTTACATTACCGGCAATCCTCCCAAGGACGCCCAGATCGTAGCCAGGTCTAACGGCACTGCCGGGTGGGCACTCGAGACCAGCTCCGATACGGGTGCGCGTACGTTCGCGATCGCCATGGCGTCCAATGACAACGGACAAACCCACCGCTACAGCAAGACCAAGCCTACAAGCAACACATGGTATTACGTTGCGGGAGTCTACAACGCGGCCTCCAGAAGCCTGGACATCTATGTGAACGGCGTCCTCGATGACGGGACATTGAACGGCAAGGTGCCGAAGTCTCAGTCGCTCGTCAGCGTGAATACCACCATTGGGAAGAGCGGTGGCGGAGAGTACTTCAATGGTGTCATCGATGAAATGCGGATCTACACGACGGCGATCTCCCAATCGGAAATCCAGAGTGACATGAATACTCCGATCAACAGATCGTTGACGACTAACACGCTTACGAGGATGGCAGTACCCGCCACGATTGCCAAATCGGGAAGTCACGCTCCGGCTTCCCCGCCGGCGGCTGCCACCCGGCCGGCCGGAAAGCCAGCGGCAGCGGTCTCCGGGCTATCCTGTTCGCCGAGAACGGTGAATGCCGGCGGTGTGGCTACCTGTGAACTGCGAATGACGGCGAGCCCGGTACCGCTCGAATTGCAGTTTGCCAGCAGCAGTGACCAAGTCAAGATTCCGGCGGCCGCCGTCTCTCGTCCGAATCAGCCCAGTCTGACATTCCAGGCCTCGATCGAGCCTGCCGCGAAACAGCAGCCGGCGGTTATCACGGTGGCCCTCGGCGACAGTGTTGCTCAAGACACCATCCTGGTAACGCCGGCTGTACGGCCTGTATTGAGAGCTCCGGACAGACTGGCCGCCAAATACGGCGACCTGCTCACTTTCAGCGTCACTGCGAGCGATCCGTACGATCTGCCGCTTCAACTGGCTGCGAGCGGAATTCCGGAAGGTGCTTGGTTCGATCCGGCCATCGGCCGCTTCGAGTGGACTCCAGGCGCGTCGCAGACGGGCACGTACCACGTCGCATTTACAGCCACTAACCCGGCGCACCAGTCCTCGACCGCGCAAGTGACCATCGAAGTCGATTCGGGGTCGCCGGTTTTGACTGCCTCGGAGCGGTTCGCCTGCAGTCCAGGCTCGGTAGCCGACCTGACGGGGAAGTGGCTGGCCACGCCCGGCGCCATGCTCCGCGACCCTTCCGGAATCTCGTTGGATCTGGGTGGCACCAGAGTGAAGGTTAACGGCCAATACGCGCCGGTTCTCGCTAGTTCGGGGACTCTAGTGAAGTTCCTGTGCCCGGACCTGGATGCCGGCACGCAAATCAACGTGGCTGTGGAAACCACATCGGCCACCAGCAATCACTTGACGGCTATTATGCAGAAGGCAACGCCCCAGATTCTCACGCTGGAGGGATCGGCGACAGACCAGGGAATGATTTCGTTCGTTGGAACAACCGATATCGCGATGGACCGGAACTTCCGCATTCCCGCACATCCCGCGCAGCCAGGCGATCAGATCCTGATCTGGGCCACGGGTTTGGGATCCGCTGCCGTAGGGTCTCGGGCAGTGTCGGTTAAACTGGCCGGCGTCTATGCGCAAGTCGATTCCATCCAGGCGGTTTCCGGCTTTGCTGGCATGTACACCATCCAGGTGCGCATGCCGGATGCGGCGATATCCAGCGGTGCGGTACCTGTTCAACTCGAGGTGGCAACCCCTGACGGCCACTGGTTCAACAGCAACAGGGTCAGTCTGGCGATTGAACCCGTTAACCAATAAAAGTCGCAAGCCGTTTATCCAGAATCTTCACGAGCTGCGCATCCCGATTTCAATACGGGGATGCGGGCCTTTCTATGGAATACCCGCAATTGTTCCTCCAGTTTCCCCCTAAGATGGCTAGGAAAAAATGCCACGGCGAGTACTAATGAGTAAGTAAAAAGTGCTCAATCGTACACTTGATTAATGCAGTATTCGACCGGCCAGATGTACGATAGTGCGCATTTTGTTGTGGTTCCGGAGCTTGGCAGGGAAATTGCGTCTGCTCTGCCTTCTCACGGGCAAAGGATCTGGGTAGGCGGCTTCGCCTATCGAAGGAGCGAGAACTCTGTTCTCTTGGCCACAATTGGTCGATAAGAAAGCTGAAGGAGTTTCGCCGAAATGGCAACCGAAAGAACTCAACATTTCTCCAACATTCTGATTGCCAAAACGTGTTCGCGCTGCGGGCGGCCTTTTGGCGCTCTCGGGCGTGAGTATGCGTGTTCATACTGCAAACAGGCGACTGCGGATCGAACGGCGTCCACGGCTCCAAGGCTGTCTTTTCGCGAAAAGCAGATTGTCTTCCTGATTCAGCAGGCGAAAAGCAACAAAGAGATCGCTTACGAGCTTTGCCTGACGGTCGGTACCGTGAAGGAGTACATTTTTCACATCTTCCGAAAGTTGGGGGTGGCCAACCGAACGGAACTTGCCTTGTGGGGGAGAGAGCGTAGAGCCGAGTTGGCTTCCTGATCTGGGCTGGTTTTATCTACGAATTGCGACCACTGCCTCCACCGCATCCAGAGGAACCTGTTTCAAGTCCTTCGAAACGGCTGTTCCCTGGTCCACGCGGATAGGGGCGGCGCCGATTGGTGCATTCTTGGCAATCTTGAGCTTCAACATCGCAATCGTACCGTTGGGAATCGGTTTCTGGCCCCCGGCAAGGATGCATCTTAACGTGTAGGTTTCAGCCGTCTTCTCTTTCACCGCACAATTCAGCGACTTGCCGGCCTCCTGCGCCGTTGCGCCGAGGAGGAACCTGTCGTCAGCCAGGGTTAACCGGGCGACGGGGATCCGCGTATCCCACTGCAAGGCCAGCGGTTCCTTGCCAGCCGGTGATTCCATGGAGAGTTCGAGGATCACCTGATTCCCGCGCGACGCCGAAGCCGAGGAGAGTCGCAGGCTCTGGGCGAACAGGGTAGGCTGGGGGAACACCGTAGCTGGACATGCCAGCCAGATAAGGCCCGACCAATGCCGGATCAAGGCTGGGGATCTCAACATGTTCGCGTACCATCGCACTTTGTGTTGATAATGATTAGCAGCAGCCAATATTCTATCACCATTGGGCTTAAGAGGCTGTATCTCAACTATTGCGGAACCGTTCCATCGCGCAGGCGAGCCGGTAACTCTCCGGCTGCGTTCGGCCCACGGGGCGCTGCATTGGCTTCAAGGTGTTTGGGCGAATGTTCGAGATGAGTCCCGAGTCCGCTCTCCATTCGAACGTTGCCGGGCGATTCCCGCTCCGGCCGTCGTGAGGTGTACGGCAGGGGTCCACTCTATTAGGTGCAGAAAGGGAAGGCCAGTTTATGCGCCGACCAGCGCTCCGACTCCAGCATCATACCTTTGCCGCAGCAGGAATAGGAGCTTGCCACGCGTATGTACTCCCGAGAACTGGTAGAGCCGACGGAGCACAACCTTCACCGTGGTAACGGACACTCCAATCCGGGCAGCGATCTCCTTGTTGCTCAGCCCCCGCATGAGATGACGAATCACAAGTTGCTCAAGCGGCGGGAGCGTTGCGGAATCCAAAATCGGGGCTTTCAACGGCCGGAAATACCGCTCTTCGATAGAGGTGATCCCAAGTCCTGCTAATTGGATATTCTCTACCAGCGCCTCCAAACTCTGGTTCTTTGGGCAGATCGCCGCTACCCCTTCTCGAACCAACTTGACCCTCATTGAGATGTCAATCCCGGTCATCAGTATCACCATCGACCCGCTAAATCCCACCTCTTGCGCGCGCCGCAACAGTCGCGTCCCTTCAAGTGCAAAAACATAATCCAACACCATGACATCGGCGGGCTGATCGCTCAACAGTTTCACTGCCTCGGATATGGAGTCGCAACAACCCACTACGGCTAGGCCGGGGACGGCCGCTAAGGCCAGCGCGAGACACTCCCGGGCTAGACTTTGCTCATCTATGACTAAGACTCGAATCTCGTTTGCCATGTAATTCTGAGATCGCTTTCAAGTCCGGGCGTTTTGGCTTCGGCGATACTTCGGGTCTCCTGCGGGTAAATCACAGATGTTATTTGCATTCAGGCTCCCGGAGCAACGCCTGCGGCGATAGCCGCTTTGCTCATTCTGGGGTACTCACCCTTGTTTGGCTCTCCTTTCGGAAACACCGCTGTGAGGGTCGAAAAGCGGAAGTCCGTCATGAGCCGGTGCAACTTCCGTTTCATGCCACCGATCCCTGCGTATGTCCGCAGTCCAGATATAACCCCTAAAGCCAATCGTGGTTGGTCTGAGTCGATCTCCCACGGGTGGAAGTAGATGCAGACCGGCCGTTGCTCATTTCCGTTAATCCGCCGAATTCCGGCGGCAGTATAACGATAAGGCAGCAGCCTCAAGTAGGCTCCGCCGCCAACGGGCACGATCTTCCCCCCGGCCAATTCCGCAGTCGCCACCGGTACTTCAAGCAAAGACCCGGATGGCGTTTCTACGAGACGTGGATAGCGGCTGAATCCTGGGATGCCATAGCGGTCATGCACGATTGGAACGATGCTCGAATCATAGTCGAATCCGCACTCGGCCAGTATTTCCAGCGCCCACAGGGACTGCTGTGTGATGGAATAGCTAGGCGCCCGATATAAACGAGGCGTGACCCCACCTGCTTTTTCGATGGCCGCGATAGCCCGCAGCGTATCCTCACGGAACTGGGCCGGCGTGAGCGTATAGACAATCTGATGCGCGTAGCTGTGGCACCCGATCTCATGCCCGGCCTTTACAATCTTTCGCACGACCTCCGGTCTCTTCTCGGCGACCCAGCCCAGTATGAAAAAAGTCGCGGAGACCGAATGCCGCCCTAAGAGTTCCAACACCTCATCCGTCTGAGCCTCTATACGCGACGGCAGGGAATCCCAGCTTTTCATCGTAGGGGAGCGTTGGACCTCCGCTGGATGAAAGTACTCCTCCACGTCGATCGTGAGCGCATTAATCATCGGGGGGGACTGTCTCAGCTCTGCCTGCGCAACCGCAGGATGAAAACCGCGCAGTTGTAGAGGAGAGCAAAAACGGCCAAGACCGACGCGTCGACGATCCTCTGTCCCATAAATGTCCCTGCTCCGTAGGCTGTGCAACCCCCCTGCCATCGCGGTCTCTTGCTAAGTCATTGCAAATCCATAATTTACTTAGCGTGCCACATCCCAAATAGCCGCCTAAAATGCCGAGAATTGGGATTTTCGGCGGCAGTGAATCCTAGTAAATGTCATCGGCAATGCATCACCCACCCCCTCGTGGAGAGCGGTGAAACACCCTGGGCAAGGGGAGGAGGACCGGGCTAGCGGCAGGGCGGTATCGGTGAGTGTACCGGTGCTTCGCTCTCACCGCCAGTGTTCCCGTAGCCACGCAGGCCGGCCGCACCACGGCGGGCGTACGCCAGATAATTCTGAGAATTAGACCCATAACCTTCGTCTATATTGCGTGACTGCTTTCATCCTCTTATGATCGAACCGTCGATCGGTGGCCTGGAGTGGACCTCAGGCAGGCGCCGTTTAAATATATGAAAAATTTAACCTTGATTCTCAAGTTCCGGTTGGCTGAAGATGCAGAACTGCAAGTGAAAGACGCCACCAGGATCACGATCGACGGATCAGGGAATCTGCTTGTCCACTCGGACGATTGTGCGCCGGAGAGGATCAGCCTGTCCGGAGTGCATTCACTTGGGATTCAAGCCATGTGCGTATCTTCTCGACCTGCCCCCGCAGCAGAAGCTGCCTGACCCAAATCTCGCGGCCCACAAGCAACGGAGCCGGCCCGACAGTTCCTGAACCTACGCTCCGCTCCGGTTTTCATTTTGAGCCCAAGAAAGTTGCAGAGTGTTTGCGTGGTGGATTTCGCCATCTGGCTCATGAGAGAATGCAAAGTTCCCCCATCAGCCATGGATCCTGATGGCGAGACCGTCCAAGCCGGCAACACCAAACTTTCTGAGTAACGGACTCTTGGATCATGAAAAGTATCGCGTGTGTCGTGGGCGCCCGCCCGAATTTCATGAAAATCGCTCCCATTCTGTCAGAAATACATCTCCGGCAGAGGTTCCAGCCCTGGCTGATTCACACGGGCCAGCACTCCTCTCCCGAGATGGCTGGAGCATTTTTCCAGGATCTCGGAATCCGTGCGCCGGACGTGTCATTGGGTATCCACGGCGGCAGCTCAAACTATCAGGCGGCCAGACTGATGCAGGCGCTCGAGCCATTATTTGCCAGCCACAGACCCGATCTGGTTCTGGTGGTCGGCGACGTCAACGCCACCATCGCGGCCGCCCTGGTCGCGGCGAAGGCAAATATACCGGTAGCGCATGTAGAAGCTGGACTGCGGAGCTTCGATCGTACTATGCCCGAGGAAATCAACCGGATCGTGACCGACGCGCTTTCCGATTATCTGTTTACGACCGAGCCGAGCGCCAGGGAAAATCTTCTTCGGGAAGGAATCGCGGAAGGCCGGATCTTTTTCTGCGGCAACGTCATGATCGATACGCTGCTGCGATTTCAAGATCGCGCAGCCAAGTCTCCGGTGCTCGACCAGTTGGGGCTGACAGCTCGAAACTATGCTGTTGTCACACTCCATCGTCCGGCAAATGTGGATGAACCGCAAAAACTCGGTGGACTCTTGCGTGTGCTGGAGTGCCTGGCTGAACGAATTCCCGTCGTCTTTCCGATGCACCCGCGGACTCGTAACACGATGAACGCAAGCGCCCTGGAGGCGAATCGCATCCGCATCATCCCCCCACAGGGGTACATCGAATTTCTGCGGCTCATGTCCGAAGCCAGGTTGGTCTTAACCGATTCCGGCGGAATTCAAGAGGAGACAACCATTCTCGGCGTGACTTGCCTGACCATTCGTGAGAACACTGAGCGCCCCGTCACGATTACCCATGGCACGAATCGACTCGTGGGCACCAAACCACAAACCATCCTAAAAGCTGCTGAAGAAGCTCTGGATACCTTACCCGCGGGCCGGCGGAAACCCGATCTGTGGGACGGAGGAGCGGCAGCCCGCATTCTCGATGTATTAGAGCGGGTCTTGTGACATCGCCGGCAGGCGGGAGTTTGTTGTCAGGTCTCTCCTCCTTTATTTTGCCCGAGATGGCTGGTATGATACTCTCGCCCATGCGACGGATTCCTTTGGAGCTTGTCCCGCTTGTGCTGGCCGGAATGCTGTCTGTGCCTGCTCCCGCGCAATTTTTGCAGCAGGGCGGCAAGCTAGTGGGCACGGGCGCGGCGGGAAATGCAACGCAAGGAGATGCCGTCGCTCTATCGTTTGATGGAAGTACGCTGGCGGTCGGCGGGTCCTCCGACAACGGTAACCAAGGCGCGGTGTGGGTTTATACGCGCAACAACGGCGCCTGGAGTCAGCAAGGCGGCAAGCTCAACGGAAGCGGCGCGGGGGGACCTTTCGCTTCGCAAGGTTTCGCGGTCGCACTCTCCGCGGACGGCAACACGCTCATCGAGGGCGCTCCATTCGACAGCCCGGACAACAACATGAGCTCGGTAGGGGCAGCGTGGATTTTCGTCCGCAGCGGCGGGGTCTGGACGCAACAGGGTGACAAGCTGGTTGGCACCGGCGTCTCAGGCAACGCTCAACAGGGCCGCGCCGTCGCGCTTTCGGCCGACGGCAACACAGCCATAGTCGGCGGACCTTCCTCCGACAACAACGTAGGGGCGGCGTGGATCTATACGCGCGCCGGCGGCATCTGGAGCCAGCAAGCCAAACTGGTGGGCGCCTTGCCGGTGGGCGCTTCCGCCCAAGGTATTGCCGTGGCCCTGTCTGCCGACGGGAACACCGCGTTGGCAGGCGGCTTTAACGACAATAACAGCCTGGGAGCAGCGTGGGTCTTCACGCGCGCCAATGGCGTCTGGAGCCAGCAAGGCGACAAGCTCGTTGGCGCCGGCTCTGGGACCCCGGCGAGTTTCGGGGCTTTGCAGGGATCAGCCGTGGCACTCTCGGCGGATGGGAATACGGCCCTGATTGGTGGGAACGGCGACAGCATGGGCGCCGGCGCCGCATGGGTCTTCACGCGCAGCGGGGTCACCTGGAGCCAGCAGGGCAATAAGCTGGTGGGCACCGGTGCTGTGACCCCGGCGTCTCAGGGTTTCTCTGTCGCATTATCGGGCGATGGTAATGAAGCCCTGATCGGCGGACCACGGGATGCTTCTACGGGAAGCGGTCCGGACTCCACGGGAGCGGTTTGGGTATTCCAGCGCAACCATGGGGCGTGGAGCCAACAGGGCGGGAAACTCGTCGGCAGCGGCGGCGTGCATGGCACGGTGCCCGGCGGAACAACCGCGGACGGGCCGAACCAAGGAGGCTCCGTGGCGCTTTCGGGCGACGGAGGCACGGCCGCATTCGGTGGCAATGGCGACGACAGCGAGACGGGCGCGGCCTGGGTTTTTGCGCAACCGCACTTCAGTTTTTTGGCGCCGTCGCCGGTCACCGCTGGAGCGGCGTTCAGTTTCACGGTATCCGCGCTGGATGCCAATAATTTGCTGGTCGCGACCTATGCCGGCACCGTTCACTTCACCAGCAGCGACGGCGCCGCGGTCTTGCCCGGGGATTCCACGCTCTCCGGGGGCGTGGGCAACTTCCCGGCCACGCTGAGAACAGCCGGAA
>Ga0187803_10000729_pt1 | contig 13003 bp, 11 predicted proteins | sample NC_wetland_sal_i_2_FD_132425 | JGI IMG/M metagenome (GOLD analysis project Ga0187803, IMG submission 132425) | Wetland sediment microbial communities from Neuse River Estuary, North Carolina, USA - Control_3 | ecosystem: Environmental > Aquatic > Freshwater > Wetlands > Sediment | place: USA...
GAACGCCTCCGCCACTGTGAAAGCGCGCCAGCAAATTCTTCAGCCACGCGGTGCCCTCGCGGCAGGGAACGCACCAGCCGCAGGATTCGTGCGCGTAAAACTTCATGATGCGCAGGGCCGCTTTCACCATGCAAGTATCTTCGTCCATAATCACCACACCACCCGAGCCCAGCATGGAGCCAATCTTGGCCACGGAATCATAATCCATCGCCACGTCGATTTGGTCCGGGGTCAGGACGGGACAGGACGAGCCTCCCGGAATAACGGCTTTCAGCTTTTTGCCGCCTGGCACGCCGCCGCCGACTTCTTCAATCATGCGCCGTAGCGGGAACCCCATGGGCAATTCGTACACGCCAGGACGAATGATGTGGCCGCTCAAACAGAATAGTCGAGTGCCGCCATTTTTAGGACTTCCCAGTTTCGCATACCAATCGGCGCCGTTCAGCAGAATCGCCGGCACGTTGGAGAGAGTCTCGACATTGTTGATTACCGTGGGACCGCCGTAGAGACCCACGACGGCAGGGAAAGGGGGCTTCACTCGCGGATAGCCGCGCAAGCCTTCGAGGGAGTTCAGCAGCGCCGTTTCCTCTCCGCATTCGTAAGCGCCGGCGCCGGTGTGCGTCGAAAGATCGAAGTCGAAGCCGGAGCCCTGGATGTTCTTGCCCAGATAGCCGCGGTCGTAGGCTTCCTGAATGGCGCGATCGACGATTTCCATCAAATAACGGTATTCGCCACGGATGTAGATGTAGCCCTGATGGGAGTCAATCGCGTAGCCGGCGATGGCAATCCCTTCGATCATCTGATGCGGGTCGTACTCCATCAGTGGGCGGTCTTTGCAAGTTCCGGGTTCGCTCTCGTCGGCGTTGCATACCACATATTTCGGCTTGGCGGACTGCTTGGGCACGAAGCTCCACTTCATGCCGGTGTTGAAGCCCGCGCCGCCGCGGCCGCGCAGCCCGGAGTTCTTCACTTCGTTGATCACGTCGTCGCGCGTCATGCCCAGGGCCTTGGTGAGCGCCTTGTAGCCGTCGTTTTGCAAGAAGACGTCGATCGAGGTGGAATTCGGTATGCCGAACCTTCGGCTGATCACCTTCACCTCGAGTGGCGAGCCCTTGATGTAGCTTTCGTAGTCGCTCATGGCTTCCCGTTCGCTCGCAGTTTCGCAATCAATGCATCGATCCTTTCGGGAGTAAGGTTCTCATAGAAGTCGTAATTCACCTGCATGGCCGGGGCGCCGCAGCATGCGCCAAGGCACTCGACTTCCTCGAGTGAAAATTTCCCGTCCGGCGTCGTTTGCTTGTGGCCGATGCCCAGTTTCTTTGAGCAATGTTCGAGAATCTCTTCGCCGCCGCGCAGCAGGCAGGAAATGTTCGTGCAGACCTGGAAATTGTATTTTCCCAGCGGCTGGCGATGCAGCATCGAGTAGTAGCCGATGTCCTCGATCACCTCGATCGGGCGCACGTCGACAGCCCGCGCGATTTCCTCAATGAGTTCGTCGCTCACGTAGCCGATCTCATCTTGGCCGAACATGAGCAAGGGCACGATCGCGGAACGTTTCAACGGGTAACGTGAGATTACTTTCTCGAATTTTGTTCTCAGCGATTCAGATAACATACGGTCCGTCTGGCGTTGCGAAAACGTGGCACGGCCGTCCCGGCCGTGCGCACGGGCGGGACGCCCGTGTCACTTCACCGATCAATCTCCCCGAGCACCACATCAATGCTGCCAATACACGCCACCACGTCGGCGATCAAACGGCCCTCAATCATTTTTGAGAGTGCCTGAAGATTGCCGAACGAAGGCGCGCGCACATGGCAGCGGAAGGGTTTGGGCGAACCATCACTGACGATATAGACGCCTAGCTCTCCGCGCGGCGACTCGATCGTTTGATAGACCTCGCCGATGGGTGGATGGAAGCCTTCGGTCACGATCTTGAAATGGTAGATCAGCGACTCGATGCTGGTCTTCATGGCCTCGCGATCGGGCAGGACGATGTGCGGGGCATTGGCGCGAACCGGGCCTTCGGGCAATCCGTCCATGGCCTGCCTCACGATCTTGAGCGACTCGCGCATTTCGTCAAGTCTCACCTGATATCGCGCAAACACGTCGCCTTCGGGCCGCGTCGGGACATTGAAATCGAACTTCTCATAGCTCGAATACGGCTCACTTTTTCGGACGTCCCATTTGACGCCGGAGCCGCGCAGCGACGGTCCCGAAACGCTCAAAGCCACGGCATCTTCTTTCGAGATGACGCCAATGCCCTTGGTGCGACGCAGCCAGATGGGATTGCGTGTCAGCAGGCCTTCATATTCGTCGATACGGCTGGGAAACTTCTTCAGCACATCCTCGATCTTCTTCAGCCATCCGAGCGGCGGCTCCAGCGCCAGCCCGCCGATGCGGAAATAGCTGGTCATCATGCGTTGGCCGGAGACCAGCTCGAAGATGTGCAGCAGGTCTTCGCGCTCGCGGAAGCAGTAGAGGAACACAGTCATCGCGCCGATATCGATGGCGTGCGTTCCGAGCCAAACCAAATGGCTGCCAATGCGCGTGAGCTCGGTCAGCAGCACGCGAATCCATTGCGCGCGCGGCGGGATTTCCAGCGCCAGCAGCTTCTCCACGGCCAGGCAGAATCCCAGATTGTTGGAAAGCGGCGCCAGGTAATCCATCCGGTCGGTTAGCGTGATGCCCTGCGAGTAGGTTTTGTCTTCAAACGATTTCTCAAAGCCGGTATGCAGATATCCGATGTCGTAGTTGGAACGAATGACGGTCTCGCCGTCCAGCTCCAGCACTAGCCGCAACACGCCGTGGGTGGACGGGTGCTGCGGACCCATGCTGAGGATCACCCGTTCTTCGTGTCCCGGAATTTTTTCCAGCGTTACGGCCATCGAGTGATGTTTCCTTGGACGGGATAGTCCTTGCGCAGAGGGTGGCCTTCCCAATCCTCCGGCATCAGTAGTCGGCGCAGGTCGGGGTGGCCGTCAAATTGAATGCCAAAGAGGTCGTAGACCTCGCACTCGAAAGCTTGGGCCCCCGGCCAGATGGGAACCATGGAGTCTAACTGCGGATGGTCGCCGGCCAGTTTCACCTTCAGTCGCAGCCGTAGGCCGTTGTTCAATGAAGCGAGATGGTAAACCATCTCAAACCGCGGGTCGCGGGGGTAATGATCCACTGCCGTCACATCCGAGAGATACTTGTATGAGAGGCCCGGTTCGTCACGCAGGAACTCGCACACACGGAGCAGATGATCGGACCGGATGAAGATCGTCGTCTCGCCTCGAAAGACCTGAACACCTTCCACGGCATCAGGATCAAAGGCCTTGAGGCGCTCGGCAGCGGCGTTGGACTCGACCTCGCTTGGCATAAATGCAGACGCTGACGGGAGGAGAGTGTCACGGTACGGAAATTAGAAACTGGAAGATGGAAACTGGTCTCATCGCTTCCAATTTCCAGTTTCCAATTTCCAGTTTCCGAATTATCGTGTCCAGTCGAGAGCTCCCTTCTTCCAAAGATACAGATATCCTGCCATCAAGATGGCAATGTACAGAAACATCTCCACGAATCCGGCCCACTTCAGACTTTTGTAAACCACGGCCCACGGATACAGGAAAACGGCTTCCACGTCGAACAGGATGAAGAGCATGGCCACCAGATAATAGCTTACGGAAAACCGCTCGCGAGCATCGCCGACCGGCTGGATGCCGCACTCGTAGGGAGACAGCTTCTCTCGCGAGGGCCGCTTGACGCCAATCCAGGCTGAGAGTCCAATCATCCCCAAGGCCATGATAACGACGATTCCGAAGTGAATGAGGATGGGGAGATACGCTGTAAGCATCTGAGTAAATCTCGGCAATTCTCACGAAGGCGTTTTCTAAACGCATCACTATAGGGGGCGGGTGGCGGAGAGTCAAGGTGTTTCTGGAAATTAGAAATCAGAAATCAGAAAGCAGAGAAATCAGCATCGGCAGCAGAGGGATTAGAAATTTGAGATTTGAAATTTGAGATTTCAGATTGCGCGCTTGACTGGAAAGCGGAAGTGGCTGTCTAATGCGAAGCCGTTTCGCGAGCGTCATGCGCGCTCGCGCCGCCGGTCTTATTCCAATAATTCGGAGGTGCGCCGTGTACGACTTGAAAAATCTCCGCAAGCTTAAAACCCTGGAGGCCAACGCGCCGGAGGCCATCAAGGCATTCTGGGCCTTTGACAAAGCAGCCATGGCCGCCGGAGCGATTCCGGTGAAGTACAAGGAACTGATGGCGCTCGCGGTCGCCTTCACCACACAGTGCCCGTATTGCATCGACATTCATTCGAAGAGGGCGCGAGAGGCGGGCGCTTCAGACCCGGAGATCGCGGAGGCCGTTGCAGTGGCGGCGGCGCTTCGCGCCGGAGCGGCGATTACGCACGGCACGCACGCCATGCCGGAGCCTTCGCCGTCATCGTGAGTAGGGCCGGGGCTTGCCCCGGCCTTTTGGCGGTGCCTCGCGAACACAAGCAGGCCGGGGCAAGCCCCGGCCCTACATTTTCACGGCAGCAAAGGAGTCGAGCATCTCAACGCTTAGGAGTCTCCATGAAGACACGACTTAGTCGGTTTGGTTTCAGTGTTGCGGTTGTTTTGCTGGCGGTGGTCGGGGCGCCGGCGCAAGAGGCCGTGCTCGCTCCGCCAGAGAATCTAGTTCTGGACAATGTGCCAAACGTACCGGCTGCGCTGGCGGAAACGATTGGCAGGTATGGCGAGTTTCGGACCGCTTTTCCCGCCGACTGGCATCCGCAGCGGCGTGAAATGCTGATCGCCACTCGTTTTGGGAACACCTATCAAGTCCACTTGCTGAAAATGCCCGGCGGTGCGCGCCAGCAACTGACCTTTTTCAACGAGCCGGTTCGCGGCGGAACCTTCCATCCCGATGGTGGCGACTACTTCGTTTTTTCACGAGATGTTGGCGGTGGTGAGTGGTATCAACTTTTCCGCTACGATTTTGCTACTGGCGACAGCACGCTGCTAACGGACGGTAAATCGCGAAACCTGATGGGCCCGTGGTCCACCCGCGGCGACCGGCTAGCCTACATGTCTACAAGGCGGTCCGGCAAGGACACTGACCTGTGGGTGATGAATCCTGCCGATCGTAAAACGGACCGTCTGCTGGCCCAACTTGCCGGAGGCGGATGGAGTCCGCAAGACTGGTCCCCCGATGACAAAAAGATTCTCTTGTTGGAGGAGATCTCCGTCAATGAATCCTATATCTGGCTGGTGGACACCTCCACGGGCGAAAAAACCGCTCTGACGCCGCGCCAGGCTAACGAGCAAGTTGCATACAGCAGCGCGCGATTCAGCAAAGACGGCAAGGGAGTCTATCTGACCACTGACAAGGGCTCGGAATTTCAGCGCCTGGCTTACATGGACCTGGATAGCAAGCAAATGAAAGTGCTGACTCCTCAGATTCCGTGGGATGTTGACGATTTCGCGCTGTCGCACGATGGGAAACACATAGCTTTTGTGACCGACGAAAACGGACTCAGCTCACTTCACTTGCTGGACACGGAGACTGGCCGCGAATTGCCAGTGCCCAAATTGCCCGTTGGATTGGTCGGCCGGCTTATCTGGCATCGCGATAATCGTGACCTGGCATTCGGTCTGACCACAGCACGCGCGCCCTATGATTGCTATTCCCTGGACATCGCCACGGGAAAGCTGGAGCGCTGGACCAGCAGCGAGACGGCAGTCAACACGAACTCGTTTCCCGAAGCGGAGCTGGTCCAGTGGAAGAGCTTCGACGGCAAGATGATTTCCGGTTTTCTCTATCGGCCAGCGGCGAAATTCACCGGCAAGCGTCCCGTGTTGGTTGATATCCACGGCGGGCCGGAGGGACAATCGCGGCCAGGGTTTCTCGGGCGAGACAATTACTACCTGAACGAGCTGGGAATCGCGTTGATCTTTCCCAACGTCCGCGGCTCGACGGGCTACGGCAAAACTTTCACCAAACTCGATAACGGTTTTCTGCGCGAGGATTCTTATAAGGACATCAACGCCCTGTTCGATTGGATCGCTGCGCGCGACGACCTGGACGCGCACCGCGTTGCCGTCACCGGCGGAAGCTATGGCGGCCACATGACGCTTGCGGTCTCGACCTTCTACAGCGGCCGCATCCGCTGCTCCATCGACATTGTCGGCATGTCGAATCTGGTGACCTTCCTCGAACACACCGAAGCTTATCGCCGCGACCTTCGCCGCGTAGAGTATGGCGATGAACGGGATCCCAAGATGCGCGAGTTCCTGGAAAAAATCGCGCCCATGAATAACCTGGAGAAAATCAGGAAACCGATGATCGTGGTGGCGGGGAAGAACGATCCCCGCGTGCCGGTCAGCGAGTCAAATCAGATCGCGGCGGCGCTGAAAAAGCAGGGAACTCCGGTCTGGTATCTGATGGCTAAGGACGAAGGCCACGGCTATCAGAAGAAAGCTAACCAGGATTTTCTGTTCGACGCGGAGGTGGTGTTCCTGGAGCAGTACCTTCTGAAATGACTCAACGTCGAAGATAGAGAGCAGCACATTGTTGGCGATCCGGTTTTCTCCATTTGCGTTATTTCTCGCTTGACAAATACGGTGGGCGCGATATCATGTAGTTGCATCTATGGCCGCCCGGCTCGTAAACGAGTTCTTTATGAGCCTGCGCAAGTCACCCCTCCGAACCGCCACGTTTCTGGCCGCTCGTCGCCGGAATTCTCTCAACGCGGAGGCACCAAGGCACCAAGATAAGATATCTTGGTGGCCTCGACCCGTGGCAGTGGAGTTCTCCGGCTTACGGCCAGAATCGTGGGCCGGACGAGACCAAGCCACGATGAAGAGTCTCCCCGGGTTTCGTCACCGACGCTCAAAATCGCAACTGGAGGAGAGCGGACTGAAAAATGTTGAAAATTCGCGAAACAAAGCTGGAATGTCCTTTAGAATCAGTAAAATGCATTGGTTCAAAGCCAATCCTGAGGCCATTTTGCGCGGAGAACGTGGTGGCTGGTGGTTACTGGCTGGTTGCAGCACGACGTCCGATTTCTGTCGTCGGTAGCTTGTTGACAAGAGCTGGTCGCTGGGTAGACGCGACGCCTTCGCAAGCGAAGTTTCTGCTTGCCTCGGAGAATGGGAGCCGCTAACATTCCGAGACGACGGGATTTGGGATTCGGATTCGCTGGGCCAGAAGATCATGAGCGAGTAGGCGGGTTAAGGACCTTCTTCCTCTCGCCACTCGTCACTTGTCATATGGCACTCCTATGGTGACCGGTTTCAACACGGACATCAAGTACGAAGGCGTGGTGTATCACGTCCAAACCGAGCCGCGCAAAAAAGAGGCGGGCATCGAGACCTTAGTCTACATTCGGGGCGCGATCATCCACAAGCTCACTACACCCTGTGAGGAATTCGTTCGATCCCTGGAATACAGCGACGACAAAATGAAGAAGATGCTGGAGGATCAGCATCGGTTGGTGATCGGGCGGATTCGCGGCGGGGAAATCAAGCCGGCCACGCCTGCTGCCGGCCCTTAGGCGCGGGGCCTTTGGTGGCACGGCCATCCCTTCGCTTCGCTCAGGGCAAGCTCTGGCCGTGGCGGGACCCAGAGGGTCCCCTGCGCATGACGGTTAGTAGCATGGTTGCTCACGGGCGGGACGCCCGTGCCACATGCCGCCGGAGAATCAGATTGATCGCAATCCATTTGAATGGTGAGAAGAAGGAAATCGCCGACGGACTTACCCTGACATCGTTGTTGGAGTGCCTGAAACTTCCCGCCGATCGAATCGCTATCGAGCGTAATCTCGAAATTGTGCCGCGCAGCCGCTGGAGCGAGACGAGGCTCCACGAAGGCGACAAGCTGGAGGTGGTGCAGTTTGTCGGCGGAGGGTTCGATTTTGGGTTTGGGAATTAGGCGCGCCGAGAATGAGGAGAGGTATAGATGGCCGAGAAAAGTAATCATGCCGAAGCTCAGATCGAGCGCGATGAAGTGTTGCGAAAACACAAGGAATACATATTCCCCTGCGTCACGAATTACTACGCCGAGCCGCTGGTGGCCGATCACGCCCAGGGGCAATACGTGTGGGACATCGAAGGCAATCGCTATCTCGATTTCTTTGGCGGAATCCTGACCATTAGCGTTGGGCATTGCAATCCCAAAGTCACCGCCAGAATCAAAGACCAGGTTGACCGTTTGCAACACACTTCCACCGTCTATCCCAACGAGCAGATCGTGGCGCTGGCAGAAAAGCTGGCGGAGATTACGCCGGGCCGGTTGCAGAAGAGTTTCTTCTGCAACAGCGGCACCGAGGCGGACGAAACCGCGGTGATGCTGGCGCGCATGTCCACCGGGCATTTTGACGTGGTGGCGCTGCGCCACGGATACAGCGGTCATTCGCTGCTGGCCAAGTCGCTGACCGCGCATTCGCCCTACCGCCGGGCGGGCATCGTCAGTGTGGGCATCTCGCACGCCGTCAGCCCTTACTGCTATCGCTGCCCGCTACACCTCACTTACCCAAGTTGCGGCGTGGCTTGCGCCGAGGACGTGGAAGAGACGATTCGAACCACGACCTCCGGCAGCATTGCGGCGTTCTTGGCTGAGACCATTCAGGGCGTGGGCGGCGTCATTGTTCCTCCCAGGGAGTATTTCAAGATCGTTTTCACCATTGTGAAGAAATACGGCGGATTGTTCATCGCTGACGAAGTGCAGACTGGATTTGGGCGCACGGGCAAAAAGTGGTTTGGCATCGAGCACTGGGAAGTGGAGCCGGACATGATTACCTCCGCCAAGGGCATGGCTAACGGCACGCCGGTGGGTCTCTGCATCGCCACACCTGAAGTGGCCGATGGATTCAAAGGCTTGACCATTTCCACCTTTGGCGGCAATCCCGTGACCTCGGTTGCGGCGCGGGCCACCATCGAAGTGATCGAAGAAGAAAAACTTCTGGAGAACTCCGATCGCGTCGGCGCCTACTTGCGCAAGAAGCTGGAGGACCTCCAGGAGAAATATCCGCTCATCGGCGATGTTCGCGGCATGGGATTAATGCAAGGCTTGGAATTGGTGAAAGACCGAAACACCAAAGAGCCGGCGCCGGAGGCCACCGTGCAATTCATGGAGCGTTGCCGCAGTCACGCACTGCTGGTCGGCAAGGGCGGACTCTTCGGCAATGTGATTCGCATTGCGCCGCCCCTCAACATCGCGGAAAGCGACGTGGATGTCGCCATCGAGGCGATGGATAAGGCGTTCGCGGAATTAAAGTAGCACGGGCGTCCCGCCCGTGAGTCAGCAGCGACGACCCCCAACGCACACGGGCAGGATGCCCGTGCCACGGAGTACATCATGGCCACGACGACGCAAGTGAGCAAGCAGACTCTTTGCCCCAACTATGTCAACGGACAATGGCTGCAATCGCGCTCGGGTCAATCGCTCGAGCGACGCAATCCTGCAAACCTCAAGGACCTGATCGGACATCTGCCGCTGAGCACGCGCGACGAAATGCAGGACGCGATTGAGGCGGCCGCGCGCGCCCGCGAGACGTGGCGAGACACACCGGCGCCCGCGCGCGGAAAACTCGTGATGCGCGCGGCGCGATTGCTCGAAGAGCAGAAGGACGAGGTGGCGCGCCTCTTGACGCGCGAGGAGGGCAAGACAGTAACGGAATCGCTGGGTGAAATTCAGCGTTCCGTCAACATTGCGGAATTCACAGCCGGCGAAGCCCGCCGGCTGACCGGCGAGACGCTGCCCTCGGAGCTTCCGAGAAATTTCGCTTACACGCTGCGGCAGCCGCTGGGCGTGGTGGGCTTGATCACACCTTGGAACTTTCCCGTGGCGATTCCGGTATGGAAGATTTGTCCCGCTCTGGTCTGCGGCAATACCGTGGTGTGGAAGCCCGCCGGACTCACGCCCTTTATATCGCGGCGGCTGGTAGAGATCTTCGCCGCCGCCGGATTGCCGCCCGGCGTCTTGAACATGGTCCACGGGCGAGGCAGCGAAGTGGGCGAGGAACTGGTGGAGCACCCCGCCGTGCGCGCTATTTCATTTACCGGGTCGTGCGAGGTCGGCGGCGCGATGTACGCCAAGGCATCGCGGCAAATGAAAAAAGTGCAATGCGAAATGGGCGGCAAAAACCCCGTGGTGGTCCTTGCCGACGCGGACCTCGAGCTCGCCGCCGATAATACCGTGCCCGGGGCGTTTGGCTCGACCGGCCAGCGTTGCACCGCTACCAGCCGCGTGATCGTCGAAGAGGGCGTGGCGGATCGGTTTGTGGACATGCTGGCGGAACGGACCAGCAAGCTGAAAGTGGGGAACGGCGCCGATCCGGGCGTGCAGGTCGGGCCTTCGGTGGACGAAGCCCAGTACAAGAAGGTCCTCGAGTACATCGAAGTCGGGAAGAGCGAAGCGAGGCTCGTGTGCGGTGGCGACCGCGTGAGCGGCTTGCCGGACGAAGGCTACTACATTGCTCCCACCATCTTCGATCATGTCTCGCAGAATGCGCGAATCGCCCAGGAGGAGATCTTCGGACCGGTGCTTTCAGTCATCCGCGTCAAAAACTTTGACGAGGCCATCGCCGCCGCCAATAACGTTCCGTTCGGCCTCACCGCATCGATCTTCACCACGGATGCGAACCGGGTGTTTCAGGCCGTCGATCGCCTGGAATGCGGCATGGTCCACGTGAATTCGCCCACCGTGGGCGGTGAGGCCCACGTTCCCTTCGGCGGCACGAAGGCCACGGGCATCGGTGAACGCGAAACCGGCTCCACGGCGATTGACTTCTACTCGGAATTGAAAGTGGTCTACGTGGATTACACCGGGCGCAAACGGGAAGGAAAACTCTACTGATTTGTCCGTGGTCCGTTGTCCGTAGCCCTCCACATTTTGGCGACCGATGAGTCAAATGAAAAACTCGGGCGGTCTTCCGCAACTGACAACTGACGACGGAACACGGACGTCTTCAATCGAAAATCGGCAATCGAAAATCGAAAATCGTGAGAGTTGGTTGTGGAACCTCGACCTTGCCGCGGTGCCTGCGGAACGCCGGCGCTGGGGTACGTACAACTACGCCGCGCTTTGGGTGGCGATGAGCGTCAACATTCCCACGTACATGCTGGCCAGCGGCATGATCGCGGGCGGCATGAATTGGAAGCAGGCGATCTTCACCGTGTTTCTCGGCAACGTTCTGGTGCTGATCCCAATGTTGCTGAACGCGCACGCCGGCGCCGCGTACGGAATTCCGTTTCCCGTTTTTGCGCGCTCGGCGTTCGGCGTGCTGGGCTCAAACGTGGCGGCCATGCTGCGCGCGCTGGTGGCGTGCGGCTGGTTTGGCATTCAAACCTGGATCGGCGGCGAAGCCATCAACGCGATGTTGGTGGCTCTTTTGCCGGCGTGGAAAGACTGGGCGCTGGGCGTGCCGGTATGTTTCGCGTTTTTCTGGGCGCTGAACGTTTTCGTCATTCTCAAGGGGATTCAGACGATTCGTTTCTTGCAGGGAATCAGTGCGCCCTTCCTGCTGGTAATCGGCTTGGCCCTTTTGCTCTGGGCTCGGTCTCACGCCGGCGGCTTCGGGCCGATGCTCTCCACGCCGTCGAAATTTCAAACCTTCCCTGAGTTCTTTCGGTTCTTCATTCCCTCGCTCACGGGCGTGGTGGGCTTCTGGGCGACCGTGGCGCTGAATATTCCCGATTTCACGCGCTACGCGCGGAGCCAGCGCGCGCAAGTGCTCGGCCAGGCCCTTGGCCTGCCCACGACGATGACGTTTTATTCTTTCGTCGGCGTCGCGGTAACGTCGGCGACGGTCATCATGTTTGGGCAGGCGATTTGGGATCCGGTGGTCGTGCTGAGTAAATTGGGTAGTCCGCTCGCGGTGGTGATTGCGATGGTCGCGCTCCTGATGGCGACGCTGAACGTAAACGTCGCGGCCAACATCGTTTCGCCGGCCAACGATTTCTCGAATCTCTTCCCACGACGAATCAGTTTCAAAATGGGCGGACTCATCACCTGCTTCGTCGGTCTGCTGATGCAGCCGTGGAAATTGCTGGCGAGCTACGGCAACTACATCTTCGGTTGGTTGGTAGGCTACTCAGGTCTTCTCGGTCCGATTGCCGGGGTCTTGATCGCTGATTATTTTATCGTCAGGAAGAAAAAGCTCGTCGTCGATGACTTGTACCGCCGCGGCGGCGTCTATGAGTACAACGGCGGATTCAATTGGCGCGCCATCGCCGCGCTGGTGGCCGGAATCCTCGTGGCGCTGGTGGGATTGGTGGTTCCACAACTTCGCGCGCTTTATGATTACGCGTGGTTCGTGGGATTTGGAGTGTCATTCGTTGTGCATCTGGCGCTGGCGCGGCCGGCACTCAGGGCCAAGCAGGCAGCGAGCGAATCACTCGCTGCCCCACAGTGACGGAGTGTACGCGACGCCTGCTTCGCGTTGTTGCTGGCGCATGCGATCGTTCCAGGACATCACGGGCTGGCCGATGTCTACCTGCTTCATGGTAATGCAGCCATGCACGGGGCAGACGAGCGCGCACAGGTTGCAGCCCACGCATTCATCCGCGATGATGCGCGGCACGCGGGTGCGGTCGCCATTCGTCTTCCCAAGCAGGCCCAGTTGCACCGCGCCGTCGCCGATTGGGTGTTCTTCGATGCACTGGTGGGCGCCGTCTTCGCACGCGACATAACACAGATGGCAGCCGATGCAGAGACTGGAGTTGATGTCAGCGATGATCTTGTAATTCAAATCGAGGTTGCCCCAATCGTCGACGTTGGGCACGGCTCGCCCGCGCAGATCGCTCAGGCTCACAAAGCCTTTCGAGTCGAGATACTCGCTCAAGCCGTCGACCATGTCCTCGACGATCCGAAAGCCATAGTGCATGACGGCCGTGCAGACTTGAACCGATGTCGCGCCCAGGGCCACAAACTCGGCCGCGTCGCTCCAGGTAGCGATGCCTCCGATGCCGCTGATCGGAATCTTCACCCGCTTGGCGCAAGCCGAAACCATATCCAGCGCGATAGGTTTCAC
>Ga0187803_10000730_pt1 | contig 12995 bp, 7 predicted proteins | sample NC_wetland_sal_i_2_FD_132425 | JGI IMG/M metagenome (GOLD analysis project Ga0187803, IMG submission 132425) | Wetland sediment microbial communities from Neuse River Estuary, North Carolina, USA - Control_3 | ecosystem: Environmental > Aquatic > Freshwater > Wetlands > Sediment | place: USA...
ACCATGGACGTGGAGGCGGCGCTGAAGACCAGGCTGATGAGCCTGACCCTCGGGGGGAAGGGTCCGCTGTTCGGGGCGGTGGCGTCGACCCCGCTCGAGGAGGTGCTGGAGAAGCCGACGGTGATTGAGCTCAGGGAGATACAGAACGACGAGGAGAAGGCGTTCGTCGCCGCGCTGCTGATGATGAACGTCGCCTCGTATGTGCAGGCCAAAGGAGGGACGAGGCGGCTGCGGCACTTCACTCTGATCGAGGAAGCCCACAGGCTGCTCCCGAACGTTTCCACGGAGAAGGGGGACCCGGAGTCTGCCGACCCCAGAAGGAGGATGGTTGAACAATTTGGGAACATGCTGGCGGAACTGAGGGCGTATGGGGAGGGGCTGGCGGTGGTGGAACAGATCCCGACGAAAATCCTGCCCGACGCGATAAAGAACACTGCGACGAAGATGGTGCACAGGGTCCCGGCCCTCGACGACAGGAGGGTGATGGCCGGGGCGATGAACGCGACGAAGGAGCAGGCGGCGGTGTTCACTGCACTAAGACCCGGGGAGGCGGTGCTTGGCTTGGAGGGGCACCCTGTTCCGGCGAGGGTCGATGTTGAGGACGTCGTGGCGAAGCTGGGAGTGCCGGTGGGCGAGGTGACCGACGGGGTCGTTAAGAGGCAAATGGCCGACTTCTACCTCAGGAACCCGTTGCCCAAGGAGCACCAGGACGCGAGAGACGCGAGGGTCAGGAAGCTGGTGGAGGAGGAGCAGTTCAGGAGGGAGTTCCTCCGGACCTACAGGGTTTGGCTAAAGACCGGGGACGTGGGGCCGCTCAGGGAGTTCCTCGTCCAGTCCGCGCGGAGCATGGCCATGGGGCCGAACGAGATGCTCGACCTGGTGAGCGGGGTCCTCAGGCTGGCCACGGCATACTACCTCCCCTTCAACGAGGAAGACAGGGCGAAGTTCCCGCAGGTGATCATGCGGGAGGTCAGGGGTTCCATTGGAAGGGGGTGAGCGCCGCGGAGAGGGGGGCGACGGGAGCGGCGAGCTTGATTCAGACTGGTATCGCGAGCGCCTCGGCGAGTACAAGCTCGAGGACGCGGATAGCGGAGCAAGCCCCGAGAAGGTCGGAGAGGAAGGGAAGGACTTCTTAGAGTTCAGGGAGAAGATACTGGAGGACTACGGGCCCGAGGGGCTGGGCGAGTACGACGCCGAAGGTCAACAGGACAACCCTGGGGTGCAAAGCGCGGAGGAGACCGGGCCGGAAAAGCCGGATGGGGAGAGCGGCAAGGAGCGAACTGAGACCACAGCTGTAGAGGAGGTCTCCAGTGAAGCTGATGCGAAGGCAAAGGACGGACCCGCACCCCCGGAACCAGCTGAAGGCAAGGCGGAAGCTGCAACCGCGCCCACGCCGCCCGACGGGACGGAGGCTCCGACAGGGGCGACCGATGGCACTCGTGAAGTTGGGCCTGATGTGAAAGGAGGGGAAGGAGGTAAGCTGCTCGAGGTCGAGACCTGGGAGGACGAGCATGCTGCGGCCGGGGTGGGGAGCTATAACCGGAATGACGATCAGGCTCTGGTGACAAAACAGGAGCAGAGCCCCGGCAAGGCCAGGCCCGACTCCGCTTTGGAAACTCCGGATTTGCATGGTTTTCCAGCTGGCCATGAGGCCAAGGCCGAGCCCGAAGTCGAGGAGGTCAGAACGCTGGAGGCAGTCGACTACGGCAAGGGGGCCGTGCTGAGGGTCCCTAAGACAGACCTCGAGGAGGCGGGGTTCCAGCCGGAAGCCGGGCAGAATTCGATTGTAGAATTGGGGCTGAAGAACGCCGAGAACGAAGAGGTCGAGACCGTCTTCGCGAGGTATGTGGCTTCAGACAGGAGGGCTGAGGCGTACGTCGGGGACATCGGCGGGGAGAAGGGGAGCAGGTACGAACTGGTGGAAGCTAGGGAGTACGACGAGGACAGGTTCGTCAGGGATTTCGAGCGGGGTAAGTGCGAGCATCTCCAGAACGTCGGGCTGGAACACGCGGAGGACAAGTTGTTCCTGGTTGTGGACAATCGCAAGGTGGAGCTGGAGGATTACCGGCTCTCCACTAGCGGCTCTGATGCTGTGCTGCGGGGGAAGATCGACGGAGATTCCAATTGCAAGATTGGATTCGACGGGAAGAGGGCGTCGGTCAGGTTCGGAAGGGACTACCCGGTCGAGGGGATGAGGATGGACGGGGATGACCTTGTGGTAGGGTATGCACAGAGTCGGCGTGAGAAGCATGAGCACCGATTGTATCTGGAACATCTCCAGACCCCTGAGCAGCCTTCGCTCAACCAATTCGGCAAGCCCGAGATGCGCGAGCATGTCACGATGTTCGACCATCCGGAAAGAGTCGAAGGGATGTATCAGTTCGTGCTTGACAAGGTCACGCAGAAAGAGGCCGGAACCCTTCTGGATGGAGCGCTCGAAAGAGGGGACAACCAATATGGGTTGATGAAAGCCGAAATCAGCGAGAGGCTTGTGCCGAACTTGCTAGAGTTTGCAGGATGGGAGAGAATCGAATGGCATCCTTTCAACGAGAGCAGGAAGGAAGGAGCCAGTGCCAACGGGACAGATTGGTTGCTCAGGACCCCGGACGGAAAACTCGTGTTAACTGAGGTCAAGTGGTGGACAGACATCGAGAGGGCAGAGTACAAGGGCGAACCCCAAGTCGTCAAAGACTTGGACAGTCATCAGTACTACAAGGGAGAGAAAATCGTGGGGGCTTATGTAGCATTGGTGTATTGGGACGTTGATGATTCACCAATGAAAGTCTATCTTAAGCGGGTCGTACCGAGGGTGAACCTAGAGTAATGACAAACGCGGAAAATGTAAGAGACGTTCTTGCTTCAATTACAAATGCTCCGTTTAGGATCACTGAACCTGGACCCAGTAGACTACTTCTAAGGCAAAACTCGGTTTGGTTCGTAGCCAATCTCGATCTCGCGTATCTAGACAGGACAGCCCATCTCGACAGGGCTTGGGAGGACAAACGGGGCGTGATTTGGTTAGAAACCTCGGAGGTCGCCGACATGATTACTCTGGTTGAACGTGAATATGGAGAGAAGGGAGCGGCCAGCATGCCCGATGCCAAGCCGGGAATCGCACCGACAGGTGAAATCCCCGAGGAAGTGATGGGCTACCCGCGCGTCGTCATGTTGCTGCGCACCTACGAGAGTATCGTTACCCGGCTCTCCAAGAAACATGGCATTGAGCTCAAGATGCTCTACGACGGAGGAGTCGGTGTTACCACGGTCAGGATTGGCGCCCGTATGAATTCCGTGAGTGATGAGAAGGAAGACCTTCGGCAGCGTATCATGGCCATCGCAAGAGTGCTCAAGGAAGCATACAACGCGGTGATTGATGCGAAGGCCGACTGATTGAGTCGAACCCGAGAGATGCTGGGCCTTGAAGATGCTAACCCAAGTAGCCGGACTTCGAAGTTGGGCGCCTCGCGCTAGGCTGGCATGGGCGGTATCGCGTTACCGCAACCTGTGCAGAATCTTCCCGGCGATGCGACAGGCTTCCCACAGCGCGGGCAGAACCTAGCTCTTCCAGGTACGCTCCGTGGTCTTGGTGGGAGATTGATGCCTACAGCTTTCTTGAACTTGGCCCTGAATACCCAGTCTAGGTTCTGGAGGTTGTCGTGGTAGAGACCGATGAACCTGATGTTGTTTCGGTGATACTGGGCCATCTTCCATTTCATGTTCCTCTCGTACTCCTTGCTGGCCCCGAGCAGGCCCCAGTACTCGACGTAGACGTTGTAGTCTGGAAGGTAGAAATCGGGGTGGGCGAAGGTGCGCTTGAAGATCAGCGCGTCTGTCTGGGCGCCCCACTCGTAGACATAGCGTATTCCATTGTTTGTGAAGTAATCGGCAATGCGTTGCTCAGACCGACTTCGGACGACTTCGCCTCGTAGTGTTCTGGAGGGAGTTCCATACTCTTTCTCTTCGGAGAGCAACTTCGATAGGTCTCTGAGGAGGCCCATGTTAGGGCCAGAGCGTGAGTGGGCGCTAATAATGAGAATGGACCCAGAATCTAGAATCTTGGAGGTCTATGGCGATAGTTGAAGACGCTAATCCACGTGGTGTTCCGCACTTGGTTGGACTGGGGCTCGAGAGCTGAAGATGAACAAGTCCACCCTCTGGTATCAAAGGAAACCCCTCAAAGAGACCGGGTCAGTGAGGCTATACAACAAGACGAAACAATACCTCTCATGAATCATTCGAGTTATGAGGCCTGTAGTCAGCGTCGATATCACATGTTGATGATTGACTTGGCCGCCGTGTTCAACATCTGAATCTCGTCATTAACGATGTGCCTTGCTTCGGCCCTAGCTCTACTGGAAGTCACTCCGCCGAAACTCGCTTTCGCGAGCTTAATGTGACACTGCCTGCTAAGCTCGCTCAGATTCAGGTGTACTTTATTCTTCTCGTCAAACCTTGGAATCGATAGCAGAAACGGCCTGCGATGAATGTCGCGCTCACCAAAAAGCCCACGCGTCTGCAACGGTTTGATTGATTCATTCACCATAGGCGAATTCAAGAGTGCACAGAGGTAATGCGCTTCATCCAGAGAATCACTTGCGAAATACCAAGATTTCTTGTCTACCACGAACATCGTTGGCTGTAGGCTTTGTGCTCCTAACTTGAACGGAGGAATGTTCGTCCTGTCGATGACACAACTCGCTAGATTAGTTCCTGATGCAGCATAAAGCAGAATGTACTTGGTTCGTGGATTCTGAGATTTTAGGAGTCCTTGGTAGTCCATTGAAGAGATGAATCTGGGAAAGTTCTGGTGGGACTTCGCAGTCGACTTGGCTTCCCATAGCTTTTGAACCTGGTCGAACCAGTCTGCTGTATCATCGTAGCCTCTCGCCCGCAAGTCGTTGACCTCGAGCAAACGCAGAGTCGAGCCTGTAGGCTCAACCGGGAGGACGACTGGCCTGATTCTGGAGCAAGCGAATGGGAGTATGTCACCTCCGACAATAGTCGCACAGATGAAACGGGCATCTGCGTTTCCCGAGATTGTGACACCTTTCCAGGGCTCCTTGGCAGCGCTACTTGCGTCTCCTGCCGTCTTGATTCTAGGCTTGGCTAGACTTATCCCAAGCGTCGGATGGATGTCGAATTCCACGAAGACAAGCGGTCGCGGGTAGATGGCCGCTCCTGCTCTGAGTTGGTCGTAGTATGGGCTGCGTGGAACGTGCAAGGTCGGAGGATTATAAGATGTAGTCTCGACTTTGAGAACGCCGAGCGCATTACTGAGCTTCGCATTTCTCACAACCAGTTTCCCAGAGAACATCGTCGTCGGGATAGGGTACGATGTCTTGCTACCTTTTTGTGCAATCAGAACACATGATGGCACATTGAACAAGGGTGATACCTTCTCGAGGTCCAGAATTCTTGATAGGCTCAACGTCGGCTTGGTCATTCTGCGAAAGCGTTCATGCTGCGTGGCTCCTGTCAACACGCTCCGTGGCATAACAAACGCGATTGTACCACCATCCTTCAGGTAGAGTTCTGCTGCCCGGCGGTAAAATAGCGTGGCAATCTCCATTTGCGTGAACAGATGGATTTGCTTGCTTTCTAGCAACTGATAGTGAAGTACCTCGTCCTTGAGGAAATCCTGATATCCCCTGTTCTCTATGTACCTCATTGCAATCCATGGCGGATTTCCAACAACGGAATCGAACTGCCTATCTGCAAGCGACACCGGCTTGTACACATTCTTGAGGATGAAACTCCAGATTGAATTGGCACCAGCTTCAACGAGGTCGAGCAGTTTCTTCAGGTTCGAAGAGAAGAGGTTTGCGATTTCCCGACTGCCAGCGAGCGACTTTATCGACGACTGAAAACCATCTTCGATTCCAATACGAAGGGACTTCGCCTTCGCTGGGTATTCCTCAAGTACTCTTTCGTACTCCTTAGCAGCGGCCCCTAGGCGGTCGACGAGCAAGTCCAGCATTGAAGGGTTCTTGATGAGAGAAAATGGAAGTGTGAATTCCTTGCCTTCAATCGCAGCGACTTTGTACTCTGGCTGCGTCGACTGAACATCCATTGAGACTTTAGGCAATCTTAGGGTGTCACAGAAGTAGATAGGGATTGAAATCACCGCTTTCCCACGCTCCTGCAGCAGCGTTTTCAGGGCGAGCAAGTAGTTCGTTCTAGCTATAGTAACTGCTAGAGGGTGGACATCAGCCCCCACTACGGTATTTGTAATGTGTTCAAGAATCGCCGATGACGATTTTTGCTGCTTGAGCAAATCTATCTTCTTGCGTATAGCTGAGAATAGGAATGTTCCTGATCCACATGCAGGGTCTAGAAGACTCCCTTCCGGATTCTTTGAGACGATATCTTCCACGACGTATTCTGCTAACCAATCTGGAGTGTAGTACTCGCCCAAGTCGTGCCTGAGCTCTGGGTCCACTAATTCCTCATAGAGAGACTTCAAAAAGTCTTCATCGACCTTCTCAAGGTCGTACACCATCAGCTCCTTCAAGAGAGAAGAAATGACGTCAAGCGCCTGGGGGCGAATCTCCCTATCAAGCACCCAAGTGTAAAAGTCCTCCTCAATGAAGTTTGAGATTCCGTATGTTGCAAATGCTTCTCCATACATGACGGCTCTAACTTCGGCTTTTGAGACAGTCTTTGCGCCTGACACTATGAGGTAGACTAGAAGTTTAGCGACCGTAGCGAGGTAAGTGTGCTTGATGAACAGGATTTTGCCTTCAACACGTCCGCCATAAACAATCTCGAGGGTCCTCGCCCAATTCTGGTATTTGATTTGACTTCGCTTGTTCTTCATCGCGACCTCATAGAAGAATTCGAATTTCCCAAGGATTCCATAGAAGGTCGGGCTCTCTGTCCCCAATCTTTTCCTGATATCTGCCGATGTAGGCACGGCCCTTTCAGTGACAAAAAGATAGGCGTCGAACCAGAGAAAGATTTTTTCTAGGTCTTGCTCCTTCTCAAGATTAATTTGATCGGTTTGCCTTATTGAACTCACGTATGGCTTACCAGTGTCCCCTTTCAACGATAGAACTGGCTGAAATACAACGAAGGTGAGTCCGTCGTGCGCTATCCCGATATAGTCCTTATCTGGGAATTTCTCGTAGTACGCTTGGAAATACTTGGTCAGTTCAACTTTTGCGTCTTCGAGTTCTGCCTTCAGGTTCACTTTGAATTCCATTAGAATTTTACCGAAAACCGCGTCGACTCGACCACGAACAAGCATGACCTTGCTCTCGATGGGAACTTCCATCTCGATTTTCTCTGGGGAGATCCCAAAGACTCGCTCGACGAATCGTGTGAAGATGATTTCCTTACCAGGTTGGCTCCCACGTCTTTTCATTTCAACTAGGTAACCTGGAAGTTCGCGTTTGAGGTCTTCTAAGCCGGGCAATGAATATCCCGAAGCTGCTTTCTTATTTAATCGTCATGTGCGTGCATTATAGAGCACCTAACGGTTCTTTCCACATACACAGGCACGCCCTCTCCCGCTCTCTCGGGCGGGCGCGGGGTCACACACACGAGCACGGGCAGGCGCAGGCAGGCAAGCAGACTGACAGGCGCGGAAGCGCCTGCGGGGGGGTGAAAGGTGTGCGCGCTCTCTCTTAGGCTGTAGGCAGGAAGGTTAACTGCGGTAAAAAATTTCAGAAAAAATTACAGCATTTAGGCCAAGGCGGGACGTCTTACCCTACGAGGGGGTGGCTGAGTGTAACGAGAATGGTTCATCGGTTTCTCGTGGTACCTAATCATACGCGAATTGTTCAGTCAATTCAGGACAATCCCGGTCGAGTGTGTCCTTGGACTTGGCCACAACACTGAGTGTGTCTCCATGTTTTAGGTGAAGGTATTGTCCGGCCCTACGCTCCTCCCCGGGATCGAGGAGCGGGATGGTAGTCTCGCCACTTTGCCCAGAAGACGCGCTCACCTTGACTTTGATATCTTTCGCTGGTCCTCCTCCCAATGCATTCCTGACTACTACAGAATAGTTAGAGCTCGTGGCTCTTTCCGCCGTTGGAATGCCCCAATACAAATCGAGCCTAGGCCTTATCTGAGATTCGACTTGAGTCTCCAACAACTCCCTCTGTTTACGTATCTCAGCTAGATTCTGCGATGAAATGGAATAGACGATAATGACAGATACAAGGGTAATTATTGCAAGTGTGAATGTTGCCCAGCCTACCGGGAAGTCCGAGATAGCCAAACGACTTCGGAGTCGCACTGGGTACTTAATTGGTTTCCTTCAGTAACCAGGAGCCCGTGCCTGGGGTTCTTCGCGCGTCGGATAAGTGACCAATGCCGAAGTCTAGAGTTTAAGGGACGCCCTTTAGCCGAATCGCAGTACCATTGGATTCGGAGATTCAGGCGGAGACGCTATACTTCGCACTGTTCTCTTCAGTGTTCGGCGTGACATACGCGTTCAGGCTTGATCTAATCAGCTCCTACGGCTGGCATTTTGGGTCCAGCTTCAATCCGCCGAACTATGCGGTGGCAGGCATTTTGATGTATGCCCTTCCAGTCGGTGCGGCATTGCTATTCTTGGTTTCTTTCAAGAGGATGCGCGGTTTGTTCGAGGGACGCCGTCTGCGGTACTTCTTCGTGGCCTATGTGCTCTTGTTTTCATTCTCGCCCTTTTTCCTCTATCATGGGATTCAGTACATCGCTATTGACACGCGGGGGTTGAGCGAGTCCGCCCGTGGTTGTGGCTCCAACATCTGCGCAGGCACTCCTGCTGGCGCAGCAGCGGATTTCCTAGAGACGCTCGGGTGGGTCTTCATGATCGGAGCTTTGGTTCTCCTGGTAGTACTTGGACGCTTGGTGCAGAGAGGGAAGATGAGGAAGCTTGCTGCAATAGCAACAATACTCTTGGTCTTAGGAGGGATGGTTGGTGTCGCATATGTCTCGGAGGCGGACGGGGCGTTTATTCCTCGGTATGGAGTACATCTAGACGGCATTCAAGTTGACCCATACCTCGCGTCAAATGGCACCTCCGACTCGTCCATAGGTTTACCAGCTCAAGGGAGAGCGGGGGCTCTTCTAATGGAAGGTGGCGAGTTCCTGGAGGTGCTACAGGTAGTGGACAATGGCAATTCGCCTGTCAAGATACTGAGCTTGAGTCTCGAGTCGGGGGAATCTAAAGGATTCACGATAATACACAGTTCGGTTGATAGCGCAGCCGCTTCAGGTGGATACGAGATTTACCCCGGGGTGATTGCGTACATATACATCTACATGCAAGCTCCCAACTTCAACATCAGCAACGCTGGCTTTCGGCTCCAGATGTACGAGACCTAAGCTTCTGCCGTGCATGGGGTTCATTGCGCCTCCGCCTAACGCGTCTACCGTATGCCCTTTTCCTTCTTGAACCTCTTAATCTCAGATTCTACTTGGGCTGCCCTAACTTGGTCACTGTTCTCTTGGTGGAACTTCAACAAGTCGGACAGTGCCGCAATGTAGACCTGGAAGGTCCATGGCTCGTTCAAGAATTGACGATAGTAGTCCACTTTCTCCGTTACCGTCCCACACTGTGAGTAGACGACCCCCATCACTTCGGGTTTGATTCTGAAGTCCCAGTAGGGATTAGACACGACGAACCTGGCGGCCTCGATTAATCGATCTTTCTCCTCGGAGGTCAAGTTCTTTTTTGAGTCGACTGCTGCAGAGATTATCCGGCAATAGTTTTCTACACGCCTGTCGCGGTAGAACAGCTCGGGTTTTATGCAACTCAGAGCGTTTGCGAATAGATTCCTCTTTGCCAAATCTGTTGAGAGAGTTTCATAAGTTAACATTGCTGCATCACTCTGTCCGAGGGCAACGTACGAGTCAGCAACTTCATTCCTTATGTCACCTGGAGTCCACCCCCCCTCTACTGCCCGTACATAGACGTCAACCGCCCTTGAGTGGTTCCCAATCCTGTGTAGAATTTCGATGGCTCCGGTGTAGTCTTTCTCTGAATTCAGCTTCTCAGCACGACTCAAATCGTATTCTTTAGCTGACGTAGCACCTGCCTTCTCATAGAGGCTCACCGCTGCGGCGAAGTCACCTTCAGCAAACTTGATTGGAGCGGCCTTTGCCAATGAAGCCTTGTCGTTGAACCGAGTCCCAACATATTCCAAGACGCCTCCAGCAGCTCGTGGATTGATCTGAATTAGCACACCAGCTAGCTCTTCAAGTGGCTCTCGATCAATCCCATTGTCATGCATGAAGTAAGCATAGAACTCCTGGGCTGCTCTCTCTTTGCTAGTCAAGACATCCCTTCTGAACCTGCATGTCGCTAGCCTTCTGCTCACTTCCCTTGTTGTGGGTATGCGCTCCAATGCTGTACAAGCCTCCTTCCAGTTCTTGCCCTTCTCGAAGCAGTTCGCGGCGTGTGAGAAGTCATTGATTTCGAAATAGAGATTGCCTGCCCTGTCTGAGTTTCCATTCAGTTCTTCTAAACGAGCGGAAATTGATTTCACCGTACTTTCTTCACCAGCTTTTTCGAACGCTCTTCTCGCTCGTTCGAAGTTTCTTGGGTCCAGAGTATCCTCTGCGTGATCAAGAAGTGTTTGTCCCCATCTGCGCCATTTCGCGTCACTGAAGTCACCTTGAAATGCAGGAGATGCTTCGATAACAGTTCTGGTCTGATTGCTTGGAATTGATTCCAGGAAGTCCTTCCATAGCGACCAGAAGTTGTTCAGTCCCTCTTTTGTATCCATGATAACGAGGTAGAGCTTAGCTCGAGTGATAGCCACATACAAGCGATTAAGGAAGTAAAGAAGGGCTATTTCATCCTCAAACGGAGGCTTTGTGCCTTCGGGCGCTTGCTTGACAGTCAAGTACTTCCGAAGCCGGTTAGCTTCGTCCGAAGATCCCAACTTATACAGAACTACGAGTCTGAATTCCAATCCCTTGGCTTCTGAGACTGTGTAAAGATCGAGTTGTCGATCAACCTTGCCTAGTGCGGATTCCGAATCGCAGAACTTCGAAACCTCGTCTCTTTCTTCAGGCCAGAGGATTACCGAACTTTCTGGTGGAAGTTCACCAAGTTTGATTCTTGCCGTTTGAATGTCATTCTCTGTTTCAAGCGTGATCACTTGGGGCATTTCGCCATTATCAACGAAACTTTCTTGAGGCTTCATTGCTTGGTCGAGGTAGACTCCCCTAACCTCCTGAATCTCGTTGGCGAAGTCGACTATTCTCCTATCAGACCTGAAGTTCTCCCCTAGTTCGCAGAATTGTACGGAGCTTCCCTGCAGGACTCTGTAGATTTCGTTCCTTACCACACTCCATTTGAAGCCTGTGGGATTGATTGTCTGCAACGGATCCCCTGCCATGGCAATTTCGAAACCCTTCGACCATGCAGGCGGTTTGCACAGGTCCATCAGCGTGCGGAATTCCAGTTGAGTCAAATCCTGTGCTTCATCACAAAAGATGTGGTCGTACAAGACAAAATTGGAGTTGAACGTTTTTTCAGTGATGATGGTGTTCAGTGCATCCCAAGCAAGGTCTTGATCATCCCATAGTTTCTTCCGACCAATTATCTCATCCTGGTACCATTCACCTATTCGGTAGATGTTATCGAATTCATTTGCTGAAAAGTCCTTTCTCTTGCGAGCTAATCTCTCGTACTCGGGCTTTGACATCGGCGGCAACGAAGGAGGCAAGCACGCTCCCTTCAGAATACTCCTGATTCCATGCCATGCTTTCTCGGATGAAATTGTCCGAAGAGTTGATTTCCCTCTGCTGAAATTCGTATAATGTTGTTTGAACCTGCCGAAGCCTATGTATGATTCTGGGGTGTATCGATTCGGGTCTTTGACATAACCTAGAAGGAAGCCTCTGAGAGGTGAGAAGTTGACGGCCTCCAGTCCTTCTGTGGAGCGGTAGAGTCCGCGCAGTATTTCTCCCGTGTCTTGCCTTGCCTTCTCAACGAGTCGTGAGTTATATGAGAGAAAGGCGATTCGGTTTCTGCTGGATATAGGATCGTGGATTGCTTGGGCCAATCTGTAACACAGCAGGAGGGTCTTGCCACTTCCGGCCGCGCCGTTGATAATCAGTGGTGACTCTACGTGGAGTATTCCTTCTTGTTCTTTCGTTAGCAGCAAGCCCGCTTTGTCAAGGCTCATGATTTCTTCCAATCCGTTCTGACCCTCAAGAGCCCAGTCAGGAATGATCTTGGAGAAGGCTGCGGTTCTCCGGGGGAGAGGACTCCTTGATTCAGATTTCGCCTGGATGATTCTTTCTGATATTTCACGAACTTTTTCCGGAGTGCAGAGGTCATAATAACAAAGGATTTTCCGAGGGCGGGCCTCGAGAAGCTCGAAAACGATTACCAGATTGTTCGAGATGTTTAGCGTCAGCACAGGTTCACCGATGCGGTTAACTTGGATGGTTTCCCACTTGCCAGTCGCGAGAATCCTAAGAGATTCGTAGACAGCTCTTCTTGCTGGGGCTGGTTTCAGGAGATCAAGGGATCTTTGGAACGGATAGGCAATGATTGATTGGTAAAGGAAGTCGTTGTCCCGGCTAGGCGTATTCTCCATGCTATCCCCCGACAGCTTTTGGAAGCATTTACTTGAGTTTTGGGCTAACAAGTGGCGAAAAGGCAATTCGTGCCGTGCATAGGGTTCATTGCGCCTCCGCCGGGAATCACTCATCCTGCGTTGGGGTATAGTTAGAGGACGGGCTGAACTGGTCGCCGAAGCTTCCAGCGTACACCCCCTCCACTTCAACGCGATCTTCTATCGCCCCCCTCCAGAGCCCGCTCCTCCCCCTTGCGAGGGAGGTTAAGGCTCAAGGCTCACTCTTCTCGGGAGTGGCTTCCCGCTTAGATGCTTTCAGCGGTTATCCACAATTGCTTAGCTGCCCGGCGACGCCCTCTCGGACGACCGGTACGCCAGAGGCAACGCCCCGCTGTTCCTCTCGTACTGGGCAGGGCTTCCCCTCAGTGAACCACCGCTTCCATCAGGTAGAGGCCGACCTGTCTCACGACGGTC